>WNGL01001259.1_pt1 | contig 52830 bp, 52 predicted proteins | sample 5400591 | NCBI WGS metagenome assembly WNGL01 (sample SAMN13153377, study PRJNA577476) | soil metagenome | isolation source: 80 cm soil or saprolite under Garry oak tree replicate 1 | place: USA:California | collected 2016-06-15 | reverse complement strand
CGAGAGCTTTGTTGATGCGAATTGTGCCTTGGCCTTGGGGATCAAATTCCGATCCGCGCACCTGGATGTCGGCGACCAACTCACCTTCCAGTGGATATTGAACATTTGCGAGCTGTTGCAGTTCTGCGACAGGCATTTGACGCACCTGAAGTGACGCGGCATTCGGATCCGACGGCACATAAGACCAGCGCCGCAGTCTGGCTCGCGCGCCAAAGCTCAACTGTCCACGCCGCGCCGAAACCAACGACCCATTCTGGATGGTGACCTCAGAAGGACTTGCGGTTAGGCCCAGCTGTAGAGAATTCCACTGGCTTTGATTCACCTGTAGTTTATTGGCTGCTACTTGTGCGGTAATGTTGGGATTCTGCAGCGTCCCGCGAATGACTGCGTTGAGCGTAGCTGCACCCTGAATATTAGGGCCTGTTGTAGAAGCCGAATTCTGTCCTGTGGATTGCTGTGTCGACGAGGGCAATGCTGACGCGAGCAGCATCAACTGATGCAAATTTGTGCTGGAAGCGTTGATCACGAGATTCGAGTGATCGCCGATTTCACCTCGCGCGGTGATCGAGGTCGCAGGAAGTTCCACCGAACTTGCTGGCACGGTGATGAGATTTCTGCGACCGTCGTAGTTCACATGAACGTTCGCATTCAGCGGGAAACTTTTCGACTGGGCTCGGTTGGAGGCGATCACCGATCCACGCATGTTGATGTTCGAGCGCGCATTAACATTCGCGATGCTACCCGTCCAGGTAGCGTCGGCGGTGGCCTCCAGCGCGCCATTTACGGGCAGGGATTGCCTCGAGAAATTCCGCAGCGAAGCCTTCAGGGCCTGCAAAGAGATGCCTGCCAGCGCCAGATGAACGCGCGAACGCGGAGTAGATTCAACATGTTCCACACTTCCGTCAGCCGTTAGCCTGCCATTCAGAAGGTCCAAAGCGAACCCGTCTGCTTTAAAATTGCCATTCCCCAGCCGATATCGTCCTGCGATCTTTTGGATCTTCACCACTGCCTGCGGAGTTAACACAGCTAGTCCATTAGTGCTTAAATCGCCGCTCAAAGAAACGTTCCGAAGCGCCGGTTGATTCGCGACGTCTTTGTAATCCATATTTCCAGCTAACCTGACGTCGCCGGCTGCGCTCGCCGTTGCCATGCCTTCGAAATCTTGCGTATGCACGAGAAGATCGTATCGCCCGCTCGCCACCGGGGTGTTGCTGTAATCGCGGACTGTGATATTCAGACTGGCACACGAGCCGCCAAGGCTCAATCGCAACGGCTTCAGATTTAGCTCGGAGGGCGTTGCATCGAACTTCGCTTCCAGTGTGTGCGGCAGAGGCCGGAGTTCCGCATAGTGCACATATCCATTCTGGTAGGACATGGTTCCCGTATATTTCTTGGCGAGCTGGCTGAAAGTGATTTCCGTGCGCAGATCAGCCAGATTCGCGTCCACGGGAATCTTGCGGTCTTTCAGATACACCTCCCCGCCAGTGAGCAACACGTGTCCGACCGCGAGATCAAATACATTCGTACTCGAGTTGCTTTGGTTGGGGGGTGGCGTGGGCAAGTTGCTGCGTCCTTTTTTGTTCACCGCGAGATTGGCGATTGGGTTTTCTACCAGCAACTCACTCAGGTTCACCTGACGATGAAAAATTGAAATGATCTTGATCCCAATCCTGGCGTGCTGCACTCGAAGCAGTGGCTGCGCTTCCGGCGGTTCGGTTCCGTGGATCGTCAGTCCATAAACATCAGCCGTGAGAGTCTTAATGTGGAACGTGAAGTTCTGGAGTTCAACTCGCGCGCCCGTGGCCTCGCTAGCCTGCTGCACAATCTTCCCGAGCACGTAGCGATGGAAGGCCTGACTCTTAAGAAGGAGAACTCCCGCCACGATAGCGAGGAGCAGCAACCCGCCAATCGCGGTTGCTGTCCAGCCGAGAGTTTTTCTCCAGTCCGCCATGAGAGCTGATCCGAGCGAAAGTCAAAATGCTTGGCCTAATGTGATGAAGAACTGGGTCTTGCTGATGCCAGGCACCGGATTTAGATTTCGACCGATATCGAACCGGACGGGTCCGATGGGCGTGTTATAGCGAAGGCCGAGGCCAAGTGTGTTCGTGTAGCTGTCCACGAACTCACGAAAATTGATTCGGCTGTAAACGTTGCCGCCGTCGTAAAACACGACACCGCCCAAGTTGTTGATAATTGGAATCGGATAGCGCAGCTCGGAATTCAGGATGAAGAGCTGATTGCCGCCAACCGGCACTGCAATTTGCGGACAGCTGGCGGGATTGGTGGTGGCCGTCTGGCAGAACGGAACGTAACGGACTGGCCCAGCTTCGTTGGTGGGGAAGCCACGAAGAGTTGTTCCACCTCCGGAGAAAAAACGTTGGCTGGTAGGAACTTCGCTGTCGGCGAATGGCGCGGCGATCCCCAGGCGAATACTGTTAGCGAAAACCAAGCCATGCAAGGGCTTGTAATATGCGTATTGCGACAGCAGACGCGTGAAGTCGGCGCTGGAGCCGAATGCACTGGGCACAATGCGAAAGTCCAACGTCTGGTATTCGCCGGTGTGGGCATCAAGCGGCTTGTCGCGGGTGTCGCGAATGAGGGTGCTGGAAACATAAGACAGTCGCACGTTGCGGTCGGCGGGTAAGACCAACTCCGGAACCAGCAACTGGGTAAGCGTTGTGTGATTGAAATCGTAACGAAGCTGAAGCTGAATGGTTTTCTTGCGGTCGAGAAACCGTTGAAACTGCAGCGATGCGTCAGCAAGTCGCGCCTCAAAGAGAGGATTCTCGGTCGTCCGCTCTCCTGAGATGCTGGTCAGTGTTTCCCAACTCGACCCCCGAAAGTGAGGTTGGGTGTAGGTGAGAAGGGCACGCTGGTCTAGGCGGGCGACTAGCAGGGAGATTGTTCCGGTCTCCGCCAGTCCACGAATGTTTCGCCGGGTGAATTCGACGGAGCCGCGCGGGCTCACAAACGTGTTTTCGCTGGATGCGATCTTGGCGCCTTTGAGGCCGATGGTTGGTAATCCGGGAACCGCTACTGTGCCCGTGGGAACATTTCCTCCACGCCGTGAAATCTCGAAGCCGAAGCCGTAGGTGATCGAATTGCGCTTGGACTCGTGCACCTTTACCAGCGCTTCCTCTTCGGGCTGTGTGGTGATGGGTTTTCTTGGCCCTACGCTCGACCAGTCAAACACCCCGGTATCATACAAATTGCTTTCGCCTTGCAGGAGTTTTCCCTGGCTCAACGGTTCCTCGGGCCAGAGATTTACATTCTGCTTGAGAAGCGACAGCCGCGTGCGTTTCTGACCAAGGTAGATCACTTGGCTGATCCGCACTTGCTGGTTCTCGACCACCTGGTAAGTGACACCCACTTCGCGCGGATTGTCAGGGTGCCGCGAAACGATGGTCTTTACTTCCGAGTTCAGATATCCGCGATCCAGATATTTAGCGGCAATGTGGTTTCGATCGTCGGCCATGCGGCGTGGTGAGAACGGTTTCCCCTCTTCGAGCTCAAAACCTTCCTCGTGCGAGCGCAACTGGTTCAGCGGAATACTGTGGTTGCCTTCTACTCGCAAGGAGCTCACGGTTGTGCGGTCGCCTTCAGCGATGTTGAATGTGACAAAGAGATTGGGTTCGCGGTCAACCACTTCAGGAGTGACTTTAACGTCTTCGAATCCATTGTCTTTGTAGAAGTTTTCGAGATTGGTCACGCTGGTGCGCAACAGTTTGTCGCTGAATCGTCCGTGAGTGATTAACTGCTTCTTCTTAAGCACAACTTGATTCATTAAATCGCCGCTGTCGAAGTGATGTTTACCGCTGAAGGCGATCTCGCGGACGGAATGCTTCCGGCCTTTATCAATTTCGTAAACCAGAAGGGTCTTACCCTGCTGCTGCTGGAAGTTGGTGTTTACTTTGGCATCGAAGTAACCCTTCTGTTGGAAGTAGTTCAGAAGATTTCGTTGGCCCTCTTCAACCAGATCAGGGTCAACCGATGCCTCTTCGTAAATAGGGATCAGCTTTTTCTGCTGCCGATCAGAGAGAAACGGGACCCACGAGAGTTTCGCACCCGCAACACGGATGAGTATCTCGGGGCCAGTATCCACATTGATCACGATGTCAGCGCGACGCGTGTCGGCGTGGTACTCGGGAGAATTCACAGTGATCTTGCTCGCAGGATGGTGCTGCTTGCCGAGCGCCGTTTTTAGAAGGGCCGTCGCTGCTTTGACCCGTGTGATCGAATAGGGCTTTCCGGTTTTCAGTAATGCTCCGGTAAATCGCGCACGCAACGTCCGCATGGCGCGCTCCAGGCGGCGGTTTTCTTCCGGCGTTGATCCGCGCACTTCCACGTTGCCGATACGCGCATGCTTTCCCAGTTCCACATGAAAGACTGGATTGGCCAACTGGTTCTTATCGTCTAATTGCACATCGGCGTGCACCTTCGCCTCAAAGAAGCCGCGCTCTTGAAAAAAGTTTACTAGTGCTGCTTCGGAAGTCGCGATCTGGCTTTGTTGATACACCGTTTCGTCGGTAAGATTTGCGACTTGGAGCAGACGGGCATAGGTAAACGTCTTTACCGCACCGGGAAAACTGAGAATTCCGATGTAATAAGAGGGCTCAAGCACGAAGATTAGCTTTAAGCCGGAAGGGTCGGGTTGCACGCTGAGTTCGACCTTGCTGAATGCGCCTGTACGCTCAAGGGCGCCGATACTAGCCTGCACCTTCTCCCCCGAAAACGGCTCTCCAGCTTTTTGCGCCAGCAAGGGGCGAAATGGCTCCGTATTCAGGTGCGGATTGGCGGTCAGTTCCACCGACCCGACTTGCTGACCTTCGTAGGAGGGCTTTTGGTTGCTGGCTTTGGTCTGTGCGAGGCTTGTGCCAGCGCTGACAAGGACAACAACGACGATGAGAGGAAGAGTAATCCGCCGCATGGCATTGACGTTGCCGGGTAGTCGCCTGAAATTCCCGGTTTGTGGACCCCAACCGGCGATTAAGTTCTGATGCAGGCCCGAAAAGGTAAGATGTCCTGCTTCAACCGACTCAAATTGAAGCAGAACACCAGAAGCTCAGACACAGGATTCTGCTCTGGAATACAGCTTTGCCCGAAATCCCGGCATCGAAGTTCGAGGCCTGAAATATTGATCGAAACCCTTGTATCTGTGGAATTTCTGTGAGGGCGACTCTTTTCTCGACCAAGGTGCTCTCGTGAAGCTGGTGGTATTTGGCTTGACCGTCAGTTCGTCCTGGGGCAATGGGCACGCCACGCTTTGGCGAGGACTATGTAACGCACTGGCGAAGGACGGTCACGAAATTACATTTTTCGAGCGGGATGTCCCTTACTATGCGACCCACCGCGACTTGGTCTGGCCTCGAAGCTATAAGCTGGTGCTTTATCCCAACTGGACGCAGGTCGCATCGCTTGCGTGGTGCGCGGTTCGAGACTCCGATGCCGCACTTGTAACTTCGTACTGCCCTGATGCCCCCGCCGCGTCGGACCTGATCTTGAACTCCTCTGCGACAAAAGTCTTTTATGACCTGGATACACCGGTCACGCTTGAGGTGCTGCGCAGCCACGGCCACGTGGATTACGTTCCGGCTCACGGCTTCTCGGGGTTTGACCTGGTTTTGAGTTACGTCGGGGGTCGTGCGCTCGATGAGCTTAAGCAGCTTTTGGGAGCGCGTCGGGTCGCGCCCCTCTACGGCAGTGTCGATCCGGAGTTGCACAAGCCGGTTGCCCATTCCAACAATTACGAGTCGGACTTGTCCTACTTGGGCACCTACGCGTCAGATCGTCAGGCGGCATTGCAGGAGCTGTTTCTGAAGCCAGCGCAATGCCTGCCGGCGCGAAAATTTATGGTCGGCGGAGCGCAATATCCCGATGACTTTCCTTGGGACGAGAATGTATGGTTTGTGCGGCATGTTCCTCCGCCTGAACATCCGGCCTTCTATTCTTCGTCGAAAGCAACGCTGAACGTAACCCGCGCCGCCATGGCGAACTTTGGCTACTGCCCTTCTGGAAGACTCTTCGAAGCGGCCGCATGTGCGACTCCGGTCGTGAGTGACTCGTGGGAGGGACTGAATGATTTTTTTAAGCCTGACGAGGAGATTCTTGTGGCTTCGACGTCCGCTGACGTGGTGAACGCCATAACGCGCAGTCCGGAAGAGTTGCGCCGCATCGGGCGCGCAGCGAGAGCGCGCGTTCTTAGCGCCCATACCGCACAGCATCGTAGTCAGGAACTACTGCAATTGCTCGAGGAAGCAGCATGAGCTCGCGCTGGGGAATTGTTCCCGCTGCGGGACAGGGTTCGCGTATCCAGCCACTCGCCTTTTCGAAAGAGTTGCTTCCGGTCGGGACCCGGCAGGATGGCATTAACGAACGGCCGCGCGCCGTCTCCGAATACCTGCTAGAACGAATGATCGCCGGCGGAGTAAACAGAATCTGCTTCGTGATTTCCGCGGCAAAGACCGACATCATCAGTTATTTCGGCGGACAGTTCGGCCATGCGCCCATCTGCTATGCAGTGCAACAGGGGCCGAATGGCTTGTGCGACGCGGTGTTCAGCGCGGTGCCCTTTGTCGCTCCTGACGACGAAATTTACGTCGGCTTACCAGATACCGTGTGGTTTCCTGATGAAGGGTTCAAATTCCTTCCCGATGGACAATTCTCGTTCCTACTGTTTCCGGTTGCGCGGCCTGAACTCTTCGATGCGGTGATTACGGATCACCAAGGCCGCGTACAAGAAATTCAGGTCAAGAGCCAGAACCCAACTTCGGAGTGGGTATGGGGAGCTTTCAAGTTATCTGGCCGGCATTTCGTAGACCTCTATGGACTGTGGCTGAAGCGCGGCCGTTCGGACGAGTACATCGGGACCTTGGTCAATGCTTATCTGCAAAATGGCGGGGATGCAATTGGGGTGAAACGTGGCGAGATTTACGTTGATGTCGGCACTCTGCACGGCTATCGTGAAGCGGTTCGCGTTCTCTCCAGTCAGGCGACATTGCATGAAGTGGCAAGCTGATGCGCAAACCGCGTGGCAAGAATTATCGCATCAGATTCTCGCTGTCCCATCGCATGCGTCCTTGCGGTTTATGGTCCTCGCCGCCCATCCTGATGACGATGTCATAGGGGCCTCAGCGCTGCTGGCGCGATTTCCTGATTCTCTTGTCGTTTACCTCACCGACGGTGCGCCGCACGACTCACGCCTGTGGACAGGGGGTCCGCACGATTCGCGCGAACAGTACGCAAAGACACGGTGCGCGGAGGCGATCCGTGCCCTGGTATACGCGGCAGTTCCCGAAGAAAATGTCTGCTGCCTGGGAGCGGTGGACCAGGAAGCATCGTTTGAAATGCCGTTCTTGACCGCAACCTTTTCCGGGTTGCTGGAGCAATACTGCCCCAATGCCATCGTCACCCATCCTTACGAAGGTGGACATCCAGACCACGACACTGCCGCTGCGATTGCGCAGATGGCGGCCGGGTCTGCGCTTCCCATCATCGAGATGACTTCTTACCACGCTCGCGATGGACAGTGCGTGACCGGAGAGTTCCTTGTTTCCGTGACAATCCGTGATGACGGATTTGAGTTATCTGAAATCGCAGTCGAGTTGTCTGAAAAGGACCGTGAGCGGAAGCGGCAGATGTTCAATGCCCACGCGTCCCAAAGGCGGGTGCTGGAAGGCTTCCCCATCGATCGGGAACCTCTGAGACCATCTCCTGGCTACGACTTCTCGCGGCCACCGCACTCTGGTGTGCTGTGGTACGAGTCCCTGGGATGGCCCATGACCGGCGCGCGTTGGCGTGAACTGACAGCGTCCGCGAGACTACAGAGGCGCTCATGTGCCTGACCGTGCTCAGCGTGAGCTATCCGCTGGCAAGAGTCTCTGAGAACACCGCCGGTGGCGCTGAGCATGTCCTCGCCACGCTCGATGAAGCCCTAGTTCGCCGAGGACATCGCTCGCTGGTGCTGGCGCCCGAAGGCTCCCGATGCCACGGCCTGTTGGTTCCGGTACAAGGCCCACTTCACACGCTGGATGAAAACGCCAAGCGCGAAGCTCGGTGCCGATTCAAGCAGGCGGTGGACCGGACGCTTGCACGCTATTGCATAGATGTGGTCCACATGCACGGACTCGATTTTTCCGATTACTTGCCCGACGTCGATATTCCGGTAGTTGTGTCGTTGCACCTGCCACCGCCATGGTATGTGCCCACTGCGCTGCGGACTTCGCGTCCGAACACGAAACTTGTGTGTGTGTCACGGGCGCAGGCAAGAGCAGTTCCGCACGGCATCAGAATTGATTGTGTGATTCTGAATGGCATTGATCTCAGGCGCTTTTGTCCGGGGAACAAGAAAGGAAACTATGTTGTGGCGATGGGTCGGATCTGTCCCGAGAAGGGTTTTCACCTTGCGATCGAGGCGGCTGAGCGGGCCAACATAAAGCTTGTGCTGGCAGGAGCAGTGTTTGATTATCCAGAGCACCGCGAATACTTCGATTCGGTAATTCGGCCAAAGTTGAATGAGCACGTCCGTTTTCCCGGCCCCATCGGCGGAGTGCGAAAATCGCACTTGCTTGCAGGAGCTAAAGGCGTGTTGGTGCCCAGCCTTGTGCCTGAAACCAGTTCTTTGGTTGCCATGGAAGCAATGGCTTGCGGAACTCCGGTAATTGCCTGGTCAAGCGGAGCGCTGCCGGAGATTGTGCGCCACCGCGAAACCGGGTTCCTGGTCAATTCTGTCGAGGAAATGGCGGACGCGATCACGCGCGTGGGTTCGATTTCTTCCGAACTTTGTCGCCGCGAAGCTGAGGAACGCTTTTCGTCAGAAGTAATGGTGGATCAGTATCTCGACCTTTACCGCTCGCTTCTGACTTCGCCGAACACCCCGGAGTTGCAGGCCGCATGAATCATCAGGGTGCTTTTCAGGTGCGCGTGCTGCGAACCATCGAGGATCTACGCGCGATCGGTGAAGAATGGGACAATCTGTGGCACCGCTGTCCTCATGCCACTCCGTTTCAACGACCGGAGTGGCTGTTGCCATGGATTGAAACATTTCGTCCGCAAACCCTTGCAACAATCGAGGTGCGATTAGGGAATCGTCTTACCGGCTTGGCACCGTTCCTGATTTATCGAAAACAATCAGACCATGTCCTCGCATTCATGGGAGGCGGCATTTCTGACTATCTGGATGTCATTGTTGATCCGGAACACGAAGCCCAAACAATGTCTTCAGTCTGGGATGCCGTGGCCATTCTTGGTGAATGGACGCTGGTGGAATTGACCGATTTGCCAGCGCACTCAGCGGTCCTCAAGACACCCACTTTTCAGGTGGCGGGCCGGGAACACGATACCTGTTCCGCTCTCGCGCTGCCTTCTACAGAAGATGAACTGCTTCACCTTCTTTCCAAGCGGCAGCGCGCGAATTTGAGAAACGCACGTTCCCGCGCGCAGAGAGCCGGGGGATGTCTGATCGAAGTAGCCACTCCTGACACCTTGTCTGAATTCCTGGACTGCCTGTTCCAGCTACACACGGTTCGCTGGTCGCGTGCCGGACAAAGCGGCGTCTTGAGTGATGAAAAGGTAAAGACCTTCCACCGGCAATCTGCGCCTTTTTTGCTGGCAAAAGGTGTTCTGCGTCTGTATCGCTTGCGCATGGGGAGTCGCACGCTCGCTGTCATTTACTCCCTTTTTGAGCAGGACACAGTTTTCTGCTACTTGCAGGGCTTTGATCCCGAATTTGCTTATTTCAGCCCTGGTACCCAACTCATGTTTGCCGTGCTCCAAGACGCGGTGCGGCTGGGCAGGAAGAAGTTTGATTTTCTGCGCGGACAGGAAGCCTACAAGCAGCACTGGCGAGCGGTCAGCGAACCGACGTACTGTGTCCAGTTGGCGAGGTCGGATTTTACCGATCGAACTCCAATCTACGCCCGAGCGGCCTGAACTCTCTTACTCCTTCTACAGCAAATCCCCGATGTAATCGCTTGTGACCTCTTACAGGATGTTATGGGAGGTGCTAACCGATGAAAGGGATAGCTGTCTGACCTCCACACTGGATAGAGTGCAAAGTTGAGGTAGTTCAGCGCGGAATCAACTCTTTGCAAGACTGGTGATTCACGATGATGAAGCTCGAGACGAAAAACGGACATGATTGGCAAGGTTTCAGCCGAATTCTGGAGATCATATCGTTTGTAGATGACCTGGAGGAGAGTTCGCCGGACGAGGTTCGGGAAGCCGGCGAAACCTTCTGCGAGCTGCCTCCCGACCCGGGAAAAACCATGAGTATGGAAGAAGTCGTGTTTTGGGCGGGTTTTGCGGCGGGGATGGAGTTTAGTCGTCAGGCAGACGATGAGAATGTGGACCCCGCCACGGCGGAAAAAATGCTGATATTCTCCTCGCTTTTTTCGCACTCGGTGAAGAATGCCATTGTGGACCTCGCGCTCGGACAACTGGAACGCCAGGCACAAGGACCCCTTCGAAAAATCAGATAAGAACGGGGATCGCGCGGGAAACGAACCTTCGCTCAGAGCGCGCTGCCCAGGAACTTGTAGAAAAATTCCGTCCCCGGAGCACAGCGACAGATTCGGGCACTGTCGCAGCAACCGGGGACGGTTTCCACCGCACCTAGTGCAGACTTAGATGGCAGGGGCATCGGGCAGGTTGGTGAGCAGCCCTCCCAGCAGGGAATTTCGTCTAAGGTTCCTATACGGCGCGAGGGTTCGAAGCCACACTCCAGGCATAGAGCACGTGCGGCGCATAAGTCGTGCCGTTTAGGTGAGTTCTGTGGCCACACCCTTACTTTTGTTTGCGGCCTTTCACTGATTGGTTTGTCTCTCGATCTGCCGTATGGCCCGATTCCAGAACGGTTCAGGCCACGAAGCCAATAAAGGCGCATCAGTCAATCCAGAGTTCCTCCAATCCACGCCTGTAGCCGCGTTCAGCCCGTAAATCCAAGTAAAAATTGAACAATCCACGTTTTGTCCCTACAGCAAATCGCGTTTTGAAGTACAGAGTCAGCCTGATCGTAGGCCGCAGTTCGGTGAGCTATGCTTTTCTACGGATGCTGGTCATCTGACCGGCAGGAGGAGGCAGCATGCTTTACTGGGCGCTGGTATTTCTGATTGTCGCGATCATCGCTGCAATCTTTGGTTTCGGCGGAATCGCAGTCGCTGCGGCCGGAATCGCGAAGCTCCTGTTCTTTGTATTTCTCGTGGTGTTCATCATCACCTTGATCACAGGACTTACCCGGCGCGGTACTGGGGTTTGAGCACTGCGTCCGCTGCAAACTGAAGGCGAGTTTCTAAAGGGCCGGGCCAGGCTGGTTTCTTCGCGCGCGAAACGGAAACCAAGCCTTGGTCCGGAGCGTTTTTTGCGGGTTGCTACTGCGAGGGACTCGAATCAGTCAGCCCGATACTTGTAATTTCGAGCAGCGTTTCGTTGGGGTCTTCCTGTTCGGCCAGCATCTTGTTGGCGCGATATTCGCTGTAGCTGCCGCCGACCATGATGTGGAAACACCAGTGGCGGCGCTCCTCTTCCGGCTCAATCACACCGAGTTGCTTCAGAGGGCGCATGTACTCTTCCATCCACTTTACTTGTGCTTTGCTCATGCCGCGGCGCTGCAGGTCAACCGTGAGTCCGGCAAGATGCGATGAAGCTGTTTCTCCGGTTTCCGGGGCGGCGTTGCGATTGTGGCGACGAAGTTTCTTCTGAACCAAAACCGTGCGGACCGCGGAATTTACCTGAATCTGTTGGTGAAATTCTTTGTAATATGCGTCGCTGAGGTCTTGTACAAAATCCAGCGTCCACGGCCGGCAGAAGCGGCGTTCCGGATCGAGCGATGGCTGAATGCGAAGCGATTCGCTTGGGACGATCGCTACCAACTCCCCGCTCCCGATCAGTTGCTGAAGCTGCCTGTCGTCACGAATGCGCGGAAGGTTCAGGCGATCAATTTCCGCGTTCTGCAAAAGCAGCGATTCGTGCGAAGGCTTAAAGACCGGGTTCCAGGGAACGCGGTGAAAACGGTGCATGCGATGGTAGCGCGGAGAAACCATTGGCCGCACGGCAAAAGCCTGGCAGCTCAGGGCCAGAGTCGCGAGAAAAAGTGTGGCGTGCTTCTGAATGCTCATCGGCTATGTTGACAGCAGGCGCTTATTCTAAAGCAGTTCAGGAAAAAGCCAAGGGCAAAAATCAGATCTAAAGTATTACTTTAGAGTTGCTTCCTGAACTCCTGCTGATTACCTCCGGTTACCAAGCGTTGCGGACACCAATTCAGGTTGCAGCTAAGATGCCGTTCCTATTTGCTAGGCTGCCGAAGGACATCTTCTTTGGATTCAGTGAGGGGATTTTCGAGCACCTCAGCAAAAAGTGGCAAACTTTTGCGGTAAGTTACGGAAATTGGCAGGACACGGTGAGGCGACGCCAAACATGTAGGGGCAGGTGCCCTCACCTGCCCTTATTTGAGGGCCAGTGACAAAGTAATTGGTAAGCTTTCCTCTGCGGCTTTCCTTCGCGAACTCTGCGATTAAAGTCTTTAAAGCCTTTGACGGGAAATAACGCTGGAAATCGCAAAATCATTGCCGGAACAAATCTCCAATGGCCTGTTTCATCACCGCGCCGCTCACCTCTGAAATGGACGTGGTCAATGGAATGTCCTTGGGGCAAGCCTCGACACAGTTCTGCGCGTAACCGCATTCCTGGATTCCGCCATCACCCATCAACGCTGCCAGCCGCTCGCGTTTCAGAGCCGCCCCCGTCGGATGCGTATTAAACAACCGCACCTGCGAAATCGTCGCCGCACCCATGAATCCAGTGTGTTCGTTGAACTGCGGGCAAACCTCCATGCAGATGCAGCACGAAATGCATCGCGACAGCGGATACGCCTCCTCCTGCTCTTGCATGGTCACGCGCGGCCCCGAGCCGAGGTCATACGTGCCATCCACCGGCACCCACGCCTTCACCCGCTTGAGGCTTTCAAACAACACGCTGCGATCAACCGCCAGATCGCGAATCACCGGAAATTTCGATAGCGGCTCCAGCCGGATGGGCTGCTCGAGTTTATCCACCAGCGCCGAGCAAGCCATGCGCGCTTTCCCATTGATGAGCATGGCGCACGACCCACAAACTTCTTCCAGGCAATTCGAGTCGTAGGTGATCGGCGTAGTCGGCCTGCCGTCGCGTGTAACGGGATTTCGCGCAATCTCCATCATCGAGGAGATCACGTTCATCCCCGGATGCCGGGTGAGGTCAAATTCCTCCCAGCGCGGCTTGGAGTTGGGAGAATCCTGGCGGCGAATTTTGAAGAGGGCGGAATTATTATTAGCCATTAGCTCTTAGCCTTTAGCTTTCTTCGGTGCTATTTCACCCAGCCGCAGTTGAGCTGATCATGTGTCATATGCCAATTGCCTTTGCGCTTGTCTAATATCCACACGTAACCATCACCGCACAGGCCCCCGCAGTTGTGTCCAACCAAAACGATCGCTTTTGAACTGTCCCGAGAGAACCCGACCGCGGACAAAAATACAGCGCCGGGTTCATGGTTTTCGCGTATCTCGGCCTTCCCGGTCAAGACCTTGTACGGTCCCGGCAGCCGAAACTTAGCGGCGATCCTAAACTGCTCTTTTTCAGCAAGCAGCATACGCAGAAGATCCTGTACAACCGCGCTTTGTTGAGCTTGGGTACGACATCCTTGGTGACCCTGAGGTTCGAGGACAGTGTACGGGAGAACTAGAATGGGCTCTTTCTGCCGAAACCACGATCCGTAGTGTTGCGTGAGTATCGCGGAATAGACAGCGTAAGAGTCAGTACTGACTTCTTTTCTATCCCGATCCTGCCCTGAGAAGGAAGATTGAGCGTTTCCCGCAACCAAGGCGACGAGCAGCAGAATCGATCTAATTGTGGTATTCAACTCGCGGGTTCCACCTCCGTACTCTGAAGTCGTAACGTCAATCTCACTCAATACTTCCTCGCTCGCGGCGGAATTAGCGACACATCCACCGGCTCAAATTCAAACTTTGGCTCATCTGCATCGGGCGCGAAATACGCTTTCGTTGTCTTCAGCCAGTTCTTGTCATCGCGGTCAGGGAAGTCAGGCTTATAATGCGCGCCGCGCGACTCATCCCGCATGCGCGCGCCCTGCGCAATCACCCGCGACAACTGCAGCATGTTATAAAGCTGGCGCGTGAAAGCGAATGACGTATTGGCCCACATCGAGCGGTCGCTCAGGTTCACGCGACCGATGCGCTCGATCAGCTCAACCAGCGTGGCGTCAGTCTGCTCCAAATTCTTGTTGTAACGGATGACGGTACAATCCTTCGTCATCAACTCGCCCAATTCACGCCACAGCCGGAATGGATTCTCATCGCCGTCCGACTTCATCAGCCCGGCATTGATCTCTTCCTGGCGCTTGCGCTCCGACTCAAAATGTCCATTGTTCGGGGCGGCTTGCTGGCTGCGCGCATAGCGCACCGCATTCGGCCCGGCAACGAATCCGCCGAAAATGCACGACACCAGCGAATTTGCGCCCAGCCGGTTCGCGCCATGATATTGGTACTCGCACTCACCGGCAGCAAAAATTCCCGGAAGGTTCGTCGCCTGGTTGAAGTCCACCCACAAGCCGCCCATGGTGTAGTGCATGCCAGGAAAAATCTTCATCGGCGTGGTGCGCGGATCGTCGCCGACAAACTTCTCGTAGATTTCGAGTATCCCTTCGAGCTTGCGCTCGAGCGTGGCACGATCAATGTGAGTCAGGTCGAGATAGACCATCGGCTTGCCATCAATTCCGAGGTTGTGCTCGTAAACCACTTTAAAGATGGCGCGGGTAGCCACATCGCGTGGGACCAGGTTGCCATACTTTGGATACCATTCTTCGAGAAAGTACCAGCGGTTGTTTTCAGGAATCGAATTCGGATCGCGTTTATCACCAAGCGTCTTCGGCACCCAGACGCGTCCCCCTTCGCCGCGCGCCGACTCGGACATCAACCGCAGCTTGTCTTCGCCAGGAATCGACGTAGGATGGACCTGGATGAATTCTCCATTCGCGTAATAGCAGCCCTGCTGATAGAGCGCGGACTGTGCCGATCCGGTACAGACAACCGAGTTGGTGCTCTTGCCAAAGATTGCGCCAATGCCGCCCGTGGCGATGATGATTGCGTCGGCAGGGAAGATGCGCACTTCCATCGAGCGCAAATCCATCGCACAAATTCCGCGGCAGGTGCGATTCGAATCCAGCACCGCGGAAAGAAATTCCCACGACTCGAACTTAGTGACCTTGCCTTCAGACTCATACCGCCGCACTTGTTCATCCAGTGCGTAAAGGAGTTGCTGGCCGGTTGTGGCTCCGGCGAACGCTGTGCGATGGTGCAGGGTTCCGCCGAAGCGACGGAAATCAAGCAGGCCTTCAGGAGTGCGATTAAACGGTACGCCCATGCGGTCGAGCAGATCAATGATGCCGGGGGCGGCGTCGCACATCGCTTTTATGGGAGGCTGGTTGCCGAGGAAGTCTCCTCCATAAACGGTGTCGTCGAGGTGTTGCCAAGTGGAGTCGCCCTCGCCCTTCAGATTTTTCGCGGCGTTAATCCCACCCTGCGCGCAAACCGAGTGCGAGCGTTTGACCGGCACAATGGAAAACAAATCCACGTGTCCGCCCGTTTCGGCGATCTTGATAACTGCGGACAGTCCGGCAAGCCCGCCACCGACGACAATGATCTTTGGATTACTTGCCATTTAGATTCAGGAACTTTCAGCGCATGGTAAACGAATCGAGATCACTGCCCGTAGGCTGATACGGTTGCTGCGGCGTGGTCAGAAACGAATACATCGTCACCGCGCCCACAGTCATGAATCCCACAGCAATGAGAAAACAAACATATCCCCAGCGCCGGCGCGCTATCGGTCCCTGTGTAATCCCCCACTTCGCCGCGAACAGCCACAGGCCATAGGCAAAGTGCCAGGACGCGCAAAATATGCCGACCGCATAGAACGCGACTAGCCATACGCTATGAAACTCCGCCTGCACTTTGCCAAATGCCGAAGCAGGGTACGTGAGGATGTGCACCCCACTGAAGCGCAAATGCCACGTATGCCATACCATGTAGAAAAAGGCCACGGCTCCAGTCCAGCGCTGCGCCGAATACATCCAGTTGCCCGCCCAAGGGTAATCGGCGACATTGCTCTCGCCGCGCCCCCAAATGTAGAAGCCATAAAGCGAGTGATAAAGAATCGGCAACCAGATACCAAACAACTCCAGGCCGACTACGAATGGAAAGCTACTGAGAAATTCAACTTGCTTGGTGTAAGCGCCGGGCCCCTTGGTAGCGAAGGCATTTGAGACAAAATGCTCAATCAGAAACAGCCCAATTGGCATTATTCCCGTTAGCGAATGCAGGCGCCGCAGCAAAAACGAATGCCCCAGGCCCGCGCGCAACGGAGCCACGCCATCTTTGACCTTCACCGGAGCTGCACTGCTGGGGGCCGATGACACCGAGTTCCTTGCGACTTCAGAGATGAAGAGAGAACTTTTTATTATGTTGGCCGAGGAGAAGGGAAGTCAACTGAGGAAGGTTAAATGAAGAGTAATGTGTGGTGGCGAAAGGCGATCGCAGAGTCCTCACTGATTGGGCGGAGTCTTTATTTCGTCCAACACCATGCTGCGATACATACGGTCCACTAGTTTCTTCTGGTCCGGCGTCATAGGCCCGTCTTCAGTCAAGCCCATCGCGGCCAACGAATTTCTGAATACTTCCAATCTCTCCTCGCGGGTCAGGGTTTTCGCCTGCTCCGGATCCAGCAGCTTCAGGCCATTTCGCTGGATTCGCGCGTCATCTTCCGCTTTCCGCTTTGATTCCTCGTTTATGCGCGCATATTCCTCATTCCGCAACTTGTCTAAATCTGCGCGCATTTCCGTCGCCTTGCTCTGGACGGCTGGAGTGCACCCGGAAAAACTGGCGATCAGGTCCATGGTGTCCGAAGCGTCGAAGAAGTCCATCTTGTGTTGAATCGCAGCTTCCCGCACCGGCAAAATCGCGGCAGCACATTGCGAAGCGAGAGCAAACTGCACGCCAACCTTGAGATCGCGGTCTGCAGCAAGTGAAATCAGGGTAGGGATATCCGCTGGAGTTAATCTTCTTGAGAGCTCTGCGAGTGACCTGGCACCGTAACCCATTCCGTGCGCCCCCATATGCTGGCTGCTAAGAATGATCAGGCGAACGTGCGTTCGCGAAGCCGCGGCTGGGGCAGAGGGCGTCGCAACCGTGAACAGAGCGACTGCCAGCGCGCACGAGATGGAACGTGTCTTCAACAATGGCATTCTAAGATCGCGAACATAAACTCACCACGTAACCAACGTGCTATCAAGAGTGCGTCTTGGCCCAGTCCAAGAACTTGCGGAATGCGGCACCGCGATGACTGTACTTCGCCTTTTCCTCTGCGCTCAATTCTGCGAATGTCTTCTGAATCCCCGGAAAATAAAACAAAGGGTCGTATCCAAAGCCGTTGAATCCTCGCGGCCATTCAAGGATGACGCCCTCGGCCTTTCCTTCAAAAACAGCTAGAGTCTTTCCCTCGCGGGCGGCGACGATTACACAGACGAATCTCGCCTTACGCTCTTCTAGCCCCACCAGCTTAATCTCGCGAATCAACTTGCGGTTGTTTGTGTCGTCGTCAGTATTGCTGTCGGCCAGGTGCGGTTCTTCGGCGGCATAACGAGCCGAATGAACCCCTGGCGCTCCGCCGAGGGCATCCACTTCAAGACCAGAATCGTCGGCAATTACGATGTCCGCCACGTACCAGCTGTAGGTTTCAGCCTTTTTGCGCGCATTGGCCTCAAAGGTTGCTCCATCCTCAATAACAGCCGGAAGAGACGAAAAGTTCGGCACCGTCAGAACTTCGATTTCGTAACCCGAAGCCGCCCCAGCGAAATCGCGAAGCTTGCCCGGATTCGATGTAGCGACCAGAATGCGTTTCATAAAGGAGTTTCAGTTCTTGGCGTCGGCTTCGGTCGAAGCGGCAACGATGATAGCTTTCGCGAGATGAAGAACCAGAGCAGTAGAACGACAAACGCGCAAGTAGAAATTATGAAACCTGTGGTTCGGTCCGGGTCGTCAATAAACTTAATCCGAACGTGGTTCTCTCCGGCCGTGACCGGCACCACAAGTTGTCCCGCAGGAACCGTCGTCTCGGTCTTAACCGGTCTTCCATTTACCAGAACTCTCCAGAGCGAATAATTAAATAGGCGCAGAATCAGCTTTCCCGAAGCGCGAGTATTGGCTGTGATCTCGCGCCTCTCCGACTGCCATTTGTCGATTCGGATCGGCGCGCCTCCCGTCTCCTCGAACCGCACGAGCGGCGCCTTCTGGTCAATCTCGTAGGGATCGGTTCCAGCCGGCACGTACTCATCAGTTCCTTCGTTCCCGATGCCTTCATGTTGGTTCTCGACCATTTCGTTAATATCCGCCGCCGTATCCCACCATGGGGGTTGGACGCGATGCCCTACCAGCAACACAACTCCGAGCATAACCGCGCAAATCAATCCTCGGAGCCACCAGCGTCTCAGGGCCATGGATAGTGCCAGCGCAAAGACGAGGTTCAAACAGAGTAGCCAGCGCCACGGCAACTGGACGAAACGCAATTCCGGCAGGTGCATCCAGAAAAATAGTGTTGGTCTGAGCATCAGGGCAGTGCAGAAGACACTCCATCCCGCCATGAGCCACGACATCATCCGATTGCCCCTGCGCCGGGAGAAAAACATCGCGACCGCTGTTATGACGATTACCCATAACGCAACCACTGAGACCAGCAAGTTGAAGCGATTGTGATCGAGATCATCAGACATGGTGAACAAGAAATTGTCTTGCGGGCGCACACCCGGACCAAACACCTGGCCAATGTTGACCCAGGTTTGCTGATGATATGCGGGCGCAAGATAGAATCCCGCCAACGCCGCACCAATAATGGCGGCAATTGAGCAATATGCAATCGGTCTAATAGAACGCCGGGCCAGCGCGGCACACACGGCCAGTAGTCCCAGCGAATAGGTCATCATTACTGCTGCCGGCAAGTTGGTCAGCCAGCCCGCAGCCATCAACAGACTTAGTGGCACCACGATGCGCGAGCCTTCGTCCTCTGAGCGCAAGACCAGAAGTAGCAGCAAGGGAAGGTAGATTGCGGCCATCAGTTCAGCCATCGCGCTTCGCCAATACACGATGATCAGGTGGTAAGGATTCACCGCATATACGATTGCCGCGAAGATCGCATCGCGGCGGGAAAGCCAATGCCGAGCCAGCGCAAACATTGAGCAGCCGGCAAGCGTCAGCACGATCCAGATGTACGCTCCGGAAACCAGCTTCCACGGGAGAACGAGCCCGAGCATTGCGCCAAATGTCCAGGAGAGCGGTGGGTAGAAGATGAACCTCGCCTCGCCATACCCGTAATGCGCCAGCGCCGCCCAGTGCGGGTACCAGATGCCTTGCTTCCAGTGATTAACAACTTCAATCCAGGAATTGAAGTGAAACTCAAAGTCGTGACCCGAAGGGATACCGTACTTGAGAAAGGGCAGCACAACGCAAAGCGAGACCAGAGAAATTGCACCCAACGTCGAAGCTTGCGATTTGAGGCGTCGGATCATCCGCGTGGAGCGTGATACGAAATTACGAGCTCTTGAAACCCGAAGTCATTCTAGAGCACGCGCCGAGCCCAACTCGTCCGGCTCCCACTGAACACAGGTGCCATGAGAACGCGCGACCGGTAGCACACCTTATTTATACTGTCATATATGCGCATTCGAGTTTTTCTTTCAGTTGCCGTGATGTTGCTGGCGAACGTCTGCTTTGCCGAAAGTCCGACGACCTTTGCTCCACTGGAAAGCTGGAAGGCGGCAGTGGTGGGTGGTGACGTGGCCACGCTCAGGTCACTCTATAGCAACGAACCTGCTGCCCAAGTTAGCATCTCGACGCAGCAGCTGAGTGCCGAAGCTGATGTCAATTTCTGGGCAGGACTGAAGGCTAAGCGGGTCGTATTGAAAATTGCGCAGTCGGATTCACCCCAACCTGGAGTGCACCAGATCGTCTTCCAAGCGGAGATCAGGCCGGCAGCTCCCGCGCGGACGCTCTATGTTTCCGCCGGACAGATTTGGCAGCAGCAAGGTACGGTATGGCGCCTGGTCTCGGTGAAGCGGACAGATGCCGCGAAGCTCGAGCAGCCGCTTTCTGTGGATGCGAGAATCTATCCTACAGATGATGCACGCGGTGAAATCCGTCAGGCTCTCGGCCGTGCTGCTAAGGCCCACAAGCGCGTTCTCGTCGTTTTTGGTGCCGATTGGTGCTATGACTGCCACGTGCTCGACAAAGCATTTCAGCGTGAAGATATCGCCGCAGTCCTGAGGCCCAGCTTTGAAGTCGTCCACGTTGACGTCGGTGAAGGCAACAAGAATCAGGATTTGATGAATGAATACGAGGTGCCCATGAAACGTGGCATTCCGGCCATTGCGGTGCTAGATTCCAGTGGCAAGCTGCTCTATAGTCAGAAAAATGGCGAGTTCGAACGTGCGCGGGCGCTCGGCCCGGAAGACTTGCTGGAATTTCTGAAGAAGTGGAAACCTCAAGCGAGGTAAGTCCTTTGGGTCGGCGTCTCAAGGTTGCCCTGAATCGAAAGCAGAACTTTACTTCTGCCGCCCTTTCAGGGCTTTCTCGTTTCCGTTCCCACCTAGCCCCCCCGGGCTGCATCCTACACCGCGTTGTGGCGTGACATTGAAGCGCGGTGTTGGACACCGAGGCAGGCCTTTGAACTGCGCGCAGGCGTTGAACGGGAGGGCGTCGCCATCAACGCAGGGCCGGAAAGCCCTGCTTCGCCCCACAGCTTTCCGTCCCTCTCAAACCCCGCTAATTCGATTCCACAAACTCGGAATTGCGCTGGCTGCGTAGCGTTTCCAGAAACATTTCCTGACTGAAAGACTCATGATTGCGCAGCAGATCGAGCAGGGGATCGTCTATGTCGGTTGCTTGCACCCCCGACGAGTTCGCCTCCGACGCAAGGGTGTGCGGCGAGACCAACAGTTCCGGATGAATTCCTGGGCGGCTGGTCAGAAACTGAATGAAGGTTTCGGTCTGGCGGCGCTGCCCGGCCGTCCGCACTGCGAATTCAATCCCCATGCCGTGGGAGGGATGCATCACTCGAACCAGGCCCTGCGCCTGAAACTCAACGCTGGCAGCTCGCAATGTCAACACCACATGAGTGCGCTCCGGAAACGGCGAAGGGGTTTCAACGTAACAGCCGCCCAGGCTCAGGTCGGTAAGCTGGCAGTCAGCCACCGACGCGGGTTCCTCCGGAGCAAGCGGCGTAGCATGCTCCTGCAGCCACCCTCGCAACGAAGCGAGCAGGCTTTCTGGCATCCCGGTGAAACGAATCCCTGATTCACCGTTGGGATTGGCCCACGCCACGTCGCCATGAAATTCAAGCTCCGACGGCGAATCGGGAAGCGTGAAGCGAGCGAACAAGCCAGCAGAAGAATAGAGCGGCTGCGCAGCCAGTACATCCATCCCGTGCTCGCTCAAATCGAGCAAGATGCCCTCAACTGGCTCATTCCCACTTTCGAGTCGCAGCTTTACCGGGACTTGTACCGGAACGCGAAAGGAATTCCGGCGCTCGCGCTTGATAAGCGCGGTTGCAGCTCGAAGTGTTGCCTCAGCCTGATCGGCGGCGATGGGCTTGTACAAAACAAAGTTCGCTCCTTCGCCAAATGCGCTTCGTACTTTGGATCGATCGTTGAGCAGGGCCATGGTGACTGCGTGATTTTCAAAAGTGGCGTTTCCGGCATTCTGCAGGACCAACGCGGCGCTGTGGGGATCGTCGAAATCCACCAGCACCGCTTGAAATTTCTGTTCGCTTACCAGGCAGACTGCGTCGGGATAGCCGCAACAATGCACCATCAATCCGAAATCGGAGAGAACGGGCGCGAGTGTTTCCACGCCACGAGCAAGTGGTTTTGCCGGGGCGGCCGGGTTCGGACTGGAGGCGGCCGCGGCTTTGGCAGCCACTGGGGTCACATCCTCAATATCCGCCAGGATCGCGCTATCATCGTCATCATTTTCCGCCAGCAGGGGAGCAACTTCGCGCAGCTTTTCAGCCGCCTGCTGCAGCATTTCGATCTGCTTGCCCAACTGTGCGTATTTGGCTTGCTTGCGCCGCAGAACCTCGTGGATATCCTTCATACGACCCCCTAGGGCAAATTCTAGAAGGAGAACAGCCCAGGTCAACGCGTAATGCGGAACCAAGGATTACCGGAGTAATGGAGTAATGGAAGACACGAGTGCCGGCAAAAAAGCAAGAAGCCCCGCCATCTAAGGCGAGGCTTCTTCTGAGGCAAGTGATTTTTGTTGGTTAGCTGAGGTCCGAGTTAACCACGCATTTTGCGGCGTACGATTCCTGCTAGTCCAACCAGTCCAGTACCGAGCAGTCCGAGAGTGCCCGGTTCAGGCGTAACGATAGTGTCGCCGCTAATCGTTCCAGCCCTGCCGGTACCGAGGGTGATCTGCACAGTCCCGCCTAGAGCACCCAACGAGCCAGTTACAAAAGTCGTGCCGCTAATTGTGTTGACAGTGCCTGAAGTGAAGGTTCCCTGGAACAGCGTGTCTCCAAGGGTGTTAGTGATGGTGATCGATCCGCCCGTAAAGCAAAGGCCGCTAGGGCAAGCGGAAAGAGTGCCCGTGACTACATTCACCCAACCCAAAGTGCCTTGAATGGCATTGATGCCTGTGAGTTGAGATTTAAGGCCGAGAGTGCTGCCAGCCGTAGCGCTGCCGCTGAAGAAGGCAGTTCCTGCGCCCACGGTGCCAAAGTTTTGATAGTCAGTAATGCTAGTAGCCAATGCTGCCGTGGGCAACGCCAGGGCCAACACCGCCAACAAAATTACTCGTCTCATAGGTGCTCCTCCATTATTTCCAGTTGCAAGTCAGGGGGGAAAGCTTGAAAACCCCAATGTGGAGACCTTCGTAAGCCCTCTGCGCGAAAGGACGATCCCCAACGCTTTACAGCTCGCAGAATACGCTATCGCATGTGCATACTAGTTACCAAAGTTGGTACCCCATGGAATGGTTGAAAACAAATAACTTAGCTTGTGCTTCGACCATTTTCCAGGACCCCGTGATGCAACTTGTTGCACAATTCCTGCGACATTCGTACTACTCACTTACTCAGTCTCAAAATGCGAACTAACTATAGCGTTTTCTATGGATTGCTGACTATGGCCGAGTAGTGCCAGAAGCATGGCACGAAGGTGGGGTGAGGGGTGAGGAGTTGAAAGAAAGGAATCGCCGTGGCTGGCGACCCCGGAGGGAGTCGAACCCCCAACCCTCAGATCCGAAGTCTGATGCTCTATCCAGTTGAGCTACGGGGCCGCAGGGGGTAAGGGTAGCACAGGAAGCACTCAGCATTCAGCACTCAGCATTCAGCCCTGCGCGAGTGAGGATGACACTGTGACGGGCGGATTTTGCTGAAGGCTGAATGCTACAGGATCGCGGTTTCTTCGATCATCCTGCCTTCCGAAAAGCGCGCCAAATTCAGAAGGGACGCGTCAATCAGATCGGTCTTCCCGCGCAGAATCAAATCCGCAAGAATTTTGCCGGTAGCCGGCGCGTGCATTACGCCGTGGCCGCTGAAGCCGTTGGCTAGGAACAAGCCCGGCACCTCCGACACCGGCCCGAGAATGGGGTGATGATCGGGTGTCATCTCGTAGAGACCTGCCCATGCGCGTTTGGGATTGACTGCGAGGTTCTCAAACACTGGAACCCGGTCGGCGGCGCGAGTCAGAATCTTCTCAATGAAGTTGGGATCGAAATCAGTCTTGTATCCGGGCGTTTCCTCAGGATCGTTCCACGCCAGGAGAAATCCCAGGCCCTCGGGCCGGAAGTGGAATCCGTTCGACATGTCAATGATCATGGGCGCGCTGTGAGGAAACTCATCAAACGGCTCGGTCGGCACCAGCATGCGCCGCAGCGGCTGGACTGGCAAAACAAGTCCGACCATCTTTGCAATCCCAGCCGCCCAGGCGCCGGCGCAGTTCACCACTTTGCGCGTGCTCAACGGACCACGGCTGGTTTCGACGCCGGCGATACCGTGAACATCCTGCTGAATCCCAGTCACCTCGGTGTTCTTCCACAGTTCCGCGCCGTGATCGTCGGAGCTGGCCCAGGTCATGAATCCGATCATGGCGCTGTAAGGATCAACGAATCCGTCAGTGGAACAAAATGCTCCACCCACAATGTCATCGGAGCGAAGCTGGGGGAACATGGCGCGAATGTCGTCGAATGAAATCAGTCGCGCCGTTTTGAGTCCGAGGCGGACCTGGCATTCAAAATTCGTCCGCAGGTAGGCCATCTGTTGATCGGTGTTGGCGCAAAACAGATATCCCTGCGCCCGGTAGCCGCAGGGGTAACCGAGCGCCTGATCAAAGGCGGCATAGAAAGGAATGGAATAGAGCGACATCTGGATATTGACTGGAGTGGAGAACTGGGCGCGGACGCCTCCCATGCTCTTGGCCGTGGAGCCTTTGCCCTGTGAGGACTCGCGCTCAATCACTACGACGTTTTTGCATCCCGCCGCGGTCAGGTGATAAGCAATGCTTGCGCCCACAATCCCTCCGCCGATGATGACGACCTCTGCGGTGCGCATGAGTTCCGTTCAGGATGAACGGAGAATTGTAGATGAATAGAAACCCACGCGGCCTATTCCTCGCGTTCTTTGCGAGAAGTGGGGCTTTTTTTCAGACTCGACGGATTTAAGCAGTGGTGCGCCTGGAGAGATTCGAACTCCCGTCTGGTTCGTAGCGGAAGGCACACGGACAATTAACAACTTACACGGAGCGGAACGAAGTGGCACCATGCGGCCTAACCTTAACACAAGTCAACGCGTTATTCGTATGTGGTGCCGCTTGATGTCGCATCGTGCCGCATGCGGCTAGGCAGGATTTTGGTCATGGAATTGACGGAGCCAATCCATGTACGCGTCTCTCTCGTCCCTAGTGCCTAACGCAGACGACCTTCTCACTCTGGAGGTAGAGCTAAGGGGTTGGGGTCGTCAGGCGGCTTGGTGATTCCATCGTTGATCCAACCTCGCCATCGCATCCATCATGAGGTGTTTTTCCACGTGTGAGCCGGAATCCGTGCCGATCTGCCGTGCTCTCCTGCGCATGAGATCAAGTGCAGCTTCGACTAAGATGGGTTGTTGGTGAGTGTCCGCCTCCACCATTGCCGCCCGGTAGACAGCAAACCATTCAATTCGTAATTTAGACATAGGAACCGCCAGCCCCAGTGCGATGTCAAAGGCCGAAGGATTGAAACAGAGATTTTCTTGCACCACAGAGCCTAAGCTCTTCGCGTGGGAACTAATTGAAGCCTACGCCTAGTCCTACTCTGATTCAACGAGACGGTTCATTTTTTGGCGCGTTTTGGCGCGTGTCGATGTGCCGTCCGGTACGTCTGCATCATCCTTCTTGATTTACTTGATTTAGGCCTTCCCGATGAATCCTCAGCGGCCTACAAATGATCGGTTCGGGGGTTGGGGTTCGGTATCCTTGACTAGCCACCTTTGTGGGTGTTTAATCGCCACGTCTCGTCGGTTCGGGCGCTATGAACGATACCGGCGCTCTTCTTCCCCAAAATTGGCCGGCTGCGCCTGATCCTTATTTAGTGGGACAGGAGGTTTCGTATGCCCAATGCAGAAGATCTGCGCTCCATTGTAAAAAGCCTCAAAGAGATTGCGGAAGTAGGTGGCAAGTATGGTGTATCTGTTGTGATTTTTGCATTTGCCCCGCTGGTGGGGTGCTTTGGTCTCTATTTCATGTGGATCACCATGACCGATTCGCAATTGAATATGGCCAAAGTGAGCGTAGGTGTGTTCGCCGTCGTGTTTGGTTCCGCATATTCGATTCTTCTTCTGTATGTATTTACGCGGATGAACCTGTGGGACAAGCTTGGACTGAGCAAGTTTTCGGAAGAGCAGAACAAAGCTATTTCGGAAATACAGTCGCGCGTGGCAGTATTGCAAGCCCTCGAGTCGCGGGTAAGGGTGCTGGAGGACGAGGGCAAACCGAGGCGGGCAATCGCGTCATAGTTGGTTGGCCTCATGCGTTCTTTGGCTGGTCCGGGTAGTCAGGAATTCGGTCATAGTGCCGAAATGAACGCTTTGGAACAACCAGAAGAAAAGGTGCTAAGTGCCCAACGGATAGAGAGTAAGATGGTGCGCCCTGAGAGATTCGAACTCCCGACCTTCTGGTTCGTAGCCAGACGCTCTATCCAACTGAGCTAAGGGCGCGATTGCGAGAATATATTTGCGATTATAGCGGAGATTTTCGGCTGGCGAAATTTTAGAATTCTTGCTCAGCGAATAGGTCGCGGCTTCCCGCGTAGGTAAGTACCCAGTAATTCTTGCAAGGCCTCCGGCAATTCCTACCATGCTGGATTGGTACCGATTGCCATTTTTCAACCACTTGCAAATGGCCAGAAGGGTGCTATGTTGTTAGCAGACGAAGTGGCGCGCAACGGGGCGCACTTGAGAATAACTTCGGCCAGAGGTTTTCTTGGGCGCCCCTTGCATTTTCTAAACCTTCTTTTTCACCCAGCCAAAACCAGTTTTTCTCGAATGTCCAGGCCCGCGCCGCGCAATAGGTTTGCAACCACCGGCTCTTTGAAGCGCGAAGCGTCGTACTCCACTCGTACGATCTGGCTCTTTTCGTCGAAACGAACCCGACGAATGCCGTAAACCTCGCGCACGTTAGCAAGCGCGCGCATTGCGGCCTCGGTCGGCGAGTTGGCGTAGCGGTAAGCGACTTCCATCTGAGTCATTATTGTGTGAGCCCCCGCTATGTAAGATACCTCACTTCTGATTGTCCCTGAGTCGTCATCTGTTTTGATGAATCTATGTGGGAGCTGCTAGCTTCTAGCTAACTAGCCAGCCACTAGCAACAGCCTTCGCACCACTCGCTCAGTCGTTGAGCTTGCTAGGGGCTAGTAGCTAGAAGCTAGCGGCTGAAACGACGATGACTCCAACTACACGAGATCCTGTCTGCGGAATGATGGTTGACCCCGCGAAGGCCAAAGCCACTGCCGAGCATGCGGGCGAAACTTACTATTTCTGTTGCACAACTTGCGCAGAGAAGTTTCAAGTGCGACCTGAAGAATACTTAAGGCCTGCATCATCTCGCCCCGCTTTGGTGACGCTCGGAGCTCCTGGGAAGAGTAATGCTGCTTCGTTGCCCGCCGAGCATCAAGGTCTTCGAAACTATGTTTGTCCCATGTGCCCTGAAGTTCGACAAACCAGGCCAGGGCCATGTCCAAGTTGCGGCATGGCCTTGGAGCCCGAACTTCCTCTGGCCAGGATCGAATACACCTGCCCGATGCATCCAGAGATTGTCCGCCTGCAACCGGGGAATTGCCCAATCTGCGGGATGGCGCTCGAACCACGCACGGCATCGGCGAGCGACGAAGACAATCCTGAGCTGCGCGACATGACCCGGCGTTTTTGGATCAGCGCAATTCTGACCCTCCCGCTGTTAGGGATTGCCATGGCGGACATGCTGCCGGGAATGCCGCTGCAACATGCACTCCCTGGCGCGTGGCTCCCCTGGATCGAATTTCTGCTGGCGAGCCCGGTTGTGCTATGGGGTGGATGGCCTTTCTTCGAGCGGGGATGGGCGTCGGTGGTGAACCGTTCCACCAATATGTTCACGTTGATCGCGATGGGCACGGGCGTGGCTTACATTTACAGCGTCGCTGCCGCCTTGGCCCCGGGAATTTTCCCAGCATCGTTCCGCGAAATGAGCGGCAGGCCGGCAGTATATTTCGAGGCTGCGGCGGCAATTGTCACTCTCGTATTGCTTGGACAAGTGCTCGAAGTGCGAGCGCGCAGCCGCACGGGAGCGGCGATTCGCGCGTTACTCGACCTCGCACCTAGGACCGCGCGTGTGCTTCGGGACAACAGCGCCGAAGAAGATATTCGCCTGGATCGGGTTAAAGTGGGCGATCACCTGCGAGTGCGACCGGGCGAAAAGGTTCCCGTAGATGGTGTCGTTCTCGAAGGCCAGAGTTGGGTGGACGAATCCATGATTACGGGCGAGTCTGCTCCAGTCGAGAGGACGCCAGGCAGTCGCGTGATCGGCGCCACGGTAAATTCTTCCGGGTCGTTCATCATGCGAGCGGAACGGGTCGGTAGTGAAACGTTGCTCGCGCAGATCGTACGCATGGTGGCGCAGGCGCAACGCAGCCGCGCGCCCATCCAACGCTTAGCCGACAAGGTTGCAGGATGGTTTGTGCCGGCGGTGGTCGCGATTGCGATCGTTACTTTCATCGTGTGGGTGTTCCTCGGCCCCGAGCCCCGCTTGGCGCATGCGATCGTGAACGCCGTTGCGGTGTTGATCATTGCCTGTCCGTGTGCGCTGGGACTGGCGACGCCGATGGCGATCATGGTTGGAACTGGCCGGGGCGCGCATGCTGGCGTGTTGATCAAGAATGCTGAAGCTCTGGAGACTCTCGAAAAAGTGGACACGCTGGTTGTGGACAAAACCGGCACGCTTACCGAAGGCAAGCCGCGAGTCGTTTCGGTTTCGACCGCGCGCGATATTTCCGAGGAGGAATTGCTGCGCGTCCTCAGAACCCTGGAACAGGGAAGCGAGCACCCGTTGGCTCACGCAGTTCTTCGTGCCTCCAAAGAACGTGGTCTGGCTCCGGCAACACTGACTGATTTTCGCTCTCATCCTGGACGAGGGATCAGCGGGAAAGTCGAGGGAAGAGTCGCGATTGCAGGTAACGAGAAATTGTTTTCGGAAAAGGGAGTGAATCTGAACGGTCTCCCGGAGGAAGCTGAAAGGCTGCGTTCTCAAGGACAGACCGTGATTTTTGTGGGCCTCGAAAGCCGGGCAGCAGGGTTGGTGGGAGTCGCAGATCCAATAAAGGTGTCCACGCCCGCGGCTTTGACCGAGCTTCGAAAAGATGGCGTTCGCATCGTAATGCTCACCGGGGATAGTCAGGCCACGGCCGCTGCGGTTGCGCGCCAGCTCGGAATCCAGGAATGCGAAGCCGAGGTCTTACCTGAGAAGAAATCCGAGACAGTGTCGCGACTTCAAAAAGAAGGCCGGATCGTGGCCATGGCGGGCGATGGCATCAACGACGCGCCCGCCCTGGCACAGGCAAATGTTGGCATCGCGATGGGCACGGGTACGGACGTGGCCATTGAGAGTGCGGGAATCACGCTGGTCAAGGGTGATCTGGGTGGTATTCTCCGCGCTCGAAGGCTCAGCCGCGCAAGCATGAGGAATATCCGCCAGAATCTTTTCTTTGCTTTTATCTACAACGCCGTCGGAGTGCCCATCGCGGCGGGTGTCCTATATCCATTTTTCGGGTTGCTTCTGAGTCCGATTCTTGCGGCCGCGGCGATGAGTTTCAGTTCAGTGTCCGTGATTACGAATTCCTTGCGCTTGAAGAGACTCGAGCTTTGAGTTGTTAGGTCTGCCGCTTCAGGGCGTGTGTACGCGTTTCGCAATTGCGGATCCAAACCGGCTGAAGTCTCGTATGTCCCACGTGTAGATGATTTCAGCGTGCGCCTGCACAGCGCATTGGGCAAGCAGCATATCGTAAATAGTTCCGCCCACAATATTCTCCGCCGCAGCGGATGCAATTGTCGAATAATAGGCCTGCGCTTCGAGAGCGATGATCTTGAGGCGCTCCCGTAGTTCCTCGAGAAAAAGCAAAGCCTGATCACCGGCCATGCGATCGTCTCCTGGCAGACGCGTCAAAGTGGCATACAACTCTGCGAGGCTGTGGGCAGCGCAACACCCATTTTCGGTATTTGCCTTGAGATAGGCCGCGAGACTTGGCGCGTGGTGAGGATGCCGCAGCAGTGCAACGGACACCAGAACAGAGGTGTCGAAGAAATACTTCACCGTGACTTTCCGAGGATCTTCCGCTCGCGCTCGTTGCGAATCCGGCGAATCGTTCGGTTCACCACCTCAACAGTAAGTGGCTGCCCAGAATCGAAGACCCATACGCCGTGTTCCTTGAGCATCCGACCCTTACCGCGCGCTCGGCGCAGTATGACTCGGTCTTCCGAGCTTTCCACCTCCAGGGAATCGCCAGGTGCCAACTGCAACTCGTCGCGTACTGGCTTGGGCAGGACTATGCGCCCTGCTTTGTCTATGCTGGTAGTGGTAATCACAATGGCAGTATACCATACTGACTACCATCACAACTACCATTTAAAAAAATGACCCGAGCCACTTCACCGGCAAGTGCGCGGCCAAGGAATTGGCGAGCCGCTCATCGGCAGTCACCAACTCGGTTTTGGACCAGATAGCGAGCGCGACGTAGAGACTGTCATAGACTGTGCGGTCGAAGCTTGAGGCAATGCTGAAAGCATCATCCAGCAACGTGATCGTGGCAACTGTGGGGATATTACGTTCACGGATCGTGCGAACCGCATTCGCGCCGGCCGCTTGCGACCACCTTCCCTGGCGGGCAGCCTTCCAAAAAATGTTCGCAATTTCAGCCCAGAATAGGTCAGGCACTACGAATTGAAGCTGGCCGCGAGCATACCGTTTCAATAATTCCCCAGCTTCGTCGGTGAGCGTCTCTCCCGCAGAGGGGAGAAACCATTTGGCCGCCACGCTGGCATCGACCACCAGCGCGTTCACCGTCTGCGGTCCTCGCGCTGAAGTTCCTCAGATACCGGAAAACGACTCACGGAGGTCTGCGCCCGCGAGCGCAAGCGTTGGGCATGACGAAAGAACTTTTGCCGGGCCTCCAGTTCCGCCGCGGTCACTACATTCTCCGCGAGCAACGCAAGCACTTCGGCGGCAACCGACTTCCGATGCTCACGCGCTCTTTGCTTTAGAGCTGCGTACAAATCTTCGGGAACGTTTTCTACATAGAGAGTTGGCATAGGCAGTGCCTAGACTAAGTATAGCAGATGACTAGGCCAGCGTTCTTGACATCGGAGGCCCGGTCACAAACAATGAGCGTTCTCATGTTTCCAAGCACCCACGTCATCGCCGAAATCGTCCTGCGCACGGCCGTAGTCTATCTGGTCGTGCTTATCGGAGTGCGTCTCAGCGGCAAACGCGAAGTCGGACAAATGACACCCTTCGATTTGACACTGCTCCTGCTGATCAGCAACGGAGTGCAGAACGCCATGACTGGTTCCGACACGTCTCTGATTGGCGGGATTGCAGCTGCGACCACCCTGCTGCTGATGAATTACGCAGTCGCCGAGCTCTCGGGGACGAATCGCCGTTTCCGGAAGTTTGTCCAAGGCCAGCCGACCCTGCTTGTGCATAACGGAGAAGTGATTACCGCGCACATGGCGAAAGAGCACGTCAGCATGGATGAACTAGAGCGGGCTCTACGTGAGCACGGCATCAACAGCTATCACGATGTCGCTTTAGGAGTGCTGGAGGTGGATGGTTCGATTAGTTGCTTGAAATACGACGAGCTGAATCCCAGCGCAAACAATCATCCGGTGCGACGGAAGTACTTGCAGAAGCACCAGTGAATATTTAATGGCCTGCGATTGTACATGTAGGGGCAGGTGCTCTCACCTGCCCTAACCAAAATGTCTGCGCCGGGCAGGTGAGGGCACCTGCCCCTACATGTCTAGAGATCACTTCGTAATCACAACCGGCAACTCATCATAAGGCGTGATCGTCACCGTCAACGATTTGCGAGCCGTGAAGGCATCGCCCGTCACCGGAAAACTCACCACGATCGTTCCTGCAACTTTGCTTCCGGGATTCAGCCGAGTCTCTGTGGTCAGAATATTCAATGCATGCTGCTTCAGATCGGGGAAGGCCTGAAAATATCGTTGCGCATCTACGGCAGGAGCAGCCTCGTCTGTCAGTTTGTTTCCGCCCACGTCAGCGGCTGCCTGAATGGCATGTATCCACGAGGGCTTATCTTCATTGTTCTGCAGTGAGACATTGATCGCGACCATCACCATGTCCTGACCCTGCATGGGCACGACGACGACATCGTCAATGCTGCCGGACGATTGTGCGTGCGCGCGATGGGTGAGGGCATAACCGGCGGCAATCGCGACTACTACGGCCAGGCAAATAGCGACGATTCCTGCCGGCGGCAAACTCTTGCGCGCTGTGCCGTACTCTTCTCCGATGTCAAACGCGGTTTGCGGCTCAGCAGTCGCAGAACTCTCTGGAGCGGGCACGGGGAACGCAGGCGTTGGATCGGACATGACGACCTCCTGCTGAAGCAAATTGTACTCGCTACGACGCAGCTCGTGCGGGCGGCGAGGAGTGCTTCATGGCCTGGGCAAACTTTTCTACCGGCAGCGTATTGAGCACGTCATGAGGAGTCAGCCAGGCGCGCCTTGCCTGTAGCACTCCGAAGCGGATCTTCTCCATGTGGCTGGTGTGGTGCGAGTCGGTGTTGATGACGATCTTTACCGCGTGCTGTTTCGCCATTCGCAGATGCCGGTCGCACAGGTCCAGCCGGTCAGGATAGGCGTTTAGCTCCATCGCCACTTTGTTGGCGGCAGCCGCTTCGAGCACCGCATCCATGTCGAATGCATAGGCATCGCGGCGCAGCAGGAGTCGGCCAGTCGGATGTCCGATGATTGAGACATTTGGATTCTCGATTGCCTTTAACAGGCGCGCGGTCATTTCCTCCGCCGTCTGGCTGAAATGAGAATGCACGCTGGCGATTACCAGGTCCATCTGTTCGAGGACGGAATCCGAAAGGTCAAGCGATCCATCGGCGAGAATGTCCACTTCGATTCCGGCAAAAATGCGGATTCCACCCACCGACGCGTTAGCCGCGCGAATTCTCGCGATGTGTTCAATCGCACGCTTGTCGTCCAAGCCATTCGCAAAGGCAAGATTCTTGGAATGATCGGTAATTGCCATGTACTTATAGCCACGTTCTCGGGCAGCCTCTGCCATTTCCTGAATGCTGTTGCGGCCATCGGTTTCGACAGTGTGCATATGAACATCACCCTGCAGATCCTGCTGAGTGATCAACTCCGGCAGGGTGTGCTTCTCAGCCAAGTCGATCTCGCCGCAATTCTCGCGCATCTCAGGCGGAACATAGTCAAGCATAAGCGCCGCGTAAATCTCTTCCTCTGTTTTCGACGCAACAATTTCCTGATTGTCCAAGCGCGACAGGCTGTACTCGCTCAACGTGTATCCCATTTTCAGAGCGCGCTGGCGAAGGGCAACGTTATGCCCCTTGGAGCCGGTAAAGTACTGCATGGCGGCTCCAAAGGACTCCGGCGGAAGGAAGCGGACATCCACCTGCATACCTCCGCGCATGCGGAAGCTGACTTTGTTCTCGCCGCGGGCAATGATTTCCATCAGGCCCGGTAGCTTGATGATGTGGTCAATCAGTTTCTGACGTTCGGTGTCGTTGGAGCAGGCTGGTCCGGTCACCAGGATATCGAGGTCTCCCACCGTCTCGCGTCCCCTCCGTAGCGAGCCTGCTGGCGTAGCCTTATCAATTCCCGGATAGTCCCGCAGATGCTCAACAATCTTCTCCGCCTGAGTTTCTGCGACTTCCAGAAGGAAACGGCCAGCGATTCTGCGGTAATCTTCCATCGCCTTGAGCAGCTTCTGTTCGTGCTTTTCGCCCATCCGCGGCAGGATGCGAATCTTGCCTTCGCGCGCCAGTTGTTCTACTCCTGCGAGATCACAAATGTGATATGCGCTCCAGATCAGGCTGATGGTCTTCGGTCCCAGACCCTGCACTTTCAGAAGCTGCAGCATGGATGGGCGATATTTCTTCAACAGGTCGGCATGTGCCGAGAGTCTTCCTTCGCGAAACATTTCCTGCAAATTCGTCAGCATGCCTTTACCGATGCCGGGGATGGCAAGCACTTGCTTGGGTTCGCCGATCAGCTCTGAAATTTGCTGCGGCAGGGCTTCTATGGCTTCGGCGGCGTTGCGGTAAGAACGGATGCGAAAGGAGTCCTGGCCGTCGATTTCCATCAAATCGGCGGTCTCGTAGAAAATCCCGGCAATGGACTTGTTGTCCACCAGGAAAGACTAAAACATCCCTGGAGAGGAAGTCACTGAACAAACCAAAAGCTATGGCATGAACATTCTTAGGCGCGTGCCAGGGGTGAGGCTCGATGAGCGGGAAGTTCTTAGGAGGCCTGGCTCACATTCGAAGCCTTGCTCACGTTTGAGGCTTGCGGTCCTTTTTGGCCTTGCACGATTTCAAATTCCACAACATCGCCTTCCTGCAAGCTTTTGTAGCCCTCGCTCGAGATCGCGCTGTAGTGGACAAACACGTCGGGTCCGTCGTCCCGCCCGATGAAACCGTATCCTTTGGCGTTGTTAAACCACTTCACAGTACCTTTCAAGCGGTCCACGTACGTCTCCTGGGGAAAGGGCTCCAATCCCGCCCCGTCCCAAATGTCAGCAATTGTGCGTCCGCTAAATTGACCTGTCAAGATAGGAGAGACTTACGTTTGCCCGAGACTCAAACCCACTCTGCCTGTCGAGCCAGAGGACGCCCGCAATTGTCTTGGCATCTTGGATGGTACGTTTCATCACCATGGCTACGGCTTTTTTGAGCGGAATGAACTGAAGTGTAATTACTTCATCATCTTCGGGTTGGGCAGCTCCCGGCCTGAGATCATGGGCTAAGTAGATGGACATGGCTTCGGCGACAAAGCCCGGACTGGCCCAGAACCGGAGAACCCGCTTCCAGCTCCGGGCAGAGTAGCCGGTTTCTTCCAGGAGCTCGCGTTTTGCAGCCTTCAGCTCACTTTCGCCTTCATCAATCCTTCCCGCGGGAAGCTCGTACAGGAAGCACCCAGCCGCATGGCGATATTGTTTTTCGAGAAGAACGCGTGGGCCGCGGGAACTCTCATCTACCGCCAGTATGACCACCGATCCGGAGTGCCGCACCACGTCGCGCCGCACCCGAACACCTGTGGGCTCAAGAACATCGTCGGTAGTGACCCAGAACACCGGGCCGCGATAGGCTACTCGGGAAGAAAAAACCCGAGGCTTCTTGAGAAACATGGACTTGGACATATGAACAATATAAGTGAGGGGCTCGCGCTGGGGCAGTAGATCGCTTTTCGTATGCCGCGCCTGTTATGCTCCCGGCGTGAAGGGCCTCTCTATCTCAATTGTCGGTGCTGGACGATTGGGAACGGCATTGGCCGAACGGCTGGACCAGGCTGGATATTGCATCTCCCAAATCATCGCTCGGACAAGTAAACGGTCGATGGCGCATGCTAGGACGCTGGCTGAAAAACTTCGTGCGCAAACTGCAAGCATCCGTGAAGCGCAAATCAAAGCAGATCTGGTTTGGTTCTGCGTGCCTGATGAAGAGATTTCACGCGCCGCGAATGCATTTCCCCGCGGTCAATGGACTGGCAAAATTGCCGTCCATTCCAGCGGCGTGTTGACCAGCGAAGCGCTGGAGTCTTTGCGGAAGCAAGGCGCGCACGTCGCATCCGTGCACCCGCTGATGACGTTTGTGCATGGTTCAGTGCCGCAACTTGGGGGCGTGCCCTTCGCGATCGAAGGAGATCGGGCCGCGGTCCGCGTGGCGAAACAAATCGTCCACAACTTGGAAGCACATGCCATTCACCTGCGAAAGCAAGACAAGGTTGCGTATCATGCTTTCGCGACTATGGTTTGTCCGCTGTTGGTTTCGTTGCTTGCGGCGGCGGAGAAGACGGCTGCATTGGCGGGTATGTCGGCCGCCGAGGCACGCCGCCGCATGATGCCAATTCTTCGCCAAACGTTGGCGAATTACGAAAGACTGGGCCCGGCGGGCGCATTCAGTGGGCCGATTGTTCGTGGTGATACAGCGACGATTCGCCAGCATCTCGCAGCGCTAGCCGCGATTCCCCCAGCGAGCAGTGCCTATACCGCGTTGGCCAAAGCAGCGTTGGAATACCTGCCGTCGAACAACGCCTCTGAGATACGCGCTGTGCTGGACGAATTTACTCAGCGAGCAGTTCGCCGCAATGGGAAACGCACAAGTCCGGCGAGCAGGCGTTCAACTCGTCGTAGGTGAAAGTGCCTGTAGAAACCGCGATGACGGGCACACCAACTTCGCGTGCGGCGTGAACATCAGAGGGAGTATCTCCAATAAACAGACTGCGTGCTCCTCTACCGAGCTGCTGCTGAACATGATTGACAGCGCTCTGGAAAATTCCTGTGCGGGTCTCACATTCATCGCTGAAATATCCGAAAACGAAGAATTCCCGCAGGCCGGCGGCTTCGATCTTGTGCCAGCCAACCGCTTTAAGATTGCCCGATGCCACTCCGATAAACTTTCCTGCTCTCTGCAGCGATTCTAAGAATTCGCAAATACCGGGGCATACCTCCGGCACAATCTTCCGGTGATTGATTTCTACTTCGCGGCAAACAACATCAAGCGCTTTTGGAAGGGCTGCTTCAAAATGTTCTTTCTGAATTCCCGCGCGCTCCAGCGCCGCCCGCAAAATCGAGAGGTCGGTTTTTCCGTGATACGGAATGCCGTCAATCGTCGCGTCCACGCCATAAGCCTCCAGCATGGCCCGATGCAGCGCATTCCAGTGCACCAGGTCTTGGGTGACCAGCAAGGTGCCGTCAATGTCGAAGATATAAGCGTCCGCGTCGGGAACGAGGACTGTCTTAGCTAGAGGCCTTGCGGGTTCAATTTTCCTTCGTGTACCTTCGTGCCCTTCGTGGTGCATGCTTTGTCAGCTCAGCATGAGTCTCTGAATCGAGCGCGCCTTGCCTGTCGAATCATCGCCATCCACAAGCACCGCGCAAAGCCGCGGGTCACCAGTAGCGGGCTCAAAGCGCACTGGCATGTTGTTCAGGAACCGTCCGATGATCAATTCTTTCTTTACGCCAATCACGCCTTCATACGGCCCGGTCATGCCAACGTCGGTAATGTAAGCCGTGCCCCCAGGCAGGACCCTTTCGTCGGCGGTGGGAACATGCGTATGCGTCCCGACAACGGCCGTTACGCGGCCATCCAGATACCACCCGAGCGCGATTTTCTCTGAGGTCGCTTCCGCGTGAACGTCCACAAAAATAATCTTCGCCTTTAGTTGATTCAGCAAGCGGTCAGCGGTACGAAAGGGATCATCATTCGCTGCCATAAAAATGCGTCCTTGCAGATTGATGACGGCATAGGGAACATCGTTCTTGCGCCCCTCGTAGAGCCCGCGTCCCGGCAGGTCTGCGGCGTAGTTGGCGGGACGCAACACCCGGCGCGCCGGACCGTGTACGTCTCCATCCACGGATTCGAAGTAATCGACGATCTCGCGCTTGTCCCAGATGTGATTGCCGGTAGTGAGCACGTCAATGCCAAGATCGAATAGATCCTCGGCCAGCGCGGGCGTGATGCCGAATCCTGCAGCTGCGTTCTCGCCATTCGCCAGCACCAGATCAATCGAGTGCTCACGAACCAATCCCTTCAGGCGTTCGCGGACAATGGAGCGTCCCGGGCGGCCGAAAATATCGCCAATGAATAAAATACGCATCCATTTTCGATGGTATCACGCAGAATTTGTAGCCTTGCCCAGCGGCTAAAAAAGCTTTTAGCCGCAGAGTTCGCAAAGAAAATCGGCAAAGTTCGCAGAGAGAAGCTCTTCTTTGCGACCTTTACGGCGCGACGCTCAATTCTGCCGTTTTCAGGAAATCGTAATTACCGGAAGGATTGAGAGTCAGCTTGCGTACTCGCTTGGAATAGACCATGACGTTATCGAAGTACCAGAGATCAACGTAAGGCAACTCCTCCGCAAGGATGCGCTGGAGGGCGGCATAGTGCTGCTTGCGGGCGTTCTGGTCAACTTCCATTCTGCCATTGTTGATGAGCGCATCCACTTGAGGATTCCGGTAGTACTGGCGGTTAGCGCCGTTCGGAATAATGCGGGCGGAGTGAAAAGCATATTCAAAAATGTCGGGATCTTCGTTTCCTCCCACCCAGCGCAGCGAATACACCTGAAATTCTCCATGCCCCACATCCGCAAAGAAAGTGGCAAATTCGAAGCTACGAATATCGAGCGCGATGCCAACTTCTCGAAGCTGCTGCTGAAACACGGCAGCCATGGCACGCGAGCTCTCTTCGGTTGTGGTTTTCATGGTGAGGTGAAAACGCACGCCGTTGCTTTCCGGATACCCGGCCGCATCGAGCAACTCGCGGGCCTTCTGCGGATCGTGGAGGTATTGCCGAACATTGGCATCGTAGGCCCAGCTTTCAGGCGGCAGAACACTGGACGCCGGACGCGCCGAATCGCGCATCAGGTAGTGGATCAATGGCCCGCGATCAAGGGCATAAGCGATGGCCTGGCGTACGCGTACATCTTTGAGAATTGGGTCGCGCAGATTAAACGCCACGTAGCCGAGCACCGTCCCCGGGGCGCGCAGAACACTCACCTTCGGCTCTTTCGCCAGAGTGAGCACCATGTCAGGAGTAAGCGCGTTGATCTCCAAGTCAGCGCTTCCTTTGCGTAACTCCAAAGCGCGCGTGGTGGTGTCTGGCACAACGATAAAGCGCACGCGGTTGAGCTTCGCGGTGCTGCCCCAATAACCATCATTTCTCTCGATGACAACTTCTTTGTCTTGCTCGGCACGCACAAACCGAAACGGCCCGGAGCCGATCGGGTTGCGGCTGATTTCGTCACCACTTCCGTAGGGAACAATGCCCATGCCTTCGCCGCCAGCCAGATTCCACAGTAGGGCCGCCCAAGGTTCCTTGAGGTGGAAAACTACGGTGCTGTCATTCGGCGCCTCGATGTGATCCACAAAACGATATGCGCCGGCCTTGGTGCTACGAATTTTTCCCTGTAGCAGGGAATCGAAGCTCCACTTCACATCGCGCGAGGTGAGCGGACGCCCATTGCAGAACTTCACTCCGGTGTGCAGATGAAAAATGTAGGTTTTGGGATCGGGAATCTCCCACCGCTCCGCGAGTCCTGGCTTCACGCTCAGGTGCTCATCGCGAGAGAGGAGATTGTCGAACAGCAGGCCATCGATTCTTTCCGACTGCGCGCCCAGGCCCACCCGCGGATCGAGATTGGTAGGGCTCGACTCGATGATCATGACCAGCGTGTCTGCGTCAGGTCGGCTGGAGCAGGAGAGCAGCCAAAAGCAGGATGCGAGGGCAAGGAACCGCACAAAAAACCTCGCCCACTTTCTTGGCGAGCAGATGCCTTCGCACCGGTGACCTGACGGCTGACGGCTGATGGCTGATGGCTGATCTCTCATTCGTATTGCACGGCCATTTCGTACAGTTTGTTCACCGTGTTCCAGTTCCGCATGGTGCTCGTGACAGACAATACGGGATCCAGAGGATGTTTCCACAGACTGCTTCCCGATACTCCATTGGGAAAGTAAAAATAGATTTCTTTGCCCAGGCAGCGGGCCCGGTCCGGCGCCAAAGTAAGTGCCTGCAGTTTCTTCAGAGCGGCCGGCGTGGGAGAATCCGACAGGAAAGTAACATGAAGTTTCGTTGGGTCGATGCCCGCTTCTTTCAAGAGCGAGTTATCTTGAATGATCTTATTCATTTCCTCTCGGCTTCTCGAAATGACATCAACCGAAAAACCGAAATCGCTGACGATCTGTTCCTCGATCTTCTTAGACACTGCAGCCGGGGAAAGGCTCGCCGCCTGAAAGATCACGTTCCCGCTCTGGATGTAGGTCTTCACCTGCTGGAACCCCACACTCTCGCATGACGCACGCAGCTTTTCCATCTTCATCCGTTTGTGCGGACCAACGTTAATTCCGCGTAGCATGCAAATGTAAACCGGCATAGAAAATCAGTGATCAGTGATTAGTGGTCTGCTGTTCCGGATTTTACTGACCACTGGCCACTGACCACTATTCTTCATGGAAACGAAATCTTTCCCAGGACCACGGCGCGCTTTGCCCCCGTTGCCGAGGGTACATTCGACGGCCGCCGGTTCCAGGTCTCAAAGGCCAGCACCGCGAAAGCGACGGCCTCTTTAGCTTCCGATGGAATTCCGAATTCATCGGAGGAGCGCAGACGCAGTCCTGAGTCGCCCAGTTCGTCGGCGAGCCAAGCCATGAGAGTAGGATTTTTGGTGCCGCCACCTGAAACGATAACCTCCGAAAAGTTCGGCGTGGTTAAAACGTAACGGTCGATGGCATCGACAATAGATCGCACGGTCAGTGCCGTTGCCGTGGCGATGGCATTGCGGTTGTTCGTGGCTGCCCCACCCTTTGTGCCTTTCAAAGGGTGGGGGGAACCACAGACGCGCAGAAACTGGCGCGCGAACTCTCGCCCAAACTCCTCCCGCCCAGCAGTTTTCGGCGGCTTCTGCCGGAAATAACTCTCGCGCAGAAAGTGCGCAATTACGTCTTCACGCACACGTCCGGAAGCGGCCAGCTCTCCATCGCGATCGAAAGGCTTCTTGAATAAATCCTCGGTTAGGGCATCAATCACCATGTTCCCAGGCCCAGTATCAAAAGCGATGACTTGATCGAGCGCGGCGTTGGCGGGAATTGCCGTCAAGTTGGCAATGCCACCAAGATTGAGTGCGATTCGCCCCACGCGCGAATCACGATACAAAAGGTAATCGAGATAAGGCACCAGGGGCGCGCCCCGGCCTCCGGCGGCCATATCGGCAGGACGAAAGTCGGAAATTACCGGAATTCCGGTCCGCGCAGCAATAACGGAACCTTCTCCCATTTGCCAGGTTACCGCCAGCTTTCGCCCCAAAAAACCCGCCGGAACACCTTGGTGATAAAGCGTCTGACCGTGGCATCCGACCAGTTCCGCCTTCAGGCGCAGCTTCTTTTGCGCAGATAACACCGCATCCGCATATATTTCGCCCAGCAGGAAGTTCAATCGCGACAGATCAGCGACGCTCGTGCTCGGCGAATTCATGGAGGCCAGCACCATGCGCCGGACAGCCGCGGGATAAGGGAACTCCACGTGCCCGAGGAGTTCCATGCCAATGTGATTCCAATTTGCTCTGAACGAGGCAGAGCGAGTCCGCCGCCTAGTTATGTCACTTGACCGTGGCTTATTAAGATGAACGAACGCCACATTGACGCCATCCGCCGACGTCCCACTCATCACTCCAGCCACAATCATCCTCTGGCCCCAGCCTTGGCTCCGGCGGCAGCCCCCGCCGAAAGTGCTTCGAACCGCACCCGCTCGCTGAACTCCCAGAGCTGGCGGGAGAGCCGGCTGATCTTTTCCGGTGATGGTGCTGGCGCCCGGCGCTTCAGCTCGGCGGAGTTCTTGAACGCAGCCACCCGCTTCGCGGATTCCAGCACCCGCCGCCGGAACCTCGAATCTCCTTGGGCCTCGCGCAGCATGGATTCATACGCATGCTCCACGTTTTTCTGCTCATGGCAGATCAGGCACAGGTCGCCGCCCGCGCGAATGAATCCCATGGCGGCTTCATCGATGGGCGCGGCTTTGAGCACTCCGCCCATCTCCAGATCATCGGAGGCGATCAGCCCGCTATAACCGATTCGCCGTCGCAGCACATTTGTGATCCACTTTTTCGACAGCGATGCGGGCAGACCGTCGCGGGTGACCGCAGGATAATTCGCATGGTTGACCAGCACCATGGGAAGCTGGCGCTTCATCACGCGATAGGGAACCAGGTCTTGTTCCCAAAGTTTGTTGAACGATTTCTTGATCACTGGCAGATCGCGGTGCGAATCCAGGTTGCCTTCGCCGAGTCCGGGAAAGTGCTTGCCCACCCCAATCACGCCCGCAGCTCGCAAACCCGCGAGGAATTCGCGCCCGTAGAGAACTACACCTTTGGGGTCAGTTGAAAAAGCCCGCGAACTCATCACCGAGCGTGACGCCTCGAAGGCCAAATCGAGGACGGGAGCGAAGTCCAGGTTGAAGCCCAGCGTGTTGCATATCTTACCGATGATTTGTCCGTGCTTGCGAAACAGTTTGCGGTCGCTGGTGGCGAACACCTCCGCTGCCGAGGGCGCCGGCCCGGTCACATTGCGGAAGCGGTCCACCCGCCCGCCTTCGAGGTCCACGCAAGTGAAGAGCGGCTCGCGAACGCACGCCTGGCAATCTTTGAGCAGCCTATGCGTCTGCTGCCCGTTGACAATGTTGCGCGCGAAGAGAATCACTCCTGCGGGCTGGATGCGCCGCAGCAGGGAAGCAACCGGTGGCGACATCTCGGTGCCATCGAAGCCGATGATGAGAAGGTGGCCGGCGGCGGATTCGAATCCGCTGGTTTTGGCAGTCATGTAAAGAAAGAGTTTACTGCACTTGCTTCTTAAGCTCCGCCAAGAGGTTGAGCGCTTCGAGCGGAGTCAGACGGTCGGGTTCCAATTCGCGTAGCTTTTCGAGCACTGGCTGAGATAGGGGAGTAAAGATGGTGAGCTGCGCGGTTCTGGGCGCTAGGGATTCTCCGGACAATTGTGCGCTCACCTGGGCCTCAGCGTTTTCGTGTTCTGCCAGCACCTCGCGCGCCCGGCGCACCACTTCATCCGGCAATCCAGCGAGCTTGGCGACCTCGATTCCGTAACTGCGGTCCGCCGCCCCCGGCTCCACTTTCCTCAGGAACACAATCCCGGTGCCGGTTTCCTTGACTGCGACGTGATAATTCTTCACTCCCGAAAGCTGCTCGGCCAGTTCGGTCAATTCGAAGTAATGGGTGGCGAAGAGCGTCTTGGCCCGGGTCCGGGCGTGCAGATACTCGACTGCCGCCCAAGCGATGGCCAAGCCATCATAGGTCGCGGTGCCGCGGCCAACTTCGTCGAGCAGAATTAGCGACCGCGGAGTGGCGGTGTGCAGAATGGCGGCGGTCTCCGTCATCTCAACCATAAATGTCGAGCGTCCGCGCGCCAGGTTGTCACTTGCGCCGATGCGGGTGAACACTCGGTCCACAATTCCCAGTCGTGCCCTTCGCGCGGGAACAAATGATCCCATCTGCGCCAGGATGACGATCAACGCCGTCTGGCGAAGATATGTGGATTTGCCGCCCATGTTGGGTCCGGTCAAAACGAGAATAGTGTGAGTCGTCGAGTTCAGGAAAAGATCGTTGGGCACGAACCGCTCGGAGGAAGCGAACTCCTGCTGCTCAATCACGGGATGGCGCCCGCCGACAATTTCAATATCCGAGGTCTCGTCGAATTGCGGCCGGCAGTAATTCCTGAGTGCCGCCAGGTGAGCAAATGACGACAGCACGTCAACTTCGGCCAGAGCCAGCGCAGTTTGCCGGATGCGGCGGGCCTCTCCGGCGATCGCAGCGCGCAGCTCGGCAAAAATGCGGCGCTCGATTTCGACGATCTTCTCCTGGGCGTCCAGAATCTTGGCTTCGTATTCCTTCAACTCCGGAGTGGTGAAGCGCTCGGCGTTGACCAGGGTCTGCCGCCGCTCGTAGCCGGGCGGCACCAGGTGGAGATTCGCTTTCGAAATTTCCAGGTAGTAGCCGAATACCGAATTAAACCGGACCTTAAGCGAAGTGATTCCTGTCCGCTCGCGCTCGCGCAATTCCATTTTCACCAGGAATTGCTTTCCGTTGCGGCTGAGCTCGCGCAGTTCATCGAGTTCACGATCCGCGCCGCGCTGAACCACGCCGCCGTCGTTGAGCGAAATCGGCGGCTCCGGAATTATCCTGGTTTCAATTCGCTCGCGAATGTCAGTCAGCTCATCAATCCCGGCATGAAGTGACTTCAACCGTGCGGATGATAACCGCGCCAAGGCGGCGCGCACCGCCGGAATCCGGCCCAGCGATGCCGCCAGCGCCAGCAAATCGCGGGGATTGGCGGTTTCAAGCGTGACCCGGCTAAGCAGGCGTTCGAGATCGAGCACGCCTTCGAGGGCGCGGCGTAGTTCTTCGCGGGCAATCGTCTGCCTGACCTGTTCATCCACCGCATCGAGCCGGGCTTGGATTTCGCTCGCGTCCACCGACGGCCGCAGCATCCAGGCCCGCAGCAAACGCTTGCCCATGGGGGTGACGGTTGCGTCCAGCGAACGAAACAGGGTTACACCGGCATCGGTTCCGGCAAAGAGTGGCTCGATTAACTCCAGATTGCGCACCGTGACCGCGTCGAGCACCAGGCAGTTCTGCCGCTCGTAGAAGCCAATACGGTCTACGTGGTCGAGCGTGCCGCGCTGGGTCGAGCGCACGTAATAGAGAATCGCTCCCGCCGCCGCCGCAGCCGCGGGTTTTCCGGCAAGGCCAAAGCCTTCGAGCGAGAGCACCCCGAAATGGTTTTCCAGCAAAGGAATGGCGTGGTCGGGGGAAAAGATCCAGTCTTCGAGTGGAGTAGCCGCCCAGGGTGCCGCGCCTTGCGCGGCTGGACGGGCGAGAGCCTGCCCTGAGCCTGCCGAAGGGGCGCCCGTCCCCACGTGGTCTGAAGTTTCGAACAATGGCGCCGCGGAAGCGTAGAGAAGCTCTTTCGGCCGCAATTGCAGCAATTCGTCTTGAATTCGTTGCTCGGCGCCCTCGCCAGAAAACTCTGTGGCGCGGAACTCGCCAGTTGACAGGTCCAAAGCTGCAAACCCAGCGCGGTCACCGGATGAAACCACCGCCGCGAGAAAGTTGTTTTCCTCGGAACCCAGCGAGGAATCTTCCGCCGTCCCTGGGGTGACCACCCGCGTCACTTCGCGCCGCACCAATTTCTTCGCCTGTCGCGCGTCTTCCACCTGGTCGCAGATGGCGACTTTGTATCCCTTGCGAATTAGTTTCGAGATATAGCCTTCGGCAGCGTGGAAGGGAACGCCGCACATGGGGACGGCGATCCCCTTTTCTTTATTCCGCGAGGTCAGAGTGATTTGGAGTTCTTTCGCCGCCACCACCGCGTCATCAAAAAACATCTCGTAAAAATCGCCCAGCCGAAAAAACAGCAGCGCCGAGGGATGATCTTTCTTGATCGCGGAATATTGCCGCATCAGCGGCGTGGATGGTTCAGTCATTCAGTTGCCAGTGATCAGGTGCCGGTTGCCAGTACGCTGCTACTAGCTGCTTTGCGCGGATTATAGCAACCACTGCCCCTGTGCCATTCGTGGAAAACTGGTCCTTACGACCCCTCGTGCGATAATTCCCTCCACCAATGGAACTGCGCAAGGATCCTCTCACCCGCTCTTGGGTGCTCACCGGGGACGACATCCCGGAAACCGCGCCCCGGCCAGCGACTCAATGCCGACTTTGTCCCGGCTCACAGATTCGGGCGCAGCAGATTTCAAGCCGAGCCAGCATTTCGGGCGGCCCCTGGTCGGCGCGCGCCATTGTCCATCCCGACGCGATCTACCACATTGAAGGTTCACCCGACCGGCGCGGAGAAGGTCTTTACGACCGCATGCCCACCCTGGGCGCGCACGAGGTCCTGGTCGAGAATCCCAAGCATGACCGCCACTTGTGGCAAGCCGATGACGCCGAGATTGAACAATTCCTTCTTCTCGCCGCGCAGCGCATTCAGGACCTGAAGGGAGACGCGCGCTTCCGCTACATCAGCATCTTCAAGAATTTCGGCCCCGGTTCAGGGCAGGCGTTTGAGCATCCCAATTCGGAGCTGGCGGCCACGACCTTCATTCCTCGCCGGGTGCTCTACGAACTGCGGGCCGGCCTCGATTATTTCAAGCAAAAAGAGCGTTGCGTTTTTTGTGACATCCTGGCGCAGGAGATGAATACCGGGCAGCGCATCGTGGAAGTCAGAGGGGATTTCGTCGCCCTCTGCCCTTACGCCACGCGGGTGCCGTATGAGACCTGGATTCTATCCCGCACCCATGACTCCACCTTCGAGCGCTTTGCCCTGGCGCACCCCGGCAGCTTGTGCGACCTTGGCGGCCTGCTGCGACGCGCCCTCGAGCGCATTCGCACCATTACTGAGTCGTTTCACCTGGTCTTCCATACATCACCGAATAAGTTCCACGGATCAACCAGTCTGGGATATTGGAAGACTCTCGACGAGGACTATCACTGGCACATCGAAATCCTGCCCATCCTGGCAGCCAAAGCCAAGTCGTACACCTTCAAGGAGGTGTACTACTCGCCAGTGTCTCCCGAGACTGCAGCCAAGCGACTGAGGGAAGCGCAGCTGGAAGGTTAGGTCGTCGCTATTTCCCGCCAATTTGAAGTATTCGGTTAATTATTTGCCCGGTCCCGTCAATGGCACGCACTACGGGAACATGCGAGTAGGCGGCATCGGGCGGCGCCGCTCCCCAAAGCTTGCCGGGTTCGTACACCGCAACGTAGTCCCAAACCACCGATGAGCGATCGGTTTCTCCAAGGGCGCGGGATACAAGGTGTTCCTTGTCCCAATATTGAGACACGCGCAAATCAGAAAGCCGCCGCAGAGTGGCGGTCGAAGGTGCGCCGAAGTCGGTTGGCAGCACCGGTTCCCAAATTACAAAAACTCTTGTCCTGGGATCGTGCTGTTCCGCAAGCAGTTTTTCGAGTGCAGAGGCCCCCTGCAGACAGACGGCTCAAGTGGGAGAGAGCATCACCAGCAATCGAATGGAATTCGACGATTTGTTGAACTCCTCCTGCAGGGACGCGACATTCGAACTGTTCAGGCGCACTAGCGCTTGCTGCCCCTCAGGGACTGTGCTTCCCCCGTAGAGGTAGTAGACGACCAGAACAGCAACTCCAGCCAGACCGATCAAAATCCCGGGTTTGCTTTTCATCTCACCCCGCTAGAAGGTTTGCGACCAAGTTAGCCATCGCCTGAGGAAAAAACGTAAACGCCACCACCAGGATCGCTGAGACCCAGAGGAGAATCGTGTTTACGATATTCAGGCGGCGATTGCACTGCCTCGCCCGCCAAGCCTGGTAAAAACCCAACGCCACAAAAGCCAGTGAGGCGGCAACCAAGAAGGGTCGAATTCGCGCAAAGAACGCTGAAGTCCCCGCCGCTCCCGCGGCAAACAAAAAAGGCAGAAGCGGCAGGCAGCAACTGGATGCCAAAATTGCGCTCGCAATGGCGCCGAGACTGGCAAATACAGTCCGATTTGAGCCCGCGCGACTGTCAGCCACTTCTTTTGTCATCGCCTAGCGTTCTCCTCGCGCTGCTTGGCGGCAAAGATTGCGCGCTGGAGCGCTTCTTCCGAGGGCAGCCCGCCGCTCTCTGTGTACAGGCGGCAAGTCAGACCAAAAGATTCCTGCCCGGTGGGTTCGGCGTCGTGGCCGTTGATCCTAACGGTAGGGGAACCAGGAAATCGAAGCGAGCCAGCGGTCAGCACGTCGGTGACAGGAATCTCGCGAATGGGAACATCCACCGCCTCTGATCGCAAAATCTTTCTGAGTCTGCGAAGCGCGGACTGATGGTTGAGACAACCGGGCACATAAAGAAGTTCGATCAACATGACCCTGTCTTCTTCCCGTTAGGATCGGTAAGCACGGGACAGCTTCTCGGCGTATGGTTAAAGTCTTTGGCTTCCTTTTTTGTGATTACAGTCTTTCGCTGGCCCCGCCGCCCAGCTTCTCAAAGAACAAGCAGATGGATTCAATCCCACGATAGAAATTCGGAATGTGGAACTTCTCATTGGGTGCGTGCAGGTTGTCATCGGGCAAGCCAAAGCCCATCATCACCGATGGAATCTTCATGACATCCTGAAAATCAGTCACAATCGGAATCGAGCCGCCGGAACGGATGAAGACGGTGTCTTTCTTAAATACATCGCGAAGCGCTTCGGTCGCCGCCTTGATGTATTCGTTGTCCGTGCCCACCACGCAGGCCGGACCCTTGCTCCAGACTCTTATCTTGGTCTCGATTCCCTTGGGCGTCAGCTTCTTCACATACGCGGTGTAGCGCTTCAGAATGTCGGCGGGATCCTGATTGGGCACCAGCCGCATAGAAACTTTGGCCTGCGCCCTTGCCGGAATCACGGTTTTCGCCCCCGGCGCGGTAAAGCCTCCTGGCATGCCGTGCACTTCGAGCGTGGGGCGCGCCCATGTGCGATACAGCACGGAAAATCCTGGTTCTCCAGTCAGCTTCTTCGATCCCACTTCCGTCTTCCTGTAGTGTTCTTCGTTGAAAGGCAGCCGCTTCCAGGCTCTGAGTTCGGCGGCGCTTGGGGCCTTTACGTTCTTGTAGAAACCTGGAATCAGGACGTGGCCCTTCGCATCTTTTAACTTGCTGATGATCTCAATCAGCGCGAAGAACGGATTCGGCGCCGCACCGCCGTACATGCCGGAGTGTAGATCCGTCTTCGGCCCTACGGCTTCGACTTCGGTATAGACCAACCCGCGCAGTCCCACGCACAGCGTCGGAAGTTCGGGCGCAAATAATTCGGTATCGCAGACTAGCGCAAAATCAGCTTTCAGTTTCGCCTTCTGCTTGCGAACATATTCGGCGATGGACTCTCCCCCGACTTCCTCTTCGCCCTCGATGATGAACTTCACGTTGATCGGCAGTTTGCCACCGTGTCCCTTCATCAATGCTTCGATGGCTTTGACTTCCATCCACAGCTGGCCTTTGTCGTCCACCGCGCCCCGCGCATAGACGTTGTTATTACGCTCGGCTGGCTCAAATGGAGGCGAGATCCATTCATTCAGTGGATCCGGAGGTTGCACATCGTAATGCGCATAACAGAGCACGGTCGGCCTGCCCGCGGCATGCAGCCAGTCCGCATAGATCAGAGGATGTCCCTTGGTCGGAACGACCTCGACGTTCTCCATGCCAATGCGACGCAGCTCGCCTGCAACATAATCGGCCGCGCGCTGGACATCGGATTTGTGCTCCGGGAGGGTACTGATGCTGGGAATCCGCAACAGGTCTTTCAGCTCATTGAGAAAACGTTGCTGGTTCTGGCGGGCAAAAGCGACGGCTGGAGACGCCATGGGGAAGTCCTTTCAATGGAGTAAACGTCTCAGTATAGAAGAATTGAATCATTGAATCATCGGAGGATTGAATCATTGAGCCAGACCGTGCCGACCAATCCTTGCGATCTTTGAAAATCCTTGCGTCCATTGGGTTCAAAAGCCTGTAACCGCAAAGATCGCGAAAGAACTAGATTCTTCGATTTTTTCAATGATTTAATCCCCCGATGATTCAATGATTCAATTTTAGTTTATGTCTCTGTGGTGAATCGGTTTCTCAGGTAGCGAATCGCGAAGGCGAGAAGGGCGTGAGATCGTGCGACGGCACTTCGCGCAGTATGAGTGAGGTCATAACTTGCGCCGTAATCGGCGCGAGCAGGATGCCGTCGCGATAGTGACCCGTAGCGACGAAATAGCCCGCAGAAGTCTCTCCTAAGATCGGCAAATCGTCCGGGGTCCCGGGACGGAGTCCTGCCCAATCTTGGTGTGCTCTGCAACCTGTTAATCCGGGAGCGAGTTCAAGCGCTGCATGAAAGAGTTGCTGGATGGTATTCACGTCAGTTTGCTTGTTGTATCCAGCATTTTCGAGGGTTGAGCCGGTCAGCACCCGCCCATCGCTGCGCGGCACCAAGTAAACTTTCTCCGACCGCACCACATGCTTCGGGATCATTCCTCCCACGACTGCCAGCATTTGCCCCTTCACTGGCCGCACTGGAAAGCGATGGGGGCCGACGCATCCTGCCCACGCTCCCGCGCAGTTCACCACCATCGGCGCCGAATAGGAAGTCTTCTCGGTCTGAACTCCGGTTACGCGCTCACCTTCGAAGAGCAGCTTTTTGACCTCAGCTCCTGAGGAGATATCTACCGCACGATGCCGCGCCGCCTTGATTGCAGCCGCCACCAGGGCGCGAGGATCGACCGAGCGCTCGCTCAGATAGGCTGCCGCGATTGACTTTTGGTCGTGTAGGGGCGGACGCAATCGTCCGCCCTTCGCCGACGCAGCTAGAGCGGGCTCTAAAGCCTGCAGTTTCTCAGAAGAGATTGGTTCCGCTGCTTCCGGAAAAATGCCATCAGATGAAAGCAGAATCGTCCCTTGATCGCGAAGGTCCACTTTCATCCCCGATTCGTCTTCGAGCTCATGCACAAACTCTGGATAGAGGAGTGTGCTTTCCTGGGCGAGAGTTTTTAACGCGCGAGGAATTTCGAGACCAAAGCCCGCCAGCATCCCTGCAGCAGCGTAGGAAGCTTCGCGCCCCGGCTCCCCGCGCTCGAGGATCAGGACTCGCAGCCCATGCTTGCGAAGTGCAATCGCGAGCGAAAGCCCGATGATTCCCGCGCCGATGGTGATGACGTCCCAGGATTTCATAAAGAAGTGTTTAGTGGTCAGTGGCTAGTGGTGAGTGAGCGGAAGAAGCGACTTGGACAAATGAGCGCGGGGCATCGCCGCAGAGCTTTCCCGAGCACTGGCAACTGGCCACTAACCACTAGCCACCAGCCACTGACCTCTTCACAATCGGCTCAAATACTCCACAATCTCCGTCTGGCTCCAATCCACCGGTCCAATGAACTTGCGGCGGATGGTTCCATTGCGGTCCACGATGTAAGTCTCCGGGACTTTGATGGTGCCGTACCGCGATGAAACCGGCGCGATGACCCCTTTGTGTGTCCGCTGGCCCGACTCGCGGACGGTGAGCAGGTCGATGCTGTGGTCCTTCAGAAATTTGTGATAGTCGTCAGCGTCGTCGTCCACGCTGACCGCCAGCACGGTCACGCCCCTGTCCTGCATTTTCTTCTGCATCTGGACCAGCGAAGGCATCTCTTCCACGCAAGGTGGGCACCAGGTGGCCCAAAAATTCAAGACGACGATCTTGCCGTGGAACTGGCTGAGGGTGACGCTGCGTTCGGAATCCTGAATGGTGAAGTCCGGAGCAGCCCTGCCGATGCTGGAGGGCTTCGAACTGCTGTAACAGCCAGTGAGGGCGAGCATGCAGGCGAGAACGAGGGCGGAAAGACGCACACCGATATAATAAACAATTGATGGTGGAGAAGCCCGCTACTCGAATGCGAGTGCCGCAATCGTGTTTTCATGCTCCCCAACTGATGTCATCCCGAACCTGCCCGCCGAGGGAGGGCGGGAGAGGGACCTAACGTCAGCAGGCAATGCCGATGCGGCAAGGCGACGCCGATTTACGGATGGCGCAAGTTGCGGTTTTGATTACGCTCGTGGATGACGCTTAAGCATCGTGAGGTCCCTCTCGCGCCCGCTTTCAGCGTACGCGTTCGGGATGACATCACGTTCTGATTGTGCGATCTGAATGAAGAGTTAGCACGTTGCAGGCTACCGTTTGTAACTCGATGACGGCCAATCATCATCTCGTCGTTTCCATCATCGTTCCTGCGCGCAACGAGGAAGCCTGTCTGGGAACGTGCCTGGAATCACTGATAGCTCAGACGGGAATCGCCTTGGAGATCATTGTTGTTGACGATGATTCGACCGATCGTACCGCCGAAATCGCGAGATCGTTTCGTGGCGCGCACGGAATCGAGGCAGGTCCGCTCCCCGACAACTGGACAGGCAAGAACAATGCCATGGCCGCGGGCGCGAAAATTGCGAAAGGGAAGTGGCTGCTGTTCACCGACGCCGACACCGTCCACAAGCCGGGATCGCTGGCCCGCGCCGTCGCTGAAGCCGAACAGCACGGGGCCGCGCTGCTTTCCTATTCTCCCGAGCAGGAGGTGCGCGGCTTCTGGGAGAAAGCGGTCATGCCGGTGATCTTCGCTGAGCTCGCGGCCACGTATCCTCCCGCTAAGGTGAACGATCCGGCCTCTCCTATCGCCGCGGCCAACGGCCAATATCTGATGATTTCGCGAGAAGCTTACGATGCTGTCGGCGGCCACACAAAGATCGCCAGCGATCTCCTCGAAGACGTCGCCCTGGCGCGCCTGGTGAAGCGCTCCGGCCGCAAGATTTTCTTCCGCTACGGCGCCGATGCCGTCCGCACCCGCATGTACCGCAGTTGGGCGCAAATGAAAAAAGGGTGGACGAAGAATTTGGCGCTGCTGTTTTCTCCGACCTGGGGGATTGCCTGTTGGAGACTTGCCGAATTCCTGGCGATCCCCTTTCTGTTTATTGGTACCGTGATATTCGCCGTCATCGGTGGTCTAAATCTCGCTTTTCAGCCTGCCTTATTGGCGATTTTCGTGTTTGTTTTCTTTTGGGGACGGATTCGAGCGGCGCATTTTTCCATACCATCCAGCCTTCTTGCGGTTCTGGGTCTTCCGGTTTTTGGATACTTGCTGCTTAGGTCAGCGAGATTGCAGAGACTAGGCACAGTGGGTTGGAAGGATAGGACCTATCCCGCATCACGAGGGGCTGCGGTTGCATCGACCGGCTTCAATGTTGCCGGTGCCGTAATCTTGTTCCTGGCGATTCAAATCCCATTTTTCCTTGCCGGCATTGTCATCTTAGAGACCTACGGAGACAAGATATTTCATCACCATTGAGAGTGAACCCCTTGCTCTATCTCACCCGCAAAGCTGAATTCGCCGCCTCGCACTATTACCACAATCCGGAGCTTTCTCCGGAGGAGAACCGGCGGCTGTTCGGCAAGTGCAATAACCCCAACGGACACGGGCACAACTACGTGCTCGAAGTCACGGTGAAAGGCGAGATTGATCCGCGCTCCGGGTTTGTGGTTGACCTGAAGCAGCTCAAGGAAACCATGCACCGCGAAGTGCTGGACGCCATGGACCACCGCTTCCTGAACAAAGAAGTCCCAGAATTTGCCACTCGCATTCCCACGACGGAGAACCTGGCAATCGCCATCTGGCAGCGCCTCGCCCCCAAGCTGAACAATGCAACACTGCATCGGGTGCGGGTGTATGAGAACCATGATTTGTTCGTGGATTTCTATGGGGAAGAATGCAGGATTTGGTAATTCGGGAATTTTGAAATTGGGAAAATCAACTCTGTCATCCCGAGCGGAGTTGATCTGTGAGCGCAGCGAAACTGGTCAACGGAGTCGAGGGACCTGCTTTTTGCCGGACGCCAGGAACGTTGTTGAAGGGGAAGAACACCAGGTCTCTCAACGCGCCATTGGATTGGCGTGGCCAATCCAATGGCTTGGTCGGGAT
>WNGL01000891.1_pt1 | contig 52835 bp, 42 predicted proteins | sample 5400591 | NCBI WGS metagenome assembly WNGL01 (sample SAMN13153377, study PRJNA577476) | soil metagenome | isolation source: 80 cm soil or saprolite under Garry oak tree replicate 1 | place: USA:California | collected 2016-06-15 | reverse complement strand
TCGCGCGTCGGTCCTCAGGCACTGGGGGGAGCCGCCGGGGACGCTGTACACCGACGGCGGCGACATCGTGCTGGCCGGGCTGCGGTTCGGCAACGTGGTGCTGATGATCCAGCCGCCGCGCGGTTTCGGGGAGAACCCGGTCGCGATCTATCACGACCCTGAACTCCCGCCGTCGCATCACTACCTCGCGGCCTACCGGTGGCTGGCCAACTCGTTTGGCGCGGACGCGCTGGTGCACCTGGGCAAGCACGGCACGTGCGAGTGGCTGCCAGGCAAGGGGCTCGGGCTGTCGGCGGAGTGCGCGCCGGACGCGGTGCTCGGGGACCTGCCGCTGATCTACCCGTTCATCGTCAACGACCCCGGTGAGGGGACGCAGGCCAAACGCCGCACCCACGCGACCGTCATCGATCACCTGATCCCGCCGATGGCCCGCGCGGACACCTACGGCGACCTGGCCCGGCTGGAGCAGTTGCTGGACGAGTACGCGACGGTCAGCGCGCTGGACCCGGCGAAGCTGCCGACCGTACGGGCGCAGATCTGGGAGCTGATCCGCTCCGCGCAGTTGCACCACGACCTGGGGATCGACGCGGCGCCGGACGCCGGTGAGTTCGACGATTTCGTCCTGCACGTGGACGGGTACCTGTGCGAAGTCAAGGATGCGGTGATCCGGGACGGCCTGCACGTGCTGGGCCAGGCGCCGGCCGGGGAGCAGCTGGTGACCACCGTCCAGGCGGTGCTGCGGGCGACCCAGGTGTGGGGCGGCCGGAGCGCGCTGCCCGGCCTGCGGGCCGCGCTCGCGAGCTGGGCCGGTCTCGATGAGAAGGACCTGCTCTCCGACCCCGGACGGCTGACCAGCGTGCCGCCGAAGCTGTCCACTGCCGCGGGCGCGCCCGCGCCGGCCCGCACCAAGACCGGGACCGCCACACCCCAAACAGCCGCCCCCGCACCCGCCCGCACCGCCGCCGACGCGGTCGACCTGCTGGAGGCGGCGGCGGCGAGGCTGGTGACCGGCCTCGACGCCGCTGGCTGGCGGCCAGACAGGGTCCCGCTCGTGGTCGCGGAAGTGCTCGCAGACACCCCGCCGGACGTGGTCTCCGTGCTGGAGTTCGCCGCCACCGAGGTCGTGCCCCGGCTGGCCCGCACCACCGACGAGGTGACCAACGTGCTGCGGGCCCTGGACGGCCGTTACATCGCCGCGGGGCCGTCCGGCTCACCCACCCGGGGCCTGGTGAACGTGCTGCCGACCGGGCGCAACTTCTACTCCGTCGACCCGAAGGCGATCCCGTCCCGCAACGCCTGGGATGTGGGCGCCGCGCTCGCCGAGTCGCTGCTCGCGCGGCACGTCGCCGACACCGGGACCTACCCGCGCTCGGTCGGCCTGACCGTGTGGGGCACCTCGGCGATGCGCACCCAGGGCGACGACATCGCCGAGGTGCTCGCGCTGATCGGGTGCCGGCCCACCTGGGACGACGCGTCCCGGCGGGTCACCGGGTTCGAGGTCGTGCCGCTCACCGAGCTTGCCCGGCCACGGATCGACGTGACGGTACGCATCTCCGGGTTCTTCCGGGACGCGTTCCCGCACGTGATCGCGCTGCTCGACGACGCGATCCGGGCGGTCGCCGGCCTTGACGAGCCGGCCGGGGAGAACTACCTGCGCGCCCACGCCGAGGAGGACACCAGCACCCACGGCGACCGCCGGCGGGCGACCACCCGCATCTTCGGCTCCAAACCCGGTGCCTACGGCGCGGGCCTGCTGCCGCTGATCGACGCGCGGAACTGGCGCACCGACGCCGACCTCGCCGAGGTCTACGCCGTCTGGGGCGGGTACGCCTACGGCCGGGGCCTGGACGGCCGCGAGGCACGCGCCGACATGGAGACGAGCTTCCGCCGGATCTCGGTCGCGGCTAAGAACACCGACACCCGCGAACACGACATCGCCGACTCCGACGACTACTTCCAGTTCCACGGCGGCATGGTCGCCATGGTCCGGCACCTGACCGGCCAGTCCCCCGCCGCCTACATCGGCGACTCGGCCCTGCCCGACCTGGTGCGCACCCGCACCCTGGCGGAAGAGGCCAGGCGGGTGTTCCGCGCCCGCGTAGTCAACCCGCGCTGGCTCGCCGCCATGGGCCGGCACGGGTACAAGGGTGCCTTCGAGATGGCAGCGACGGTGGACTATTTGTTTGGCTACGACGCGACGGCCGGCGTGGTGGAGGACTGGATGTACGAGCAGCTGGCAGCCTCGTACGTGTTTGATCAGCAGGTCAGCGACTTCATGCGGCAGTCCAACCCGTGGGCGCTGCGCGGCATCGCCGAGCGGCTGCTCGAAGCCGCCGAACGCAAGCTGTGGGCGGAGCCCCCGCCGGACGTGCTGGACCGGTTGCAGGCTGCCTACCTCGACCTGGAGGGCGAACTGGAGGGCAACGAGCCGTGACGAGCACCGGATTCCCGTTCAGCGCCATCGTCGGCATGGACGAACTGCGGCTGGCCCTAGTCCTCAACGCCGTGTCGCCGGCCATCGGCGGCGTGCTGGTGCGGGGGGAAAAGGGAACCGCCAAGTCCACCATGGTCCGCGCGCTCGCGGCGGTCCTCCCGGACGTGGACGTGGTCACGGGCTGCCGGTTCTCCTGCGACCCGGCCTCCCCCGACCCGGAATGCCCCGACGGCCCGCACGAAGCCCTCACCGTGCCCGCGCCCCACCCGGCCTCCCCGGACGGCACCCTAACCCGCCCCGCGCCCCACCCGGCCTCCCCGGACGGCACCCTAACCCGCCCCGTGCCCAGCCCGGCCTCCCCGGACGGCCACCACGACGCGGGCGCTGGGGCCATCACCCGGCCCGCGCGGCTGGTCGAGTTGCCGGTCGGGGCCAGCGAGGACCGGCTGGTGGGCGCCCTCGACATCGAGCGGGCGCTGACCGAGGGGGTCAAGGCGTACGAGCCGGGCCTGCTGGCCGCCGCGCACCGCGGCGTGCTGTACGTCGACGAGGTCAACCTGCTCCACGATCACCTGGTGGACCTGCTGCTCGACGCGGCGGCGCTTGGCACCTGCTACGTCGAGCGCGAAGGCGTGTCGGTCCGCCACGCCGCCCGGTTCCTGCTGGTCGGGACCATGAACCCGGAAGAGGGTGAACTGCGGCCGCAACTGCTGGACCGGTTCGGGCTCACGGTCGAGGCCGCCGCGCCCAGGGACGCGGGCCAGCGCGCGGAGGTGGTGCGGCGGCGGCTGTCCTACGACGCCGGCCCGGCCGGCTTCGCCACCCGCTGGCAGGCGGCCGAGGGCGAACTGGCCCGGCGCATCGTCGCGGCGCGGCGGCTGCTGCCGCAGGTGATCCTGCCCGATGGTGTGCTGCGGCAGGTCGCGTCGGTGTGCGCGGCGTTCGAGGTGGACGGGATGCGGGCGGACCTGGTGACGGCCCGCGCTGCCGTCGCGCATGCGGCGTGGCAGGGACGGCTGGAGGTGACCGCCGATGATGTCCGGACGGCGGCCAGGCTCGCACTCCCGCACCGCCGCCGGCGCCAGCCCTTCGACGCGCCTGATCTGGACGAGGAGCAGTTGGAGGAGGCGCTGGCTGACGGGGCCGCCGGCGGGGCCGCGAGCCAGCGCGCCGCCGGTGACGCTGACCCCGACGGGCCGGTTGACCACGGTGACAACGCCAGCCACGAGACCCCGCCCGCCCCCGGCGCTGGCCAGGATCACGGCGGGCCCGAGCCCGACCCGGACGACCGTGGCCCCGGCGGCGGGCAGCCGGCGGCGGGTGATCCGCCCCCCGCGACCTCCCACGCCAGCGAGGCGCGCGAGGGAAACGGGCAAAACGACGGTGCCGGCGACCGGGCCAGCGCACGGCGGGCGCCAGCGGAGACAGCGGCGCCGGGAAACCTGTTCCGCGTTCGGCGGCTGGAAATTCCCGGGATCGGGACCGGCGCGGCCGGCCGGCGGTCACGGGCACGGACGGACGCCGGGAGGGTCACCGGGGCGCTGATCCCCCGGGGGCGGGTGACCCGGCTGCACCTGGCGGCGACCGTGGCGGCGGCCGCGCCGCACCAGCTGCCACGGGGGCGCCTCGCCCCGGACCCGTTGCTGGTTCGCCGCGGCGACCTGCGGGAGGCGCGGCTGGAGGGGCGCGAAAGCAACCTGGTGTTGTTCGTCGTGGACGCGAGTGGGTCGATGGCGGCACGCGCCCGCATGGGTGCGGTCAAGGGCGCGGTGCTGTCCCTGCTGCTCGACGCCTACCAGCGGCGTGACAAGGTTGGCATGATCACGTTTCGCGGCAGCGGGGCCGAGGTGCTGCTGCCGCCCACGTCCTCGGTCGAGGCGGCAGCGGCGCGGCTGGCAGCGCTGCCGACCGGCGGGCGGACGCCGCTCGCGGCGGGCCTGCTGCGGGCGCACGAGGTGCTTCGCACCGAACGGCTCCGCGACCCCCGGCGCCGTCCGCTGCTCGTGCTGGTCACCGACGGCCGGGCCACAGCCGCACCGCGCGGGACCCCGGTCGCCGCCGCGCACCGGGCAGCCGCCCTGCTGGCGGCCACCGGCATCGCCAGCGTGGTCGTGGACTGCGAGTCCGGTCCGGTGCGGCTGGGCCTCGCCGCCGGTGTCGCGCACGCGCTCGGGGGCCCGGTGCTGCGGCTGGAAGAACTCGCCGCGGGCCCGCTGGCGGACTCGGTCCGCGCACTCAAGGAGGTTGCCTGATGCCCCAGGGAAAGCCGCTCGTTGTGCCCGACGATGGGCTCACCACCAGGCAGCGGAGGCAGCGGGCACTGGTCGTTGTGCACACCGGGGAGATGAAGGGGAAGTCCACGGCCGCTTTCGGGCTCGCGCTGCGGGCCTGGAACCAGGGCTGGCCCATCGTGGTGTACCAGTTCGTCAAGAGCGCCAAGTGGAAGACCGGGGAGGAGACCGCGCTGCGGGCGCTCGCCCGCGTGCACGCGGAAACCGGTGAGGGTGGCCCCGTGACCTGGCACAAGATGGGCGAAGGCTGGTCGTGGATCGCCCGGCCGGGCACCCAGGAGGACCATGCCGCGAATGCCCGGGAGGGCTGGGAGCAGGTCAAACGCGACCTCGCCGCGCAGGCATACCGTTTCTATGTGCTCGACGAGTTCACGTACCCGATGAAGTGGGGCTGGGTCGATGTGGACGACGTGGTCGCGACCCTGCAGAACCGGCCCGGCCAGCAGCACGTTGTCATTACCGGCCGGGGCGCCGGCCCGCGCCTGATCGGCGCCGCCGACCTGGTCGTGGAGATGACCAAGGTCAAGCACCCGATGGACGCCGGCCAGAAGGGGCAGAAGGGCATCGAGTGGTAACCGTTCCGCGCCTGGTGGTGGCCGCGCCCGCGTCCGGGCACGGCAAGACCACCGTGGCCACCGGGCTGATGGCCGCGCTGGCGGCCCGGGGGCTGGCGGTGTCCGGGCACAAGGTGGGCCCGGACTACATCGACCCCGGGTACCACGCGCTGGCGACCGGGCGGCCCGGCCGCAACCTTGATCCGGTGCTGTGCGGCGAGGACCTGATCTGGCCGCTGTTCCTGCACGGTGCGGCAGGGGCCGGCCTGGCTGTGGTGGAAGGCGTGATGGGCCTGTTCGACGGGCGCGGGTCGTCAGCGTTCGGCTCCACGGCGCACGTGGCCGGCCTGCTCGGCGCGCCGGTGGTGCTGGTGGTGGACGCCTCGGCCCAGGGCCGGTCGGTCGCCGCGCTCGTGTCGGGTTTTGCTTCATACGACCCGGGCGTACGGCTGCGCGGGGTGATCCTGAACCGGGTTGGTTCTGCCCGCCACGAGGAGATTCTCCGGGACGCCCTCGCTGGGATCGGCGTGCAGGTCCTTGGCGCGCTCGGGCGCGACAGCGAGATCGCGGTGCCGTCCCGGCACCTGGGGCTGGTCCCGGCCGCCGAGCGGGAGGGGGCGGCCCGCCAAGCTGTCAGCCGGCTCGCCACCCTGGTCGCCAAGTCGGTGGACCTCGACGCCGTCATCACGCTGGCCCGGTCGGCGGGCCCGCTCCCGGCAGCGCCCTGGTCGCCCCAGGATGCGGTGACCCCCAGCCAGGCCCGGCCGGTCTCCCAGGAACCTTCCGCCTCCCAGGAACCTTCCGCCTCTCAGGCCCCGTCCCCCCATAAGCGCCCGGCCCGGCGCCGGCCCGTCGTGGCGGTCGCCGGTGGGGCCGCGTTCAGCTTCTGTTACACCGAGACGGTTGAACTGCTCGCCGCAGCCGGCGCGGAGGTGACCACGGTCGACCCGGTGCGGGATGAGGCGCTGCCGCCCGGTACCGCCGCACTGGTGCTTGGCGGCGGGTTCCCGGAGGTTCACGCGGTCGAGCTGTCCGCCAACGAGCGGCTCCGGGCGGATGTCGCGCGCCTCGCCCGCTCCGGCCTCCCCGTGGCCGCCGAGTGTGCCGGCCTGCTGTACCTGGCGCGCGAACTGGACGGCAAGCCCATGTGCGGGGTGATCGACGCGACCGCCCGGATGACCGGCAAGCTCACGCTCGGGTACCGGGACGCGACGGCGGCAGGCGACTCAGTCCTGGCCCGGGCGGGCACGCACGCGAACGGTCATGAATTTCACCGCACAACGCTGTCACCTGCCCACTCACCCGTTCCAGCCTGGACGTTCGGGGGGCGTGCTGAAGGTTTTGTGCACGGCGGGGTGCACGCCTCGTACCTGCATCTGCACTGGGCGGGCTGCCCGGAGATGGCGCGGCGCGTGGTGGAGGCAGCCGCGCTGACGGGGGCCGCGGCATGAGCCGCGCTGACGGGGCCGCGGCATGAGCGGGGCGACGCTGGTCGGGGTTGGGGTCGGGCCGGGGGATCCGGAGCTTGTCACGGTCAAGGCGGTCCGGGTGCTGCGCGAGGCCGACCTGGTGCTGGTCCCCGTCATGGATACCGGCGAGCAGGGACGGGCGGAGGCGACGGTGCTGGCGCATGTCAGTCACGGCCGTGTCCGCCGGGTGGTGTTCGCTCTGGAGGGCGGGACGGAACGGGCCCGCCGGGAGGCGGCCTGGGACAGCGCGGCGGACACGGTTGCGGCCGCTTTCAGCGATGGAGCAGCAGTCGTCGCGTTCGCCACCATCGGTGACCCCAACGTGTACTCGACCTTCACCTACCTTGCCGCGACCGTCCGCGAGCGGGTGCCCGGGCTGGATGTTGCGACGGTGCCTGGTATCACCGCGATGCAAGATCTCGCGGCGCGCAGCGGAACCGTGCTGTGTGAGGGCACCGAGACGCTGGCGCTGCTGCCGCTGACGGCTGGCCTGGAGCGCTTCCGGGAGGCACTGGCGAGGTTCGACACCGTCGTCGGTTACAAGAGCGGGCGGCACCTGCCGGAGGCCATCGCCGCGGCCCGCGCCGCTGGCCGCCTCGACGGTGCGGTGCACGGCGCCACCCTCGGGCTTCCCGGCGAGGACATCCGCCCCGCCGCTGACGTGACCGGCCCGGCCCCCTACCTGTCCACGCTGCTCATCCCCGGGCGCCGAACTCAGCGCGGCGGCAAACTATGAGCCGCGCCGAAACCCAGCCCCTCCCAGCGGACACCACCCGCTGCAAGGTGTGGTTCGTGGGGGCGGGCCCGGGTGCCGCCGACCTGCTCACCCTGCGGGCAGCCAATGTCATCGGGACGGCGGACATCGTGATCTGGGCGGCGAGCCTGGTCCACCCGGACGTGCTGGAGCACGCCCGCCCCGGTGCCGAACTGGTCGACTCCGCCCGGCTCCCGCTCGAAGGTGTGCGCGCGCTCTACGAGCGCGCGCTGGCCCAGCACCTCATCGTGGCCCGCATCCACTCCGGCGACCCGGCACTGTGGGGCGCGGTGCAAGAGCAGCGCGAACTCTGCGACGAACTCGGCTTGCCGCACGAAACCATTCCCGGGGTGAGCGCCTACGCCGCGGTTGCCGCCATTGCCGGCCGTGAGCTCACCGTCCCGGAGGTCGCCCAGTCCGTGATCCTCACCCGCCTGGGTGGCGGCAAGACCCCCATGCCGCCCGGGGAGGAGATCACCGAACTCGCGCGGCATGGCACTACGATGGCGGTGTTCCTGTCGGCGGCGCGTTCTGGGCAGCTGCAAGCCGAGCTGGCAGGGGGCTACCCGCCGGACACGCCGGTGGTGGTGGCGTACCAGGCGACGTGGCCCGATGAGCTCATAGTGGAGTGCACCGTCGGCACCCTGGCGGACACGGTCAAGGCGCGCAGGCTCTGGAAGCACACGCTCTTCCTGGTAGGGCCGGCTCTCGCGGCACATGGCACCAGGTCGCATCTCTACCATCCCGGGCACTTCCACGGCTTCCGCCGCGCCGAACGCACTGCCCGCCGCGCCCTACGGGAAGCTGATGGCGCGCCGCGCGAGCGGGCCGAGTCCGGCCGCGGGGCACCCGGGCCGCTGCCGGGGGCCGGCCCATGACGGGACGACGCCCAAACACCCCCTCGGACAAGCACGTCCCGCCTCACCCACGCCCGGACGAGCCAGACCTGCGCGAACCCGAACCTGAACTGCGCGAACCCGACCTCCCACGCACGGCCAAGGTGAGACCCAGGGCGCTCCGCACCGGCTGGACCACCGGCACGTGCGCCTCGGCAGCCGCCAAGGCCGCTGCTATCGCACTCCGCGACCAGTCGCAACCGCAGACGGTCGAGGTCGCGCTACCCAGCGGGAAGCGGGTCGAGTTCGCCGTGGAGTCCTGCGAGCACGACACCCGGCACGCCACCGCCGTGGTGGTCAAGGACGCCGGCGACGACCCCGACGTGACCCACGGCGCCCATCTCACCGCGACCGTGCGGTGGCACGAGGAACCCGGCGTGGTCCTCGAAGGCGGCGAAGGGGTGGGCATCGTCACCAAGCCCGGCCTCGGCATCGACGTCGGGGAACCCGCGGTCACCGCTACCCCTCGCGCGATGATCATCCAGGCGGTGGGCGAGGTGGTCGACCCGGAAACTTGCGGAGTACGGGTGATCATCTCCGTTCCGGGAGGCGAGCGGATGGCGCGCAAGACCACCAACGCGCGGCTGGGCATCCTCGGCGGAATCTCGATCCTTGGCACCACGGGCATCGTGCGGCCGTTCTCCACCGCGTCCTGGCGCGCCAGTGTCGAGCAGGCGGTGTCGGTGATGGCAGCCCAAGGCGAGCGCACGGTCGTGCTGTGCACCGGCGGGCGCACAGAAAAGGGGGCGATGGCGCTGCTACCAGACCTGCCCGAGGTGTGTTTTGTGGAGGTCGGGGATTTCACCGGGGCGGCACTGCGGCGGGCGCTGGCGGTGGACCTGGAACAGGTGATCTTCGTCGGCATGGCGGGGAAACTGGCAAAACTCGCCGCGGGCATCCTCATGACCCACTACACCCGCTCGAAGGTGGACCTCGGCCTGCTAGGGAGCGTAACCCGGGCGGCAGGCGGGTCGGTCGCGGTAGCGGATGAGGTGGCGGCCGCGAACACCGGCCGCCATGCCTACGAGATCTGGCAGCGCGAGGGCCTGCTGCGCGCGGCCGGCGACGAACTGTGCCGGCGGGTGCGTTCCGTGCTGGTGCGCGCCGCCGAGGGCAGGCTGGCCGCCGATGTGGCCATGGTCGATTTCACCGGCGCCCGGGTGGTCGCGGCGACCCGCGCGGAGTGGGTGACCGCAGCATGATCACCGTCATCGGCCTCGACGGCGGCCCGCTCGCCCCGTACGCGGCCGCCGCCATGGCCCGCGCGTCGCTCGTCGTGGGCGGACAGCGCCACCTCGCCGCTGTTCCGCCGATTAACGGCGCCCGGACCCTGGTGATGGGTGAATTGCGCCCCGCCCTGGACGCGCTCGCGGCCCACGACGGCGACGCCGTCGTCCTCGCCTCAGGTGACCCAGGCTTCTTCGGCATCGTCCGTGCGCTGCACGCGCGGGGGCTCGCGTGCACCGTGATCCCCGCGGTCTCCTCCGTCGCGCTGGCTTTTGCCCGGGCTGGGCTCCCGTGGGACGACGCCATGGTTGTCAGCGCTCATGGCCGCGACCTGCGCCGGGCCGTGAACGTCTGCCGGGCCCACCCAAAGGTCGCCGTCCTCACCGGCCCAGGCGCCGGCCCGGCCGAGATCGGGGCAGCCCTCGCGGGCTGGCACCGGCGCCTCATCGTCTGCGAGCACCTGGGCGAAACCGGCGAGCAGGTGACCGAGTGCTCCCCCGCCGCAGCCGAACGGCGTGACTGGAGTGACCCGAACGTACTTCTGGTGCTCATGCGCACGGAACGAAAGCCGCCCGGCAGCGAACCACCCGACATCCCAGACGTGATCATGGGATTGGTGGGGCACGAACCCCACCAATCCCATGATCACGAACCCGCGGACAGCTCGGGCGGCGTGGGTAACGCGGGCGAGCCGGGCAAAAGGGGCAAACCGGGCTGGGCGTGGCCGCACTCACCCACCACAGCAGGCTGGGCGCTGGCGGAGGACGACTTCGACTCCCGTGATGCGGTCATCACCAAGGCCGAGGTGCGCGCGCTGGCTCTGGCCCGGCTGGCTCCCGGCCCCGGCAGGCTGATCTGGGATGTGGGAGCGGGCACCGGGTCGGTCGGCATCGAGTGCGCCCGCTTCGGCGCCGCCGTTATCGCGGTCGAGCGAGACGAGCGGCGCTGCACCCGGATCATGCACAACGCCCGCCGGCACAACGCCGAAATCCGCGTCGTATCCGGCGAGGCACCCGACGCGCTCGCCGGCTTGCCCGAACCGGACGCGGTTTTTGTCGGCGGCGGCGGCCCGGCGGTCGTGGCCGCCGTGGCCAAGCACCACCCGCATCGCATCGTTGTCGCACTCGCCGCCATGGAACGAACCGGGCAGGCGCACGCCGCCCTCACCTCAGCCGGCTACACCGTGGACGGCACCCTGATCCAGGCGGCGCGGCTGGCACCCCTCCCCGGCGACGTGCACCGCCTGGCCAGCACCAACCCGGTCTTCCTCCTCTGGGCAACCGCAGGCTCCCCGCCGGCCCCGGACACTCCGCCCGCCCCAGGCACACAGCCAGAAAGCCAGCCCACGCCGCAAAGCAGCGGCCCCAGCCACGGAGCAGCCCGATGATCGGCCTGGTCGCGGTCACCACGGCGGGCCGGGCGTCCGCCACCCGGCTGGCGGAGGCGTGGCGCGGCCGGACCCGCCTCTATGACGGGCCAGCCAAGCAGGTGCTCCCCCGCGCGTGGGCCGAGTGTGAGGACATCGTGTGCTTCCTCGCCGTGGGCGCGACGACCCGCATCATCGCGCCGCTGCTGGAGAGCAAGTGGACCGACCCCGCGGTGGTCTGCGTTGACGAGTCCGCGCGCCACGCTGTGGCGCTCGTCGGCGGGCACGCGGCCGGCGCCAACGAACTGGCCGCCCGTGTGGCCGCGGTGCTCGGCGCGGAACCGGTAGTGACCACGGCCACCGACGCGACCGGACTGCCCGGCCTCGACACGCTCGGCTGGCCGGCCGAGGGTGCCATCGCCGCCGTCAGCCGCGCCCTTCTCGACAAAGAACCACTGCTTCTCCAAACGGATGCGACGTGGCCGATGCCACCCCTCCCCGTCTCGGTCAGCGGGGCTGGCCACCACCGCATCGTGATAACGGACCGGATCGTGCCAGCCGACAAGCGGACTGTCGTGCTGCGCCCACCCTCCCTGGTCGTTGGTGTGGGCGCGAGCCGCGGCGTGAGCTCGGAGGAGGTACTTGGGCTGATAGAAGAAGCCCTGGCCGGTGCGGGTCTCTCGGCCGCGTCGGTGACTGCTGTCGCCACCGTGGAGGCCAAGTCCCGGGAAGAGGGGATCGTGGAAGCCGCCAGGCGCCGCGGGTGGCCGATGATCACACATTCGGCTGACAGGCTCGCCTCGGTGCCGGTGCCCAGCCCGAGCGACGCCGCGCTGGCCGCGGTAGGAACCCCGAGCGTGGCCGAGGCTGCGGCGCTGGCCAGTGCCGATGATCTCGTTGTGCCCAAACGCAAGTCCGCCATGGCCACGGTCGCGGTGGCCCGGCGCCGCCCGCGCGGGCGGCTGGCCCTGGTCGGGCTCGGCCCGGGGGCGCGGGACCTGCTTACCCCGCGCGCGGTTGCTGAACTGCGGCGGTCCTCGGTCGTGGTCGGCCTCGACCAGTACGTTGACCAGATCCGGGATCTGCTGCGGCCGGGTACGCGGGTGCTGGCCAGCGGGCTTGGCGCCGAGGTGGCCCGGGCCAGGACGGCGGTCAAGGAGGCCAGCCAGGGGCACGCGGTCGCGCTTGTCGGCTCTGGCGACGCCGGTGTGTACGCGATGGCCAGCCCGGCGCTCAGCCTTGCGGGTAACGACATCGATGTGATCGCGGTCCCGGGAATCACCGCGGGTCTGGCGTCCGCCGCTCTGGTGGGGGCGCCGCTCGGGCACGACCATGCGGTGATTTCGCTGTCTGACCTGCACACCCCGTGGGAGGTCATCGAGCAGCGGATTCGGGCCGCCGCGGAGGGCGACTTCGTCGTCGTCTTTTACAACCCCCGCAGCCGCGGACGGGACTGGCAATTGGGCAAGGCACTGGAGATCCTCGCCCGTCACCGCTCGGGCGACACCCCACTCGCAGTCGTCCGTGACGCGGACCGTGCCGATGAGGACGTGACGCTCACCACCCTGGCCGGCCTCGACCCGGCCACTGTGGACATGCGCTGCATCGTCATCGTCGGCTCGACAAGCACCCGCACCATCGCCGGCCGCATGGTGACCCCCAGGGGCTACAAGTGGCTGTGATCGCCGGCCCCGTCCAGATCGAGGGCTGCCAGGGGTGCGGGGCATGCATCCTTACGTGCCCGGAACACGCCCTCCGCCCGGCCCCCCACAACCCCCGCGTCGTCCCGGACCGCTGCACCGCCTGCGGCGAATGCGTCGAGATCTGCCCCGTCGACGCGATCAGCTTCGCCGGACCACTCTCTGTCCACGTTTTCCGTGACCACATACCAGGACAACTCAGACGCCCAAATGAGCGGAAGGCTGAGACGTGCCCCCTTCCTTGAGCAGCAGCGTCAACGGCGCGGGAACCATCGCGATCGGGCGGTGGACGTGGGCGGAACGGTGGCGGCTGTCCGCGATTGTCGGGGCCATCGCCATGTTGCACGTGCTCGGCTGGTCGATGTACTTCTACTACACGCGCCACCTGGCGGCGGCTACCTCGTTCGCGGGCGCTGGAACGCTCGCCTACGCCCTGGGCGTGAGGCATGCGTTCGACGCCGACCACATCGCGGCCATCGACGACTCCACCCGGCTGATGCTTGCCCGGGGCCGGCGCCCCGTGGGCGTGGGCTTCTTTTTCGCCATGGGGCACTCGTCGGTGGTGCTGGCGCTGGCGTTCGTCGTTGTCACCGCCGCCAACGCCACCACGTCAGCGAAGATGGCGGCGTTTCGCGCGTATGGCGGCATCGCCGCCGCCGTCGCCGCAATGACGTTCCTGCTGCTGGTGGCCGCGCTGAACGGCATGGTCCTGGCCGGAATGGTCCGGCTCTGGCGCCAGATGACGCGCGGCAAGCTTGACCAGGCGCAACTGGAACTCCAGTTGCTCAACCGGGGCCTGATGAACCGGATCCTGGGCAAGCGGGCGCGCGGCCTCATCCGCTCGTCGTGGCACATGTTCCCGGTCGGCCTGCTGTTCGGCCTCGGTCTGGAAACGGCATCGGAGGTCACACTGCTCAGCCTGTCCGCGAGCACCGCCGCCTCCGGTGAGCTGCCAGCCCTGGCCGCCCTCACCCTGCCGCTGTTGTTCGCGGCCGGCATGAGTGCCTTCGACACCTGCGACAGCGTGCTGATGGCACGGGCCTACTCCTGGGCGTTCGCGCACCCCGCCCGCAGGCTGTATTACAGCGTGGCCACGACCGGCATGACCGTGGTGATCGCCGTCTTCGTCGGCTCGGTGTATCTCGCCGGATTGCTGGCGCAACAGCTTCATGTGGCCGGGCTCGTGGCGGCCTATGCCGCCATCGGCGACCACTTCGAGTTGCTCGGCTATTTCATCGTGGCGGTCTTCGTCCTTGCCTGGGTGGGCGCGGCCCTGACCTGGCGGCTCGCAGGCTTCGAGCGCCGCTACGGAAAGGAGCCCGCGTGACCCGGAGTATCCACGCGATCGAGGAACAGTCGTATGCGATCTTGCGTTCGCGTGCCGACACCTCGGCGCTTCCGCCATGGACCCGGGCGGTGGTGGAGCGGGTCATCCATGCCAGCGCTGACCCGGGTTATCTCGGCGACCTGGTCTGCGCCGAGGAGTCTCTGGCCGCAGGAGCGGCTGCCCTGCGCGCCGGCGCGCCCGTGGTCGCGGACTCGGGGATGGTCGCGGCGGGCATTACCGCCCGCGAGGTTGTCTGCCGGATCAACGACGCCCGCGCCAGAGAACTGGCGGACCAGGCCGAGATCACACGCTCGGCGGCTGGGGTGCGCGTCGCGTACGCCGATGCCGGCCCTGGCGCGGTGTGGGTGATCGGCACCGCACCCACCGCGCTGGCTGAGCTTCTCACGCTGGACGCTGCCCCGGCACTGGTCATCGGATTGCCCGTCGGTTTCGTCGGTGCGGTCGAGTCGAAGGAGGCGCTGCGGGCCAGCGGTCTGCCCGCGGTGACCAATCGCAGCGAAAAGGGCGGGGCGGCGGCGGCGGCGGCCGCCCTCAACGCGCTGCTCTACCGGGAGGAAACATGACGAACGCCGCGCCGCCACCGGCAGGACAGATGACGAACGCTGCGCCCCCACCCGGAGGACAGACGACGAACGCCGCGCCGCCACCGGCAGGACAGATGACGAACGCGGCGCCTCCCCTCCTTTTGGTCGGCCACGGAACGCGCAGCGCCGAGGGGGTGGCCGAGTTCGGGCGGCTCATCGAACGCGTGCGCGACCGCAGCCGCGGGCGGATACCCGCCGTGGATGGCGGTTTCATCGAACTGTCCGCACCTCCGGTCGCCGACGTCGTCAACCGCCTGGCGCCGGCGCGAGCGAAGGGCCCCTCGGCCCAAAGGCCGGGAGGAACCCCGGCGCACGAAACGGCGGGAGCCACCGCACACGAGCCTGCGTGGTCTCCCCCGGACGGCGGGTTCTCCTCCGGTTCGGCTTGGGAAGTGGCAGCCGTTCCGCTGGTCCTGACGGCCGCAGGGCATGGCAAAGGGGACATCCCGGCCGCGCTGGCACGCGAGCAGGTGCGGCACCCGGGGCTGTCGTACCGTTATGGACGTCCGCTTGGCCCGCATCCGCTGCTCCAAAGCGTCCTCGAAGCCCGCATCGATGCTGCGCTTGACGGCTCCGCCCGGCGTGGGACGCACGTGGTTCTGGTGGGGCGCGGCTCCACCGACCCCGACGGAAACGCCGAGGTCGCGAAGGTGGCGCGGCTGCTGTGGGAGGGCCGCGGCTACGACGAGGTGGAGTTCTCGTTCATCTCCCTTGCCGAGCCCTCAGTACCGGCCGCGCTTGAGCGGACCCGCAGGCTTGGCGCCGGCCGTATCGTTGTGGCGCCGTACTTCCTTTTCCCTGGCGTACTGCCGGACCGGATTGTGGCGCAGTCGCGGGAGTTCGCGGCTTCACACCCAGAACTCGACCTGCGGACAGCCGAGCTCATCGGCGACTGCGACGAACTGGCTGACCTTGTCCTTGAGCGATATGACGAGGCAGTGAGCGGCGACATCCGGATGAATTGCGACACCTGCGCGTACCGTGTCGCCCTGCCCGGCTTCGCCGACAAGGTCGGCCGCCCCCAAATGCCGCACTTCCACCCTGGCGACGACCACGTGCATGTCAGCTTCGGCTCGTCTCACCATGTGAACCGCAGGCAGGCCCATGACCACGGGCCTGCCGAGCCAAGCGAGTCCCCAACCCTGCCCACAAGCACAGTCATGCCGGGATGACCCGGCTATACAAAGAGGTCCAACCATGACACGCACTGACCACGCACTGGCCCAGCCGGACATCGACGCGTTCTACCGGCTGGTTGCCGCGCGCCGGGACGTGCGTAATGGTTTCCTGCCCGACCCCATCAGCGACGAGGTGTTGACCCGGGTACTCACGGCTGCTATTCAGGCACCCAGCGTGGGGCTGAGCCAGCCATGGGACTTCATCATTCTGCGGGACAGGGCACTGCGTGAACGAGTCCACACCCTCGCCCGCAGGCAACGGGAAGTGTTCGCGCAGTCACTGCCGGGATCACGGGCGCTGGCGTTCCGCGACCTGAAGATCGAGGCGATCCTTGACACGCCGGTCAACATCGTGGTGACGTGCGACCCCACCCGCGGCGGCAGGCATGTGCTTGGCCGGCACACGCAGCCGCAGGTCGCGGCGTACTCAAGTGTCTGCGCCGTGCAGAACCTCTGGCTCGCGGCACGCGCCGAGGGCCTGGGCGTGGGCTGGGTGAGCTTCTTCGGCCAGCAGGAGCTTGGCGTCACCCTCGAACTGCCCGCCCACCTTGAGATCGTGGCGTATCTCTGTGTTGGCCACGTCGCCGAGTTCCCGCCCGCACCCGAGCTCGCGCTGTCGGGCTGGGCCCGCCAGCGGCCCCTTGCCTGGGCTGTCCACGACGAGAAGTGGGGGCGGCGTGGTGTTCCGGGAGCCGAGCCGGCCAGCCTGCGCGCCGACACGCTCGCCGCGATCGGGCCGCCGGACGCTGAGGCTGCGGCGGCGGCCAAGGAACGGCAGGAGCGGCTCACCAAGCCGAGCGGCTCGCTCGGGGCGCTGGAAGACCTGTCGGTGCGACTCGCCGGGATCAGCGGCGAGTGCCCACCGCCGATCCCTGAGCCCGCCGCGGTCGCGGTGTTCGCCGCCGACCATGGCGTTCATGCCCAGGGAGTCACGCCATGGCCGCAGGAGGTCACCACACAGATGGTGGCGAATTTCCTCGCCTCGGGCGCGGTCATCAACGCCATCGCGGCCCAGGCGGGCGCCGAGGTGTGCGTGGTGGACGTGGGCGTAGCGGCGGACATCCCGCCCGCGCCGGGGTTGCTTCCACGCAAGGTGCGGCCAGGGACCGCGGACATGACGGCAACGCAGGCCATGACCCGCGCCGAGGCGGAACGCGCGGTGGAGGTGGGTGTCGAGACCGCGCGTGACCTGGTTGCCGCTGGCAACCGGTGCCTGCTGACCGGGGACATGGGGATCGCCAACACCACCGCGTCCGCTGCCCTCATCGCGGTGTTCACGGGAACCGACCCGCAAGAGGTGACCGGAAGGGGCACGGGTATCGACGACGAAATGTGGGCACGCAAGGTCGACGTGGTGCGCCGCGCGCTGGCCAGGCACCAGCCCGATGCCGGTGATCCACTGGGGGTACTGGCCGCCGTCGGGGGCCTTGAGCACGCGGCGCTCGCTGGGTTCATGCTCGGCGCGGCCGCTTTGCGGGTGCCGGTGGTCCTGGACGGTGTGATCGCTTGCGCCGCAGCGCTCGCCGCCGTCGCATTCGCGCCCGACACGGCGCATTACATGGTGGCGGGGCACCGGTCCAGCGAGCCAGGCGCTCACCGTGCGCTGACAGCACTCGGCCTGCGGCCCCTGATCGAGCTGGACCTGCGCCTCGGCGAAGGATCCGGGGCTGCGCTCGCATTGCCGATCGTCCAGTCAGCAGCCCGCGTGCTCAGGGACGTTGCTACCTTCGACAGCGCCGGTGTGTCCAGCGCGAAAGAGTGAACTCGGTGCGTCCAGCGCGAAAGAGTGAACTCGGTGCCGGGGTCCCTGGCGGGGATGCATATGACGCGGATTTTGGTTCCCCACATTTAGGCAGAAGATCGGGCGACGAGTGAAGGAGGACAGGGTGAGCGACCCGGCGGCGCCCGAAACCCTGATCTACCCGCTCAGCCTGCGTGTTCAGGGCCGGCGGGTGCTGGTGGTCGGCGGCGGGGCGGTGGCCGTACGGCGGGTTGCGGGCCTGCGTGCGGCCGGGGCGGATGTGTGTGTTGTCGCCCCCGGTCTGAGCCCGACGCTCGCGGACCTGGCCGCGCGCGGCCTGATCACCGCACGGCGGCGCCCCTACCAGCCCGGCGACACCGACGGCGTGTGGCTGGTTTTTGCCTGCACCGACCAGCCGGAGGTCAACGCCGCTGTCGCGGCTGACGCGGAGCGGCAACGAGTCTGGTGCGTGCGGGCCGATGATGGCGCCGCATCCGCAGCGTGGGTGCCTGCGGTAGGACGGTCGGGGGATGCCATCGTTACGGTGAATGCGGGCCGGAACCCGCGCCGGGCGGCCATGCTCCGTGACCGGTGCATGGAGACGGTGGCGGCCGCCGCCCGCTCGGCGGGCTCCGAAGAACGGGCGCGGCCAGAGCGGACCGGGCGGGTGTCCATCGTCGGCGGTGGTCCCGGGGATCCGGGCCTGATCACCGTCACCGGGTGGCAGCGGCTGCGGGACGCCGACGTCGTGGTGACCGACCGGCTCGCGCCGCTGGCTCTGCTGGACCAGCTGGCGACCGATGTGGAGGTCATCGACGCGGCTAAGGTGCCCGGCGGGCCAGCCACCCGGCAGGAGCAGATCAACCGCACGCTGGTGGACCGCGCGCGGGCCGGGCTTTCCGTGGTGCGGCTCAAGGGCGGCGACCCGTTCGTCTTCGGGCGTGGTCATGAGGAGGTCGAGGCGTGCCGGGCGGCCGGGGTCCCGGTCGAGGTCGTGCCGGGGGTCACGAGCGCCATTTCGGTCCCCGCCGCGGCGGGCATCCCGGTCACGCACCGGGGTCTGAGCCAGGGGTTTTGCGTGGTCGCAGGGCATGCCTCACCGGCGGACCCCCGGAGCACGATCGACTGGCCAGCGCTCGCCCGCAGTGGCCTTACCCTCGTCCTGCTCATGGGTGTCGAGCACCTTGACGACACGGCGGCGGCACTGGTCGCGGCGGGGCTGGACGCGGGCACGCCGAGCGCCTGCGTGGCCGATGGCTGGACCCGCCAGCAGCGGGTGGTGACCGCGCCGCTGCGGGACATCGCGTCCGCGGTGAGCGGCGCGGGCATCGCCAACCCGGCGGTGATCGTCATTGGGGACGTCGCACGGTTCGCGGCTGGCTCCGCCGGCCCGCTCCCGCTCGCCGGCCCCCAGCCGGAGCCGGCCGTCCAGCGGGCGGCGGGGCCCCGGCGGGTACTCGTGCTCGGCGGCGCGCGCTCCGGAAAGTCCGCTACCGCCGAGCAAATGCTGGCAGGCTACGAAACCGTGGATTATGTCGCCACCGGAACACCGCCCGGCACGGGGGACACGGAATGGGACGACCGGGTGCGTGAGCATCTCCAGCGCCGGCCCGCACACTGGCGGACGCTGGAAACGCTGGCACTCGACGACGTGCTGGCAGAGACCGGCGCCGCTGCCCCCGTGCTGGTGGACTGCCTGACCACCTGGCTGGCGCGGGTCATGAGCGACTGCGGCGCGTGGGACGGCAAGCCGGATGCCGACAAGGCCATTGCCGACCGCATCGACCGCCTGGTCCAGGCATGGCGGGATACCCCGCGTCACGCGGTCGCGGTCAGCAACGAGACCGGATCGGGAGTGGTGCCGGAAACCGCGTCGGGCCGGCGGTTCCGTGACGAGCTCGGACGGCTCAACGCCCGCGTCGCCGCGGTCAGCGACGAGGTCTGGCTGTGCACCGCTGGCATCGCGCGGCGGCTGCGATGACGCAGGTTCCGCCGCGCCGGCCGAGACGAGACACCGGGGAAACGCGGCCGCTCACCGGAGGGCGCGGCTCACACCGGGCGGGCCGCGGGGGGTCGCGGATCCCTGGCCCGCCACCGGATGCTGTCCTGCCGCAGCGGCCGCCCCCACCGCAGCGGCCGCCCCCACCGCAGCGGCCCGGCCCGTCAGGGTCCGCTGCGCCGCCGTGGGTTTCCGGCCCGCGGCAGGACTTCGGGCCACCACCATGGGTTCCGGGATCGCCACAGGACGCTGGGCCACCCTGGGCTCCGGGATCGCGACAGGACACCGCGCCGCCGTGGGCTCCGGGATCGCCACAGGACACCGCGCCGCCGTGGGCTCCGGGATCGCCACAGGACACCGCGCCGCCGTGGGATGACAACCCGCCACCTGGCCCCGGATCACCGCGGCCTCCCGGCCCCGGGCAGGGCGCTCGCCCGCACTGGACGGTTCTGAGCTCATTCCGGGACGCCATGAGCCTGTACACGGCCATCCCGGTGAGAGGAACCCCGAGGATCGGCAAGCCGGAGGCGGCCCGGGCCGTCCTCGCCCTGCCGATCGTCGGACTGCTGCTCTCGCTGCCGGTGGCCGGCGTGCTGCTGGTGCTCGATGCCGGTGGCCAGACCACCGCGCGCAGGCTCCTCGCCGCCACGGTCGCGCTCGGGTTGCTGGCCCTGCTGACCGGCGGGCTCCACCTGGATGGGCTCGCGGACACCGGCGACGGGCTCGGCAGCCGCCGCCCGGCGGACGAGGCCCTGGCGATCATGCGCCGGTCCGACGTCGGGCCGCTGGGCGTGGCAACGCTGCTTTTTGTCGTCGTGGCCCAGCTCACCGCCCTGGCTTCCATCCCATCCAGCTCGCGCACCGCCGAGGCACTGGTCGCGGCGGTGGTCACCGCGAGGGTCGCCGTCGTGCTCGCCACCGGGCCTTCCTCCCCTCCCGCGCGCCCCGGCGGGTTCGGCGCCCTGGTGGCCGCCGCGACATCGACGCGGGCAAGGATCGGGACCGCCGTGGTGCTGCTGGCGGCGGTCATCGTCGCCGGTGACGCCCTCGGCGGCCCGGCGCTGGCCCTGCGCGCGCTCGCCGGCGTGCTCGCGGGCCTGGGCGCCGCCGAACTGCTGCGGCGGCACGCGCGGCGGCGGCTCGGCGGCATGACCGGAGACGTGTTTGGCGCCCTGATCGAGGTGTGCACGGCCACCGTGCTGGTTGTGCTTGCCCTGACGGCGTGACGGGCTGCACCAACTACCCGAGCTGACGATGCAGACTGGCGATAGGAAGCACCCGTCCCGCCGGCATAGGCTCGCCGGACAGGAGCTCCAAACCGGTTTCCGAGGAGGGATGGATCCGTGACCAGACAGGTGACGCCACCACCACCGGGTGACCGGCCGAACTCGCCCGCCCCGCCACCCCCGCCCCGCTGGCGGAACTGGCTGTGGCTCATCGCGCTGGCGCTGACTGCCTTCTTGTGGCTGTTTCTGCCCACCATGCACTCCGCCCGGCAGGTCAGCCTCAACTACTCCCAGTTCTTGTCCCAGGTCAGCTCCCACCAGGTGAAGACCGCCACGATCGGCTCGGACGGCACCACGACAGGGACGCTGGCGAACGGCCACACCTACACCACCGTGATCCCCACCCAGCTCGCAGGTTCCACGCTGCTGGACCGGCTGCAGGCGGCGAAGGTAGCGATCACCGCCTCACCGCCGGGGCCCTCGTTCGGCTCCAAGATCCTGTCCTGGGTGATCCTGCTGGTGCCATTCCTGCTCATCGGCTGGTTCTGGCTGCGGCTGTCCCGGGGCGCCGCCGGGCAGTTGCAGGGAGTGCTCGGGGCAGGCAGATCCAGGGCCAAAATTTTCGACGCTGAACGGCCACAGACCACGTTCGCCGACGTCGCAGGTTACGAGGGCGCCAAAGCGGAGATCGCCGAGGTGGTGGACTTCCTCCGCCATCCTGACCGTTATCAGCGGGCGGGCGCCATGGCCCCGCGCGGAGTGCTCATGGTCGGCCCGCCTGGCACCGGGAAGACCCTGCTGGCCCGTGCCGTCGCCGGTGAAGCCGCGGTGCCGTTCTTCTCGGTGGCGGGCTCCAGCTTCGTCGAGATGTTCGTGGGCGTTGGAGCTGCCCGGGTCCGCGACCTGTTCAGCGAAGCCCGCAAACGTGCGCCCGTCATCATCTTCGTCGACGAACTCGACGCCATCGGCCAGCGCCGCAGCGGGACGGGCGCGGTCGTTTCCAACGACGAGCGCGAACAGACACTCAACCAGTTGCTCTCCGAGATGGACGGCTTCGATCCCGCCACCGGGATCGTGCTGCTCGCGGCGACCAACCGGCCCGAGGTTCTTGATCCCGCCTTGCTGCGGCCTGGGCGTTTCGACCGCCGGGTGACGATCCCCCTGCCCACCCTGGCTGAACGGGCCGCGATCCTGGCCGTGCACTGCCGGGGCAAGCAGCTGGGCCCGGACGTCGACCTCATGGTCGTCGCCCGCGGCACGCCTGGCTTTTCCGGGGCTGATCTCGCCAACCTGGCCAACGAGGCTGCGATCTTCGCGGTACGCGACGGGCGGGAAGTGCTGACCGCCGCGGACTTCAGCGAAGCGCGTGACCGGATCCTGCTCGGCCGGCGGGAAGGATCCAACGTCCTGCTCCCAGCGGAAAAGCGCGCCGTGGCGGTCCACGAGGCCGGTCACGCCCTCGTCGCCGCGCTTAGCGAACACGCCGACCCGGTCGCCAAGGTGACGATCCTTCCGGCTGGGCAGGCGCTCGGCGTGACCGAGCAGCTCCCGCTGGTGGAGCGCCACCTCTATGGCGAGGACTACCTCGCGGACACCCTGGCCGTGCGCCTGGGCGGTCGCGCCGCGGAGCTCACGGTGCTGGGCCAGGGCTCCACCGGCGCGGCCAACGACCTGGCTGGCGCGACGGAGCTAGCTACCAAGATGGTCCGCGAGTTCGGATTGTCCCCCGCGATCGGCCCGGTGAGCTACCCCGAGGGAGGTTCGGTGTTCCTTGGCGGCGGGGGGCCTGGCATGTCCAGCCGCCCCTTCGCGGAGGCGACCCAGGCAACGGTCGACGCTGAGGTCTCCCGGCTGCTCCGTGAGGCCGAACAGCGTGCGACCGAGCTGCTTGTTACGCACCGAAGCCAGCTGGACGAACTGGCTGACATGCTCGTTGAGGAGGAAACCGTCGATGGCTCGGCCGTGTACGAGCTCGTCGGCCTGCCAGTCCCGGCCGACGGCGCGGCCGGGGAGACGATGGCACCACGGCGCGCCGCCGCCGCCGTAACGACGGCCCATCCGAGCGCACCCGCAGTTCCGCCAGCTGGCGCTGGACCGGACCGCAAGTAGCCGGGCCAGCGCCCGGATCAGGCTGCCACCCAGGACTGGCTGCGCTCCCACAGCTGCCGGGCCAGTTCCGGGGTGGCGACCCGGCTTGGCTGGCGCTCGCGGCAATCGTCATAGAACCGCCCGCTCACCTTCGCGACCTCAGGAGACGTGGCGCAGTAGACGGGCGTTCGGGCACCCTCCTCAGTTGAGATCATCCGCAGCTTGATCAGCGGGCGAATGGGCCAGGGCACCCGCCGCCAGATGTCGGAAGCGACCACGCCGGGGTGCAGGGCGTAGGCGGTCACACCAGTTCCCTCCAGGCGGCGCGCAAGCTCCTCGGTGAACAGGACGTTGCACAGCTTGGACACCGCGTATTCCGGCTGACCGGTCACGCTGCGGGTGGGCTGCCGCACAGCGTCGAAGTCAACGCCGTTGGCCTGGTAGTGCGAGCCGCTCGCGACGTTGACCACCCGGGCGGGACCGCTGGCCGCGAGATGGTCCAGCAGGGCTGTGGTGAGCGCGAAATGGCCAAGGTGGTTCACCCCGAACGCCAGCTCGAACCCGTCCTTGGTCAGGCCGCGCCGTCCACCCACGCCCGCGTTGTTGATCAGCACGTGCAACGGCTCCCCCAGGGCCAGGAACGTCTCCGCGCAGTGCCGCACCGACGCCAGGTCCGCGAGGTCGAGCGGCAAGAAGGTAACGCCGTCATTCCCGGTGGCCGCGGCGATATCCGTCACCGCCACCCGGCCCTTCTCCTCGGAACGGCAGGCCACGTAGACCCGGCCGCCCCGGCCCGCGAGCTTGGTCGCCGTGGCGCGGCCGATGCCGGTGTTCCCACCGGTCACCAGAAACGTGCGCCCAACGAGATCACCCGGATCACCAGACATGGTGACTTTCTACCGCACCCACCGTGGCCGCGTGTGATCAGCCCGTCCGCGGGGTCATGCCGGTTTGCTCCACGGGTTACCGGTACGCAAGTCAGCTCCTGGCCGGCCCCGTACCGGCGCTGGCGGGCGGCGGCGAGTGGGCGGCGGCAAGCGTTATGCTCGACGAAAGAGGAGGCATCCGGGCAGACCCGGGTTGCACCGGAGGGACCACGTGCCGAGTTCGGGCGGCGAAACCCAGCAGCAACATGACGCTGCCACCGTGGCGGCCGCGGGAACGCCGCCGCCAGGGCGTCCGGGCCGGACGCCGCGCGTGGTCCTCACGCTGGGCCTGGTGGCGGCGCTGCTCATCGGGGTCAGTGTCTATGTCGCCTACGCGGTCACGCCCCGGCACCACGCCGCTCCCGAGTTGCGGCCGTCCGGCATCCCGGCGAACATCTCGACCAGGCTGGCCAGCCTGATGACGCTTTCGCCGGTGCCGGGGATCCGGGCGCCGGGCTTCACGCTCACCGACCAGAGCGGGCGCACGCTGACGCTGGCGGGCCTGCGCGGCAAGGTCGTGGTGCTGGAGTTCATGGACCCCCACTGCACCGACATCTGCCCGATCGTGTCGCAGGAGTTCGTTGACGCCTACCACGAACTCGGGCCGCTGGCCAGCAAGGTTGTCTTCGTGGCGATCAACGTCAACCAGTACCACCGCTCCGTGCACGACATGGCCGCGTACTCGGCCGAGCACCAGCTGACCTCCATCCCGGGCTGGCATTTCTTCACCGGGCCGGTCCCCGCTCTGCGGGCCACCTGGGCCAACTACCACATCCTCGTACAGGCGCCGAACCGCAACGCCGACATCATCCACACCTCGGCGCTCTACTTCATCGACGCCCGCGGCATGGAACGCTACCTCGCCGCCCCGATGGTCGACCACACCAAGAAAGGCGGCTCGTTCCTCCCCCTCGGCCAGATCAACGACTGGGGCCACGGAATCGCCATCCTCGCCCGCGACCTCGCCCGCTAACAGGATTGCCCAGCAGGATTGCTCAGCCGACAGGGGTCACCCTGGCGGTGAAGTAGGACGTCCGCTCGCTTGGGCCCACATACAGCGGCCGCGCGCCAGCTGCGGTCACCCACCCGCGCGCGTCATCCCAGTACTGGAACTGCCGCATCGGCAGATACACCGTGACCACCTTGCTCTGGTGCGCCCGCAAACTTACCCGCGCATAGCCGGCCAGCGCCTTCGCCGCGAACGCCACCCCAGACGCCGGGCTCGCCGGCGGCCCCAGATACACCTGCGGCACCTCCTGCCCCGCCACCCGGCCGGTGTTGGCAACCCGGAACCGCACCGCCAAACCGCCACCCACCGCCGTCCACCAGCTCAGCCCCGAATATGCGAAATGTGTATAAGAAATTCCATATCCAAACGGAAACAGCGGGGTCAGCCGACGCTCGTCATACCACCGGTAGCCCACGAAAATGCCCTCGGAGTACGTGCTCGTACACCCGCCCGCCCCGGCGGGAGAACCAACGGGACCAGGGCAAAGATGCCCGTCAGCGCCGACCCCGGCGGAGGTCCGCTCGGGGTGAGCCGCTGGCTGATCCGCCACACCCTGCCCGGCAGTCGCCGGCCACGTCACCGGGAGCCGCCCAGCCGGGTCCAGCCGCCCGAGCAGGACATTCGCGGTCGCCTCACCCCCGGCGGCACCCGGGTACCACATCTGGAGCACAGCCTTCACGCTGGCGATCCACGGCATCGGGACCGGCCCGGCCGTGTTCAGGACCACGATCGTGTGCGGGTTCACCGCCGCCACATCCTCGATCAACTGGTCCTGACCGTCCGGCAGCGGAGAACCGCGAGCACCGTCGCTCCAGGCGAAAACCACAGCTGCCCGGGCATGCGTCGCCGCGGCCACTGCCGCGTTGAGCTCGGCCCGCTGCTGGCCCGGCGTCACCCAGTCCAGCCGTACCTGCACGGGACGGCCGGAAGCATCCGGCGCCTCGGTGACGCCGATGATGTGCGTCCCGGCTGTGAGCCTGACCTGTGTGCGCAGGTTGTCCAGGCCATCGGTGGTTGGGAAGACATTGTCCGTCGTCGGCTGGGTGATGCCCCGGCGGGGCGCCAGGCCCGGACCGGACCGGGTCTGGGTAATCGTCGTGCCGTCCAGGCTGAGTGAACCCTTCGCGCCCAGCAACCCGAGATTGATCCAGTACGCCCCGGTGGACGGGACGGTCAGTTCGCCTGCCCAGGCATGCCCTGACCCCGGCGGCAGGGCGTCGCCGCTGGCCAGTGTGTTGTCCAGGAACGGAACCACCTGTGTCCCACCCGAACCGGCGGAGCTGCGCACCAGCCCCGGCTGCCCCTCATGCGACAGGGCTGAGGCTGGGACCGGGACGCCGGTGAGGTTGTCCGCCGCGGAGTAGCTGAGATGGGCGCGCGGATCGTTGCGCAGGTACGCGCCGAGCACCTGGTACGTGCCCGCGTTCATGAGCGCGGCGCCGTCACCGGGCCCGCCCAGTTGCCCGGTCACGCCCGCTGTCCCAACGCCTGCCTGATGTGGCTGGCCCGCCGCAGCCTGGCCCGCCGCAGCCTGGCCCGCCGCAGCCTGGCCGCGCCGGTGCCAAAGCCCGACACCGGTCGCGCTGCCCCCAGCTTGGCCAGGGCTGGCCAAGCCCGTGGGACCCTGGCCGCTGCCGGCCAATCCCGGCGTGGCTTCACCTGACGTCGCCGGTGCCGCCGCACTCGGCGGGGCCACAGTCGGCGTGAGCGCGGCGGAGGTGACCGTGCTCGACGGGGCCGCGCTCGGCGTGGCGGTGGCCGACGTGGCCGTCGTCGACGCGGCCGGGCTCGGTGCGGGAGTACCAGATGCGCCCGCACCCGGCGTGGCCGTGGCGGACGTGGCGGACGTGGCCGTGCCCGATGGGGCTGCACCTGGAGTGGCTTGACCAGGCCGGACCTCGCTGGCACCCCCCGCGGGGGCGAGTTGCCCGAAAGGTTGGGCTGGCTGTCCGTCCGCGATGATCTGATCGGCCCCAGGGCCGATCAGGGCGAGCGACGAGAGATCCCTGGCTGACAGCGGAAGCGCATGCCGGCTGTTCTTCAGCAGGGTGGCGGCGTCCTGCGCGGTGCGTGCTGCCACACCTTCATCGGCGGTGACCGGGATCACCGAACTCGCCCGCCCCGCCGTGCCAAGCAGGCCGAAGCGGTCCATTTCCGCCAGGATCGCACCCACGGCCTGATTGATCGTGGCGCGGCTCACAGATCCGTCCGCGATCGCCGCCCGGATCGCGCGTGGGCTGAACAGTGCCGCATTCCCGCGTGCCAGGCTGGCTGACGCCTCCGCGCCCTGGAAGCTTCCGGTCCCTGATGCCTCCGCGCCCCGCCCGGACCCCCGCCCGCCCTGGCTGGGCACTTGTGCGGCCTGGCCGGACGCAGGCCCTCCTTGCCTGGACGCAGGCCGGGCCTTCCCGGACGCCGCCCCTCCTTGCCTGGACGCAGGCCGGGCCTTCCCGGACGCCGACCCTCCTTGCCTGGACGCAGGCCGGGCCTTCCCGGACGCCGACCCCCCCTGCCCCGGTGCCTGCCCGCTCAGCCCGGACCCCTGCGCACCCAGGCCCGCGCCCGCCGCTGATGCCCGCCAACCGCTGGCCGTCCTCGGCCCTGGCAACTCCGTGTCCAAACCGGAGTTCAGCGACTGGGTGGTGGGATTGGCCCCCCAATCCGAGGTGACAAAACCAGTGAACCCTAGTTCACGACGCAAAACCTGTGTCAGCGTCCCAGCGTTGTCGCAATCCGGAGTGCCCGCACTCACAGCCCCCGAGGGGGTGGTGCCGACCACGCTGACATTGCCCCCTGCGCACATGATCGCCGCGACCCTGGCCCGTACCGCGTCGGCGAACGGCTGCAGGTAGATCTCGTGCAGGGTCTGGGAATCGAGCACCACGCTGGCGCCGTCTCCCCCGGCGTAGTCCTTGACCAGCGCCATGGTCTGCTGGTTCTGGATGCCCGCGACCTCGGCCGCCGCGGTCTGGCCGGCCAGCAACGGGTCCTCGCCGAAGCTGCTGCCCGCCTGGGACAAGGCGGGATCGCGGTCAATGTCCGCGAACGGCACGGCCACCACCTGCTCGCCGAGTGCTCGCGCATCACGGCCGGTCGCCGAGCCGTTGGCGTAGGCATCGGCGCGGCTGAACGTGGCAGCCACTCCGAGCGGGGACGTCATCGCGGGCACCAGGCGGCGCGAGGCTGCTCCGGGCAGGCCATCGGCGAGCCGGAGGGTGGGAATGCCGAGCCGCGGTATTCCGGGCAGGCGCGCCGCCTGGAACTGCCCGGCCCGCCTGTCCGGCACCCATTCCAGCAGCCGCAGCTTGTCGGCCAGCGACATGCGGGCGAGCAGCAGGTCGGCGCGTGCGTCCCCTGTGACCGAAGGCGCAGATACTGCCGTGCTCGTCGCCATTCTCTGGATCGCCCCATGGGCGGAAGCGACGGCGGCGGTGCTGACCACCAGGCAGCCAGACACCGCCACCAGCGCCAAGCGCGCCGGTGACTTACGCCGGCCGCGCCGGCCTCTCCTCCTGGTCACTGCTCCCCCTGCCGCCCCTGGAACGTACCGAGTGCACGAATTAACCCGAAATTGCCAGAGACTTCCGCGCTTTAGAGCGCTGTCAACGCCAGCACGCTAGAGCCAGATGGCCGTCAGGTCAACGATTTCTGACCGATCAGCAGCCGCGTTCATTTCCTGGGCGGTCGCGTTTACGTGTGAAACAGGAAATGCGGCCTAACAAGCTCATTAACTGACGTACCTAGCCCACGCTATGGCGCTCCCGGCCGTACCAAAAGTATTCGGGCCAAACGGTTACACCTTGGCAGCTGAGGCCCTCGCGCGAGACACCGGAGCGCCCACCCAAGAGACACCGGAGCGCCCACCCAAGAGACACCGGAGCGCCCACCCAGCGGAAGACCCGAGCAGGGTGGACCCTGGGGGCCGGAGACGGCTAGCCGTGTCTTCGTGGTCCATGCACCAGGCCCGTTCCATGCGACCCGATCCCGGCCGCAGGCGGGCGATGACACGCGAACTGTCACCCGTTAGGCTGACTTGCGCGTGTGCTCATGAGATAACACGGAGGGCTAATGGCAACCTGGCAGGATGTGACCGAATACGTGCGGTCACATTATAAGATCGCGGGCGAAGAAAAAGGCCTCATGATCAAGCTGGTTTTCGAGACCGGCGAAATGCGCTCCCAACTGGTCCTTCTCACCCACCATACCCTCCTGGATGATGCGGAGGAGTGGCTCCAGATATCGAGCCCGGTCGCGAGTCTCGGGCAGGTTAATCTGGAGAAATTCCTGGAGGAGGTGGGAGACACCGTTTGCGGGGGCGGCGCGCTGGTTGGTGACCTGCTGATCGTCAGGCACGCGGTCCCGCTGCTCAATCTGAACATCAATGAGTTCGAGCGGCCGCTCACTCTTGTGACGACGACCGCGGACCGCCTTGAGCGCGAGCTGGTGGGCGGGGACAAGTACTGAGCCGCCGCGCCTTCGTCCGACGGCAGCGCCCATGACCCCCAGCCTGGCGGGCTGTTCATGATCCCCAGCATGCGCTGCCAGCCGGCGGGGAAAGGTGTGTCGTGGGACCTTCGCCATCTTGCTCCGGGCGGCCCGTGAGGCATGCTGGAGATCTGGGGCATACCAAGGAGGACGCGATGAAAGCTAAGGTCGGCGACCGGCTGGTGATCGACGGAACCAACGTGGGTGATCGGCGGCGAATCGGCGTTGTGACCGCTGTGACACACCCCGACGGAACGCCGCCCTATGAAGTGCGCTGGCTGGACGACAACCATGAATCCGTGGTCTTTCCGGGACCGACAGCGCGAGTGGAGAGCGGCGAGGCGGCGGGAAGCGCACCGTGATCGACGCCGCGGGCGTTACGCGGCTGCTGGGAATTAGAGCGCCTGATCAGCGAATCGTTTCGGTATACCTCACCGTTCCGCTGGATCCGGCGCAGCGGCGGGGAGTGCCCGCGCATCTCGATGAGGTGCTCGCGCAGGGTCACGGCGTGAGCGACGACGGTGAGGCGTGGGCCAGCGCCCGCCGGTCGGAACTGCCGGTGATCCGGCGGGAGGTCGGCACCCACGCGCACGAGTGGCTCGGGCACAGCGTCGCCATCTTCGCCTGCGCCAAACTCCGCTTGCTTGAGACGATCCCACTGCGCGGGCAGGTCCGGGATCGTGCGGTGATCGGCACCCGGCCCTACGTCCGGCCGCTGCTCGCCGAGCTGCAGCGATCCCCGTGTTATGCGGTCGCGGTGGTGGACCGCAGGCACGCCTGGCTGTTCCGGGTTTCCGGCGAGACCATCAGCCCGGTGGACCACGTCCAGTCACAGACGGTGGGCAGCAAGCGGTTCGGCGGCTGGCACGGCTTCCAGAGCTACCGCAACGATCAGCGGACCCGAAAGCTGGCCCGCCAGCACTATGCCGCCGCTGGGGCAGCAATCGCGGGCACCGTGGGTGAGGGCGGCTGCGGGCCAATCGTCGTGAGCGGCCACGAACCCGAGACGAGCGACTTCGTGGCGGGACTCCCGCCCAGCCTGCGAGACCGGGTGGCGGGCACGTTCGTGATCGACCCGCACACCATGACCCCGGCCCGGGTCCGCCAGCTAGCCGATGAGGTGGTGGCGAACTGGGAGGACCGCCGGGTACGGCGGCTGGCCGCCGCGCTTGCCGAACGAGCGACCGGCAACATGACCGCGATCGGCGTCGATGCCTGCCTGGCCGCTGCCAACCAGCACGCGATCCAGTTGCTGGTGGTGCCGGATGACGAGGTCCGGCCCGGATTCAGGTGCGAGCACTGTGATGCGCTGGCGGTAGCCGGGGGCCTCTGCGGCGGTTGTGGCGGGCCCACCCGCCCGGTGGATGATGTCATCGAGGAACTCGCGGTCAGGGTGACCGAGGAAGGCGGCAGCGTGCACTCGGTGCGCGGCACCGAGGTGCTCACCGACGTGGCCGCCCGCCGCCGTTTCCCGGCCGTGGCCTAGCGCCAAGCGGGAGCCTCCCCCAATGCTGGGGGCCTGCGTCGCGGCAGCCGCTGGCCTGGGACACTACCGGTCATGCAAACTCTGGTCGTCGACCATCCGCTGGTTACGCACAAGCTCACGTTGCTGCGCGACGAGTCCACCTCGGCACCCACGTTCCGGCGCCTTACCGACGAACTGGTCACGCTGCTTGCCTACGAGGCCATGCGCGAGATGCGCATTCGCGCCGTCACCGTCACCACGCCGCTCGCCCCAGCGCCGGGAGCGAAGCTGGCCGGGCCAGTTCCGCTCGTGGTGCCGGTGCTGCGGGCCGGCATCGGCATGCTCGACGGCATGACCCGTCTCCTGCCCACCGCCGACGTGGGCTTCGTGGGCCTGCGCCGCGACGAGGAGTCGCTGATCGCGACGACATATGCCAACCGGCTGCCGGCTGAGCTGTCAGGCCGGGAGGTGTTCGTGCTCGACCCGATGCTTGCGACCGGGGGCACGCTCGAAACGGTCGTCAACATGCTGGTCTCGCGCGGAGCCGCCGCGGTCACAGCGGTCTGCCTGCTCGCCGCCCCGGAGGGAATCGCGCGCCTGGAGGCCGCGTTCCCCGGCGACGGCCCGGTCCCGGTGCGCGTCGTCACCGCCGCGCTCGACGAGCGCCTGAACGACCGCGGGTTCATCCTGCCCGGACTCGGCGACGCCGGCGACCGCCTCTTCGGCGAAATCTGACAGCGGCCCGGCTCCCGGCATCTGCGCCCACGCACGCCCCCCGGCGCACCGGCGCCCCGCGCCATGGCATTTCATGATCCCGGTTGTTTGATGTAGTTATAGGTGCACAAACCCACCGGGATCATGAAAGAGCACCCGCCCGGCGACCGGTCAGGCGTTGAACTGTGGTGCGGTCATCGTGAAGCGGGCCTCGACCTCGGCCTGCACGGTCTGCTTGGCCGGCTCGAAGTCGAACTCAGGCGGACCCGCGTCCTCCCGGCCAGCGGCCACGGCGCGTGCCATAAAGGCGCGGGGCTGGTCCCGGTTCGTTCCGAGCAGCCCGGTGTCGGCCGCCTCCACCAACCCTGTGACCCGGCCGCCGAACGCCTCCGCGTACTCGCGTGCGCGCTGGGTGGCATCCCGCGCCGCGGCCAGCCGCGCCTCCCGGTAGACGCCGCTGTCCAGTCGGAGCCGCCAGGCTGGCCCGGCCACCGCGACCATTTCCTCGTTCGCCAGCCGCGGGACAAGCTCGCTAAGAACAGCGAAGTCGCTGACGGTCACATGAAAGCCGGCCCGTGCCACGTAACCGGTGACGCGCTCTCGCGCCTTGTCGTCCTTGAACACCGGGTGGACGCTGACAGGCTCGCTCTCCAGCTTCTCCACGGCGTCGCCATAACCCTTGATCAGGGCCGCCGCCTGCCGGTTGCGTTCTGTCAGCAACTCAAGTGCCCGGCGCCGGTCCTTGTCGCGGGCCATGATCGTGACAAACAAGACAGCGATCTCGGGGTCGACCTCGAGCATGGACTCGCCCCGAACGGAAATCACCGGCTCTCCAGGCATGTCGTTCCCCTCTCGGGCGTGCAGTTCCCGGTCCGGGGCAGTTCCCGGACGGACAGTTCTCCGCCGACGTGCGCTAGACCCCGATCGGGTGCCAGACGGTCTTGATCTCCAGGAACGCCAGCATCCGGGATGGGTCCGGCGGCGCCATCCACTCTTGGTCGACGGCGAACACCCGTTTGACGTTCCCGGCGGCGAGCCGCTCCAGTTCGGCCCGGTCCGCCGGGGCCACACCGGTGAGGTCGATCGCGTTCACGTCCATATGCGCGGCGAGCACCGGCGCGAGTTCGGCGGTCCGGCCGGTCAGCACGTTCACCACCCCGGCGGGCACGTCCGAGGTAGCGAGCACCTCGGACAGGGTCACCGCCGGCAGCGGCGCGGCCTCGCTGGCCACGACCACGGCCGTGTTGCCGGTCGCGATCACCGGCGCCAGCACGCTGACCAGGCCAAGCAGCCCTGGCGCCGGCGGCGCGATCACCGCCACCACCCCGGTCGGCTCGGGCACGCTGAAGTTGAAGTACGGTCCTGCCACCGGGTTGGCCGCCCCCGCCACCTGCGCGACCTTGTCCGGCCACCCCGCGTACCAGACCCACCGGTCGATTGCCCCGGCGACGGACCGTTCCGCCTCCTCCCCGGAAAAACCTTCCCCCATAACGCCTTCAGCGGCGAACTGCCCCACCCTCCCCTCAAGCAGTTCGGCGACCCGGTAAAGGACCTGGCCCCGGTTGTATGCCGTGGCGTTGGCCCAGCCGGGTGCCGCCTTTCTGGCCGCCACGACGGCGTCACGCGCGTCCTTGCGGGATGCCTGGGCGGCGTGGGCCAGCAGAACGCCGTCCGGGCCGGTCACCGGGTACGACCGGCCGGACTCCGACCGGGGGAAGGCACCGCCGATGAACAGCTTGTAGGTCTTGCGGACGGACAAGCGCGTTTTCCCAGAATCAGCCCCACGCCCAGGGTTCCCCGTCCCTTGCCCAGCCCGCCTAACTCGCGCGGAATCGGCACCACGCCCAGAGGTCCCCTCCCCCCGGCCCTCCCGGCTGGCGACCTGGCTTCTGGGTTCGCCCGTCGGTTGGGTGGCGGGGGTGCGTGGGGTGGCGGGCACCGCCGTTTGGCGGCTGCGTTTTGGGTGCTTGGGGCGGTCAGGCATTGAGGTACGCGGCCAGGCCCGCCCGGCCACCCTCCCTCCCGAACCCGGATTCCTGGTAGCCGCCGAACGGGCTCGACGGGTCGAACCTGTTGTAGGTGTTGGCCCAGACCACGCCGGCGCGCAGGCGGCGGGCCATCCACAGGATGCGGCTGCCCTTCTCGGTCCACACTCCCGCCGACAGCCCGTACGGGGTGTTGTTCGCCTTGGCGACCGCTTCGTCGGGGGTGCGGAACGTGAGGACCGACAGCACTGGGCCGAAGATTTCCTCCCGTGCGATCCGGTGCGACTGGCTCACCCCGCTGAACACGGTCGGCGGGAACCAGTAGCCCTTTTCGGGCAGGCGGCAGGGTGGGGACCAGCGCTGTGCGCCCTCGTCCTGGCCGGCCGCGGCGAGACTCTCGATCTTGTCGAGTTGCTGGCGTGAGTTGATCGCGCCGATGTCGGTGTTCTTGTCCAGCGGGTCACCGAGCCGCAGCGTTGTGAGCCGCTGCCGGAGCCTTTCCGACAGGGTGTCCGCGATGGACTCCTGGACCAGCAGCCGCGAGCCCGCGCAGCACACGTGGCCCTGGTTGAAGAAGATCCCGTTGACGATGCCCTCAACCGCCTGGTCGAGGGCGGCGTCATCGAAGACGACGTTCGCCGCCTTGCCGCCGAGTTCCAGCGTCAGCCGCTTGCCGCTGCCCGCGATCGCCCGCTGGATCTCCTTGCCCACCTCGGTCGAGCCGGTGAACGCGATCTTGTCGAGGCCAGGGTGGGCGACCAGTTCCCGGCCGGTGGCCCCGTCGCCGGTGAGGATGTTCACCGTGCCGGGGGGCAGGCCGGCCTCCTGGATGACCTCTGCCAGCAGCAGCGCGGTCAGCGGCGTGGTCTCGGCCGGCTTGAGCACGCAGGTGTTGCCGGTGGCCAGCGCCGGGGCCAGCTTCCAGGCAGCCATCAGCAGCGGGAAGTTCCAGGGGATCACCTGGCCGGCGACGCCGAGCGGGCGTGGCGCCGGGCCAAACCCGGCGTAGCTGAGCTTGTCGGCCCAGCCCGCGTGATAGAAGAAGTGGGCAGCCGCCAGCGGGACGTCGACGTCGCGGGATTCCTTGATCGGCTTGCCGTTGTCCAGGCTCTCCAGCACCGCGAACTCCCGTGCCCGCTCCTGGAGCAGGCGAGCGACCCGGTACAGGTACTTGGCCCGTTCCCGGCCGGGCATCGCGCCCCACGTCTGTTCGTAGGCCCGGCGCGCGGCCGCGACCGCCCGGTCGACGTCGGCGGGGCCGGCCTCGGCGACCGTGGCCAGGGGTTCCTCCGTGGCCGGGTTCAGCGTGGTGAAATGCCCGCCCTCCTTGGGCTCGGCGAACTCCCCGTCCAGGAACAGGCCGTACTCACGCTTGATGGTCACGACGTCGCGTGACTCAGGCGCGGGCGCGTACTCCCAGTCCACCGTGGTTACTCCCAGGCCGCGTGCCAACTCAGCCATAACGTATCCCAGCCCCCCGCGCCCACCACGCGCGCCTCACCGCGGCCGCACGGCCATCCGCCCTGCCACACTTCATGATCATGGGTTTAGTGGGGATCCCGGCCCACTGATCCCATGATCATGATTGGCCTCGGCTGCTCGACGGGCATGCCGTACGGCGCCGTCAGCTTGGCGCCGTGGCCTGCGGCGGCGCTGTCGCGCCGCTGGTGACGCTGAACCCGTCGAACAGCGCCTCTCCCAGCGAGCCGCTGGCGTGGGAGGTGAGAAACATCCCCGCGTCCTGGGTGCCTGCCTGGCCGGGCACGCTGGCGCTGCCCACGGTCAGCCAGTTCGTCCCGTCGTAGGAGTAGTAGCCGGTGTAGGTGCTGCCAGCAACCCGGCGGCGGCGGCGCGGATCAGCCTTCTCATGGCGGCCTCCCGGCTCACCCGGCGCTGATCCCCGCGTGGCGCTGCCTGCCACGGCCGACCGGGTCTCTATCTGACTTCTACGCCGCCAGACAAATCGCGTCAATATACCCCGCGTTCCCAAACAGCTTCAAACAGAAATTCCCATAACGATAGCCCCGTGCGAACCGCCCAACCCCCGGAGCTCCCCGCCGTGTGCATGGGACCTGCGTACACGGTGCCCGGGGCCGGTCGCCGAGACGCGTGCACGGACGGGGATCGTGCGCGGCGGCCCTCTGCTACTACGGTGGTCCCAGAAGATAAGCCAGAATTCCGGGCTGGCGGGGGTATGGGCCTTGCCTTGACAACCTATGGCGGAGGCCTACGTGAGTCCTGAACACGCCGCTAGCGGCCGGTCGTCCGGCAAGGTGATCATCGTTGTCGTCCTGGTGATCGTCGCCCTCCTGGCGATCATCGCCGGCATCATGTACTTCGCGGAGCCGGCGAAGTCGCTGCCCAGCATCCTCGGCACCATCACCCACCCGCCTGGCCGGGCCAACGCCCACCGCCCCATACGTGGCACGGCCGCCCTCGTGGTCGGTGTGGTCCTCCTGGTGGCCGCGTGGTTTGCCGGCAGGCCGTCCCGAAGGTGAGCCAGCCGGCGGCTGCCGCTCGGTAACCCCGCCGGTCAAAGGTCTGGGTCTGGCCACCAATCCCATGATCACGAGCGGGAAGAAGATCAAATGACGAGGATGCCGCCAGATTTGTCTGGATTATTCCAATCATGAACGCCGCCGCCGAGCGGCCGGACCACCAGGGTGATGCTAACCACCACAAACCGGGCGCCGCTCGGGGATTGGCCGTGCCCGGAAACCGCGCAGGACATCAGCCCCGCGCGGAAACCGAGCGCAGGACGTCAATCGAGGGTGAAGTAGTCGGGATCTGCATAGCTGCCCGTGAGCTGCTTGCGGCGCTGCATGAGCAGGTCATTGAGCAGGCTGGAGGCACCGATCCGGAAGTAGTCCGGGGTGAGCCATTCGGGTCCGGCGGTCTCCCGGACCAGCACCAGGTAACGGATGGCGTCCTTGGCGGTCCGTATCCCGCCGGCTGCCTTGACGCCGACCCGCGCGCGAAACATTGTCGAGCGTGGACAACTCCCCCGTCTCCAGGATGACCTTGAGGTGCGCGCTGCCGCACGCTTCCCGCACGGCCCGCACTTCCTCATAGACCTGCGCGTACTGCCCGGCCAGGAACGCGCCCCGGTCAATGACCATGTCCACCTCGTCCGCCCCGGCGCTCACCGCGTCCGCGACGTCGGCGAGTTTCACCGCCAGCGACGCCCGCCCGGAAGGAAACGCCGTGGCCACCGACGCGACCGCCACGGGACTGCCGGCCAGGTCACTGCGGGCAACACCCACCAGGTCCGGGTACACACACACCGCCGCGACCGGCGGAACCTGAGGGTCGTCGGGATCCGGGCGGCGTGCCTTGGCGCACAGGCCCCGGATCTTCCCCGGCGTGTCCGCCCCCTCCAGCGTGGTGAGGTCAACCATCCGGACCGCCATGTCCAGCGCCCACATTTTGGCGTCCCGCTTGATCGACCGGGTTGCCAGGCCCGCCGCGCGTTCGTGCACCCCGACCTGGTCGACGCCGGGCAGGCCGTGCAGGACCCGGCGCAATGCCGTGTTGGACGCCACCACTCCGGCACCCATGAACAACGAGGCAACCTCCTGGCCGTCGCCGGAGACGTGCCCGCCAGCCGGAACCTGCCCGCCCAGAGCACCGGCCCGCTTCTCCCGCGTTGCTTGGACCGCTCGCCCGGCTGGCACGTCCCGCATGGCTTGCCTGTCCCGCCCGGCGGCCACCTCCCCAGCCGAGCGGTCAGCACCCTTGCCGGAGCGTGTTCCAGCCTGGTGTGACTTTTTGCGGGTCTTGCCGTCCGGCTTGCTGCTCACTGCCCAGTCACCCTCCCAGCCCGGGAATCCTCACCACCGAGTCACTGGCCGCCCGGGCGGTGGCGAAGCCTGGCTTGATGATCGTGTTGATGATCCGCAGCCGCTCGTCGAAGTGGGCGAAAGCGCTCTTCATCGCGTTGATCGTCAGCCACTCGATGTCTGACCACCCATAACTGAACGCTTTCACCGTCCGCGCGAACTCCGAGGACAGCGTGACCCCGCTCATCAGCCGGTTGTCGGTGTTGAGGGTGACCCGGAACGACAGTTGCCGCAGCAGCCGGATCGGGTGCTCCTCGATCGAGGCCGCGGCGCCTGTCTGCACGTTGGACGTCGGGCACATCTCCAGCGGAATCCGCCGATCCCGGACATAACTCGCCAGCCGGCCCAGGTTCGCGGTGCCCCCGGGCGAGATCTCGATGTCGTCCACGATCCGGACGCCGTGGCCGAGCCGTTCCGCGCCGCACCACTGCAGCGCCTCCCAGATCGACGGCAGGCCGAACCCTTCACCGGCGTGAATGGTGATGTGGAAGTTCTCCCGTGCCACGTACTGGAAGGCATCGAGGTGCCGGCTCGGCGGCCAGCCAGCCTCCGCGCCGGCGATGTCGAACCCGACCACGCCCTCGTCGCGGTGACGCACCGCCAGTTCCGCGATCTCGAGTGAGCGGGCTGCCGTCCGCAGCGCGGTCAGCAGCGCGTACACCCGGATGCCCCGGCCCGAGCTGCCACGGCGGAACCCCTCCAGCACCGCCTCGACGACCTCATCCAAGTTCAGCCCACCCATCACGTGCAACTCCGGGGCGAACCGAACCTCGGCATAGACCACACCGTCCGCGGCCAGGTCCTCCGCGCACTCGGCTGCCACCCGGATGAGCGCGTCCCGGGTCTGCATGACCGCCACGGTGTGCTGGAACGCGTCCAGGTACAGATTCAGGTGCCCCCGGTGCGCCCCGCGCTGGAGCCACAGCTCAACCTCGCCCACATCCTGCGACGGCAGGCCGTCATAGCCCACCTCGCGGGCCAGTTCTACGACCGTCGCGGGCCGCAGCCCGCCATCCAGGTGATCGTGGAGCAGCACTTTGGGAGCGGCGCGGATCTCATCCAGGCTCGGTTGCACGCGCCTATTCTCACATCCCGCGCAAGCCCGGCCCACGCGCTCCCGCCGCCATCAGCCCGGCCCACGCGCTCCCGGCGCCATCAGCCCGGCCCACCCGCTCCCGGCGCCTTCAGACTCTGATCCGGCCGATCACCGGGGTATAGAAGCCTGGCTGCCCCCGGCTGATACCCACGGCCCCCTCCAGGGCCTGTGCCGCGCCGGCGAACCGGGCCTCGTCGTCGGTGCGCAGCTCAAGCAGCGGCTGCCCTGCCTCCACCCACTCCCCCAGCTGCGCGAGGCAGAGCACCCCGGCCGTCGGGCTGACCGCGTCCTCCTTGCGCTCCCGGCCCGCGCCGAGCCGCCAGGCCGCCACCCCCACACCGCGGGCGTCCAGCCGCGCGACCCAGCCGGTTGCCGGGGCGGGCACCACCCGGGCATGGGCGGCGCGCGGCAACGGCGCATCCGGGTCACCGCCCTGCGCCGAGACCATGAGCCGGAAGCGGCTCAGCGCGGACCCGTCGGCCAGCGCCGAGGCAGGGTCAGCCGTCACGCCAGCGAGCCAGAGCATCTCGCGTGCCAGCGTCAGCACCACCTCGACCAGGTCCGGCGGCCCGGCCCCGGTCAGCGTCGAGACTGCCTCCTCGACCTCAACCGCGTTGCCCACCGCCCGGCCCAGTGGCACATCCATCCGGGTGAGCAGAGCCGAGGTGCGCACCCCGTGCTCCTCGCCGAGTGCCACCATGGTCTGCGCCAGCAGCCGGGCGTCGGCTTCCTCCCGCATGAAGGCCCCGCTGCCGACCTTGACATCGAGGACGAGCGCGCCGGTTCCCTCGGCGATCTTCTTGGACATGATGGAACTCGCGATGAGCGGGATCGACTCGACCGTCCCCGTCACGTCCCGCAGCGCGTACAGGCGCCGGTCAGCGGGGGCCAGCCCCGGCCCCGCGGCGCAGATCACGCATCCGGCCTGGCGGATGACGGCGAGCATCTCGGCGGGTGCCAGCTCCGCCCGCCAGCCCGGGATGGCTTCCAGCTTGTCCAGCGTGCCGCCGGTGTGACCGAGGCCACGGCCGGAAAGCTGCGGCACCGCTGCCCCGCACGCCGCCACCAGCGGGGCCAGGATGAGAGAGACCTTGTCCCCCACCCCTCCGGTGGAATGCTTGTCCACCGTGGGAAGGCCCACGCTGGAAAGATCGAGCCGCTCCCCGGACTCGATCATGGCCGCCGTCCACGCCCGCAGTTCGCCAGCGTCGAGCCCCCGGAAGTAGATCGCCATCAGCAGCGCCGACATCTGCTCTTCCGCGACCTCCCCGCGCAGATAAGCGCCGATCAGCCAGTGGATGTCGTGGTCTGAGAGGACACGTCCGTTCCGTTTGGTGTGAATCAAATCGACGGCGGCCGGTGATGACATGCCAGCGGCGTCCTCAGTCATCGCGCTCTCGCAGTCTTTCCAGGTCACCGCTGGTGAACGGGGAGGGCAGCAGCCGCGCGAGCGGGACCGGGCCGGCCTGGGTGTCCACCAGCAGGCTGGGCCCGCCAGCCTCCAGGAGCAACTGGCGGCAGCGCCCGCAGGGCAGCAGCCGGGGGCCGTCGGCGGCGACCACCGAGACCGCCGCCAGGGTGGCACCACCGGAGGCATGCAAAGCGGACACGAGCCCGCATTCGGCGCAGAGCGTGAGGCCGTACGAGGCGTTCTCCACATTGCAGCCCACAACGATCCTGCCGTCGCCGGCCTGCCCGGCCGCGCCCACCCTCAGTCCGGAATAGGGCGCATGCGCCCTGCCCGCCACCTCGGCCGCGACCGCCCGCAGCCGTGGCCAGTCAATCGCCACGGTCTCCCCTCCGGTGGCCAAGATAACAGGGACCGGGGCAGGTCGCGGGGCAGGAACGGGGAGTGGGGTGCCCGGGGGAACGGCGCGGGACGCTGACCATTCCGGCAGCCGCGGCGCACACTGATTGCGATTTGGCAACGGCGGTCACGGCAGGCCCTCTGCCGCTTTCGGAGATGGCTGGCGGGGTCTAGCCTGCGGTCATCCGAACTGGGGTTTTAGGATCTTGTAGTCCCGTCCGCAAAACGGGCGGGAAGGGGGCCGCCGATGGCCCGTGTGCGCGGCAGCAACCGCCTACGCGCAGGCGGTGACAGGCGCTCTGGAAGAGGAGGAAATCCGTGAGACAGACCCTTCGGGCCGGCGCGGCGATCACCGTGGTGGCGCTGCTGGCCGCGGGCTGCGGCAGCAGCAAGAACGGGCCCTCGTCGTCGGGCAGTGCGGCAGCCGGGCCCAAGTTCAAGGCGTGCATGGTCACCGACACCGGTGGCATTGACGACCGGTCGTTCAACGCGTCGTCCTGGCAGGGAATGGAGCAGGCCAAGGCCGCCGAACCAGCCAAGATTAAAACCCAGTACCTGCAGTCGACCTCGCCCAGCGACTACGTGCCGAACATCAACGCCTTCGTCAGCCAGAAGTGCGGGATCATCGTCACGGTCGGTTACCTGATGGGTCCCCAGACCCAGACCGCGGCCAAGGCTCACCCGAGCCAGAAGTTCGCCATCGTGGACTTCGGGTACAACCCCGTGCTCCCGAACGTTGACGCCCTGCTGTTCAACACCGTGCAGGACGGATTCCTCGGCGGGTATCTCGCGGCGGGAATGACGAAGTCCGGCAAGGTGGCCACGTTCGGCGGTGAGAAGTTCTCCACCGTCACGATCTACATGGACGGGTTCTGGGACGGCGTCCAGTACTACAACGCCAAGCACCACACCAACGTCAAGGTCCTCGGCTGGAACGAGAAGACCCAGAAGGGCAGCTTCGTCGGCAACTTCACCGACCTGACCGCTGGCCAGCGGCTGACCAACACCTTCATCACCGAGGGCGCCGACATCATCTTCCCTGTCGCGGGTGGGGTCGGCCTTGGTGCGGCCAAGGCGGTTCAGTCGGCCAACTCCAACGGGCAGAACGTGAACATGATGTGGGTCGACACCGACGGCTGTATCAGCGCGGCAACCTACTGCAAGTACTTCATCACGAGCGTGGAGAAGGGCATCCAGACCGCCGTCAAGGATGCCGTCCTGGCAGCCGCGAACGGCACGTTCAAGGGTGGCAACTACATCGGCACGCTGGCCAACGGCGGCGCGGTGCTCGCACCCTTCCACGATTTCGCCAGCAAGATTCCCGCCCCCCTGCAGTCCGAGCTGACGCAGGTGAAGGCGGGTATCGAGAACGGCTCGATCAAGACACCCACCAAGGGCCCTGTCTCGTAGCCGGATAGGACCATCCGCTGCCAGGGCGGGCACAGTCCCGCCCTGGCCGCGTGCGGGGAGAGCTGCCGGTGAAGCTTGAGCTCAGGGGCATAACGAAGCGGTTCGGAAGCCTCGTTGCCAACGACCACATCGACCTGACCGTCGAATCCGGCGAGATCCGCGGCCTGCTCGGCGAGAACGGCGCCGGCAAGACGACGCTGATGAACGTCCTCTACGGGCTGGCACAGCCGGACGAGGGCGAGATCCTGCTCGATGACAAGCCGGTGATGATCAACTCACCCAAAGACGCCATCGCCGCCCGGATCGGCATGGTGCACCAGCATTTCATGCTTGTCCCCGTCTTCACGGTGGCGGAGAACGTGACGCTGGGACTGGAGCGGACGCGCCGGTTTGGCATGCTGGACCGGCGGCGCACTCACCGCGACGTGCTCGAACTGTCCCGGCGTTATGGGCTGCACGTGGACCCGGACGCCTATGTCGAAGACCTGCCGGTGGGTGTGCAGCAGCGGGTGGAGATCATCAAGACCCTGCTCCGGGAGGCCCGGCTGCTGATACTGGACGAGCCCACCGCTGTGCTCACGCCCAGCGAGACCGAAGACCTGTTCCGCACCATGCGGGACCTGCGCTCAACCGGGCACGCGATCATCTTCATCTCACACAAGCTCAAGGAAATGCAGGCAATCGCGGACACCATCACGGTCATCCGCCGGGGCCAGGTGGTCGGTGAGCGGCCCCCGAGCGCGACCGACCAGGAACTCGCCTCGCTGATGGTCGGCCGTCGCGTGCAACTGCAGGTCAGCAAGCCGCCTGCGGCACCGGGTGAGGTGGTGCTCGACGTCCGCGACCTGACCGTCGCTGGCGAGCATGGCCAGCCGGCCGTGAACGGTGTATCGCTGCAGGTCCGCGCCGGGGAGATCCTCGGTGTGGCAGGCGTGCAGGGCAACGGGCAGACCGAGTTCTGCGAAGCGCTCATGGGCCTGCTGCCCGCGGCCAGCGGTTCGGTGCACCTGTCAGGACGCGACCTGACCCAGGCCCGCCCCCGGGAGCGGCTGCGGGCGGGCGTCGGGTACATCCCGGAGGACCGGCAGGAAGACGGCCTGGTCGCGGACTTCTCGGTGGCCGACAACATCGTTCTCGACGTTTACGACCGGCCCCCGTTCGCCTCCGGGATCGCCCTCAACCTGGATGCCATCCAGTCCACGGCGGCCAGCCGGGTGGCCCAGTTCGACGTGCGCACGACCTCGGTCGCGATGCCCGCCGGCACCTTGTCGGGCGGCAACCAGCAGAAGGTCATCCTGGCCCGCGAGATCGGGCGCGACGTCCGGCTGCTCGTCGCCAGCCAGCCAACCCGTGGCCTAGACGTGGGGTCGATCGAGTTCGTTCACCGCCGGATGGTGGAGCAGCGCGACCAGGGTGTCGCGGTGCTCATCATCTCCTCCGAACTCGATGAGATCTACGCGCTCGCCGACCGCGTCGCGGTCATGTATGAGGGGCGGATCGTCGGAATCCGGCCGCCGACCGTGCCCGTTGAGGAGCTTGGCCTGCTGATGGCGGGCGGTGGGGACGGCGCTGCCCCGGCCGAACCAGAAAAAGAACAGGGCCCCATAACGGCTACGCCCGCCCACCCCACCGAGCCCAGCCACCCAGCCGAACCTCCGGGTGACCCGTCAGCGGGGCAGTCATGACCGGCCCTGAACCCACCGGTGGACCCGACCGGACCGCCCCTTCGGAGCCAACCGCCGCACCTCCAGCCGGCGGCGCCCCAGCCCCACCGCGGCGGCAGCGGCTCCCCCAGGCGATCATTGAAGCCATCCTGGAGGGCAGGCCAGCGGTGGTCACCGCGCTCGCCATCGCGGTCGCGATGGCGGTCGGCGGGGTGCTGATCGCGTTCAGCGACCCCGTGGTCCTGCACGCGTGGAGCCTGTTCTTCTCCGCCCCCGGTAATGCGGTCGCCCAGGCGTGGGACAGTGCCGCGGCCTCCTACTCGGCCATGTTCGAAGGCGCGATCTTCAACCCGCACACCGTGACGGCGATCTTCCAGCAGGCATCCCTCGGCACAGCACTCCACGATGGCTACATCTCCGCCATGTTCACGCCCCTCTCCAACACCGCGGTCTACGCCACCCCACTCATCCTCACGGGTCTCTCGGTCGCGGTCGCGTTCCGGGCCGGATTGTTCAACATCGGGGCGGCGGGCCAGTGGATCGGCGGCGCGATCGTGGCCACCTGGCTCGGCTTCGCCGTCAGCCTGCCTCTCGTGGTGCACGCTGTCGTCTGCGTCCTGGGCGGGATCATCGGCGGCGCGGCAGTCGGCTGGGTCGCCGGGGTGCTCAAGGCCAGGACCGGGGCGCATGAGGTCATCGTCACGATCATGTTCAACTACGTGATGTACAACCTGCTGTCCTTCCTGCTCGGCACGCCGACCGCCCTCCAGCTGCCGCACCAGGCCAACCTCCAGAGCCCGAACATCGCGTCTGACGCCCAGCTGCCGCACCTGGCAGGCCCGACGCTGCGGGTCAACGCTGGATTCCTGGTCGCACTTGCAGCCGCGGCCGCCGTCTGGTGGTTGCTGAGCCGCAGCACCACCGGCTTCGAGTTCCGCGCGGTAGGGGCCAACCCGAGCGCGGCGCGGAGCGCGGGCATGAGTGTGGAACGGACCTGGATCCTCACCATGCTCATCGCCGGCGGGCTCGCTGGGCTGGCAGGCTCGGCTGTGATCCAGGGCACGGACTACTACCTCACGTTCCAGAGCTACGGCACGTACGGGTTCGACGGCATCACGGTCGCCTTGCTGGGCCGGGCCAAGCCGCTCGGGGTGGTGCTCGCCGCACTGCTGTTTGGTGCCCTTCATGCCGGAGGTGTCCAGATGGGGGCCGTCAACCAGACCCCGGTGGACGTTGTAACCGTCATCCAGGCGCTCATCGTGCTTTTCGTCGCAGCTCCGCCGATGATCCGGGCACTGTTCCGGCTGCGGGCCGCCAGGGCACCGGGGATCGAGGCCGTGGCCAAAGGGTGGAACGCATGACCGCCCTGGTGCCAGTCATCCGCCGGCCGGTCGCGGTCAACCGCAGAATGCTGGCCGCCGGCAGCCTCGCCCTGCTGGGCCTGGTCGATGTTTTCGTGTTCGGGCTGCTCGCGCAGCACGGCGACGCAACCTTCGCGCTGTCGCTGCCCGGGGCCTCCCACGTGCCGAGCCTGCGCATCCCCGCCGCGCCGACCGCGTACGCGGCCGGTGTCGTGTCGCTTGCCCTCGCGGTCTTCCGGGCAACCGTGGCGCCCCGCCCGCGAGCGAACCGAGCGGTCATCGCGGTGGTGCTGTTCCTGTTCGTGCTGTCCCTGCTCTGCTGGGGTGACGCGGGAGATCCCATCCCGCTGAACATGATCAACCTGCTGCAGGGCACCCTCACCGCGTCCATCCCGCTGATCCTGGGTGCCCTGGCGGGCTGCGTCTGCGAACGGTCCGGGGTCATCAACATCGCGATCGAGGGCCAGTTGCTGATCGGCGCGTTCACTGCGGCGGTGGTGGCCAGTTCGGTCGGTGTCCTGTGGCTAGGCCTGATCAGTGGTTCCCTCGCGGGAGGGCTGCTGGCCGCGGTGCTCGCCCTGTTCGCGATCCGGTTCCTGGTCGACCAGATCATTCTCGGCGTGGTGCTGAACGTCCTGGCATCCGGGCTCACCGGCTACCTCTACGACCGGGCCCTGGTGCCGCACCCAGACGCGCTGAACTCCGGTGCCACGTTCAACAGCATCAGAGTTCCGGTACTGGGCCACATCCCGGTCATCGGCCCGATCTTCTTCAACTCGACGATCTTCCTGTACATCACCTACGCAATGATCATCGCGGTACAGTTCGGGCTTTTCAGCACCCGCTGGGGGCTGCGCGTGCGGGCAGTGGGCGAGCACCCAACCGCGGCGGACACCGTCGGGATCAGCGTGCTGGCGACCCGCTACCGCAACGTGATCATGGGTGGCCTGATCGCGGGCATCGGCGGCGCGTCGCTGACGGTCGGTTCCGTCGGGGTGTTCAGCAAGGACATGTCGTCCGGGCTCGGCTACATCGCCCTGGCGGCCATGATCTTCGGCCGGTGGACACCGCTGGGCGCGACCGCGGCGGCGCTGCTGTTCGGGTTCTCCAACGCGCTCCAGAGCGTGCTGTCCACGATCAACGTGCCGGTCCCGTCCAACATCCTGCTGATGGCGCCGTACATCGCGACGATCATCGCGGTGGCAGGCCTGGTCGGCAGGGTGCGGGCGCCGCGGGCCGACGGGAAACCGTACATTAAGGCGTGACCACCGAGCGCCCACGCACGCCAGCGGCCGCCAGCGCCGCGTCCGGAGCTGACCCCTTCGCGGCCGCCGCAGCGAGCGCGGGCCGGCTGGCCCAAATAACCGGCGTGCCGCAGCACGACGTAGCCCTGGTCCTCGGTTCGGGCTGGGCTCCGGTCGCGGACGCACTCGGCAAGGCAACCGCTGAGGTGCCTCTCGCCGAACTTGGCGGATTTGCCGTGACCACGGTCCCGGGACACGTGCCAACCATCCGCTCGCTGCGAGCGGCGTCCACCCGGGTGCTGGTCTTCCTTGGGCGCACTCACATGTACGAGGGGCAGACCCCCGCCACCCTCGTACATGGCGTGCGGACCGCCGTCGCCGCCGGCTGCCGGGCCGTGATGCTCACCAACGCCGCCGGGGGCATCCGCGAAAGCTACCGGGTGGGGCAGCCTGTGCTCATCCGCGATCACCTCAACCTGACCGGCCGGTCGCCGCTGTCCGGCCCGCCGCCCCCGGACGGCTTCCCGTCCCGGTTCACCGATCTCACCGCCCTGTACTCACCCCGGCTGCGCGGGCTGGCCAAGGCGGCCGACCCAACTCTCGCGGAGGGCGTATACGCGGCGCTGCCCGGGCCGCACTACGAGACCCCCGCCGAGATCATCATGCTGCGCACTCTCGGCGCGGACCTGGTCGGCATGTCCACGGTTCTTGAAGCGATCGCCGCTCATCACCTCGGGGCCGAGGTACTGGCAATCTCGCTGGTCACGAACCTCGCCGCCGGTCTGGCACCCGGGGGCCCCGACCACAGCCAGGTGGTGGCCGCGGGCCTGGCCGCGACCGGCCGAATGGGCGAGCTGCTGGCCCGCATCCTCCCGGCGGCCGTGCCAGCATGACACCGAACAGCATCGCCACGCGGACGTGCTCGGTAAAGGGCTCGTGCGGTGCCAGGACGCGGCGGAGTTGTTCGGCAATCTGTGGCCGCTGCTCCGGTGCCCGCAGGCATGTCGGTATCCGAGCCAATCAGCCAGCTCACGTTGAGCGTGCCCGCTTCGGCCGCGGCGAGCCGGGCACGTGCCAGCATGTCCGCTTCGGGGTCCACGGGCGGCGGGTAACCGCGCCGGTACGTGTGGTAGAAATCGGCCACTTCGCCACGGAAACCCAAGTCCACACCTTCAGGCTGGCGGCGGGCGGCTCACCACGCCAGCGTTTTGGCGCTCCGCGTAATAGCCCTGGCGGGCGCATGACAAGCTTCGAGACATGACCGAGCCACAACCCCACACGACCTCTGCGGCAGACCCGGCGTGCGACGTCGCGCACGGTGAGGCGCACGAGTCCCGGGCACCCACCCGGTCCGTGGTTGCCATCTTCGCCACACCGGTCGCACGGTTCCTGTTGAGTTATGCCCGCGATGCCGGGTTCCGTCCGGTGCTGGTGGAACCTGACGATGCGCAGGTACCGCCTGGCGAAGGCGGCTTCACCCGGGCTCGCAGCCTGGACGGCTACCTCGATGGCGACGCCGACGTGGTGGTGACTGATCATCACCGCTCCGAGTTGGGCCCGATGCTGCGTGACGCGCTTGCCGGCAGGACCCGGTGGGTGGGGATCATGGGGAATCCAAAGCACCCGGCCCCCCACATCCCGGCGCTGGCGGCGCTGGGAGTACGCCAAGAGGAGATCGCCCGGGTCCACCGGCCCATCGGGCTGAACATCGGCTCCCACACCCCCGCCGAGATCGCGCTCGCGACCATGGCCGGGCTGATCGCGGACCGCAACGGCCGCCCGGGCGGCTTCACGTTCTGACACTGGAACACCCGGAAGGTTCTCCGGGGCGTTGACCCACCGTGATGTGAGCGGTAACAATTCTGCCTATCCGGGACTGCCGTGCGACCCCCATGACCGTAGTGGGGCCTGGATGTGGCATCCAGGCCCCACTACGGTCCTGGATGCCACATCCAGGCCCCATGCGGCACCCGGTTCGGCCGGAGGGAGCGCCGTGGCGCCAGCGAAGACTGAGCGGGCCAGGACCGGAAGGGCGGGAATGGAGCGGGCCAGGCCACCGGTGATGGCCGACGTAGCGCGGCTGGCCGGCGTGTCCCACCAGACGGTCTCCCGGGTGCTGAATGACCACCCCAACGTCAGGCCCCAGACCAGGGACAACGTGCAGGCTGCCATCACTGAACTCGGCTACCGGCCAAACGCGGCCGCCCGCACGCTGGTCACCCGCCGGACCATGACCCTGGGCGTGATCAGTTTCGACACCACGCTGTACGGGCCGGCCTCAATGCTGTATGGGATCGAGCGTGCCGCGGCGCACTCGTACTTCGTGTCCATCGCCAGCCTGCCCGCACTCGACCGGCCCAGCGTGGTGGGCGCGGTGGACCGGTTCCTCGATCAGGGTGTCGAGGGGATCATCGTGATCGCGCCCAAGACCTCGGCCGTGGTAGCCTGCAGCCGCATCCGCGCCCACGTGCCGCTGATCGCGGTGGGCTGCGGGACCCACGCGCCACTCGTGTCGGTCGCGGTCGACAACACTTCCGGCGCCGCGCAGGCGACCCGTTACCTGCTCGGTCTGGGTCACCCGACGGTCCACCACATTGCCGGGCCAGCCTCGTGGGTCGACGCCCAGGAACGGATCACCGGCTGGCGCGATGCCTTGCGGGAAGCCGGCGCGCCCGCACCAGAACTGATTTCCGGCGACTGGTCCGCCGCCTCGGGCTACCGGATTGGGCACCGGATCGCCGGGGATCACAAGGTGAGCGCGGTGTTCTGCGGCAATGATCACATGGCGCTCGGGCTGCTCCGGGCGCTTGCTGAGACTGGCAGGCGGGTGCCGGATGACATCAGCGTGGCCGGGTTCGACGACATCCCGGAATCCGCCTTCTTCCTGCCTCCCCTCACCACGGTCCGCCAGGACTTCGGCGAACTGGGCCGGCGGGCACTGGGCACCCTTGTCGACATGATCAACGGCCACAAGCCACCTGGGGCGTGCCTGCGAATTCCCCCAACCATGGTGGCGCGCGCCAGCGCCACCGCACCCCACCGATGATCAGCCGGAATGGAGGAAGTGGGGACGAATGACCAGCCGCACCTCCCGGAAGGACGTGGACATCAATGACCGGTAACACACCCAGCCGGGACGCCTGTGCCGTCGGGGTGGACTTCGGCACCCTCTCCGGCCGTGCCCTGGTGGTACGGGTCAGCGACGGTGCCGAACTCGGCACCGCGGTCCACGACTACCGCCATGGGGTGATGGACACCGCGCTCGCCGAAACCGGCGAGCGGCTGCCACCGGACTGGGCGCTGCAGGACCCGGAGGATTACCGCGACGTGCTGCGCGAGGCGGTGCCCGCCGCAGTGGCCGACGCTGGGATCGACCCCGCGCAGGTGATCGGCATCGGTACCGACTTCACCGCGTCCACGCCGCTGCCCGTCACCGCCGGCGGAACGCCGCTGTGCCAGCTTCCCGGCCTCGCGGCGCGCCCGCACGCCTACCCCAAACTATGGAAACACCACGCCGGCCAGCGCCAGGCGGACCGGATCAACGCGCTGGCGGACGAGCGCCACGAGCCATGGCTCGCCCGGTACGGGGGCAGGATCTCCTCGGAATGGCAGTTCGCCAAGGCGCTCCAGATACTGGCGGAAGACCCGGAGATCTACCAGCGCACGGAACGCTGGATCGAGGCGGCCGACTGGATCATCTGGCAGTTGTGCGGCGCCGAGACCCGCAACGCCTGCACCGCCGGCTACAAGGGCATCTGGCAGGACGGCAGCTACCCTTCCCGCGACTTCCTCAAAGCGCTCCACCCGGGCTTCGCCAGCTTCGCCGATGACAAGCTGGTGCACCCCATCTCACCGCTCGGCGGCCGGGCCGGCTCGCTGACCACGCAGGCCGCCGCCTGGACCGGGCTGGGAGAGGGCATCGCGGTGGCGGTCGGCAACGTGGACGCGCACGTCACCCCGCCTGCCGCGAACGCGACCGCACCTGGCCAGATGGTGCTGATCATGGGCACCTCCACCTGCCATGTCATGACGAGCCCCACGCTGGCCGAGGTACCCGGCATGTGCGGGGCGGTGGACGGCGGCATCGTCGCCGGCCGGTGGGGGTACGAGGCCGGCCAGACCGGTGTCGGCGACATCTTCGCCTGGTTCGCCGATCACGCGGTGCCGCCCGCCTACCGCGACGAGGCGGCGCGGCGCGGGATATCCGTGCACGACCTGCTCTCGGCCGAGGCGGCCAGGCAATCCGCAGGTGCCCACGGCCTGCTCGCACTTGACTGGCATAACGGCAACCGCTCCGTGCTCGTCGATCACCACCTCTCTGGGCTGGTGGCTGGCCTGACGCTGGCTACCCGCCCGGCAGACATCTACCGGGCGCTGATCGAGTCGACCGCGTTCGGCACCCGGGTGATCATCGACGCGTTCGAGGCCGCGGGCGTGGGCGTGGCAGAACTGGTGATCGCCGGCGGGCTCACCCGCAACGAACTGATCATGCAGGTCTACGCCGATGTCACGCGGCGCCCGCTCGGGCTGATCGGCTCCGCGCAGGGACCGGCGCTTGGGTCGGCGATCCACGCGGCGGTGGCAGCGGGGGCCTACCCCGACGTCCCGGCCGCCGCCGCGGCGATGGGCTCGATGCGGCCAAAGGCCTACCCACCCGACCCCGCCAGCGCGGATGTCTACGACGAGCTGTATGCCGAGTATGTGCGGCTGCACGACTACTTCGGGCGCGGCAGCAACGAGGTCATGCACCGGCTCCGGGCACTGCGCGACCGGGTCCTGGCCTCCGGAGGCCGCACCCTCCAGGGGAGCGAGCCGTGACCAGGGATGCAGGTGGCGGCCGCGCCATCGCTGATGCTGTCGAGCGGGCCCGCGCGGAGGTATGTGCGCTGCACGCGGCGCTGGTGGGCAACGGCCTGGTCGCCTGGACCTCGGGCAACGTCTCAGCACGGGTGCAGGATCTCATGATCATCAAGCCCAGCGGGATCGCCTACCCCGACCTGACCCCTGACACCATGGTCATCTGTGACCTGGACGGCAACGCCGTGGGCGGCCAGTTCCGGCCGTCGAGCGACACGGCCGCGCACGCCTACATCTACCGGCACCTCCCGGAAGTCGGCGGCGTCGTGCACACGCACTCGTCGTACGCAACCGCGTGGGCGGCCCGGGGCGAGCCGGTCCCGTGTGTGATCACTGCCATGGCCGACGAATTTGGCGGGGAAATCCCGGTCGCCCCGTTCGCGCTCATCGGCGGCGACGAGATCGGCCATGCCGTCGTGGCGACTCTGGAAGGACACCGCTCGCCCGCCGTCCTGCTGCGCAGCCACGGCGTGTTCACGATCGGGGCCACCGCGCGCGACGCGGTCAAGGCGGCCGTGATGTGTGAGGACGCGGCGCGGACTGTGCACCTCGCCCGCGCCTACGGCGATCCTGCGCCGCTGGCGCCGGACACGGTGGACAAGCTCTACCGCCGCTACCAAGAGCAGTACGGCCAGCGGTGAGATTCGGAAAGGGCAGCGGTGAGATTCGGAAAGGAAGGATGACCGTGGCTGACCACCAGCCCCGCAAGCCGAGGATCGGGATCCTCGGCGTCATGCAGGATCTCTACGACGACATGATTCCCGGCATCGCACAGCGGCAGGAGGGCTACGCCGCCGAGCTTGCCGCGCACCTGGCCGGCGTGGGCGAGTTCATCCCGTCCAAGGCGATCAAGTACCGCGAGGACGCCGAGCGGGCGATGCGCGAGTTCGAGAACGCCGGCCTCGACGGCGTGCTGGTCGTGATGCTCACCTACGGCCCGGCTATGCGGGTGGCGCGCCTGCTGTCGGAGTCACGGCTTCCCATCTGCCTGGCGAACATCCAGCCCGAGCCCAGTGTCACCCCGGCGTGGGACATGGCCGACATGACCTATAACCAGGGGGTGCACGGCGCGCAGGACACCGCGAACGCGATGGTGCGGGCGGGGCGGAAGTTCTGCGTGCTGACCGATGACTGGCGTGCCGAGTCGTTCCGCGCCGACGCCGGGCGGTGGGCGCGGGCGGCTGCGGCGGCGACCGGGTGGCGGTCGCTGAAGGTGGCGCTGTTCGGCTACGCCATGAACGACATGGGCGACATCCGGGTTGACGAGAGCGCGCTCGTGCGGACCCTTGGCCCGGAGATCCTCGCCGTGGCACCCGGCGATCTCTTCCGTGGCATGGGGGCAGTCAGCGACGCGCAGATCGGGGAGGTGATCGCCTTCGAGGACGAGCACTTCGAGATCGACCCCCGGCTGAGCGAGGAGGAGCGGACCGACCACGCGCGGATGCAGGCCGCGATCGAGGGCATCCTCGTCGACGGCGGTTTTGGCGCCTACACGGCGCACTTCGATGCCATCGGGGAGGACGGCAGGTTCCGCCGGCTGCCGCTGGCGGCGGCGTCCACGCTGATGGCCAGGGGCTACGGGTACGCGGCCGAGGGCGACGTGCTGACCGCCTGCCTGGTCGCCGCCGGGCACACGCTGATCGGCGACGCCCATTTCACCGAGATGTACGCAATGGACTTTCCGTCCGACTCGGTGCTGATGAGCCACATGGGCGAGGGCAACTGGAAGATCGCCCGCTCCGGCCGGCCGGTGAAGCTCATCAAGCGGCCACTGGGCATTGGCCGCCTTGACGACCCGCCGACCTTCCTGTTCCAGTACCAGCCGGGCCCAGCGACCCTCGCGACGCTGGTCTCACTGGAGGGCGAGCGGTTCCGGCTGGTGGTTGCGGAAGGCGAGAACCTGGACACCCAGGAACTGCCCGCGCTGGAGATGCCGTACGGGCAGTTCCGCCCGGCCACCGGCGTGCGTGCCTGCCTGAATGGGTGGCTGGCCGCCGGGGGGCCGCACCACGAGGTGATGAACCTGGGCCATCACGCCGCCGCGTGGCGGGACTTCTGCCAGCTCACCGGCATCGAGTTCGTCCAGGTCTGAACCGGGCCCGGCCCGCCCGCAAGCCG
>WNGL01000741.1_pt1 | contig 52915 bp, 55 predicted proteins | sample 5400591 | NCBI WGS metagenome assembly WNGL01 (sample SAMN13153377, study PRJNA577476) | soil metagenome | isolation source: 80 cm soil or saprolite under Garry oak tree replicate 1 | place: USA:California | collected 2016-06-15 | reverse complement strand
TGCCGAGTACCGGAGCGGCGATCACGGCCCAGCGGAAGATGAGGAACCCGAGCAGGACGAGGATGGACGCGGTGATGTCGAACAGCGCGAAGAACAGCGCCGACAGGATCGCGATGAAGCCCGCGCCGATCCGGTCCATACCCTTGGTTCCCTGGAGGTACTGGTATGCCGCGGGATCCTCGACCTTGATCTGCTTGGCGACCTTCTCCCAGTTCGTCTGCTTGCGGCTGAAGATGTCCTTCCGCTGCCTACCGGCGTTCGGGTCCTTGGGATTGTTCCGGTATTTCTCGGTCTCCGCCTTGATGGCTTGGTATTCGCCCCAGGTCAAGCTCTTGGAATCGTAGAGGATGGGGCCGTACTTCTGGGCTGTCTCACTGTCCGCCGAGCCTAGGGTGCCGCGTAGCCAGTTGCGGTAGAGAATGTTCTGTACGGCTACGTCGCTCGCTCGCTGTGCCGGCGTACGGTGATCTTTACACTGCTGCGGTAGCCGCATCACCGCGCACTGGTCCGGAGGAGTGTCCCGAGCGGGGGGTCCGACCGCGTCGTGCACCGCACCGAGCCCGCTTATCAGGCTCTGATCGGCCAGCTGCGCCGAGCGCACTGGCCAGGCGGCGATCGCGGTAACCGCCACCATCACGAGGATCGCCCAGCCGGCGATGGTCATGGCGCTGCTCATATCCGACTGCCGCGAACGCCACAGCAGGTAGAGACCGATGACGCCAAGTGTGATGGTGCCGAAGACGGTGAAAACCCGGTGGTAGGTGGCCTCGGTAGCCTTCTGTACGAGCGGATCGGACCAACCCCACATGCTCTGCGGGTTCCACGCCTTCTCGCGGAGCCCATTGGAAGCACCAACGACCGCTGTCGCTACCATGAACTCGCCATTGGCGATGGTGTTCTCGAATTTGTAGTCCGGGTGCATGATCGTTGGGACACACCCGATGTCATAGGTCGTGAAGTCGTACCCCGCGTATCCGTGGACGGTGAACGGACCGTCGGCGTTGCTCGGCGCGGAATCTGGTTTGGTGGCGAACCAGCCGGCCATACCCGAGTCGGGTGCCTCCGGGATGGGGGCCATGACGCACTGGACCTCGTCGGTCGTCAGATCGTCCAGCTGCTTGACGCAGAAGTCCCACTGCGTCGGATCCTGCCAGCGTTTGGTATCGCATTGGTTGGACAGATTCGGGGCGGCGGTGGCCGGAGTTGAAGGCCAGAACATGGTACCGGCGGCGACCACGAAGATGGTGGCGACGAAGGCACCTACCCGGTGGCGGAGGAGCCGGGCGGTCTGCGGGGTAGGCATCACACCTCCGGCTCGTCTACGGATCCATCCAGCGGCGCCGGTGCCGCCATCGCCGGCGTGGTGTCCAGGTATGTGAGCAGGTCCGGTACGTAGGACACGTCCACCCGTACCTTCTGCACCCGCCCGTCCACATCGCGCATCACGAACTCCCGGAACCCGAGACGTGCCGACGACGATGTGTCCACAGTAGACAATGACGCAAGGGTATGTTCGTACCCCACCTCGGTCGGTACCCGCAGCAGCCGCAGCGCCTCCGACGCGATCTCCGGGTCTTCGGCGATCCGGCCGACGAACACCGTCGAGACCAGGTTCTGCACGTCGAGCCCGAGGATGTCCCGCGGGTTCTGGGACGCGACCAGGCCGGCGATGTTCCACTTGCGGGAGTCCCGGGCGAGGCGGACCAGGAAGGACCGGCCCGACCGCCAGCCCTCCATGAAGTGCGCCTCGTCGAGGCCGACGAGCTTGCGCGACGACATCGAACCGCCGTAACAGCGCCGTACCGCCAGCCGGTGCGCGGTGTGCAGCATCGGCAGGGCGAGCGCCTCCTCGGCGGACCAGTACTCCCGTTCGATCTTCAGGTCGGGCAGCCGCAGCCCGGCCATCGTGATGATTGTCAACGCGGCGTCCGAACCGAGCGTCGACGGCGGCGGCGAGCCGAAGAACAGCATCGCCAGGGGCATCTCCGCGGTGTCCATGAGCAGGTTGGACAACTCGCGCGCGTGGTCGTCGTCCATGCCGCGCAGGCAGGTCACGACATCGTCCAATGTGGACGACTCCTCGGCGGGTACCTCCCGGACAGCGTGGCGCAGCAGTGTCGCCGTCGACGCCTCGCGGGCGACCTGCGGGGGTACCAGCATCGAGCTGATGTCCTGGACGAGCATCCGCCGCTCGGCGCGGGCGTTGGAGACTGCGATCTCGTACTCGCGGTCGCCCGCCGGGCCGGCGGCGAAGTGGGTCCGCAACGGCGTCGGGATCAGCGCGTACGGCGCCAGGGTGCCCTGTTCCGAACCGGTCAGGTTGAGTACCCGCGAGTACGGGCGCAGTTCCGGCATCGCCGCGAGCCGGGCGAGCGGGCCGGACGGGTCGAGCAGCGTGACCTGGATACCGCGCCGGGTGGCCAGGTAGCCTAGCGCGCCCATCAGCGTCGACTTGCCACCGCCGGGCTCGGCGACGAACACCGCGAGGCCGGACCGCTCCCGGATCTCCATCGGGAAATGCAGATCGAGGAATACCGGTCGCCGGCAGGTACCGGCGGTGCGCCCGATGAGGTCGCCGCGCCGGTCGCCCACGGTCGAGGCCGCCTGGGGCAGTGCCGCCGCGAACAGCTTGACCGGCATCCGCCGCACGTACCCGGTGTTCGCCACTGGCTCGCCGGGGATGAACTCGCGCGCCAGCCACTCCTGGTTCTTGGGGTGCTGCAAGGAGATCCGCAGCTCCCGGGTATAGATCTGGATCAGCCGGCGGGCCCGCTCCAGGCACTCGTCGCGGGTGCTCCCGGATACCGCTATCCGGTGCCAGCCGTGGGTACGCGAGGCGTCGGTCGGCAGCCCGGTGGTCATCTCGTCGCCGATGTGCAGCGCCCGCAGGGCCAGCCGCTCCAGTTCCGGCGGGGCGTCCATCCCGTGTTCGGCGTAGTCCAGCTGCTGCGACCGGATCATCCGCAGCCGGTGTTCCAGGTTGCGGAAGGAGTCGCCGGGCCCGAGGATGTCGATCCGCGAGGAGATCTCCATCGGCCACGGCAGTCGCTCGTGGAAGTGCAGCCACGGCTCGTGCCGCTCGGGAATCTCCAGTGGCTCCATCCGGCCGACCGCGAGGACGGCGATGTGCCGTTCCTCGCCGGTGAGCCGGTTGACCAGCTTGACCGTGGAGCCGTAGGGCGTCCGGTACCGCTCGATCTGCTCGGTCAGCGCGAGCAGGTCGCCGCGTTCCCATTCGCCGGAGGACACCGGCGACAGATGTACCGGCGGCGCCATGCACAGCGCGACGGAGCGGTACAGCAGCCATTCCAGCTCGGCCGCGGTGACCCGCCGCCCGCGCATGCCGAACATGCCGAGCACCTCGTCGAACTGCTCGACCATCCGGGCCATCCGGCGGTGCTCGCCGTCGGCGATCCCGCGCCCGAACACGCTGCGGACGCGGGCGGTCAGCGTGTCGCCGAGCGACCGCCGCGCGAACGTCACGCCGAGGTATGTCTGCCCCTCCGCGTGGTTGACGGACAGCAGGTGGTGCTGCGCGGCCACCAGATGGTCGGCCCACGACGGCGCGCCGGCCACCTGCGGCAGCGGCGCCGGCGTCATCTGGTCGACGGTGCGCGCCCACTCGTCGGCCGGGAACGGCCGGGTCGTGCGCCGCAGGTGCAGCCGGAACCCGGCCAGCCCCGCGTACTGCTCGGCGATCGCCATCAGCAGCGCCTCGCGCTCGGCGTCCGGCCGGAACGCCCAGCGCACCTCGGGCAGCCAGTACCAGGCGGTGGCGGTGTTCGGGGTGTAGGTGAGGTGGCCGGCGATCTCGGTGATCGCCAGGTCCTGCGCCGGGTCGCGGTCCTTGTGCTTCGGCCGCCGCGCCGCCGGCGGCGGGGGCGCCGGCTTCTTCTTCTTTGCCTTCTCCCGATGCCGATCCCGATGGCGAGGCGGCTGCGGCGCCGGGGGTGGCGAGATCGGGGCCGCGGGTGGCGGCGCCGCGGCCGGCTGCCGGGCCAGCACCAACTCGCCGTTGTGCGGGTGTACCGCATCCGCGCGCGACTCCGCGACGACCTCACCCTCCACCGTGAACTGACGCGGCCGGCCCGCCTCGGCGCCGAACAGGTCCAGGAACGGCGACTCGATGTCGGGCCGCCCGTTCGGCTTCGCCGCCCCGCCCGGCCGGATCGCCCGGGGTGCCTGGAAGACCGCGACCGCACCCGGCGGAACGGTGCTGACGTCCGGCTTCTCGTGCTCGTCGTCCGGGTGATGGGGTGGGGTGTCGGGGGGTGGCGGAGGGGATGAGCTCATAGCGCGTCCTTCGGCGACAGGGACTCGCGGATGCGGATACGGGAGGCGACCAGGCGCGCATCCCGCCGTTCGGATGACGATTCGCGGGTTCTGCGCCAGTCGGTCAGCGCCGTGTGGATCACTTTGCGCGCCGGCCGGTCCGGGTCGACGTGCCGGAAGATGTACGAGGTGGCGACCATGGCCAGCGCGATCTCCCAGGCGGGGAGGAAGTCGACCGTGAACGTGAACAGGTAGTGCACGAACATGAACAGTGGCACGAGCAGCACGAACATGCCGTACTGGGCGTACGGCAACTGGACGGGCAGCGTATATCCGGGTGGACCCAGGTAGACCAACCGGGCCCGATAGATGTCGTCGTCCGTGCGTAGGCGCATTGGCTGACCTACTTGCTGAAGACCAGGCGGACCAACGAGTCCCCGACGAGGAACAGCGCCGCTGCTCCGGCGATGAACCCGACGCCGATGATCGCGATCGCCGAGCTGGTGAGGACCTTGGACACCTCGCCCTTGCTGGCCCTCCCGATGAAGATCACCCCGAGTACACCGAGCAGTATCGGAGCGACCTTGCTGGCGAAGAACGTGAGCACCCGGTCGGTGTTGATGGTTGGCCCGGGATCGCCGGGAGCCAACCGGTAGGTCACCGCGGCGAGCGCGTCCGCGGCGTGTGTGGCACGCACCCACACGGCCTGGCCGAGCTCTAACAGAAACATCTATGTCCTCCCCGGTACGCGCGGGCCGGAGACCCCCACGCCCACTAGCCTCTCTGAAAAACTCACCCGGCGGTACTATCTCGTGACACTGTGTCTCGGATGAACGGTCGAGATTAGTGCCGAGAGTACGTTGCAGTCACCTATCGGACAAGGCGCAAAAGCTGCTGGAAGCCGCACTCCGGGTGCGACGAAAGTGCTGGTCATGAGCGGTACGAAGCCTGGGGAGGTGTGATGGACCGCGATGCCATCTTCTGGGCGGGACGGGCGTTCCTGGGCGGAATCGGAATCGTACTCATGTTCGGATCGGTCCGTCTGCTCGGCCGGGCCCGCGCCGCCGCGAACTGGCCGACCGCCGCCCCGGCCGCGACGCTGTCCGCCCCGCTCGGCTGGGCCGGGATCGGTGCCGGGCTGCTCGCTCTCGCCGCCGCGGCCGGGCTCGGCCTCGGTGCGCTGGCCGGGCCGACCCACCCCGAACTCGTCCCGCGGACCTGGCGGGGCTGGCTCGTCGCCGGTACCGCGGCTGTGGTCGTCCTGGTAGCCGGCGCATCGACGGCCCGCCGGCTGGTCAACCGCGCCGAACTGACCGCCCTGATCCGCACCCCACCACGGGTCGGCGAACCTGATGCGGACATGGCACCACTACCCCCCGCGCCGAAGATCCCCACCCAGGATCTTCCCACGCGCAGCGCCGACACGGACCCGGTGGTCCCATCCGGTGGCGAGTCCGGCTGGGTCTACCGGGACCCGACCGGCGACTGGTACCTGGCCGTGGCGACCCCGGACGGCCAGCGCCTGGTGCGGCTGACCGACTTCACCCTGGTACCGGCCGGGGTCGCCGGCTCCCCGCTGTCCCTCGCCGGCAGCGTGGAGATATCGGTATGGCCGGTCACCGACCGGGTACCCGGGGCGCCGTAGCCGATCCTCACGGGAGGAGCGGCGTGCCGCCGCACTATTCTCGTCTGGTGCAGCGCCGACCCGTGGTGATGGGAGTCCTCAACGTCACACCGGACTCCTTCTCCGACGGCGGCCGGTACACCGACCGGGACGCCGCGATCGCGCACGGGGTGGCCATGCGCGCCGAGGGGGCCGACATCGTCGACGTCGGTGGCGAGTCCACCCGGCCGGGTGCAGAACGGATCGACGCGCAGACCGAGATCGCCCGGGCGGTACCGGTCGTCCGCGAACTCGCCGCCGCCGGGGTACCGGTCAGCATCGACACCTCCCGCGCGGCTGTCGCGGTCGAGGCGCTCGCCGCCGGGGCGAGCGTCGTCAACGACGTGTCCGGCGGCCTGGCCGACCCGGTGATGGCCAAAGTCGTCGCCGATGCCGGCTGCCCGTGGGTACTGATGCACTGGCGCGGCTACTCCCGCGACATGCAGAAGCTCGCCCTGTACCAGGACGTCGTCGCCGAGGTCCGCGCCGAACTCGTGCTGCGCGTCGACGAGGCGCTCGCTGCCGGGGTGCGGCCGGACCAGATCATCGTCGACCCCGGCATCGGCTTCGCCAAGACCGCCGAGCACAACTGGACGCTGTCCGCCCACCTCGACCAGATCATCGCCCTCGGGTACCCGGTGCTGTTCGGCGCGAGCCGCAAGTCCTACCTGGGCAAGCTGCTGGCCGACCGGCAGGGCGATCCCCGGCCGGTACACGAGCGGGAGGCGGCCACCCTCGCGACCACGGTGCTCGCCGTCGCGGCCGGCGTGTGGGGGGTACGCGTCCACGACGTCCGCGCGTCCGTCGACGCGATCAAGGTCTGGGAGGCCACATGGCGGGCACGATCACGCTGACCGGCCTGCGCGTCCGCGGGTACCACGGTGTCTACGACTTCGAGCGGCAGCAGGGTCAGGAGTTCGTCGTCGACGTCACGCTGGAGCTCGACCTCGACCCGGCTGCGCGCAGCGACGACGTGTCCGACACTGTCCACTATGGAGAGCTGGCGGAGGCGCTGGTGAAGATCGTGGCAGGCGAGCCGGTACGCCTGATCGAGACGCTCGCCGACCGGCTCGCGACGGCGTGCCTGGCCGATCCCCGGGTCGCCATGACGACGGTGACCGTGCACAAGCCGAGCGCACCGATCCCGCACGAGTTCGCCGACGTCGCGGTCACCCTGCGGAGGACCCGGTGACCCGGGCCGTCCTCGGGTTGGGTAGCAACCAGGGCGACCGGTTCGAGCATCTGTGCGGTGCCGTCCAGGCGCTGGCCGACGTGCTGCTGGTCGCGTCCGGCGTGTACGAGACGCCGCCGTGGGGCGGCGACGAGGACCAGCCGCCGTACCTCAACGCGGTCGTCCTCGTGGCCGACGAGAAGGCCGGCGCGGCGGACTGGCTGGCCCGGGCGCGGGTACTGGAGGACGCGGCCGGGCGGGTTCGCGACCCGGCGCGCCGCTACGGCCCGCGTACCCTGGACGTTGACGTGATCACGGTTACCAGCCCGGTCGGGGGGCCGGTCGTCTCGACCGACCCCGACCTCACGCTGCCCCACCCCCGGGCCCATCTGCGCGCCTTCGTGCTGCGGCCGTGGCTGGACATCGAGCCGTACGCGCAGCTTCCCGGCCACGGCTGGGTGACCGACCTGATGCGCACCGAGGCCGTCGCGGTCGACCTGCCCGGCCTCAAACCCCGCCACGACCTGGTCCTGGAGCCAATCGCATGACCGAGCCGACCAAATGATCGAGCCGCGACCGACTCCGCCGTCGGGCGAGCCGGAGCCGCCACCGCGGCGCCCGACCGAGCCACGCCTGCACCCGACCAGCATCGCGACGCTGGTCGTGCTGGCTCTCGGTACCGCCGCCGTGGCCTGGGTACTGGTGGCCAACTACTACGGCGACATCCCGCAGATCCCCTGGCTGCCGGCATTCACGATCTTCGCGCTCGCCGCCTTCGAGGCGTTTCTCGCCCTTACCACCAAGGCGCGCATCGACCGCAGGCCCGGCGCGCCGCCGCTCGACCCGCTGGCCGTGGCCCGGTACGTCGTCCTCGCGAAGGCGTCCTCGCCGGCTGCCGCGATCTTCACCGGCCTGTACAGCGGCCTCCTGGTGTGGCTGCTCGCCCGCTCCGACCTGACGCACGCCCGCGCCGACGTACCGCCCACCGCGACCGGCCTGGTCGCATCCCTCGCTTTGGTCGGTGCCGCGCTGTGGTTGGAGCGTTCCTGCCGGGTGCCCAAGCCGCCGGACGAGGACAACCCGGCTGAATGATGCTCGGCTGGGCTTTCCCGGGAGAACATCGGCGGGTAACTTCGGGCCGTACCTGCTAGGGAGGCCCCAGACAATGACGTACGGAGATCAGGCGTACCGCTCCCGCGGCGAGGGCTTCCGGGACGAGCGGGACACCGGCTCGACGACTCCGGTATACCGCCCGCCGACCCACCCACCAACCGAGGACTACCCCGCGCCGCCGGAGACCACCACGTCGCTCAGCTTCTCCCGGCGCGCGGTCACCCCGGCCGAGCTCGACGACGTCTTCGACGATCCGCAGCTCGGCGAGCCCGGGATGGACCGGATCGGGGTACACGCGCTGTGGGAGCTGGTGCTGCTCCTGGCCACCGCGGGCCTCGCGGCCTGGTTCTACCACACGCACCGCACCGGAGTGACCGGCGACGGCCTGCGCGGCATCCTGCTCACCGCGGCGACGCTGGGCTTCCTGACCCTGGCCGTCGGCCTTTCCCTGCGGGCCGGCGTGGTCAACCTCGCGGTCGGTCCGGTGGCGGTCGCGTCCGCGCTCTTCGTCGCCACGCACTCGAGCCAGGGCCTCGTCCGGACGGCCGGCACCACGCTGCTGCTGGCCGCGGGTGCCGGGATGGTGCTCGGGCTGGTGACGGTGGTGTTCCACGTGCCCGCCTGGGCGACCAGCCTGGCCGGTTCGTTCGCGCTGATCGTGTGGATCCAGCGGCACGTGCCGCCGACCCAGCTCGGTACGTCGTACCAGCCGGCCCGGCATGCGTACTACTGGTACGGCGCGTTCGCCGCCCTGGTGCTGCTCGGCGGCCTCTTCGGCCTGGTCAAGCCGATCCGCCGGGGGCTGGGCCGGTTCCGGCCGGTCGCCGACCCGGCCACCCGCCGGGGTACCGGCGCCGCCGTGGTCGCCTTTCTCGCGCTGGTCGGCTCCTGCCTGTTCGCCGCCGGTGCCGGCATCCTGGGCCTGCTGGCCGGCGTCGGGCTGCCCGCCGACGGCTTCGTCACGACCGGGCTCGCGCTGGGTGCGGCGCTTCTCGGGGGTACCAGCGCCTTCGGCCGCCGCGGCGGCATCTTCGGCAGCCTGTTCAGCGCGACCCTGCTCGCCCTGGTCCTGCGCTACTCCAAGGTCGCCAACCTGCGGATCTCCGACTACGCCCTGGCTGCCGGCGCCATCGCGGCCGGCCTGGTGGTGACCCGCCTCGTCGAGTCCTTCGGCCGGCCGCCGTCGGCCCTCCAATTCGTCGAGGACGGGGAGGAGCCCTGGGTCAACCCGGCCCGGCTGGAGGAACCGGTCACGCCCGGGTACACCGCACCGCGGCAGGGTGGCTGGACGAGCCAGTTGCCGGCGCGTAGCAACGACGACACCTGGGCCGGCTCGATCGACGACCGCTGGGGCGCCCGATAATGGGTACCGTGACGTTTGACGAGTTGGACCGGCTGCCCACCGAGGAACTGCGCGAGCGCGCCTTCGAATTGGCCCGCCGCCGGCGCGACCTCCCGTTCTTCTGGTCGATCTTCGAGCACCTGCCCGTCCGGGAGACCGGCGACGACGGGTCGTTCGGGCTGCAGTCCACGGTCGACGACGCGATCCAGGTATGGAAAGAGAGCACCGGGCACAAGTACGGTGACCAGGAGCCGCTGGTCCGTGCGGCATTTATCGATTACCTACTCAAACACTGACATCTGTAACTATTCGCCCGGGTCAATGGCAGGGCCGGACGGACGACCTCATACTCAGCCGTATGGCTGTTATGACAGGTGGGCGGGTACGCACGGCACCGGGTACCGCGGTCGTCGCCGCCCTTATTCTTGTGCTGGCGTTCGGTAATCCGGCCTATGTCGACTGGGCCAACAAGAACGCGTCCGCGAATGACGCCTGGGGTTTCTTCCTCCGTACCCTGACATGGCCGCAATGGTCGTTCAGTTCCAAGGAGTCGGTGCAGACGATCCTCGCCAATGACATCAAGGCGATCCTGCTGATCGTTTTCACCGGCGTCTTCGTCGCGCTGCTCGCCGGTTCGCAACTGTCCCGGGCGCGGGGCACCGCCAGCCAGTTCCTGGCCGGCTGGGGCGGGTACATGTTCGCCGGCGCGCTCGCCGGTTTCCTCGCCGCCTTCATCCAGGCCAACGCGAGCGTGCTGGGCGCGTTCACGTGGGCCGCAGGCGGAGCCGTGTACGGCCTGTTCGTCGGCTGGATCGTGGGCCTTGCCGCGCTGGGCGCCCGGCGGTAGCTCAGTCGCTTTCCGGCGTGCTCGCCGCCATCGCGATCTCGGTGGCGGTGAGCACGCCGAGCGGTTCACCGGATCCGTCGCGGACGGCGACCCAGCCCCGTCCGCCCTCCAGCAGCGCAGCCAGGGCGTCGCGCATGGTGCCCGACGCGGGTACCGACGGGCCGGCGTCGACCGCGCCCGCCTCGGACGCCGGGCGCAGCGCATCCAGCGGTATCGGGGTGACGGTCAACCGCTTGATGCCCCGGTCGGCGCCGACGAACTCTTTGACACAATCGTTGGCTGGGCTGCCCAGCAGCTCGGCGGGTGGCGAGTACTGCTGCAGGTGCCCGCCCTGCGACAGCACCGCGATCCGGTCGCCCAGCCGGACCGCCTCGTCCAGGTCATGGGTGACCAGCACGATCGTCTTGCGTACCGTCGCCTGCAGCTTGCGGAACTCGTCCTGCAGGCGCACCCGCACGATCGGGTCGACCGCCGAGAATGGCTCGTCCATGAGCAGCAGTACCGGATCGGCCGCGAGCGCCCGGGCCACGCCGACCCGCTGCTGCTGCCCGCCGGACAGCTCGTGCGGGTAGCGCCGCGCGTACCGGACCGGGTCCAGCCCGACCAGGTCCAGCAGCTCCTCCACCCGGGCGTTGATCCGCGCGCGGGGCCAGCCGAGCAGCTTCGGTACCGTCGCCACGTTCGCCCGGATCGTCTGGTGCGGGAACAGCCCGGTGCTCTGGATGACGTACCCGATCCGGCGGCGGAGATCGACCGCGCTCACCGCGGCCACGTCGTCGCCGTCGAGCAGGATCCGCCCGTGCGTCGGCTCGATCAGCCGGTTGATCATCCGGAGTACCGTCGACTTGCCACACCCGGACGGGCCGATCAGCACGACCAGCTCACCGGCCGGGATGTCCAGCGACAGGGCTTCGACGGCGACGGTGCCGTCCGGGTACCGCTTGCCCACGCCGTCCAGCGTGATCGGCGCGGCCGAGCCGTTGCGGGTACCGTCCACCCATGTCCCTTCCGGTCCTGGCCTACGCCGACCCGGGCAATCCCTGGTTCAGCTGGCAGTTCCTCCAGCAGAACACCGACGCGGTGCTGGCCGGACTGCGCGAGCACATTCAGCTGACCGCCGAGGCGGTGCTGCTGGCCACGCTCGTGTCGATCCCGCTTGCCGTGCTCGCGTACTGGTTCCGCCGGCTCACCGGACCGATTCTCGCATTCACCGGCGTGCTCTACACGGTTCCGTCGCTCGCGCTCTTCGCCCTCCTCGCGCCGTTCGTCGGCGTCGGGCAGGCCACGGTACTGATCGGCCTGGTGACCTACGCGCTGCTGGTGATCGTCCGCAACACGGTCGCCGGCCTGAGCCAGGTGCCCGACGCGGTCCGGGATGCCGCCCGGGGCATGGGTTACGGCCGGTTCGGCCAGCTCTGGCGCATCGACCTTCCGCTGGCGCTGCCCGGGATCCTGACCGGGGTACGCCTCGCGACGGTGTCCTCGGTGGCGCTGGTGACCGTCGGCGTCATCGTCGGGCACGGCGGCCTCGGCGAGTTCCTGACCATCGGCTTCCGGGCGGGGTACAAGGCCGAGGTGATGACCGCCACGATCATCATCTTCCTGCTCGGGCTCGCGCTCGACCTGGTGCTGGCCGCCTTCGGCCGCCTGCTCACGCCCTGGGCCCGGGGGAGGACCCGATGAGGTATCTCACCGACGCGATCCAGTGGCTCAACGACCCGCTCAACTGGACGAATCCCGGCGGGATCCTGGAGCGGCTGACCGAGCACCTGCGCATCTCGGCGGCCGCCGTCGCGCTGGGCTGCCTGATCGCCTGGCCGCTCGGGTTGTGGCTCGGGCACCGGGGCCGGGGCGGCGGCGCGGTGATCACGGTGTCCAACGTCACGCTGGCCATCCCGACGCTCTCCCTGCTGACGCTCATCTCGCTGACCGCCATCGGGATCGGGCAGAGTGCGGTCATCCTGGCGCTGACCGTGTTCGCGGTCCCGCCGCTGCTGGCCAACGCGTACACCGGGCTGCGCGAGGTGGACCCGCAGGTGCGCGATGCCGCCCGGGGGATGGGGCTGTCCGGCTGGCAGATGCTGTGGCAGGTGGAGCTTCCGCTGGCGGTGCCGTACCTGGCCGCCGGCTTCCGCACCGCCGCGGTACAGGTCGTCGCGACCGCCGCGCTGGCTGCGCTGGTCGCCGGTGGCGGCCTCGGCCAGATCATCGCCGAGGGCTTCGGCCTGGGTATGAACGTGGCGGGCGGCCAGATCGTCGCGGGCGGCCTGCTGGTCGCGGGGCTGGCGCTGCTGGTCGAAGGTACCTTCGCCGTGGTCGAACGGCTGGCCACCCCGCGCCCGTTGCGCCGAGCCCGGGGCATGCGGCGTGCCGGCGCAACGGCGGCGAATGTGTGAAAGTCTGCCGGGTGGGCGGTCGTCATCACCGTGACCGCCCGTCGGACACGCGGCACGACCAGCCGGTCGCGCCGGGACACGGAAGGCGGGCAACACAACATGCAAAGCGTTTCGCGCGTCGCCCTGGGCCTGGTTGGCCTCCTGGCGACGGCGGGCCTGGTGGCGGGGTGCGGCAAAGCCGGCTCCTCAGGTACCCAGGCACCGGCCAGTAACGCGGCCTCCGGCGGATGCGCGCCGGTGGCCGGTACCAAGCTGGTCGTCCTCGACGACGACAAGCACCTACAGAACGCCGACAACGTCATCGCAGCCGTGAACAGCAAGGTGGCGACACCGCAGCTGCTCGCCGCGCTGGACAAGGTGGCCACCGCGCTTGACCCGCAGAAACTGATCGCCCTGAACAAGGCGACCGACATCGACCACAAGACCTCGGCCGTGGCGGCACAGGAGTTCGCCCAGACCAACAACCTGACCAGCGGCCTGGCCAAGGGTGCCGGCGGGCAGATCGTGATCGGCGCGGCGAACTTCAGCGAGAGCCAGACGCTTGCCGAGCTATACAAGATCACATTGACCGCCGCCGGCTACACCGCGACGACCCAGACGATCGGCGACCGTGAGCTGTACGAGCCGTCGCTGGAGAAGGGCCAGATCCAGGTGGTACCGGAGTATGCCGCCACCCTGGCCGAGTTCATCAACGGCAAGGTCAACGGCAAGAGCGCGGCCCCGGTGGCGTCCCCCGACGTGGACAAGACCGTCGCCGCCCTCAAGGACCTGGGCGCAAAGGTGGGGCTGAGCTTCGGCAAGGCCTCCGCCGCCAACGACCAGAACGCGTTCGCGGTCACCAAGGACTTCCAGGACAAGTACGCGGTGAAGTCGCTGTCCGACTTCGCCAGCAAGTGCTCGGGTAAGGACTCGATCCTGGGCGGTCCGCCGGAGTGCCCGAAGCGGCCGTTCTGCGAGCAGGGCCTGGAGAACACGTACAAGATCTCCTTCGGCCAGTTCAAGTCGCTGGACGTCGGCGGCCCGCTGACGAAGAAGGCGCTGACCGGTGGTCAGATCAGCATGGGGCTGGTGACCACCTCGGACGCGGCGCTCGCGAGCTGACTCATCAGTCCGATTCGCCGGGCCGGTCCACAAATGAACCGGCCCGGTGTCGTCAACCCCGGCGGGGCGGCGGGGCTCGATCGTTTGACGCTTCGTGACCCGCCATCACGCACCGTCGTTGATCGCCCGGCTAAGATCAGCCCATTCCAGAATCCGGAAAGTCTCGGTAGCCTCTACTGCCATGCCGGCCTCGAACACCCAGCGGGAAAGCCGGGGCGGGCAGCTACCTACCGTGATTTTCTGGACCGGCGTGGGGCTCGCTTCAGTGGCGGCGGCGCTGGTTCTCTTCAGCACCGGTGCCGGCGGTCTGCGGGTCGCTGCCGTCCTGGCCATCCTCACCGTCGTGCTCGTCGGGCTGTCCATCATGCTGCGCCCCGACGCGCGTACCGTCCGGGTCGAGCTGGACGACGTGCTCGACGAGGTCGACGCGCTGCGGGAGGACGTCCGGCAGGACATCGCAGCCGCGGCCCGCGCGACCCACCGGGCGTACTCGGAGAAGCTGCAGAGCCTGTACCAGACGGTCGAGGCGCTGCGCGCCCAGGTCGAGGCGCTGCGGCCGGGCGCGCCGGAGCCGGCCCCGCCGCCGGCGGGTAGTGCGATGGTGGCCGGGGGAGTCGTCCGGCACACCGAGACCGTGCAGGTCACCACCCGTCAGATGATCGTCGACCAGGAGCGCTCGGCCGGGTACGGCGGCGGCGGTACCGTCTACGGCAGCCGGCCGGCGGAGTCTGCCGCTGCCGCGCCGGTCGCCTCCCCCGGCCCGGTCGCTTCCGCCGGCCCGGCACCGGAGGAGTCCTGGACCGAGCAGCGGCTGCGCGAACGGCTGGCCGAGGTCCGGTCCGGCGAGCCGCGCCGGGACGAGCCGCGCCGGGACGAGTACCGGCGCGACGACTACCGGCGGGACGAACACGGGCGCGAGGATCCGCCCGCCGCAGAGCCGCGCCGGCCCCGCCCGTACGAGCGGGAGGAGGCCCGGCACGGTGAGCCGGCCGGGGATCCACCGTGGGCCGGGGCGCGGACCGGCGACCGGTGGGCCTCGGTCCGCGCCGGCGAGCACGGGCACGAGCTGCGGATGGGCGAGCGGCGAGCGGCGGTGCGCAGCGACGACGCCGGTACCGAACTGCACATCGAGGACCGCTGGGCGGAGGTACGCCGCGACGACGTGGGCCGCCGCCGGCGCGAGGAGTGGGAAAGCCCGGCACCGGCCTGGGGGCGGGCCGATCCGCCTCCCGCGCTCCCGCCGACCGGCCCCGAGCCGGCCTCGGCCTGGACGCAGAGCTGGCGCGACGAGCCGGCGCCGGTCAACGCCCGCCCCCGCCGTCCCGACTACGACCTGTCCGACGACCGCTGGCGCTGAGGCGTAGCCAGCTACTTGTCGATGTCGCCGACCACGAACAGCATCGAGCCCAGGATCGCGATCAGGTCCGGTACCAGGCACCCCGGCAGCAGTGTCGACAGCGCCTGGACGTTCGCGTAGGAGGCGGTCCGCAGCTTGAGCCGCCACGGCGTCTTCTCGCCCCGCGACACCAGGTAGTACCCGTTGATCCCGAGCGGGTTCTCGGTCCACGCGTACGTGTGCCCCTCCGGCGCCTTGACCACCTTCGGCAGCCGGACGTTGACCGGCCCGCGGATCTGGTCGACCCGGTCGAGGCACTGCGACGCCAGGTCCAGCGACACGTACGCCTGGTCGAGCAGGCAGGAGAACCGCGCGTGGCAGTCCCCGGTGGTCCCGGTGACGACCGGCACGGTCAGCTCGCCGTAGGCCAGGTACGGCTCGTCCCGGCGCAGGTCGAAATCCAGCCCGCTGGCCCGGGCCACCGGCCCCGACGTCCCGTACGCGGCGGCCGCAGCGGCCGGCAGGACACCGACGCCGGACGTGCGGGCCAGGAAGATGTCGTTGCGCCGGATCAGGTTGTCCAGGTCGGGCAGGCGCCGGCGGACCTCCCCGATCGCCGCGCGGGCCCGGTGCGTCCAACCCGCCGGTACCTCCTCCTTCAGCCCGCCGACCCGGTTGAACATGTAGTGCATCCGGCCGCCGGAGGCCTCCTCCATCACCGCCTGGAGCGTCTCGCGCTCCCGGAAGGCGTAGAAGACCGGCGTGATCGCGCCGATCTCCAGCGGGTACGAGCCGAGGAACATCAGGTGGTTGAGTACCCGGTTCAGCTCGGCCAGCGCGGTGCGCAGCCAGACGGCCCGCTCCGGTACCTCCATGCCCATCAGCCGCTCGACGGCCAGCACCACGCCCAGTTCGTTGGAGAACGCGGAAAGCCAGTCGTGCCGGTTGGCCAGCACGATGATCTGCCGGTAGTCGCGCACCTCGAAGAGCTTCTCCGCGCCCCGGTGCATGTACCCGATGATCGGTTCGGCGGAGATAACCAGCTCGCCGTCGAGGACCAGCTGCAACCGCAGCACGCCGTGCGTGGACGGGTGCTGCGGTCCGATGTTGAGCACCATGTCCGACGTCGCCAGGCCGGTGCCCGTGCCGACGACCACCTCGCGGGTCACAGGATGAATCCTAGGCCGACCGGTTCCAGGAGCCAGAAATGCCCGCCGAGACCGGCCGGGTCGGTCAGCTCGGCCGCGTCGCCGGCGGCCGCGAGCTTGCGCATGTACTTCGCCGGGTCGGCCGACGCCAGCGACCGCGGCGGGCGCCGGCCGGACACGCCGAGCGCGTGCAGGGCCGCGCGCTGGCGCAGCACCGTTGCGCCCGGGCCGGCCAGCGCGTCCACCGCCACGTGGGCGGTCAGATCACAACCCCCGTCCGGTACCGGCAACAGCTGCCGCCCACCCCGGTACCCGGTCAGCGTCCCGAGCGCCGGCCGCTCCCCGGCGACGTGCCCGTAGTCCACGCACAGCGCGAGCCCACGCTCCAGTGTGGACACCGCCGCCCGCCACGCCTCGTCGCGCGGCCGCCCGATCTCGGCGACGTGGCCGGGCCGAAGCGGCCACCACTTCGCCAGCCATGTGGCATCCTCGCCGGATACCGGCTCACCGAGCGAGCCGTCGGTGAGCTGGTACCGCGCGACTGCGGACCCGTCCAGCTCCGCCAGGTCCAGCGGGACGTTGTCCAGCCATTCGGTCGCGAGCAGGAGCCCTGTGACGCGCTCCGGAAGCGAATCACGCCAGTCAACGTCAGGTGGCAGCGATACCGGCCGCTCGGCCAGCTCGACGGCGGTCAGCCGGAGCCGGTCCCGCACCTTGCCGGGTACCCCGTAGGCGAGCGCGACGAGCAGCTCGCCGCGCCCGGCACCGACGTCGACGACGTCGAGTACCGGCGGCCGGCCCAATGCCTCGTCGACCCGGCAGAGCAGCCGGACGAGCGCGCCGGCGAACAGCGGCGAGGCGTGCGCGCTGGTCCGGAAATGCCCGGCCGGCCCGTCACCGCTCACGAAGAAGCCGGTACCGGGGGCGTACAGCGCCCGCTGCATCGCCGCCCGCCAGCGCTCCGCCGCCATCAGTGAAGGTTGCCACAGGTGCTGTCCCGCCGCCCCGCGCTCGATCCATACTTGTTCCCGACCGGTACCCCACATCGAGGACTGGATCACCACAATGGGCGCAGCACTGCGCGACCGCACGATCGGCATCATCGGCACCGGCCGCGTCGGGTCGGTCCTCGCCGCCGCCCTGACCGAGGCCGGCCACACTGTCAGCACGGGCCAACCGGCGGAGATCACCATCATCGCCGTACCGGACGACGCCCTCGCCTCGGTCGTCGCTGGACTGGACGTCAAGCCCGGCCAGGTCGTCGCGCACACCTCGGGCGCGCACGGGCTCGGGGTACTCGCCCCGGCCGTCGCGCGCGGCGCCCGGCCGCTGGCCGTGCACCCGGCGATGACGTTCACCGGCCAGCCGGAAGACGTGGCCCGGCTGCGTAAGGGCATCCCGTTCGGCGTGACCGCCCCGCCCGACGTCCGTCCACTGGCCGAGGAGCTGGTCCGGGACCTCGGCGGTACTCCCGAATGGATCGCCGACGAGCACCGCACGCTCTACCACGCGGCCCTGGCCCACGGCGCCAACCACCTGGTCACGCTCGTCAACGAGGCGGTGGACCGGCTGCGCGACGCGGGCGTCACCCACCCCGAGCGGGTACTCGATCCGCTGCTGCACGCGGCCCTGGACAACGCGCTGCGGCTGGGCGATGCCGCGCTGACCGGCCCGGTGTCCCGCGGCGACGCGGACACCGTGGCCGCCCACCTCGCCGCGCTGGCACCCGAATCCGTACCCGCGTATCGCGCCCTCGCGCGCCGCACGGCCGAACGCGCGCTCGCCGCCGGCCGGATCACCGCGGCCCAGGCTGCCGCGATCGAGGAGCTGACATGATCGTGGCGACGACGCGGGCGGAGCTGACTGCCGTGCGTGACAAGGCCGAAGGCATCGTCGGCGTCGTCCTGACGATGGGCGCGCTGCACGACGGGCACGAGGCGCTCATCCGGGCCGCACGCGAGCGGGCCGACCAGGTACTCGTGACGATCTTCGTGAACCCGCTCCAGTTCGGCCCGAACGAGGACTTCGACCGGTACCCCCGCGCGCTCGATCGCGACCTCGCAGTTTGCGCGCGCAACGGGGTGGACCTGGTCTTCGCCCCCGACCGCGCGGAGATGTACCCGGACGGCGAGCCGGTGATCCGGGTCGATCCGGGCCCGCTCGGCGAGATCCTGGAAGGGGCGAGCCGGCCGGGCTTCTTCCACGGCGTACTCACCGTGGTGCTCAAGCTGTTCCACCTGACCCGGCCGCACCTGACGTTCTTCGGCGAGAAGGACTATCAGCAGCTGAGCCTGGTACGCCGGATGGTGCGCGACACCGACCTGCCGATCGAGGTCGTCGGCGTGCCGACGGTACGGGAGCCGGACGGGTTGGCGCTGTCCAGCCGCAACCGGTACCTCTCGGCGCAGGAACGCCCGGCTGCCCTCGCGCTGTCCCGGGCTCTGCGCGCCGGGGCGGCAGCCGGGCCGGGCGGCGCCGAAGCGGTACTCGCGGCGGCGCGCAGGGAGCTGGGGAACGCCGACTACATCGCGCTCACCGCCCCCGACCTGGGCCCGCCGCCGCCCCACGGCCCGGCCCGCCTCCTGGTGGCCGCCCGGATCAGCACTACCAGGTTGATCGACAACGCCCCCGTGGAGCTTTAGATGACCATGTTGCGCACGATGCTGAAGTCGAAGATCCACCGGGCCACGGTGACCCAGGCGAACCTGCACTATGTCGGTTCGGTAACGGTTGACGAGGACCTGCTGGACGCGGCCGACCTGCTGCCCGGCGAGCAGGTGGCGATCGTGGACGTGACCAACGGGGCCCGCCTGGAGACCTATGTCATCCCCGGGCCGCGCGGCTCGGGCGTGATCGGCATCAACGGCGCGGCGGCGCACCTGGTGCACCCGGGCGATCTGGTGATCCTGATCTCGTACGGGCAGATGGACGACGAGCTGGCCCGCCGGTACCGGCCGAAGGTCGTCCACGTCGACGCCGCGAACCGCGTGGTGGACCTCGGCCAGGATCCGGCCGCCGCGCCGCCGGGGCTGCTGCGCGGCGATTCCCTGGCCGCATCGTCAGGCCGATCGGGCTGACGAGCGCTGGCTGGCCGCCGCTCCGACAAGCTACGCGGCGGTGCGCCCCGCGGCGCCGGCTGAAGTATGCTCCCCAGCCTGGGGTACGGGGAGGAGCGACCATGCGACGCTGGTGGGCGCTGGCGGCCGTCGCGGTCGGGGCGCTGGCGCTGGGCGGGTGCGGTAATCCGGCCGGGGTCGATGGCGACCTGACCAACGGGTGGCCGGCCTTCGCGAAGGCGCAGACGCCGACTCCGGTGGTCGGTGCATGCTATCCGGAGGAGTACGACCCGACCTGGTACGGCCCCTTCGACAGCGCGGTCGACTGCAAGACCGCGTCGCACCAGACCGAGACGATCTTCGTGGGTACCATCACCGGCGCCGATGCCGACCGCAGCGCGCCGCCGCTGGCCGGCAGCGCCACCCGGAAGGGTGTGTACACCCGGTGCCAGCAGGCGGCCAACGACTACCTCGGCGGCGACTGGCAGTCCGCAAAGGCCGACCTCGGCCTCGTCCTGCCCGACGACAAGGCGTGGACCGGCGGCGCCCGCTGGTACCGCTGCGACGTCATCCAGTTCAAGGACAGCGACTACAACACCGTGGCGACCGACGGCAGCGTCAAGGACGGCCTGCGCGGGTCCCGCCCGCTCGCGGTCACCTGCCTGATCGTGACCGACGACGGGAACAACAGCGTCACCAAGACCGACGACGCGGACTGCGACAAGCCGCACAACGGCGAGTTCGTCGGCCTCTACCAGGCGCCCGACGGGCCGTGGGTGGCGGACAAGGACGCCCGGCGGAAGGTGGCCAACAACGGCTGCGAGGCGGTCGTCGCGCACTTCCTCGGGTACAGCGGGGACCAGGCGATCAGCAACTACCTGGGCTGGATGGCGCAGGGATTCAACGAGGACGAGTGGAACCTCGGTGACCGCAGCGAGCGCTGCTTCGCCCTGGCGTTCAACGGCAAGACCGTCAACGGCGCACGGATCCTCGGCTCGGTCAAGGGCCTGCGCAACGGAGCTCCCAAGAAAGCCTGAGCCAACCCGCTAAGCTGGCCCGGCTTGTATTACTCGCCGGTACACGAAGGGTGGGCATGGCGCGCTCGTGGGGACCGAGGCTGGCGGCCGTCGGGGTGCTCGGCCTGGCCGCGGCCGGGCTGGTGTGGTGGATCAACCGGGACACGCCGATCCCCAGCAAACCGCCGGCCGGCGCGCCGACGGCGGGCGCGTGCTGGGCCGTCGAGCCGGCCGCCGCCAAGGGCGCGATGCCCTGGCCCGGCGCACCGGTACCGTGCTCGTCCGCGCACACCGCCGAGGTGTACCACGTCGGCCAGGTCGACCACGACCTGATCAGCCGCGCCCGCGCGGCCAAGGGTGACGACGCGAAGATGGCGAACAACATTATGTTCGCCGAGGTACGCCGGGCCTGTGGCAGCTTCGCCTCGGTGTACCTGGGCGGGGACTGGCACCGCGACCAGGTGACCCTGCTGGCGAACTGGATCGCGCCCGCGCGCGACGGCTTCTTCGGCTGCGCGCTCGTACAGGTGACCGGGCCGGGCGGGACCGGGTACGTGACCCGGGTCGGCAGCCTCAAGGGCATCGGGGACGCAGGCCCGCTCGCGATCACCTGCGTTGCGCGTACCGGCGACACCGTGCGGTACGCCTCCTGTACCGACGAGCACAGCGGCGAGTTCGTCGGGGCGTACCGGATCACGCCGGACAACGCGCCCTTCGACGGCAAGGCCGTCGCCGCCGCGGTGACCAGGGGCTGCGGTCAGGTCGCGCTGTCCTACCTCGGCCTGCCCGCCGACGCGACCCGGCCCGATCTCAAGGTCGGCTACGTTGGCCCGACCTCCGCCGACACCTGGCTCGGCAGCGACCAGATCTTCGCCTGCTACGCCTCGGCGGACAACCCGCTGCGTGGGACAGTTCGCAATCTCGGCACCCGCCCGTTACCGACCTGACACCATGACGAAGACTGGCGGGATGGACCTGCCCACGGTGCCCCGCCGGCTGAGCGCACCGGAGCCTGGCTGGTCGGAGACCACCGACGTGGTCGTGGTCGGCTCCGGCATCGCCGGGCTCACCGTCGCTCTGCACCTGCGCGAGGCCGGGCTGCACGTCACCGTGGTTACCAAGGTCAACATCGACGACGGGTCGACCCGGTGGGCCCAGGGCGGGATCGCCGCCGTACTCGACCCGCTCGACACACCGGCGGCGCATGCCGAGGACACCCTGGTCGCGGGGGTCGGGCTGAGCGATCCGGCGGCGGTCGACGTGCTGGTCAGGGAGGGGCCGACGAGGGTACGTGAGCTGATGCGCTGGGGCGCCGAGTTCGACCGGTACCCGGACGGCCGGCTGATGCTGACCCGGGAAGGCGGGCACCACGCGAACCGGATCGTCCACGCCGGCGGGGACGCGACCGGTGCGGAGGTGCAGCGGGCCCTGCATGCCGCGGTACGCCGGGATCCGTGGATCCGGCTGGTCGAGCACGCACTGGTCGTGGACCTGCTCCAGGACCGGGCCGGCCGGGCCTGCGGGGTGACGCTGCACGTGCTCGGCGAGGGTACCGAAGACGGCGTCGGCGCGGTACTCGCGCGGGCGGTGGTACTGGCGACCGGCGGGATGGGCCAGATCTTCGCGGCCACCACCAACCCGGTGGTCTCCACCGGCGACGGCGTGGCCCTGGCCCTGCGCGCCGGGGCGGTCGTCACGGACATCGAGTTCGTCCAGTTCCACCCGACCACGCTCGTCGCGGCGACAGCCGCGAGCGGCTGGCCCAGCGTCGGCGGCGCGGCCGCGGATCAGCAGCCGCTGGTGTCCGAGGCGCTGCGCGGCGAGGGGGCCTACCTGGTCGACGGCGACGGCAAGCGCTTCATGGTGGGCCAGCACGAACTGGCCGAGCTGGCGCCCCGCGACGTGGTCGCGAAGGGGATCTTCCGCGAGATGCGGGCCGCCGGTACCGACCATGTGTTCCTCGACGCCCGCCACCTGCCGGACCTGGTCCACCGGTTTCCCACGATCACCGCCTACTGCCTGGCTGCCGGGGTGGACCCGCAGACCGACCTGATCCCGGTCGCGCCGGCCGCGCATTACGCGTCCGGCGGCGTGCGTACCGACCTGGCCGGCCGCACCTCGATCCCCGGCCTGTACGCCTGCGGCGAGGTCGCCTGCACCGGCGTCCACGGCGCCAACCGGCTCGCCTCCAACTCCCTGCTGGAGGGCCTGGTGTTCGCCCGCCGGATCGCCGCGGACATCCGTCGTGAGCTGCCCCCGCAGGCCGAGCCGACGGGGCCTTCTTACCGCGGCTCCGTGCTCGACGCGGGCCTGCGCGGGCCGCTGCAGCGGGAGATGACCGCCGGAGCCGGCGTGCTGCGCAGTGGTGCCTCGCTGGACCGGACGGCCGGCGCGCTGGCGCGGCTGGCGGTGCCCGGCGACCGGCCCAACACCGGAAGCTGGGAGGCGAGCAACCTGCTCACCGTCGCGAGCGCGCTGGTCGCGGCCGCGCTGCGCCGCGAGGAGACCCGGGGCTGCCACTGGCGGGAGGACTTCCCGGCGGCGTCGCCGCGCTGGCTCGGGCACCTGCTGGCCGGTATCGACGAGGCTGGCCGGCTGACCGAGACGTGGGAGGCGGCGTGAGTGAGCGATCCGCGTCGAGATCTTGGATTCCTGTACCCTCACCAGGGGGTGCAAACGTCCAAGATCTCGACCTACCGGCGGTTGCCGGGATCGTCGAGCGGGCGCTCGCGGAGGATCTCGGGCCGGACCGGCTCGACGTGACCAGCGTGGCGACGATCCCGGCCGACCAGCGCGATGTCGGGGATCTGGTCGCCCGCGCGGACGGCGTGGTGGCCGGGCTGCCGGTGGCCGCGGCCGTATTCGACATCGCCTCGGGTGGCGGGGTCGAGTTCACCGCCAAGGTGCACGACGGGGACCGGGTGGCCCGAGGGGACGTGCTCGCGACGGTCGAAGGGCCGACCCGGGCGCTGCTGACCGCCGAGCGTACCGCCCTGAACCTGCTCTGCCGGATGTCCGGCGTGGCGACCCACACGCGGGCCTGGGCCGACGCGCTCGCCGGTACCAGGGCGACCGTCCTCGACACCCGGAAGACCACGCCCGGCCTGCGCGTCCTGGAGAAGTACGCGGTCCGGGCCGGCGGCGGTACCAACAAACGGATGGGCCTGTACGACATCGCCATGATCAAGGACAACCACAAGCTCGCGGCCGGGTCCGTCTCCGCCGCGTTCGCCCGGGTCCGGGCGGCGTTCCCCGACATTGCGGTACAGGTCGAGGTGACCAGCGTCGCCGAGGCGGTCGAGGCGGTCGAGGCCGGCGCGACGTTCCTGCTGTGCGACAACATGCCGCCATCGCTGCTGCGCGCGGTCGTCGAGGCGGTCGGGGACCGGGCCGAGTTGGAGGCGACCGGCGGGCTCACCCTGGACATGGCCCGCGAGTACGCCGCGACGGGCGTGAACTACCTCTCGGTCGGCGCGCTCACCCACTCCCCACCGATCCTGGACGTCGCGCTCGACCTCCGGCCCCGACGCTAGAGTTCACGGCGTGCTGCTCTGCATCGACATCGGGAACACCAACACCGTGCTCGCCACGTTCGAGGGCGAGAAGCTGGTGCACTCCTGGCGGGTCAGGACCGAGGCCCGGTCCACGGCCGACGAGCTGGGGCTGATGTTCCGGGGTCTGCTCGCCGCCGACAGCGTGCAGCTGACCGGGGTGGCCGCCTGTTCGACGGTACCGATGGCGCTGCGCAGCCTGCGGACCATGCTCACCCGGTACTACGGCGGCCTGCCGACGGTGATCCTGGAGCCGGGCATCCGCACCGGCGTACAGCTCGCGATCGACAACCCGAAGGAGGTCGGCTCCGACCGGGTCGCGAACACGCTCGCCGCGTACACCCTGTACGGCGGCCCGTCGATCGTCGTGGACTTCGGTACCTCCACCAACTTCGACGTCGTCTCCGCCCGCGGCGAGTACCTCGGCGGCCCGCTCGCGCCCGGCATCGAGATCTCCGTCGACGCACTGGCCGCCCGGGCTGCTGCGCTGCGCAAGGTGGAGCTGGTCCGGCCGGCCCGGGTGATCGGCAAGAACACCGTCGAGTGCCTTCAGTCCGGCGTCGTGTACGGCTTCGCCGGCCAGGTCGACGGGCTGGTCCGGCGGATCACCGCCGAGCTGGGCCGCGAGGTGTCCGCGGTGGTGGCGACCGGCGGGCTCGCCTCGGTGGTACTCGACGACTGCGAGACGGTCACCCACCACGAGCCGATGCTCACCCTGATCGGGCTGCGCCTGATCTTCGAGCGCAACGCCTAACGCCTGCGGGACCGGTACACCACGGTCAGGTACGGCAGCGGGAAGGTCTCCGGCAGATCGGCGGCCAGCTCCCGGACCTGCGCCTCGATCGCCGCGCGCCGATCGGGCGGCGAGGTGAGGTAGTAGGACCGGCTGGCGATCAGCTGGACCAGCAATTCGGCCGTCATCGGTACCTCATGCCGGAAGATCTCCCGCTCCACCGGGCCGAAGTCGGGCCCGAATTCGTGGTCCAGCCAGCCCTTGTGGTCGCCGCCCCGGTCGCCTTCGACGATCCGGGAGAGCTGCGCGACCCAGGGGACGGACTCGTCGCGGATGTTCCAGATCGGGGCGAAGACCCCACCGGGCTTGAGCACGCGGGCGACATCGCGGTGCGCGAGCTCCCGGTCGAACCAGTGGTACGCCTGGCCGGCCACCACGGCGTCGATCGAACCGTCCGGTACCGGGATCTCCTCCGCGGTACCGGCCAGCGCGCTCGTCCCGGGGGTGGACCGGGCCAGGCGTTCGCGCATGGCCTCGTCCGGTTCGACGGGCAGCACGTCGTGGCCGAGGGCCAACAGGACGCGGGTCAGAATGCCGGTACCGGCGCCAAGGTCTACAACCCGCAGCCGGGCCGGGCCGAGCGCCCATTCCACGGAGGCGGAGGGATAGGTCGGGCGGATCCGGTCGTACAGTTCGGCGGCCGGACCGTAGGAGAGGCCCTGGGACATTCGCCCAGGTTAACCGGTTGCCGGTGGAGCGCTCCCACGGGCGGTTTCCGGCAACGTTGTCACCGTCGGAAAGGCCTGCCGCCGGACGGCGTGTGGGGCGGCGCAATTGCCGGCGGTGCTTTACCCTGATCGGCTGCGCCGGCTCGGTAATTGTCGATGTCTGCCCTTCCGCGGGGCGGCCGGCGAAGCCCTGTCGTCACGGACAGCAATCCGCCTGGTATGGATGCGTATCGCGCCGACCTGGATTCGGGCAGATCTTCGAGATCATCGAGGAATTGGCAACACTGGTGGCAGTAAGGATCGGCAGGCGTGGACGTGTCCCGCGCCGGACCGGCGCATGGTCGGCCGGATGTCGGCCGGATCGGTACTTCTCGAATACCGACACGCCGCTGGATGCCGAAAGGTGCGGTATTCGCGGGCCGGCCATGGCCGGGGTCGAAGGTGTTCCCGTCGTACGCCCTGAGTAGCCCAAAGTAGCGGTGCGGCAAAACTCGTCCAGCCAAACTTCCGGATCTATTGACGGTATGCCGGTCACTGGGGTTATCGTTTCCCCATATCGGCATCTTGCCGATTGTGTGAAGGGAATCAGTAAGGTGGCGAGACGGGAAATTGTCGTCCTGGAGGACGACCTCGATGGCGGCAAGGCCGACGAGACCGTGAAGTACGCGCTCGACGGCGTCCAGTACGAGATTGACCTCTCTGAGAAGAACGCGACGAAGCTGCGCAACGCTTTCGCCGATTTCATCTCGCACAGCCGGCGCGTCGGCCGGGGCGGGGTGGTCGTCGGCGGCCGGGCGGCGGCCCGGGCCCGGGGCAGCGCGGCGGCCGATCGCGAGCAGAACAAGGCGATCCGTTCGTGGGCCAAGCGCAAGGGCAAGGCGATCTCCGACCGGGGCCGGATTCCGCAGGAGATCGTGGACGAGTACAACGCCGACGCAGGGCGCTGAGGCGGGTACCTCCCGTGGGGGACGCCACCGGCCAGGGGGTCGGCGGCGTCCCCCACGGCGTTCCGGGGCCTGGCTGACCGGCATGATTTCGCTCTGCGCGTAGTTCACCCGCCGCCGGAACACCGCCCAGAGCGGTCTGGTTGGCTCAAATGTCGAGCAAGTGGCCGGTGCCGCGGGGTCCGGTGTGGCGCCGGCTAGGGAGTCGATCGGGTATCGGCAGGCCGGAGCGGGCTGCTGTGTCGGTGCTCGGCGATAGAGTTATGGCACGGACAACACTCGGTGCCGTGGGGGCCATAGGCGCACCGCGGCGCACGTGAGGAGCTACAGGGATGTTCGAGCGGTTCACCGACCGAGCACGGCGGGTTGTCGTCCTGGCCCAGGAAGAGGCCCGGATGCTCAACCACAACTACATCGGCACCGAGCACATCCTGCTCGGCCTCATTCACGAGGGTGAGGGCGTGGCCGCCAAGGCTCTGGAGAGCCTGGGGATCTCCCTGGAAGGCGTCCGCCAGCAGGTGGAGGAGATCATCGGCCAGGGCCAGCAGGCGCCCAGCGGCCACATCCCCTTCACCCCTCGGGCCAAGAAGGTGCTGGAGCTCAGCCTCCGTGAGGCGCTCCAGCTCGGTCACAACTACATCGGTACGGAGCACATCCTGCTCGGCCTCATCCGGGAGGGCGAGGGCGTGGCCGCTCAGGTGCTGGTCAAGCTCGGCGCCGACCTCAACCGGGTCCGCCAGCAGGTGATCCAGCTGCTGTCCGGCTACCAGGGCAAGGAGCCGGCCGCGTCGGGCACCGGCGCGCAGGGCGAGGCCGCGCCGTCGACCTCGCTCGTGCTCGACCAGTTCGGGCGCAACCTGACCCAGCTCGCCCGGGAAGGCAAGACCGACCCGGTGATCGGGCGGGAGAAGGAGATCGAGCGGGTGATGCAGGTGCTCTCCCGCCGCACCAAGAACAACCCGGTGCTGATCGGCGAGCCCGGCGTCGGCAAGACCGCTGTGGTGGAGGGCCTGGCCCAGTGCATCGTCAAGGGCGAGGTACCGGAGACGCTCAAGGACAAGCAGCTCTACACGCTCGACCTGGGCGCGCTGGTCGCCGGTTCCCGCTACCGCGGTGACTTCGAGGAGCGCCTGAAGAAGGTACTCAAGGAGATCCGCACCCGCGGCGACATCATCCTGTTCATCGACGAGATCCACACGCTCGTCGGAGCGGGCGCCGCGGAAGGTGCGATCGACGCGGCGAGCATCCTCAAGCCGATGCTGGCGCGCGGCGAGCTGCAGACCATCGGCGCGACCACGCTGGACGAGTACCGCAAGCACCTGGAGAAGGACGCCGCGCTGGAGCGGCGGTTCCAGCCGATCCAGGTGGGCGAGCCCTCGCTCGCGCACACCATCGAGATCCTCAAGGGGCTGCGCGACCGGTACGAGGCGCACCACCGGGTCTCGATCACCGACGCGGCGCTGGTCGCGGCGGCGACGCTGGCCGACCGGTACATCTCCGACCGGTTCCTGCCGGACAAGGCGATCGACCTGATCGACGAGGCCGGCGCCCGGATGCGGATCCGCCGGATGACCGCGCCGCCAGATCTGCGCGACTTCGACGAGCGCATCGCGCAGGTACGCCGGGACAAGGAGTCGGCGATCGACGCGCAGGACTTCGAGCGGGCCGCGCAGCTGCGCGACCGGGAGAAGCAGCTCCTGGGGCAGAAGTCGCAGCGGGAGAAGGAGTGGAAGGCCGGCGACCTCGACGTGGTCAGCGAGGTCGACGACGAGCAGATCGCCGAGGTGCTCGCCAACTGGACCGGCATCCCGGTCTACAAGCTCACCGAGGAGGAGACCGCCCGGCTGCTGCGGATGGAGGACGAGCTGCACAAGCGGGTCGTCGGCCAGCAGGACGCGGTCAAGGCGGTGTCCAAGGCGATCCGGCGCACCCGGGCCGGCCTCAAGGACCCGAAGCGCCCGTCCGGCTCGTTCATCTTCGCCGGCCCGTCCGGCGTCGGTAAGACCGAGCTGTCCAAGGCGCTGTCCGAGTTCCTGTTCGGTAGCGAAGACGCGCTGATCCAGCTGGACATGTCCGAGTTCCACGACCGGTACACGGTGTCCCGGCTGGTCGGTGCCCCGCCCGGGTACGTCGGCTACGACGAGGGCGGCCAGCTGACCGAGAAGGTGCGCCGCCGGCCGTTCTCGGTGGTCCTGTTCGACGAGATCGAGAAGGCCCACCCGGACGTGTTCAACACGCTGTTGCAGATCCTGGAGGACGGTCGGCTGACCGACGGCCAGGGCCGCATCGTGGACTTCAAGAACACCGTGATCATCCTGACCACCAACCTGGGTACCCGCGACGTGGCCAAGGCGGTGTCGCTGGGCTTCCAGGCCTCGGAGGACCAGGAGAGCAACTACGAGCGGATGAAGAACAAGGTCAACGACGAGCTCAAGCAGCACTTCCGGCCGGAGTTCCTGAACCGGATCGACGATACGATCGTCTTCCACCAGCTCGGCGAGGGCGAGATCCTGCAGATCGTGGACATCATGATCGGCCGGATCGAGACCCAGCTGCGCAACAAGGACATGGCGCTGGAGCTGACCGACACCGCGAAGCTGTGGCTGGCGAAGAAGGGTTGGGACCCGGTCATGGGCGCCCGGCCGCTGCGCCGGACGATCCAGCGGGAGATCGAGGACTCGCTGTCCGAGCGGATCCTGTTCAACGAGATCAAGCCCGGGCAGATCATCGTCGTCGACTGCGAGGGCGACCCCACCAATGTCGAGCAGTCCAAGCTCCTGTTCCGCGGCGCGGACAAGCCGGTCAGCGTGCCGGAGACGGTACCGGCCGACCTGACGGTCACCGAGGAGTAGGCAGGCACGTGGCGAGGCCCCGGACCGATGGTCCGGGGCGTCGTCGTGTCAGGCGATGTAGTTCTCCAGCAGGGCCGGGGTCAGGCCGGCGTTGTGGATCGCGACCAGCGCGGCGATCACGTCCCGGACGAAGCCCGGCCGGAAGTGCATGAGGATGATGTCGCCGGCACGGATCTGGTGCTCGGCGGTCTGGTACGCGACGACGCCGTTGTTGACCGTCTCCGACCAGTAGAACGCCGCCTTGAGGCCGCAATCATGGACCACCCGCAGCGTGGTCTGGTCGTAGTTGCCGAACGGCGGGCGGAACAGGTGCAGCGTCGTACCGAACGTGTGCTCCAGCGAGGTGCGGCCGTCGCAGATCTCGTGGTGCTGGAACTCGTACGACGCGCCCTTGAGGCTCGGGTGCGTGACCGTGTGGTCCTCGACCACCCCGCCGGCCCCCTCGAGCTGCTGGAAGAAGCCCGGGTTCTTCGCGGCCACCGGAGCGATGAGGAACATCGTGAACGGAAAGTGCGCGGCCAGCATCAGCCGCGGGTCGTCGGGTAGCTGGAACCAGCCGTCGTCGATGGTGAGGAACGCCACCGGCTGGGTGACCGGCAGCCGCTTGTAGATCGGCGCGGACGGCCCGGCCGGTACCGTGATCGGCTGCGGTACGGGCGCCGGTGGGAATTTCGGTATCCGGCTCGCGAACGAGTCGTACGGCGACGCGGGCGCGGCGGGCGAGGTGTCCGGCCCGGCCAGGTCGTCGCCGCCGTTCGACGCGACCGGCGCGTCGGGCGGGCCTCCCGAGCGGGTCCGGGGAGCCGGCGGCGCCGTAGCGGACGCCGCCAGGATGGTCAACGCGACGGCGAGCAGCGCACCGACGGAGGCGAGTCGGGCTCGTGGGGGGACGACCACCGCCAGAGCCTATCGAGCCGGCTCCCGCTCTGCTGGCCGGTGCCCGCCGGGCAGCGCGTACCGGTGCCCGTCCAGTGCGCTGACCAGCCCGTCCTCGACCAGGCTCGAGAGGGCCCGGATCCGCTGTGCGGCGTCCCGCCAGACCAGGTCGAGGCGGGCCGCGGGTACCGGCCCGGGCGCGTCCCGTAGGACGGCAAGGAGCAGCCCGCGCACCTGGCGGTCGGTACCGGCGTACCGCTGCGGCCGGCGGCTCGGACCGTCCTGTGCCGGGTGGCCGGCACTGCGCCACGCACACCGGCTGGCGAGCGGGCAGTCCGCGCAGCGCGGCGCGCGGGCGGTGCAGACCAGGGCACCCAGTTCCATGAACGCGGCGCTCGCCCGCGCCGCCCGCGCCAGGGGTACCGGCAGCAGCTCGGTGACCGCGGCGAGGTCGGCGGCCGTCGTCGCCCGCCCGGCGTCGGCCGCCCCCGACACGACCCGGGCGACCACCCGCCGCACATTGGTGTCCACGACCGGCTGGCGCTGCCCGAAGGCGAACGCGGCGACCGCCCGGGCGGTGTAGTCCCCGATGCCGGGCAGCGCCAGCAGGTCGCGAAGGTCGGTCGGTACCTCGCCGTCGTGGCGCGCCACGATCGCGGTGGCGCACCCGTGCAGGCGCAGGGCCCGTCGCGGGTAGCCCAGGCGGCCCCAGGCCCGGATCGCCTCGGCGGGCGGGTCCGCCGCCAGGTCCGCCGGGCGCGGCCAGCGCGCGAGCCACTGGTACCAGATCGGCTCGACCCTCGCCACCGGCGTCTGCTGCAACATGACCTCGCTGACCAGCACTCCCCACGGCCCGGCCTCGGCGCGGCGCCACGGCAGCTCCCGGGCGTTGGCGTCGAACCAGGCGATGAGGTCGTCGGCGATCGCGTCCACGAACCACAGCCTGCCAGGTCCTTGGCCGGGCGCGCCCGGTGCGGCACACTGCGCAGCGTGAACGAACTCGCGATTACCGTGGTCGGCCGGGACCGGCCGGGCATCGTGGCCGGCGTGTCGGGCGTACTCGCCAGCCTCGGACTCAGCCTCACCGACTCGACGATGACCCTGCTACGCGGCCACTTCGCGATGACCTTGATCTGCGTGGGGCGCGCCGGCGCCGACGAGGTCGAGACGGCGCTCCAGCCGATGACGGCCGACGGGAACCTGATCGTCACGGTCCGGCACGCACCGCCGGAGACCGCCGGGGCGGCCCCGGGTACCCCGTTCACGCTCCTCGTGCACGGCGCCGACCGGCTGGGCATCGTGGCCACGGTCACCGGGGTACTTGCCCGGGCGGGCGGGAACATCACCGACCTCACCACCCGGCTGTCCGGCACGCTGTACCTGCTCTCCGCGGAGGTCGACCTGCCCTCCGACGTGGACACCGACGAGCTGATGGCGGAGCTGGACGAGGTGGCCGAGCGCCTCGGCATCGATGTGACGCTGCGCACCGCGGAGGCGGACGTCCTGTGAATCAAGGGGTGGTCCGGCCGGTCGTCGCCGCGCCCGACCCGGTACTGTCCCGGGTCGCGGCGAAGGTCGACCCGGCCGACCCGCGGATCGTCGCGCTGGCCGCCGACCTGGTCGCCACCATGCGGGCCGCGCCGGGGTGCGTCGGGCTCGCCGCACCGCAGATCGCCGAGGGGGTACGGGTCTTCGCCGTGGACGTGACCGGGCACCCGAAGGCGCGGATCTGCCACGGCGTGTTCGTCCTGTGCAACGCCGAGGTGTTCGAGGCGACCCGGTGGGAGAAGGCACGCGAGGGCTGCATGTCGGTACCGGACCTGACCGGTGACGTGAAGCGGGCGGCCCGCCTCGTGGTCAGCGGCCAGCGTCCCGGTACCGGCGTCACCGCGACCCTGACCACCGACGGGTTCGAGGCGCGGGCCGTCCAGCACGAGATCGACCACTGCAACGGCCTGCTGTTCCTGGACCGGGTACCCGGGCCGCACGCCATCTTCGCCCGGAAGGTGTATCTGTAACGGCGGCGGCGCGTCGCCGTGATCCGTCGTCGCTTTCCCTCTACCGTGAGGGAATCATGAACCTGACGGTTGGCCCGCTTCCTCCGGCCGTCTACTGGCGGCGCCGGGCCCTTGTGGCCGGCGGGCTCCTGCTACTCATCCTGCTGGTCGTGTACTCGTGCGGCGGGTCGAGCGGCTCCGGCTCGACCGGTCAGCACGCGAGCAGCAACACCACGGCCACCTCGCCGAGCCCGACGCCCTCCGAACTGCACCCGCAGACCGCCGGGCCGTCGTCGAGCGACCCGAGCGACCCGGTCACGGCGCCGGCCGGCAGCGGACCGGCACCGGGCGGTCCGGCGGTCGCCGACTCAGCCAGCGAACTGTGCACCGACGCGGACATCCTGCTGACCCCTTCGGTCCAGCGGATCGTCGGCGGTACCTTCGCGTACGAGCTGACCTTGAAGATCAAGAACACCTCGAACCACAGCTGCAAGCGCGACGTCGGCTCCAACCCGCAGGAGCTGCACATCATGCAGAACGGCCAGACTCTCTGGTCCTCCGACTCGTGCCAGGCCGGGTCGGGTCAGAACAACGTCGCCACGTTCGGCCCGGGCATTGAGGACACCTTCAAGATCGGCTGGGACGGCGGCGGCGGCTCGGGCTGCACCAACCCCAAGAACCCGCTGCCCGCTGGCAGCTACCAGATCGTGGCGAAGCTGGACACCAAGGTGAGCGCGCCGGTCACCTTCACGGTCACCGGCAAGTAGCGCTCAGACGTAGCGCTCGAGGATCGACGCCTCGGCCAGCCGGGACAGCCCTTCCCGCACGCCCCGGGCCCGCGTGTGGCCCACCCCGTCGACCGCCTGCAGGTCCTCGACGGTCGCGCCGAGCAGCCGTTGCAGCGAACCGAAGTGGTCGACCAGCCGGTCGACGACGGTCGCCGGCAGCCGGGGTACCTTCGCCAGCAGCCGGAACCCGCGCGGCGACACGGCGACGTCGAGCGCGTCGGAGGCGCCCGGGTAGCCGAGCGCCTTGCCGACGGCGACGAGGTCGATGAGGTCGGTGGGGGACAGCGCGTCGAGCGCCTCCAGGGCATCCTCGAGCTGGCGCAGCCCGCTGCCGGCGGGCAGGTAGTCGCGGATGACCAGGGTACGGTCGGCGTCCACGCCGGCCATCAGCTCTTCGAGCTGCAGGGACAGCAGGCGGCCGTCGGTACCCAGCTCGACGACGTAGCCGGCGATCTCGTCGGCGATCCGCCGTACCATTTCCAGCCGCTGTACCACCGCGACCGCGTCCCGCACCGTGACCAGATCCTCGATCTCCAGCGCCGACAGGGCGCCGGAGACCTCGTCCAACCGCAGCTTGTACCGCTCCAGGGTGGCCAGCGCCTGGTTCGCCCGGGACAGGATGGCACCCGAGTCGTCGAGGACGTGCCGCTGACCGCTGACGTAGAGCCCGATGATGTGCATCGACTGGCTGACCGAGATCACCGGGTACCCGGTCTGCTTGGCCACCCGCTCGGCGGTGCGGTGCCGGGTGCCGGACTCCTCGGTCTCGATCGCCGGGTCGGGCATCAGGTGCACGTTGGCACGGACGATTCGGGTGCCGTCGGAGGACAGGACGACCGCACCGTCCATCTTGCACAGTTCCCGCAGCCGGGTCGCGGAGAATTCGACGTCGAGCGGGAAGCCGCCGGTGCACAGCGACTCCACCGTACGATCGTGGCCGAGCACGATCAGCGCGCCGGTGCGGCCGCGCAGGATCCGTTCCAGGCCGTCACGGAGCGCGGTGCCCGGGGCCATCAACGCGAGGGTGGCGCGCAACGGATCGGTACTGGCGGTGCTGCCGGCCCAACTGGCGAGGCCGCCGCCGCCACCACCCCCGGCGCGGAACGCCAGGCCGGCACCCGGCCTCGGTGGGCCGGCGTTGCCCGGTCTGAGGGCGTCGCGGTCGATCGGCACCCGAACAGTCTACGGATCGCCGGTGAACTCGTGACGGTCCGGTGTGTCGGGTCCCGTTCGGCTCGGTGTGTCGGGTCTCGACCGGCTCGGTGTGTCGGCCGACGCGCGGGCCGCGCACTGGACCGCGGCCCGTACGTCGCCCACCTCCTGAACCCGCATCCCGGCCGGTGCCGTCGCGGCCGAACCGGGTGGCACGAGCGCGTGCCGGAAGCCGAGCCGGGCGGCCTCGGCGAGCCGGCGGGGTACCGCACCGACCCGGCGTACCTCGCCGGTCAGGCCGACCTCGCCGATCGCCACCAGGTCGGCGGCGAGCGGCAGGTCGTGCGTCGCGGACGCGACGGCCAGCGCCATGCCGAGGTCGGCGGCCGGCTCGACGACCCGGATCCCGCCCACCGTCGCGGCGAACACCTCGCGGTCGTGCAGTTTCGCCCCGGTGCGGCGCTGCAGGACCGCGAGCACCATCGCCAGGCGGGCCGAGTCGAGCCCCGACACGGTGCGCCGGGGCGAACCCGCGACCTGCGCGCCGATCAGCGCCTGTACCTCGGTGACGAGCGCCCGCCGACCCTCCATCGCGACGGTCACGCAGGTGCCCGGGGTCGGCTCCGCGTACCGGGTGAGGAACAGCCCGCTCGGGTCGGCCAGCCCGGCGATCCCGCCCTCGTGCATCTCGAAGCAGCCGACCTCGTCGGCCGCCCCGAACCGGTTCTTCAGCCCGCGTACCAGCCGCAGCGCGGAGTGCCGGTCGCCTTCGAACTGGAGCACCACGTCGACCAGGTGCTCCAGTACCCGCGGGCCGGCGACCTGGCCGTCCTTGGTGACGTGGCCGACGAGCACGGTGGCGACACCGCGCTCCTTGGCGACCGTGATGAGCGCGGCGGTGACGGCGCGGACCTGGGTGACCCCGCCCGGTACCCCGTCGGTCCCGGGCGCGGTGATGGTCTGCACCGAGTCGACGACCAGCAGCCCGGGCTTGACCGCGTCGAGGTGCCCGAGCAGGGCCTCGAGGTCGGTCTCCGCGGCGAGGTAGAGCCGGTCGTCCAGCGCACCGAGCCGCTCCGCCCGTAGCCGGACCTGACTGACCGACTCCTCACCGGAGACGACCAGCGCCGGGCTGCCCGAGCCGGCCGCCCACTGCTGGGCCACGTCGAGCAGCAGCGTGGACTTGCCGACCCCGGGCTCGCCGGCGAGCAGGACGACGGCGCCGGGTACCAGGCCGCCGCCCAGCACCCGGTCGAGTTCGCCGACGCCGGTCGGCCGGTACCGGGCCGGCTCGGCGCTGATCGTGGCGATCGGGCGGGCCGGCTCCAACGGTGCCCGCGGCATGACCGCGCGCAGCGTGCCGGGCAGCCCGGCGCCACCGGTGGAGTCGATGATCGAACCCCACTCGCCGCACTCCGGGCACCGTCCGACCCATTTCGGCGGCCGGTGCCCGCAGGCGTCACACCCGTAAGCCGCCCTCGCTCTCGTAGCCACGCGCGCAACGTACCGGAGCGGTACGACGGGAACGCGCTACTCGGCGGCCGAGCCGGTCGGCCGGGGCAGCGGGCTCGCCGCTGGCGCGACCGGCAGGTCGGCCGGCGGCTTCTGGTCGCCGATGCTGAAGCTCTGCCCGCCGGACATGCTGAACTGGAAGACGGCCCGGATCGCCTGCTCGTTGCCCAGCGCTTCGGGCAGGTCGACGACCTGGAGGTACTGGCTGGCCCGCGGGCTGAGTTCGACGCAGCCGGTCGCCGGGATCGTCACGCTGATGCTGGTCGGGCCGGTCGGGCTCGGGCTGGGGCTGGGGCTGGGGCTCGGTGAGGCCGACGGCGAGGTCGAGACGGAACCGGATACCGACGCCGACCCGGATGCCGACGCCGATTCGGACGGGGATGCCGACGCGGTCGTCGTCGGCAGCGGGGTGGTACCGGGCGAGCGCGGGGTGACGCAGGGTGCCGCGGTACCCGCGCCGGTCGCCGGTCGCAGCTGTACCGGGACCGTCCGGCCATCGGGCAGCACCTCGGCCGCGCTCACGTTGACCAGGCTGATCGGCTCCCTGGTGTCGTTGAAGACCCAGAACGACACGGGCGCGCTGGCGCCCTTCGGGTACCCCTTCGGCCCGCCGTACTCGACGGTCGCCTGGCGGACGAACACCGGCCGCCCGGGCGCCTGGACGTTCGCCCCCGGCACGGCGGGCTGGATGGCCGCCGTCTGCGCGATCTGCCCGGCACCGCAGGCGCTGACCAGCGCGATGGTCAGGGCCCCGGTGACGGCCAGGCCGTAAACCACCAGCGGCCGACGGTTCGAGCGGGTCACGGCGCGCCTCCTCGTAGCTAAGCAGGACCGCGGTACAGCGTAGTAGCCGTCCAGGTCGTGGTTTGCTCAGGCCCCGGTACCCGAGATCAGCAGAAGTATCACGTCGGCGAGGGCGACGAGCAGGACGGCGCGGAATGGCGCCCGGGAACCGGGCCGGCGGGAGAGGTACCACCCGGCCGTCAGCGCCACCCCGGCGGCCACCAGGATCGCCAGGCCCACCCAGGACGGCGGCCCGGGCGGCCCGAAGACCAGGACGGCAGTGGCGGCCAGCAGCAGCGCGCCGCCGGCCAGCCAGGAGCCGGTCGCGCCGAGCCGCTGGGGCAGCCCGCGGACGCCGGTACGGGCATCGTCGGCCAGGTCGGGCAGCACGTTGACGAAGTGCGCGCCGCCGCCGAGCAGCGCGCCGGCTGCGACCAGCCACCAGGGCGGGACGGCCGGCTTGCCGAGCACCACGAACGCCGGGAGTATCCCGAACGAGACCAGGTACGGCAACGGCGACAGCGCGGTGAACTTCAACGGCCAGTCGTATGACAGCCCGCTCACCAGTCCCAGCGTGGCGGCACCCGCCGCGCGCGGCCCGGACAGCAGTGCCAGCGGTACCACCGCCAGACCCGCCACGACGGCCGCCAGCCCGACCGCGCGCCGGGACACCCGACCCGCCGCGACCGGCTTGTCCTGCCGGCCCACCACGCGGTCCCGGTCGGCGTCCAGCCAGTCGTTGGTCCACCCGACGCAGAGCTGACTGGCGCCGAGCGTGGCGGCCACCGCCGCCACCCCACCCGGGCCGCGCCCGACCACGACGGCGAGCAGCGCGGCCACGGTCGTCACGGCCGCGGCCGGCTCGGGATGCGCGGAGCGCAGCAGGTCGAGGATGCGGGGCACGACGGCAAGTGTGGTGGGTCACCTCGATCCGTGCCAAGCTCGAACGGTGCGCCGGAATGATCTCGCGCAGTGTGCCCCGTCCACTCGCTTCGCGGCGCTCAGCGCTCGTCGGTCCAGACGACGCCGCGCCGCTCCCGCTCGCTCCCTCTACGACACCCTTGCGGGCGAGTGGTGGCGGCCGGGCGGGGCGTTCACCGTGCTGCACGGCATCGCCGCGGCGCGGGCGCGGCTCGTCCCGCCGGCGGCCCGCCCCGGCGCCGTCCTGGTCGATCTGGGCTGCGGCGCCGGCCTTCTCGCGCCACACGTCCACACCAAGGGGTACCGGCACGTCGGCGTCGACCTGGTCGGCTCCGCACTCGATCAGGCGGCCGCCCACGGGGTCGACGCTATCCGCGCCGACGTCACCCGGCTCCCCCTTGCGGACGGCTGTGCCGACGTGGTCAGCGCTGGAGAGCTGCTGGAGCACGTGGCGGACCGGGGCGCGGCGGTGGCCGAGGCGTGCCGGGTACTGCGGCCGGGCGGGGTACTCGTGCTCGACACGCTCAACGCGACGGCGCTGAGCCGGTTCCTCGCGGTCACGGTCGCCGAGCGGATCGATCCCACGATCGCCGGCCTTCATGATCCGGACCTGTTCGTCGACCCACGCATACTGGTGAATGAGTGCGCCCGGCACGGGGTACGGCTGGCGGTACGTGGGCTCCGGCCGGCCGCGCTCGACCTGGCGCGGTGGCTGGCGACCAGGCGAGGGGCGGTGGCGATGGTACCGACGTGGAGCACGGCCGTGCTGTACCAGGGCCGGGGCGTGAAAACGTGACAGCGGTCGACACCGCTCGGCGGCTCGCGCCGCGGTTCGCCGCCCGGGCCGCCGCGCACGACCGGGACGGTACCTTTCCCGTTGACGACTTCGCCGACCTGCGCACGGCCGGCCTGTTCGGGCTCATGGTGCCCGACCGGCTGGGCGGCCTGGGCGCCGGCTTCGGCGACTACGCCGACGTCGCGTACGAGCTGGCCCGGGGCAGCGGCGCGACGGCCCTCGTGTTCAACATGCACGCCTCGATCACCGGCGCGCTGGCCGGGATCCCACCGGCGATGGCGTCCGCGCTCGGGGTACCGGACGAGTTCTGGGCGGCCCGCGACGAGTTCCTGCGCGGCGCGGCGGACGGGAAGTTCTACGCGGTCGCGATGAGCGAGCGGGGCGTCGGTTCCCGGCTCTCCCAACTGTCCACTGTGTACGGTGCCGAGGACGGCGGGTACCGCATCAAGGGCGCGAAGGCGTTCGTCTCCGGCGCCGGCCACGCCGACGGATACCTCGTCGCCGCGCGCCGCGCCGACGACCCGCAGACCGTCTCCCAGTTCCTGGTACCGGCCGGCACGCCGGGCCTCGCCGTCGAGTCCACCTGGGACTCGCTGGGCATGCGCGCCACCTGCTCGCACGACCTGCACCTCGACGTCCGGGTGGCGCCGGGCACGCTGCTCGGCGGCGTGGAAGGGCTGGCGCTCTGGTTCGCCCAGCTGATGCCGCACTGGCTGGTGGCCAGCTACGCGGCCGTGTACGTCGGCGTCGCGCAGGCCGCGGTCGACGCCGCTGTGACCCACCTGACCGGCCGCGGCCTGGCCGGGCTCCCAAACGTGCGGGCCCGGATCGGGCGCGCCGACGCCGCCGTGGCCGCCGCGCGGCTGGCCGTCGCCGAGGCCGCCCGGCGGGTTGACGCGGCACCCGGGGACACCGAGACCAACCGCTGGGTATGGCGGGCCAAGCTGCTCGCCGGTACCACCGCCGCCGAGGTCGCGGCGAGCATGCTGGAGGCCGCCGGTACCTCGGCCACCCGGCGCGGCAACCCGCTGGAGCGCCTGTACCGCGACGCCCGCTGCGGTTCCCTGCAACCCGCGACGTCCGACGTGTGCGCCGACTGGCTGGGCATCGCGGCCCTCGGCGGCGACCCGGACGCCGACGGATCGGCGCCCCGGTGGTAGCCCTCGCCGGGATCGGCATCTCGCATCCGCCAGCACTGCGCCAGGACGACCTGTGGCGCGGCTTCTTCCGCGCGCACTACTCGGGCGTGCAGCGGGCGCTGGCGTCCCGGCTGTTCTCGAACTCCGGCGTGGCCACCCGGCACGGCGCGCTCAACCCGCTGATCGAGGACGTGTCCGGCTGGTCCACCGAGCGGCGGATGCGCCGGTACCTCACCGAGGCGCTCCCGCTCGGCAAGGCGGCGGTCGGCGACGCCCTGGCCGCCGCCGGGCTGCCCGCGGCCGAGGTGGGCCTGTTCGCGGTGTGCTCGTGCACCGGGTACGTGACGCCGGGGCTGGACATCCTGCTGGCCCGCGACCTCGGTATGCCGGCCGACGCCCAGCGGCTGTTCATCGGCCACATGGGCTGCTACGCCGCCCTTCCGGGGCTCGGCGTGGCCGGCGACTTCGCCCGCTCCCGGGGCCGCCCCGCCGTCCTGCTCTGCCTGGAGCTGACCAGCCTGCACGTCCAGCCGCCGACCGCGGACGCCGAGCAGATCGTCGCGCACGCGCTGTTCTCCGACGCCGCGGCCGCCGTCGTGGTCCGGCCCGCCTCCCGGGGGTACCGGTTGCTGGACCTCGTCTCGGTGACCGACACGACGGCGGCCGACCACATGACCTGGGACGTGACCGACCTGGGCTTCCGGATGGGCCTGTCCAACCGGGTACCGGACGTGCTCGACCTGCACGTCGGCCCGCTGGTCGGGGAGCTGCTGCGCCGGCACGGCCTCGCACTGTCCGATGTGGACGGTTGGGCGGTGCACCCGGGCGGCCCGCGGATCCTCGACGTGATCCAGTCCCGGCTCGGCCTGACAGACGCCGACCTGGCGGCCTCCCGTCAGGTACTCGCCGAGCACGGCAACTGCTCGTCCCCGACGGTACTGATGATCCTGGAGGCGCTGCGGCCGGCCGCGCCGGAGCGGATCGTGGCACTCGCATTCGGCCCCGGCCTGACCCTCTACGCCGCCCTGCTCGGCCGCTAGAGCTAGAGCTAGAGCTTGGCCAGGTCGGCGGAGAAGTCCTCGACCCTGGCTACCCCGGGGACGGTCCGGATGACTTCGCCGGTGCCCTTGACCAGGATCGCGATCACCCCGGTCGCCGGCGGCGAACCGGCATAGGTACCGCGCAGCCGGCCATCCGGGTCGGCGACCGACTGGAGGCGTATCCCGACCGGCGGGGCACTGGGCAGCACGGGCGCGGCGGTGTGTCCGACCGCGAGGACGGTGACCCCCGCGGGTACCGCCTTGGCGGTGGCCAGCTCCAGGTCGGCGCAGGCGCAGTTGTCGGCGAGCAGGAGCACGGCCGGCAGGCTGTTGCGCAGGTGCACCTGGCTGCCGTCGGCGCCGACCAGGGTCAGGTCGGGCACCATCGGCCCGGCGCTGGCATCGGTGCTGGTCCGGCGCGGTGTGCCGGTGGTGGGGTGCCCGCCGGGGCCGGGCCAGGCGAGCGCGAAGAGGCTGGTGAGCGTCGCGACGATGGCGACCGCCATGATCAGGAGGGGTAGCCCGAGCGAGGAACCGTCCTGGCCGCCGCGCGATGCCGGCAGGTGCAGCCGCCGGCGCCAGCGGATGCCGCGGACCCGCCAGCGCAGTTCCCGGCGGACCTCGGTGGCTTCGCGGTCGAGCTCGGACGGGTCGTCCGGGATGATGACGACCCCCCACTCGGGAGGGAGGTCGGGCAGGCCACCGCCGTTCGGCGGTGATCCGCCGTTGTCCCCGCGCTGCGAGCCCATGACGTTCTCCTCGGCCTTGCGTCCACTTTCTCGCACCCGGCGGGGGAGCGCCAGTGGGACTTGGACCCTTCGGTACCCCGAGAGCCATATAGTTACTCCTGGCTATGTAGGTGACATGTCCCGAATTGCCATTCGCGCAGGTCACGACCCGACTACGCATCGTGAGGATGCACGGATCAGTGCGCGTGTCAAGCCCGGGAAGCGGGACTCACACCCATGCTGACCAGCGCGAACGCCCTCCCCGGGGCTGGGCCGTCCGGGTACCTCCGTGTTACCCTAGACACAGCGAAAGGGGCTTCGAACCTATGGTTTTTAGTGTGGGCGAAACCGTTGTCTACCCCCACCACGGGGCCGCACTCATTGAGGCAATCGAGACTCGGATCATCAAGGGCGAGGAGAAGTTGTACCTCGTGCTCCGGGTCGCGCAGGGTGATCTGACGGTCCGGGTACCCGCCGAAAACGCCGAGATCGTCGGTGTCCGTGAGGTTGTCGGAGAGGAAGGCCTGACCAAGGTCTTCGATGTTCTCCGGGCTCCGCACACCGAGGAACCGACCAACTGGTCGCGGCGTTACAAGGCCAACCTGGAGAAGTTGGCATCTGGCAACCCGCTCAAGGTCGCCGAGGTCGTGCGGGACCTCTGGCGTCGCGAGCGCGAGCGTGGGCTGTCGGCTGGCGAGAAGCGCATGCTGGCCAAGGCCCGGGACATCCTGGTCGGCGAGGTTGCGCTCGCCGAGAAGAGCACGAAGGACGAGGCGGAGATCCTTCTCGACAAGGTCCTCACCGAGGCCTGACCGGCCCCGATCCGCGAAACCCGTTCCCCAGGACCGCGACGTGACCGCGCAACCCGATGCGCGCGGTGACGTCGCGGTCCTTGTTGTGGCGGCCGGTCTGGGGGTCCGGCTCGGGGCCGGTACCCCGAAGGCGCTGCGGTTGCTGGCCGGACAGCCCCTGCTGGTCCACGCGATGCGGAGGGTCGCGGCCGCGCCGTCAGTTGGCGTCGTGGTCGTCGCCGCCCCGCCGGCCGAGGTGGACGCCGTCGCGCGGTTGCTCGGGTCGGCGGTCACCGTCGTGCCCGGGGAGGCGCACCGGCAGGCCTCGGTGGCGGCCGCGCTGGCCGCGGTACCGGACCGGTTCGAGATCGTGCTGGTGCACGACGCCGCCCGGGCGCTCGCACCCACCGCGCTGGTCGAGGCCGTCGCCGCGGCCGTGCGCGGCGGTGCGGACGCGGTGATCCCGGTACTGCCGGTGGTCGACACGGTCAAGGAGGTTGTCGCCGACACCGTGGTGGGCACGGTGGACCGGTCGGTGCTGCGGGTGGTCCAGACGCCGCAAGGCTTCCGGCGCGCGGTGCTCGCCGCGGCACACCGGGCCGCGGTCGACTCCCACACCGACGACGCCGGTCTCGTCGAAAAGCTGGGGGTACCGGTGGTCGCGGTGCCCGGTCACGAGGCCGCTTTCAAGATCACAAGACCGGTCGATCTGGTACTCGCGGAGGCGCTGCTCGCTGGCGAGCGCTGACTGGTAGCCGCTCCGACAAGCTGCGCGGCTGGCGAGCGCTGACTGGTAGCCGCTCCGACAAGCTGCGCGGCTGGCGGTACCCTCGCCTCGTGATCATTCCCCGCGTCGGCGTGGGTACCGACGTGCACGCCTTCACCCCCGACCGGCCCTGCTGGGTCGCCGGCCTGCTGTGGCCCGGGGTACCCGGACTGGCCGGGCACTCGGACGGCGACGTGGCGGCGCACGCCGCCTGCGACGCGCTGCTGTCCGCTGCCGGCCTGGGCGACCTCGGCTCGAACTACGGCACCGCGCGCCCGGAGTGGGCCGGCGCCTCGGGTGCGGCCCTGCTCGCGGAGACCGCGCAGCGGGTCCGCGCGGCCGGATTCCGGGTGGGCAACGTGTCGATCCAGGTGATCGGCGTGACCCCGAAGGTCGGGCGGCGCCGGGCCGAGGCGCAGGAGGTCCTCGGTACCGCGCTCGGCGCGCCGGTGACCGTGTCCGGCACCACGACCGACGGGCTCGGCCTGACCGGCCGCGGCGAGGGGCTGGCCGCCGTCGCGGTGGCGGTTGTGGTACCGATGGACGAATGACAGCACTCACCGATCTCGCCAAGCGGCTCATCGACGGGCCGACTTTCGCCGTCGTCTCCACGATCAACCCGGACGGCGCGCCCCAGTCCAGCGTGGTGTGGGTCAAGCGGGACGGTGACGACATCCTCTTCTCGACCATCCGCGGCCGGCGCAAGACGAAGAACATGGAGCGCGACCCGCGGGTCGGCGTGACGCTGTACGACCCGGCCGACCCGTACCGCTACGTCGAGGTGCGCGGTGCCGTGTCGCTGACCGAGGAGGGCGGCCCGGAGCTGATCCAGGACCTGTCGCAGAAGTACGACGGCGTGCCGTTCCGCGAGGGCCGGCCGGACAACGTACGGGTCGTCGTGCGGATCACTCCGACTCGCGTGATCGACCGTTAGCACCGAGCCGAGCGGAGCGAGCGCGCCAATGTCACCGCGCCCAGGTCCAGGCGTACGCGGTGTCCTCAATGGACAGTGCCGGCTCGCAGAGGTCCAGCGGCCGGAACGTGTCCACCATGACGGCCAGCTCGTCGAAGTAGTCCACGCCGATGGCCCGCTCGACCGCACCGGGCTGCGGGCCGTGGGTGAACCCGCTGGGGTGCAAGGAGATCGAGCCCTGGGCGATGCCGGAACCGCGCCGCGCCTCGTAGCTGCCGCCGGTGTAGAACAGCACCTCGTCGGAGTCGGTGTTGTGGTGGTGGTACGGCACCGGGATAGCGAGCGGGTGGTAGTCCACCTTGCGGGGTACGAACGAGCACACCACGAAGTTCGGCCCCTGGAACGTCTGGTGCACCGGCGGCGGCTGGTGTACCCGGCCGGTGATCGGCTCGAAGTCGTGGATGGAGAACGCCCACGGGTACAGGCAGCCGTCCCAGCCGACGACGTCGAAGGGATGCTTCGCGTAGCGGTGGCGGGTCCAGCCGCGCCGGTGCTGGACGAGCACCTCGACGTCCTCGCCGTCCTCCTGGATCGGATCGGGGCCGCGCAGGTCGCGCTCGCAGTACGGGGAGTGCTCCAGAAACTGGCCGCGCGCCGACAGGTACCGCTTCGGCGGGCCGACGTGGCCGGTGGCCTCGATCGCGAGCAGGCGCACCGCGCCGTCCGGGATGATCCGGTGGATCACCGAGGTGGGGATGATCGCGTAGTCGCCCTCGCCGAGGTCGAGCGCCCCGAACGGGGTTTCCACGCGGGCCCGGCCTTCCTCGACGTACAGGCACTCGTCGCCGATCGCGTTGCGGTACAACGGGGATGGGCGGTCGGCGACCACATAGGACAGCCGCACGTCGTCGTTGGCGAGCAGGTGCTGGCGGTCGAGCACCGGGTCGGCGCCGGACGCGTCGAGCTTGTGGGTCTGGAAGTGGCGCGGCTTGAGCGGCCGGTTGGGCAGTCGGGACCAGGCCGGCGGGGTGAACTCCTCGGCGGCGACGATCGCGGTCGGCGGGTACCGGTGGTAGAGCAGCGACGAGTCCGACGAGAAGCCCTCCTGGCCCATCAGCTCCTCCGCGTACAGGCCGCCGTCGGGCCGGCGGAACTGGGTGTGGCGCTTCGGCGGGACATCGCCAACCCGGCGGTAGTAGGGCATCCGGTGCCACCTTTCGGTCGCCTGCGTCCGGTAATCGGACGCTGTTGTCCGTTTCTCGTAGCGTCCGATATGTTCGGTAGCCGTGTCAACACCGCTGCCGGTCGTCTTCGCCCGCCTCGTCGACGACGCTGCCGTGTACCCACCCGGCAGCGCACCGCTGCACGAGGCGGTCAAGGACCACCGGCGGCACCGGTCCGCCTGGTACGCCGGGCTGGTCGGGCCGCTGCTCGTACCCGCCTCGGCGACCGGGCAGCTCGCCGAGCTGGTCGACCCGGCCGAGGGGTTCGCGGTCGGGGTGGTCGCCGACACCGGCATCGCCGGGCTGCGGGCGGCGCTCGCCGCGGCGCCACCGGCGGTGGTACAGGTGGAGGTCGCGGTCGCCAAGCGGGGCGAGGATCCGCTGCCGGGCGTGGCCGCGCTGCTCGACCTGCTCCGCCCGCTCGCCGGGCTGCGCGCGTACGCGGAGGTACCGCTCACCTTCGGGCTGCTGTCCGCGCTCGACACGCTCTCCGAGGCGCGGCGCGAAGGGCTGCCGGTGGCGGCCAAGTTCCGCACCGGCGGGCTGGCCGCCGAGCTGTTCCCCACGCCGATCGAGCTGGCCGCTGTGATCTGTGCCTGCCGGGATCGCGAGCTGCCGTTCAAGCTCACCGCCGGGCTGCACCACGCGATCCGGCACACCGACCCGGAGACCGGTTTCATCCACCACGGCTTCCTCAACGTCCTGGTGGCCACCGCACAGGCGGTACACGGCGCGGAGGTCGCCGACGTGGGGGCGACCCTGGCGGTGACCGACCCGGTACCGCTGATCGAGGCGACCCGCCGGATGCTGCACCAGGACCGTCCACTGTGGATCGGCTTCGGCAGTTGCAGCGTACTGGAACCGGTCGAGGACCTCGCCCGGCTCGGGCTGCTGCCGGGAACCGCGGCATGAGCGAGCGTCAGCGGGCGAACCAGGGGCTCAGCCGGCGCCGGCAGGCCGAGGCCTCGCGAAGCGAGGCGTCGGGATGACCGGGTACGGGGTGTTCGTCCACAAGGGACGGACGCGGATCGGGTACCGCACCGGCGACGTGGTCTTCGACCTCACCGCGGCCGAGCGCGAGGAACTGGTCGACGGGCTGGGTACCTTCCAGAACGGCGCGCTCAACGACTTCCTCGCCCTCGGTCCTCCACAGTGGACGGTCGTGGCGCAGCAGGCGACCCAGCTACCGGATCGGCTGTCGGTACCGCTCGGCGAGGTCGAGCCGGTACTGCCGTTCCGCGTCGCCGACTACGTGGACTTCTACTCCTCCGAGCACCACGCGGCGAACGTTGGCCGCATCTTCCGGCCGGACCAGCCGCCGTTGCTGCCGAACTGGCGGCACCTTCCGGTCGGGTACCACGGGCGGGCCGGTACCGTCGTCGTCTCCGGTACCCCGGTCGTGCGGCCGTGCGGGCAGCGCGGGCCGGGTGACGTCGGCCCCTCGCAGCGCCTGGATATCGAGGCCGAGCTCGGATTCGTGGTCGGGGTACCCAGCCAGCTCGGCAGACCGGTGCCGGCCGACGACCTCACCGCCCACGTCTTCGGCGTGGTCCTGGTCAACGACTGGTCCGCGCGGGACCTGCAGGCCTGGGAGTACCGGCCGCTCGGGCCGTTCCTCGCCAAGTCGTTCGCGACCAGCATCTCGCCGTGGGTCGTACCGCTGTCCGAGCTGGCCCGAATCGATGCGCCCGAGCAGGATCCGCCGGTCGCCGGGTACCTCGTCGAGAAGCACCGGTACACCTTCGACGTCGAGCTGGCCGTGGAGTGGAACGGCACGGTGGTGAGCCGGCCGCGGTTCCGTACTCTCTACTGGACCCCGGCGCAGCAGCTCGCCCACCTCACCTCGGGCGGCGCCAGCCTGCGCACCGGCGACCTGTACGCCTCCGGCACGATCTCCGGCCCCGAACCCGACCGGGTCGGCTCGTTCCTGGAGCTGAGCCAGGGCGGCGCCGAGCCGGTCACGCTCGCGGACGGCAGTACCCGGACGTATCTGGCCGACGGCGACACCGTCACGATTCGGGGACGGGCGGCCGGTGCGGACGGCGGGGTCGTCGACCTGGGCGAAGTGGAAGGTAGGGTGGTTCCCGCTCAGGGGGTGAGGTGATGCGGCGGTCGCTGATCGCGGGAGGCGCGGTGGCGCTGCTGCTGACCGTCTTCGCGGCGGTCCGGGTCTTCGCCCCGGGCGACACGCTGGACCGCTCCCGCGAGCCGTACCCGCAGCCGCGCGCCGCCTATGCCCACGTGTACGGCGAGCTGATGCGCTCACCGCTACTGATCGGTACCTGGATGCGGGTGTACGGCGCACAGAACCGGGTCTGGGCCGACGGCCCGGTCTGGTTCGGGGTACCGGCGAGCGCACTGTGGGCGTTCCGGCGCTGGCCGGCGCAGCTCGTCGGAGTCGTGGCCGACGACCATGTCGTGGTGTCGAAGTGGTCGGACGGGAAGCTCGTCGCGATCGATCCGGAGACGGGCCGGATCATGTGGCGGGCGGATGCCGGCGTGGGCGCCACCTCGTACCAGGGCCGGCGGACCGGGGCGAGCACCGTGTACGAGCCGCCAGGGCTGTACCTGGCGCCGGTACCCGACGGGCGCCCGGTGGTGGTGTCCGAGCGGGCGGACGGCGAGCTGACGGCGCTTTCCACCGGTACCGGCGCGGTGCTGTGGCACCGGCAGTTCAAGGACCGGCCGGACTGCCGCAGGATGTTCACCGGCCCGCGCGTGGTCGTGGTCATCGACCGCTGCCCAGTACCGTCCACAGTGGACGTTTACGCCGCCGCCACCGGGCAGCCGATGGCGGCGCCGCCGGCGGGTCCGACCGTCTGGCCGGTCGGCTGCACGGTCGGCCGCCAGGGCTGCACCGGTCTGGCCGGCCTCGGCGGTGGCTGGCTGATCGGCCCGGATGGCGGGTTCACCCGCGCGCCGGCCCTCACCGACACCGACGGGTGGCTCGCCGGGCGGCTCGTGGTCCACCTGGCCGACGGCCGCATCGTTGCGCACGACCCGGTGACCGGAGCGCCCGCGTGGTCGTGGCCGGCATCCAGCGCGGCACCCGCCGGAGCGCGTGTCGTGGCGGTCGAACCCGGGCTGGTACACGTCGTCACCTCCGACGGCGACCTGTTCAACATCGACGCGGCAAACGGCGTCGAGGTCAGCGGATACCCCGCGCACGTCCTCGGGGTACACAAGCCGTGGGTACCCGGGCACGTGTACGCGTCGCACGGGTACGTCGCCATCGAGCGGTTGCTGCCCGGCGGGCGGCCGGAGCAGAAGGACAGCCAGTACTACTACCCGTTCCCGACCGTCCTGCTCACCGGGAGTTGAGCGCTTACAGGGAGTTGAGCGCGGCGTCGGCGGCGGCGAGGAACTTGTCGTTCTCGTCGGCGGTGCCGATCGTCACCCGGACCCCCTCCGGGAATGGGCGCACGATCACGCCGTGCTGCTCGCACACCGCGGCGAACTCGACGGACCGTTCGCGCAACGGCAGCCAGACGAAGTTCGACTGGGTGTCCGGTACCTCCGGCAGCAGCTTCTGGACCGCGGCCTGCACCCGCTCGCGCTCGGTGACCACGAGCTCGGCCCGGCGGCGCATCTCGACCTCCTGGTCCAGGGCGGCCAGCGCGGCGGCCTGCGCCACTGCCGAGGCGGAGAACGGCGTCACCACCTTGCGGATCGCGTCGGACACCGCAGGTGACGCGACCGCATACCCGATCCGCAGCCCGGCCAGGCCCCACGCCTTCGACAGCGTGCGGAGTACGACGACGTTGGGCTCGTCGCCGTAGGTGGTCAGGGCGTCGGGCACGTCCGCGTCGGTGACGAACTCGCGATACGCCTCGTCGAGCACGACGAGCGTGGTCTGCGGTACCGCGTCGAGGAACGCGTCGAGCTCGGCCCGGCGGGCCGCCGTACCGGTCGGGTTGTTGGGGTTGCAGACGAAGACCAGGCGGGTGCGCGGGGTGATCGCCGCCGCCATCGCGGCGAGGTCGTGGCCGTGGTCGGGCCGGTTGGGTACCCGGATGCTGGTCGCTCCGGCGGACGCCGCGATGATCGGGTACGCCTCGAAGGAGCGCCACGAGTACAGCACCTCGTCCTGCGGGCCGAGCGTCGTCGCGCGGACCAGGTGCTCGGCCAGGGCCACCGACCCGCAGCCGGTGCTGATCCGCTGCGGATCCACGCCGCACCGCGCGGCCAGCTTCTCGCGCAGCGCGACGACCCCCATGTCCGGGTACCGGTGGCTGACCGCGGCCGCCTCGGTGATCGCTTCGACGACGCCGGGCAGCGGACCGTACGGGACCTCGTTGCTGGCGAGCTTGCAGGCGCCCGGTACGGTCCGGCCCGGCACGTACGAGGGCAGCGCGTCGAGATCCGGGCGGGTGAGGCTCATGGTTGTTCTCCGGTCTTCTCCGGCGGCGGGTGGGGAGTCAGCTCGTGGCCCTTCCGTCCACTGTGGACGACGACGGTGGCCGCGGTGCGGTCGTGCAGGGCGAGGTGCAGCGGGCCGCCGAGGCACGGCGAGATCGAGTCGACGAGCTGGAGGATGAAGCCGAGCCCGCAGGTCCACAGCAGGACCGGCAGGGCCAGCGGGTTCCAGCGGCGCAACGCGCGGGCGAAGCCGAGCGGCTGGGTGCCCTCCAGCGGCATCACCTTGATGCCCACGACCCGCTTGCCGTACGTCTGCCCGCTCTGTGCGATCGCCGGTACCTCGTACACCAGCCAGACCAGCACGATCACCAGCGGGATGATGGTGAAGGAGTACCTGATCCCGTTGGGGACCGCGGGCTGCGCGGCCCGGGAGCCGGTCTGCGCCGCGCGCAGGAACGCGCTGGCGTACGGCCCCAGGTCGGACAGGAACAGGTAGATCAGCCAGCTGTTGGCGACCAGGCTGAGGCCGAGCAGCACACCGAAGTCGATCAGCCGGGCCAGGAACCGCAGGCCGAGCGGGGCGACCGGGAAGCCGTGCGGGCGCGGCCGGGCGAGCACGAACGGTACGCCGCCGACCCACTGGACGCCGGGCGGCAGCGGTACCCCTTGCGGGGATACCCCTGGCGGTGGGGTCGCGGGCGGTGGCGCCCCGGGTAGCTGCGGGCCCGGCATCGGCGGGGCCGGCGCTGGCCGGACGGCGCCGGGTGCGGGCCGGGTGCGTGGCGGTGGCGCGGTGCCCGTGGGTCGCCTGACCGCGGCTTCCCGCGGCGGCCCGGGCGGTGGGCTGGCGTCCGCCGGCAGCGGGTCGCCGATCCAGCCCTCGCCGTCCCAGTACCGCTGGGTCGTCGGCGCGGCGGGGTCCTTGTACCAACCCGGCGCGATTCCGGTCATGCTGGCACCTTTACCACAACCGTCTGCGGCCACTTGTCGTGCAGGCACTGGCGGTACGGCTGGTCCCAGAGCTGCCAGAGTCCGTCCAGATAGGCGACCGGACCGAGGAAGGCGCAGCCGACCTGGACGAGGAAGCGCTTGCCGGCCGTGCGGGTGTCCATCGGCGCGCCGTCGGCGAGGCGCACGATCTTGATCTTCATGACCCGCTTGCCGACGGTCTGGCCCTTCCGCACCTGGTACACCACGAGGTAGAGGTACTGCGCCAGGATCTGCAGCGGGAAGAGCACGACGAAGAAGAGGACGTAGAGCCAGATCAACGGGCCGAGGTCGGGCGTCCCGCCGGGCGGCGTCGCGCGGGCCGCGTGGATGATCGCGGGGATGAGCAGGGCCATCAGGATGGCCAGCGGGATCAACAGGACCGCGGCCAGAACCAGTCCATCCAGGAGGTACGCGGCGAGCCGCGTGCCGAAGTCGGCCAGCGGCGCACCGTTGGGTGCTACGGGCCCGGGCCGGTACCCGGCGGGCCGATAGCCGGGTGGCGGCACGGAGTACCCGCTCGTCGGCGGCTGGTAGCCCGGGGGCGGGGGGTAGCCGGGCGGCGGCGGGTACCCCGGAGGTGGCTGCGTCACGCAGTAAGTGTTACAGGTTCCCGCGACGCTCCTGTTCCCGCTCTATCGCCTCGAACAGCGCCTTGAAGTTGCCCTTGCCGAAGCCGAGCGAGCCGTGCCGCTCGATCAGCTCGAAGAACACCGTCGGCCGGTCCTGTACCGGTTTGGTGAAGATCTGTAGCAGGTACCCGTCTTCGTCCCGGTCGACCAGGATCCGCCGCTGGCGCAGCTCCTCGATCGGTACCCGGACGGTACCGATGCGGGCGCGTAGCGCCGGGTCCTGGTAGTAGGAGTCCGGGGTGTCGAGGAACTCGACCCCGGCGGCGCGCATCGCATCGACCGTGGCGAGGATGTCGTTGCTCGCCAGCGCGATGTGCTGCGCGCCCGGACCGCCGTAGAACTCCAGGTACTCGTCGATCTGCGACTTCCGGCGGGACACCGCGGGCTCGTTGAGCGGGAACTTGACCTTGCGGGTACCGTTCGCGACCACCTTGCTCATCAGCGCGGAGTAGTCCGTGGCGATGTCGTCGCCGACGAACTCGGCCATGTTCGTGAACCCCATGACCCGCTGGTAGAAGCGGACCCACTCGTCCATCCGGCCCAGCTCCACGTTGCCCACCACGTGGTCGATCGCCTGGAAGAGCCGCTTCGGCACGCGGGGCCCGATCGGTTCGCGGGGCACGAAGCCCGGCCGGAACGGCCCGCCGTACCGGGACCGGTCGACCAGCGTGTGCCGGGTGTCGCCGTAGGCGGCGAGGGTCGCGACCCGGACGGTGCCGTGTGCGTCCGTCTCGTCGTGCGGCGGTTCGAGGCCGGTCGCGCCCTGCCGGATCGCGTAGGCGTACCCGGCGTCGACGTCCGGTACCTCCAGGGCGATGTCGAGCACGCCGTCGCCGTGCCGGGCGTGGTGCGCGGCGAGCGGGGTACCGGCCCGAACCGCCCCGGCGAGGACGAACCGGACCGATCCGGCGGTGAGGAGGTACTCGGCGGCGTCCGGGTACCCCTGTTCGGGACCCCGGTTGGCCACGCAGGTCATCCCGAACGCGGTGGAGTAGTAGTGCGCGGCCTGGCGCGCGTTGCCGACCACGAAGTAGAGGTGGTCGATCCCGCGTACCGGAAAGGGGTCCGTGGCGATGTCGTGCGCGACGGCGCCGACAAGCTCATCGAGGTTGACATAGTCGGCCTGGGTCATGCTCCCGAGCATCGGGCGGGGCGCTGTACTGGGCAACTGGTTCGTGTTTCGCTGCACAAGGTGCACATCTTGTCGCGCTGATTGGCCTGCCTGCTAGACAATCTGTCGTATGGTTCGACCCATCGACAGTCTGGACGCCCGACTCGTCGCGCTGCTGACCGCGCATCCGCGGACCGGCGTGCTGGAGTGCGCCCGGCGGCTGCACGTCGCGCGGGGCACGGTACAGGCGCGGCTGGACCGGCTCGCGGAGCGCGGGATCATCCGGGGGTACGGGCCGGACATCGCGCCGGCCGCGCTCGGGTACGGGGTGACCGCGTTCGTCACGCTGGAGATCCGGCAGAGCCGGGGACACGACCCGGCCGCCGCGCACCTGGCGACCATCCCCGAGGTCCTGGAGGTGCACACGATCACCGGTTCGGGCGACCTGCTCTGCCGCATCGTCGCCCGGTCCAACGCCGACCTGCAGCGGGTCATCGACCAGGTGGTGGCGTACGACGGGATCGTCCGCGCCTCGACGATCATCGCGCTCGCCGAGCAGATCCCCTACCGGACGCTGCCGCTGGTCTCCGCAGCCGCCGGACTGGGAGATCTTGGACGTTCGCACCCCCTCCCGGCGGGTGTTTGATTTGTAGCCATGATCCATGTTGCGTCCTGGAAGCTGGTCCGGGCCTGCGGGTGGAAGTCCCGTCCGGGTAAGCATCGGAGCGCCCGGTAGCAGGTCCCGGTTCGTCGTGGAGAGGTGGCGGGCTGAGCGGGGCGTCGAGAGCCTGTTTGGAGGGAGCAAGCACGCGGGCCGTAGCGTTAAGCGAACCTTGGCGACCGGCGGGAATGTTATCGCGGTGAATGGGTTGTCCGATCCGCAGTTGCGTGACCGGATTTGTAAGATCGTGGTCGATGGGGTGCGTTCGACCTCGCCACGGTGATTTGTCGCCGGCCTTCGCGAGAACCGCGGGTGTCTAGCCGCTAGGCGGATTCGGTGACCGTCCGCGCTGTGGATTCGAGTGGCCGAGCCTTCCAACAGGGGGAGTCACCGCGATGGCCGTTACCCATAGTGCTTGTCCGTTTTGTGGTCTTGATGTTGCGGGTTTCGGTGCCGCAGACTGCCGGCATT
>WNGL01000925.1_pt1 | contig 52924 bp, 45 predicted proteins | sample 5400591 | NCBI WGS metagenome assembly WNGL01 (sample SAMN13153377, study PRJNA577476) | soil metagenome | isolation source: 80 cm soil or saprolite under Garry oak tree replicate 1 | place: USA:California | collected 2016-06-15 | reverse complement strand
GATATCACGCTCACGGACAGAATCATCCTGCTGATGCTGGAAAGCCACGTGCATTGAAAGGTGCATGCGTGGTTTGCAGGGGGGCATTTGGATAAAGTCCCACTCTTGAGTGGCAACTCGCCAGGTGCCTACCCTACCCCAAGAGCATCATGCGTGCCTTTCGAGACAAAGTGAAAAAGACTGCAGGAAGGGGAAGAGCCTGTTTAGAGGTGTGGCCGGAGTTGTGTATCGCCACCGTCATCAAACGTACCGAAAAGAAACGGGTAGTAGAGGTAACACGCAAGCTGACGTTGGGAACGCTTGAGAAAGCAGAGACCCTGCTGAACAGGACGGTCGGATGCACGCAGTTCAATACGTCCTTGATTGAACGCTTCAATGGCACCATGCGTGAACGTCTGGCATCTCTCAGCCGCAAATGTCGGCATGCGGCTGCTCGCCTTGAGGCTTTGGAAGCCGGAATGTACTTGATTGGATGCACCTACAACTTCTGCTTCCCGCATCACGAATTGAGCAAAACAACGCACTTTGGGTCTGCTTGTACACCGGCAATGGCCGCAGGATTGACGGATCATATCTGGACGGTCCAGGAGGTGTTAACCTCCAAGATCGCTCCTCTCCCTTGGGTCGAACCCAAGCCACCAGGACGATCGCGAAAGAAAGCCGTCTCCGATCCGACGCTGCCGAAACGACTGCGAGGGCGACCTCGCAAACACCCCTTGCCTGATCCGAGCGTGCCCAAACGGCCACGAGGTCGCCCTCGTAAGCTTGCTTGAGCACGTTCACCGGTTAGTGGGGTTCTACCAGAACAGCACGCTAACAGTAGAAATATGCATAAGTACCGGTGTATGGAAAACACAGCTATTTCCTCTCGTACTGTTCATACAGTAGTGGGGTTATACAACAAATCGCTCCCACTTGATAGTATAAAGCATTTATGGAGCAAAGCAAGCCATGGAATGCTTCTAAATGGTCAAGAAATATCCGTGCGACCTCGAATGGAGAAACTATCCTTTACTCTTCGCGCCAAGGCTACTATAATTAGGCTGTGTTGATTAGTCGTATACGACTAACCCACTATCGATGAAAAAGTAGCTGCTCAGGTAGCTGATTGCTCGCCGTAAACGACTCGCACAAGCTATGTTGTAATGGCCAGTGAGAGATACTGAAGAGTTAAGAAAAAAAGAAAAATGTTATACCCAAAGAGGAACACATCAAACGAAAGGATACACACATGCCACGAGATCCACGCAAACATCAGAAAGCACTCATGAAAAAGCGCAGCAAGCAAAAGGCCGCTTTACAACAACGCCAGGTACACCGGCAAGCGTCTGCGTCATCATCCCCTCAGACCATTCTTCTCAACGCTCGCACCTTGCCTTTGTTAGAATGTCAGATCAGTACTAACTGGCAAAAGGATGATATGGGACTTATACAAATCCTTATAGCGCGGCAGCAACCTGATGGCAATATTTGTTTCGGATCTTACCTGATAGATAAATACTGCCTGGGGCTTAAAAACACCTTTGCTAATGCAAATTTTTCTCGTACCCGCTATCACGACGAAGTTTATAACAGAATGTCTCAAAGGCAGGAGCTGAAAGAATGTCCCGCCGAGCTGGCACACCAGATGATTTACGAAGCTATTGACTACGCAGCACAGTTCGGCTTCCAACCTGAGAAAGACTTTGCGATCTCACAATATATGCTGGCTCCACGCGGCGAACTAGAGGAACCGTATCACTTGACGTTTGGCAAAGATGGGAAGCCCTTCTTTATAGCAGGTCCACATGATAATGTGACATCCATCCTTAGACAGCTAGACAAGACAGCAGGTCCCGGTAATTATCACTTTCTCGCCCCTATTGGCATGCCCTAAATCTGGCTTGAGAGAACAAGTTAGGGAAAGATTTTTACATGAGAAAAGCATACCTTCAAGATCACCCAACATAACAGGAAAAAGACTTACGCCTGCGATATCTGCACAAATTGACCATCAACCTCCTTCGACGAGCCCCCTTGGGGGAGACCCTGTGTCGAAACAGCAATTGAGGTGACTAGACGCGTGTCGTCAGGAGACCATGCCATGGCAAAGACCGGCGCTTCTACGTAAAACGTGAAATTGTGCTCGGTATACGCATCCCAGCCTAACACGACTCCACAGATATCGCCGCAATAGACCTGCGTTACTGCGGCGATACGCTTCCCATTGTGTGACCAGGCAACAGCAAAGATGAGATCAGGGAGTACTCCCTTGGTAGGATCCGTTTGTGCAGCTTGCACATTGTACCCACGATAGGTATAGACAAGCGCACCAGACGTTGCATCCCACACCTGGACCGTTTTGTCCCACGAACCGGAAACAATGAGCTTCCCATTAGGTGACCAGGAAACCGAGCTTACCTTGTCGGTATGACCACTGTAGGTATACAGATGATTTCCGGTCGCAGCCTCCACAATCTGGACCGTCTTGTCTGAAGCGCCAGAAGCGATTCGCTGGCTATCGGGCGACCACACAAGCGAGTTGACGCTCGCGAGATGGCCGCGATAGATGTACATCTGCTTGCTAGTCGCGACATCCCACAGACGCACGGTGCCATCTGCAGAGCCAGAGGCAATAGATCTGCCATCGGGTGACCATGCTACCGCCATCACAATGTCAGTATGCCCATGATAGATAGCGACATGCTCTCCAGTAATAGCATCCCACACCTGGACCGTTTTATCGATGGAACCTGAGACAACGCGATTACTTACCGGTGACCAGGCCACTGCTTGCACTCCAGCAGTATGACCACGGTAAATAAAGGGAGGGAAATGATCGTTGGGGTTGGCGGCCCAGACTTGCACAGTCTGATCTAAAGATCCCGAAGCAATATACTTGCCATTGGGCGACCATGCTACTGTCGTTATTCGACCGGTATGGCCACGATAGGTATACAGGACACTTCCTTGAGGACGAGGGGTAGGATCGGGAACAGCAACTGACGATGAGAAAAGAGATTGGGCACACCCTTCTAGACTCATAGTGAGTATGACTCCTGCCAGGCCCCGGAGAACTTCACGGCGAGAGGGGCATCCCATAAGTGAACCTGTTTGTTTACGCACCATCGGTCCTTCCCTTTCTGCTTTACTCACAACCTCACCACCCCCAACACCCTCCCACTCACCAACGGCACGCCCTTCCTCGCTCGTGGAAAAGCCTTCAACTCTGTCGCCTTCACCACAGACACCGCATCACCACTCTCACTGCGCCAGCTTAGAAGCAGAGTATCTTCCTCACTGATAATCATTGTCAATAGCACACGATCTCGTTCAGTCAATTCAGTCGTCACAACACCAGCTGTGGCACGGCCTTTTTGTGGATACTGGCTCAGAGGAACTTTCTTGCCCAGGCCATGTTCTGTCACTACCAGCAGGCTCAAGAAGTCGTCATTGCTGCTAGCCAGTTCACTATCGAGGTAGGAGGCACTGACGATGTGAGCATGCGGTCCCAGAGCCATTGCAGCGACGCCTTGACCGACACGGCCCTGCGCCCGTAAAGACTCATCACTGAAGCGGAGCGTCTGGGCAGTGTTTGTAGTGACGAAGTATTCACCCTGGCCGCGTGAGAGCAGGGCGATAGCGACAGAGTCACCCTCGGCCAGCTTCATATCCAGGAGGCCATCGACATCGGCAGTCTTATAGTCGCTCAAAGGTGATTTCTTGACCTTACCTAGCTTGCTAAAGGTAACCAGATAGCGATCATCGTCATAGCCTTCGATGGGCAACACCGTTACAATCTCTTCACTGGCAGCCAGCTCCAGAAGCTTGCCTACAGGCTCCCCTTTGCCGGAACGGGTAGCAGTCGGAATACGATGAGCCGCGATCTGGAAGACTCGTCCGGCAGAACTCACACACAAGACGTAATCTTGCGAAGTGGCGGAGACAACCTGGCGTAGTTGTTCATCTCCACGTACAGGGGTATAGATTGCATTCCCATTTTTACCTTTAGGTGCAAAGGCATCGGGCGGCAGCGTTTTGAGCGTACCTCCACGGGTAAAAGCTAGGGTTAAGGGTTCGCGATCATGCAGGCTGGCGACCTCGGTAATGGGAGTATGGACTTGACCTTCTACATCGATAGTAGTGCGTCGCTCATCGCCAAATTGCTTGATAAGTTGCTGCATCTCTTTTTTTAGGAGAGCAATCATCAGCTTGCGGTCGGAGAGCAGTCGCTCCAATTCACTGATACGCGCCTGAAGTTCCTCTTTTTCTCTAGCATATTTAGTAGCATCGAGGCGTGTCACCTGGGCCAGCGTCATAGAGGCAATGACTTCGGATTGAATAGGCGTAAGTTTATAGGTTTTCTCGATAGTTTGACGAGCAGTGGCACGATCCTCGGCCTGCTGGAATATCTTGACAATTTTATCGGCATGGGCCGCACCGATGATCAGCCCTTCGACGATGTGCAGGCGTTCCTGAGCCTTGCGCAGGTCGAACTGGGAGCGGCGTGTTAGTATGTCGAGTTGGTGAGTGTTCCAGTAGTTGAGCAGTTCGAGCATACCAACTTGCTTGGGTTGACGAGCAGCTTGCATAGGCTCACCGAAGAGAAAGACTACCTGGAACGAGAGGGCAACTTGCAGGTCAGTTTCGGTGAAGAGTTGGGAAAGCGTTTGAGCGGCATCAGCATCTTTACGCAGTTCTAGAACGATGCGGGTGCCTTTCTCAGTATCGCTCTCGTCGCGTACATCAGGCATTAAGCCTTCCAGTTTACGGGCGTTGATAGCTTTGACGATAGAGGCTTTGACCTTATCCCTACCAATGGGTGGTATCTGCGTGACGATCAGGGAACGGCTGCGCGGTGTCTCTTCCAGACGCACCTCGGCCCGCACGATGATACGGCCTTTGCCGCTAGTAAAGTAGTCTTTGATGCCATCGATGCCGATGATGCAGCCACCTTGCGAGAAATCGGGTCCTTGAATGTAGGTCATTAGTTGTTCGACATCCATGTTGGGACGGTCGAGCAGGGCGATACAGGCTCGCAGGACTTCGCTCAGGTTATGCGGCGGGATGTTGGTAGAGAGACCAACAGCGATACCACTGGAGGCATTGACAAGAGGGGGAATGCGCCCTGGTAGATAGTCCGGTTCAAGCACCTTTGGATCTTGCTTGTAGGAAGGATGAAGGGGAACGGTATCTTTCTCCATATCGGCCATCAGAGCTTCAGCCAGTGGTGAGAGGCGCATTTCAGTATAACGATAGGCGGCGGGAGCATCGCCATCTTCGCTGCCCATGTTGCCTTGCCCTTCGATAAGTGGATAGCGAAGTGTAAAGGGCTGGGCCATACGCACAGCAGCATCATAGACCGACGTATCACCATGGGGATGATAGTTACCGAGAATGAGGCCGACGACCTCAGCGCTTTTAACCGTTGGACGGCTGGAGAGGTAACGAGCCTCGCGCATACCGGCAAGAATGCGACGCTGTACCGGCTTCAGGCCGTCACGTGCATCAGGCAGGGCGCGGTCGGTAACAACGGAGAGGCCATAGGTGGCAAATGCCTGGGCTATGATGACCGAGAAATCTTCTTCGCGAATAATACCTGTTGGAGATGCAGTAATTTCTGTTATACGAGCCATGGGTTATAGTTCCTCATATCTAGCGTATACTAGACACTCAGCTTTATGCGAGCCGTCCAGGAAGGACCAACCGCACGGGGTGGACTACCAGGCCATCCTCTACTCCCTTGCCAAAGGCGTCAGGAGATGCTTTCCTCAAAATGTTGTACGAGCCATTCACGTCAGCATTGAAGCACTTGCCACTCTTCGCCCGATACAAGCCACGCCTGATCCGCTTGCCGCTGAAGATGGGTTCTTCCGTCACTTTTCCGTAGGTGGGAATGCCGTCGCCATCGAGGAAACTGGCTTGGGAAGTATAGCTTTCCTCTTGCAGCACGACCTGAATGCCAACCAGCTGGGCTTTGTAGCACAGCATGTCCACAAAGCGAGCATGCGGCAATTGGACAAAATGTTGTTTGTCCTTCTTGCGGAGCACACACTCTTGCTTCCAGTTGGGATTTTTGCCGATGATGAGCGTGCCAATGCCTTCCTCGATGAGCACGTCCACAATCTGACGAGAGGCGCTATGCAAGTAGTGATCGATGCGACGGGTCCGCTTGTCGGTCAGGCGCTGCATGCGGGCTGTCCAGTCCTGCTCTCTTGGAAGAAGGCTTTGCAGTTCGGCCTTGCGCTTGTTGTAGTACTGATTGACGCTCTTGAGCGGTCTGCCGTTAACAATCCTGGGGATGAATCCGACTTTGTTTGAAGTTACAGCCGCTAAATTGTTGACACCAATATCAATACTGACAATGAGGGAAGGCGAGACGGGTGCTGGTTGGATGGCCTGCTCGTAGACAACCTCGACCACATAGAAGCCCTGACGAGGAACGATACGCACTTGATCGATATGCTGCTGGTTGGACTTGACCGTGATCGGCAGACCAGAGGGGACAAGCTCTCCCCGCTTCAAGGCCGTTTTGCTCAGGGCTTGTCCGGTGTAGACAAGCACATTGCGCCCCTGTTGTTTGTCTTTGTACTTGGGCAACTTGGGATGGCCCAGGAACTTGGAGGGATCGGCTTCCCATGCTTCACACGCCGCAAAGTACCCTTTCCAGGCTGTGTCGAGTTGTTTGAGGACCTGTTGGGAGACTTTGCGTGGCAGTGCTTTGTAGGCTTCATGATCCTTCATGCGGTGGTACAGTTCTTCATAGCCGAGCCACTTTCCGCCAAAGATGAAGGCTTGCCGCATCTCGTAGAGAGCCGCATTGTACAAGTTCTTGGAAGCAAAGGCCGCTGCATCGATGGCCGCGAACCGTCCATCCGTGCTCCTGATGACGTGCTGTTCAACGAGCTGCATCGGACGCCTCCAATTCCTTGACAATGATTTCCGCCTTGCGTTTGGCTCGTCGCTGCCCATAGAGCCGAGCACAAAACGAAGAGATGATGCTGCTGAGATCAGCCAGCAAGTCCTCGGTTCCATTCTCGGCCAGGTTGACCACCTCAAGAGCCCGTCCTTGCCCATGTAAGAGCATTTCAATGTAGCGAAAGCCGAAGCGGGTAAGCCGATCTTTGTGCTCCACGACGATGAGGGAAATGCTCTGATCTTCCAACAAGGCCAGCAGCTTGGGGCGACTCTCATTGACGCCAGAGCCGATCTCCTTGACCAGTTTGGCAACCTGGTAGCCTTTAGCGGCACAGTAGGCGACGAGCCGCTCAGCCTGGCTGTCCAAGTTGGACTTGTTCTCAGCCGAAGAAACACGAGCGTAGATAGCCACCCGTGGAGGAAGAGGCGTCTTCTTCTCTGCCTCTTCCTCCACCAAGATGGTATGCGCTCCAATGCGTCGGCCTTTGATCTTGCCGTCCCGAAACCAGCGCCAAGCCGTTTCGTAGCGGACCCCTTGTTGTTTGGCATACTCACTTAATTTCATGCTCCTATTGTAGCAGAAAATGTAAGAATTATCAAGGATAATCTAGGATGCGCTATAGTTCTTGCGAACGTTCCTCATACATCCAGTTCTTTAATCTTGCGGGCATGTTCGGCTAGGAAGAGACGACGGGCCTCAGCATTTTCATCTTCCATCAGTTCTTTGACGAGGCGTGCTGCCAGTACGCCATCTTCCATTGAAACCCGTTTGAGCGTGCGCTGAGCCGGATCGAAGGTCGTATCACGCAATTCTTTGGGATTCATCTCACCAAGACCTTTGAAACGCTTGAACTCTAATCCTTCAGCATCAGGACGAGTTTTGATAAATTGTAGGCGAGCCTCGTCATCGAGCAGCCAGGTGATCTTACCTTTGTACTTGACTGAATACAGTGGCGGACAGGCAATATAGACATGACCCTGCTCGATGAGATCACTAAACTCCTGATAGAAGAGCGTCAACAAGAGACATTGAATATGCAAACCGTCTACGTCGGCATCGGTGGCGATGATCACACGATGAAATTTGAGGCGACTGAGATCAAACATGTCACGAGTGCCTGTACCAAGCACATTGATAATAGTACGTATCTCTTCATTTTCAACGATGCGTTTGAGATCGGCCTTGGCAACATTGAGCGGTTTCCCCTTAAGCTTGAGCACGGCCTGGAAATCTGAGAAACGTCCCTGACCAGCACTCCCACCAGCAGAGTCTCCCTCGACGATGAACAGTTCGGCACGCTCAGGATCGTTAGTATTGCAGCGCAGAAACTTTTTAGAGAGGCTCGTATCGATCAGCTCACCGTTTTTCTTGTTGCCGGTGCGAGCAAGTTCTTCGACCAATTGCGCTTCGTTACGGGCCTTCTGCATTTGCAGAATTTTCTTGAGCCACTCTTTGCCTGCGCTGTTATTCTTCTCAAACCACTCTTTCAAACCTTCGTCCACAATCGAACGCACGATACCTTCAACCGGAGCATTGTTGAGACGATCTTTAGTTTGGCCTTGAAATTGTGGATTGGTCAGCTTGACCGAAATAACTGCGTTGAGCCCCTGCTGGATGACTTCTGGTCGGAACCCTTCTTCCTCACGATTCTTGATAATTTTCCATCTGAGGGCGTAATCATGCACCACCTTGGTAAGAGCAGCTTTGAAGCCGGTTTCATGAACACCACCATCGCGAGTACGCACGGCGTTGGCAAAACTATAGATGGTGGTTTTGTAGCCCGCCGTGGGCTGCAAAGCTACTTCCACCTGGACATTATCCTTCTCTTTAGCGATACCGATGACGTATTTGAACAACGGCGTATTAGTACTGATGGCTAAATCACGCACGTAATCGGGCAGCCCGTCACGCGAATAGAAGACACGCTGTACTTGCTCATTGGTGGCATCATCCCAGGCCTCGAGATGAAGCGTCACGCCACGATTGAGATAGGCAGCAGCTTTGAGTCGACTTTCGATGGCCTCAAGTGGATAATAGGCGTCAGCATCGAAGACAGAACGGTCATAGAGCCAGCGCAATTGGGTACCGTGTAGTTTGGGGTCACAAGGAGTAATCTTGTGAGGCATTGCGGCCCCACGACTGAAGACCTGGGTAAACTGTTCCCCCTGCTTCCAGATGGTCAGTTCCAGTTTTTCAGAGAGAGCATTGATCACCGTTGCACCTACGCCATGCAGGCCACCGGCAGTTTTGTACACTCCCTCGGCAAATTTGCCACCAGAGTGAGGCACGGTGAGAATAACGGTGGCGGCTGGCAGGTAGTCGCCCTGATAGAGCATAGAATCGAAGGGCATGCCGCGTGCTTCGTCGCGTACAGTAACCCAACCCTCGGCGTCAATGCTGATCCAGATTTGTTGACCAAAGCCCGCGACGGCTTCATCTACGGCATTATCCAGTGCTTCCCAGATGAGGTGCAACAGACCGGATGTTGAGGTCGAACCAATATACATGCCAGGGCGATGACGAATGGCAGCAACACCCTCTAAGACTTGAATGTCTGAAGCGGAATAGCCTGCATGCTTTTTTGTACGTGTTGTAGAACGTGGCGTTTCTTTCGAGGCTGTACGTGCCTCTGCCATAGACGCAAGCTCTGTTTTCATAGCAGTAGTATCTTGATGTTCGTCTGTTTTCTTTGTCATGAAGAGTGAAAGTTGTTCTGTTGTTTCTGCATCATCTTGTAGAGCAGCTTTGGAGGAACGGACCATCTATCATCTAACCTCTCTCTAATAGCATTTCTTTGAGCATACAGCCTTTGAGGCCGAAAGTCAAGAGATTTTTGGGTCAAAAGTTCTAACCATAAAATGTTTCTTTTGGAGCCTTGTATAGTCGGAAGTGTAGGAAATAGCAGTTCTTTTGAACCCAAACACGCTTAGATCGTATAATACAGTATAAAGATTAGCTGAGATAACTCAAGGGGAGGCACAGTACTATGACAAAACCTGTAACCGGCCAATATGAATGCGTACATCGCTCTGGAGTAGGACTAGACTACTTTACTTCCCGCATCGATCGTCTCACACTGCAAACCGACGGTCGCTTTATTCTGATTATACAAGATGGAAGCCGTGTTGCCAGTGCTGCCAAGTCGTTTATAAATGGGCAACAGGTGGCACTCAATGCTTCAGAGACACGCCGGGAAGGCAGTTATACCGTACAAGGCAATATGATCGCCTTTCACTTTGACGACGGAGCGCAAGAACAAGGGCAGATATCCTGGAATGGCGAAGGTATGCAATTTGGCCCAAACTTTTTTAACAAAGTTTCTGACTCCACACTATTGCCTTCCACACAGCGGCTCAAAAAAGATATGGATGATATCGCCAAGGGACTGAAAATTGCGGGCACCATTGGCAGTATCGCCATGAAAGCAGCTAAGACAATTCACGATACTATCCAGTCAACACAAGAGCCAGGTATCGGACCTGCACCAACGCCAGCATCTTCTCCTGCTCAAAGTGGAGGTACACCGGTACCTTCTTCACCTCCACAGCCAATACAGGCATCACCCCAGCCTGCTATGCCTGTTCGGCCAGCCCAACCAGTACAGCCTGTCTATTCACCACCACCAGTGCCACAGGCTCCTCTGCCATCAGCTTCACAGTTACACGGGTCAGAGACATTGTTCTGCGATCAGTGTGGCGCACGTGTCCGGCCTGGGAAAAGGTTCTGTAACCAGTGTGGGGCACAATTGCCGTAGTTAGCTCAAGCCTGAGCGAGCGTTATCTTTGACTAGAAATTCGTAGGCAGCAATAATACGCTGCATTTGTTGGCGATCACCGCCGCGATCAGGATGATGCTGCTTCGCCAGGGTACGATAGCGACGCTTGATCTGCTGTGGTGTAGCGTTGGGAGGCAACCCCAGAACGCGCAGAGCCTGTTGACGCTCAAGCAGGGGACGCGCAGGATTGATACTGTTTTCCCATAAAGCTTTGACACTTAAACGCAGTACTTCCCATAAAAGAGATGTAAACGATCTTGGTGGCCGCGTATTCATAACGAATGACTTTCCTCGCCCTCTGCCCTATACATACCTATACTATACGCTATTTTTCCAGCAAGGGAAATAGGCTTAGATATTCTCACAACCAACCGTGAAACGTGAAGTTCTACCTGATCGTGATGTAATACAGGATGGATTGATCGCCTTTAATGTAGAGTCAGTATCGTATAGCAAATAACAAGTAGTCAATATTCCCTAGAGAAAGGATGTCTGTGAGGTGCATAATGGCAACCACTACAAAAGAAACGCAGACCCATGCGAAACAGAATAAAGGTTCAGAAGTCATGCAAACTGTGCGAAAGGATGTCAGACCTATACAGGCATTCTTTACTAAATTTGGTAACGATTGGGGCATGAACTTTGCGGGTGCTTTAGCGTATAGCATACTGATGTCTATTGTGCCTATCGCTATCGCTATTTTCGCTATTCTTGGCTTTATTCTAGGTACGTTGGCTCCAGATCAGCTAAAGAACGTTACCGATAGTATTACACATGCCGGGTTACCCTCGGTATCGGGAAATTTAATACATCAGGCCCAGATACAGCTTAATAAAAATCTAGGTGCTTCAGCAATTGTGGCAGTTATTGCCATCATTCTAGCTCTCTATAGCGGTTCACGTCTGTTCCTTCAGATTGAAGGATTTTTCAGCATCATCTACCATGTCCGTCAACGCCCGTTCTTACAGCAGAACCTGATGGCTTTTGGGATGCTGCTCATCTTCATTATCCTTTTACCTGTTATGACATTCGCAGCAACACTCCCTTCTCTTGTACTCACACCTCTTTCGAATGTTCTTCCTGGCGGTGGTGTTCTGGCTACAATAGAAGGTATATTGGGTGGTTTACTTGCTGCTTTCGTATTGTTCCTGGCAATCTATATCATTGTTCCGAATCAGCATATTAGCTTCCGTAATAGCTTGCCAGGAGCAATTGTCGCAGCAATTGCACTCTATCTCTACCTGTTCCTCTTCCCATTGTATGTATCACACTTCCTCAGCAGCTACGCCGCCGGACCTGTGAGCTTGATTGTCTTGCTGGTCTTCTTCTACTACTTTGCCGTGATCCTCTTACTTGGTGCCGAGGTGAACGCTTTCTTCGCGGAAAAAGTGGAGGCGACACCAACCAACCTACCTACCATGGTTCATATAGTGACGAGTCACCTTCCCAAGCGACCGCCAGATAAACAAGTCCAGGCTGCAGCTTCGCATAAAGAAGTGCAAACTGGCAGTATCGGTCAAAAAGCACAACAAGGGAAAGATACCGAGAAAGCCACGCATGATGTCTCCAAGGAACAGATAGAGGCAATCACCACGGCTGCGATACAGGGGGGTCTCATTCGCGAGCCAAATGCCCCTGCATCTATGCAGGTAGGAAAGCCACTCACAGATGATAAGCATGAGAAACACCCGGAAAAGAAGGAGCCAGTGAAGGCAACGCCTGCTGCATCGAAACCGGTTGTCATTGCTGAAGCAGTGGCGGGAACAGGGCTGGCCTTCTTACTGGAATGGTTCCGCATGCACGGCGGCAAGAAAGTAAGGCAGTAAATAAATAGAGAGAAAAGAGGCTAGCTCTTGTTTACAAATGGGGAGCTAGCCTCTTTTCTCTCTATTTATTTCTTTGACTTTATCGATGAAAGCAGCAAACGACTACGCAGGCGGTTACTGGCCTGGGGAAGTTGTAGGCGTTCGATGACCTCGGCGGCCAATCCAGGATGATAGAGACCTTCGGCAATGAGAGCAGCTCCTATGGCGGACTCGAAGCCTTCTTGTTGATACTCGCCATGGGGAAATTCATAGAACTGATAGCGGTCGGCCATGCGCTCTATGACCGCCTGCTTGCGTGTTCCGGTCACGACAACATCTTCTAGATGATGAATCGCCATCAGTCCGGCCAGGTCTTGTGTCAGCCCTTCCCAATATGCCTGATTGATTAATGCCTCGCGGAAATTAGCCGATATCTCCTCAGCCTGCAAGTAGTCTTCTAGCCCCACGTCGGGTTGTGTACCGGCGGTTTCACCAATACCATTGACGATACGTCCATCTTCGATGACCACAATACTCCGCGAGTTTTGGCCAACATCGACGTAAAGGAAACGCATCTCTGGCCAGATAGCTTCTTGCCTTCTCATACGGTAAAGCAGAGTCGTCACCGCACAGAGCTTTTCTGAGGAGCCCATATCAAGACGTGTCTGCCGACGGTGAGACGGGATGCTCGGTAGATGACGTATTGAGGGCAGACTATAACTATTGAGGTTAGCAGACCCTAACGCTATAAGAAAACCATCTGCCTCTTTTGGCTGCTGGTACTCTCCCTGTTTGGCAGTGGCCGCATTCTGCATATTTTGTTCGTTCAAGGTATGCAGAGGGGCAAAGAGCGTGCCAGTATCCGAGGCAATGGTGATAATTGGTTCGGGGTAGACTGCGCAGGTTTGTTTCAAATATTTCAAGGCCGAAGGGGCATCTGGAAATGAACGCAGTTCCAGGATACGACCATTTTCCATGAGACAGGTTTTCCAAGCATTGCTACTATAATCTATGCCGATAGTTAAAGCCATACTTCTGTTCCTCGCATCTTGAGATTTACCCAGCGCAAGTATTATACCATGTTCACCCTACGATACAAGCAGATAGCTTCCTCATTTCTCCATTGATATATTTAAGTACATGTCCTATTTTCCTTGACATGTTCTATACCCAACTGTTAAACTTTGACATAATTACACTCCCTTTGTTAAAATTATACAATACTGCGGAATGGGGTATATATTTGCCGCTATAGGTGACAGGCTGGGTAAGAGGTCAACATATGCTAGGTGAAAGCCCTTCATTGACGAATGAACAAGAGCATCAGCGACTGGTCACAGCACTGCGCGAAAGTGAGTTTCTACGTGAACTAGCAGAGTTGCTAGCTTCTTCACTTGACCTTACGCGCACATTGCACGTTGTGACAGAGAGAACTGCGAAGGTATGCGAAGTTGAACGTTGTTCTGTATGGCTGGTCAATGACACAAGCCATGTTTTTCGTCCTGCTGCCTACTACCTTGCTTCAGAACATATTCTACAGTTTACTCAACCGCGAAGCATAGCGGCCGCCGACCGTATCTGGTATTCCGGCAGTATTCTCTTTGATGATCCAGAGATTTACCAAGAGCTTGAACAAAACGGATTAGCGATTATAGACGATCTACGCACTCATACAAAAGTCCGTGCTGTGGCGAACACCTTTCTCGTCTACTCCATTTTGCTGGTAGCCCTCAAGCGCGAAGGGCGGATCGTCGGCATGCTTTCGCTCGATGATCCGGCACAGCTACGCACATTTTCTCCACAACAACAGCAATTGGCTCGTGCCATTGGACAACAAGCAGTTCTGGCTATTGATAATGCCCGTCTCTATCAGGAATCCCTGGCAGAACGTCAGCGTGCTCAACGACTAATCGAACGGGCTCAAGCTATTTATCAAGTAGCTCTGGCTGCCAATTCAGACCAAGACCTTAAAGTTGTACTGCAAACTGCCACGGAATATCTGGTTCGTAGCCTTAATGCAAATAGTGGGGCTGTTGCTCTCTTAGAGTCAGACATGCTGCACTTGATAGGCCATACCCAGCAACAGGAATTGGTCAAGCAAATCTCTCCGATCAAATTAGCTACTCTGTCGAGGTGTCAGGAGGTTGCAGCAGCAAGTACCCCCCTCTTTATAAAAGTACAAGAGGCCCAGAAAAGAGAAGCAGCATGGTATCGTAAACTGGGAAGTGAGAATATTTTAATTGTGCCTCTGGGGGTAGGAGTGGGTCAAACCGTGGGATTTCTCTTTCTCATGTATGATGATGCTCACGCCACACCTACTAAAGGTGAATATGCCTTTGCTCAGGATATTGCGGCTCAATGTGCCTTAGCCATTGAAAAAGCACACCTACTGGCAAGCGTGCGCCAAACAGCAGCCCTGGCAACGGAGCGTTTCAATACTCTCAATGCGGTTTTCCAGGCCATGACCGAAGGCATTACTGTGATCAACCAGCAAGGGGAAGTTGTCGCACGGAATAAGGCGGCAGCACAATTTCTCGGCGGTCCCATCAGAACCATGGATGAACTGAGTACGTATCTGCAACGCCATCCGACATATACATTGCACGGGCAGGAAATTGCCACTGAAGATTTTCCCCTCACCCGTGCTCTGAAAGGTGAACATATTCGTGGAGAGCGGTTTATCACAACACGCAGCGACGGAATCGAACGAGTGATTGAGATGAACGTCACACATATGCTCGACGACAATAGGCAGCATATCGGGCTGGTCAGCGCGTTTCGCGATGTGACCGAGCAGACGCTCATCGAACGCAGTATACGACAGGCCCTGGAAACGATGCTCCTTGTTGCGGAGGCGGTATCAGGTATTACAGACATTCGGGATATCCTGCAAAGTATACTGCCTAAGACGCTGACCATGCTCAACTGTAGTCGCGGCTTAGTTCAACTCTATGATGAGGAAAGCCAGACATTTCAGCCTTTCATCTCCATCGGCTTCAGAGAAGGGGCTGAAACCATCTGGGTGCAGGAGCATAGTTTCTGGCTCTCACCAGAAACACAGCAGGATAACAGGTACCACCAACAGGTCATGGAAGGACATGCCATCATTGTCAACGGTCAAGAATGTCCATTTCACCCGAATCCACTGGCTCACCTGTTGACCCTGGTAGCTCCGATTATGTATCATGAGCAAACACTAGGGCTGATGATGCTTGACCGTTCTCCTATCACCCAGACAGGCTCATTGCTTGAAAAAGAACGCCAGGAGTTTAGCATGTGGGACATGGCTGTCATTGAAGCGATTGCCCAACTGGCAGGAATGGTCATTGAGCAGGCTCACTGGCAGCAGATCGTGACTAACGCACGCACCAGTGAAGCAGCCATGCGTGAGGCGAACGCTCTCAAAGATGAGTTTCTCGCGATCACTGCCCATGAGTTCCGTACACCTCTGACGGTTGTACTTGCGCATTGCCAGATGGCCCTGCGCGTCCTACGCAAGATGAGTGATCATGCCCAGACCCCACGCTTGAAAGATAGCCTTGTAGTCATCGAGGAGCAGACGCATCAGCTAACGGGCATCGTCAATTCATTCCTTGAGGTGACACAACTTAACCGTGGACAACTAGTGATCAAGTCTGAGCTTGTTGATGTCGCCGAAATTGTGAAGCAGGTTGTCACCAATTATCAAGGAACGTCGGAGCTGCACGAACTAAGTTATACGATAGCTCCCAGCGAGCATCCCTATCTTGTGCAGGGCGATAGCTCACGCCTCTTACAAGTGCTGGCAAATTTGATACAGAACGCCATAAAATATAGCCCGCTTGGTGGCCCTATCAGCGTCTCGCTCTCCCAGGCTCTCAGCAACGAGACACAGCAACGTATCATCGAGATCTGTGTAGCAGATACAGGTATTGGTATTCCACAAGAATCCTTGCCTCGCCTCTTTGAGCGTTTCTACCGCGCCCCCAATACCCAGAGCAGTAAAACAAAGGGGATCGGACTTGGTCTCTATATTGTGGCAGAGCTGATACGTCTGCATGGCGGCACCATTCATGCTGAGAGTACCGGTATAATGGGTGATGGTAGCCGCTTTATTTTTACACTGCCCACGTTAGAAAGCAGCATAAGTTAATATCTACTTCTAAAGAGCAAATCTCGAACTGAGAAGCCCGATATTTGGAGATAATGCCTGTCATCCTTCGCTGCGCTCAGGATGACAGCTCGACTCAAGCCCGCTCACGGGAAGTCTTCTCTCCAAATGTCTGCTGAGAAGCCACATGGCTTAAAGCCGTGGGAGTTGTCACAAAATCTTGTAATTAAAGGGTGTCACCTTCTTCGTCGGCGCACTGAGATGCACAGTGAAACCTATACCGGGCTGAAGTGAAATATATTGAACCACCACAGGGCCTGGATCGCCTATCAGCACTACCACAACGACACTTGCGGAAGTGATGCCTGCGTTAGCAATAGCAACTTCCGATTGACCGCTTTCAAATGTGCCTGATCCTGCTACACTTACCTGCGCCATGGTCTCAGTGTGCTTCTCAACAGATTCGATAGCCGGAAGACGGGGATTGGTGGGCGTATCATAGAGAGAACTGGCCCCCCCTACGCTACGCTCTACGAGATCAGGCTTAGGAACAACTTGCAAGCGTACTTTCGTGGTTCGCTTGAGTGAGTGCTGTGTATCTGGCGTCACCTGTGGAAGTTCCGGTGGACGAGATGGAGGTATTACTGGAAAAGCTGGAATGGCCTGCGAGCGTGGAGTCACAGGTAATTGTGCAGTATGAGTCATAGGCTGAGCAGAAGTAACACTTTCAATTTTGGGCATGCTTTGGTCATCATAAGGGATAGAAGTTGCGGAGAGAGTACCATCAACGACTGCTAGCTGGCGGGTTAAACGAGCTAGGGTATGGATGTTGTCCACTGAAAGGGGTTCGGGCCCTTCGCCAGTAGGGGTAGATAGAAGCTTTGGAGTACCGGACGTGGATCGGGTATGCATAACCGGCAATTGCCTCGATTGCAGGCTGAGACGAGGTGGAATAAGCGTTGTATTATGAGTATCCTTCGCTGATGCAGTCATTTGTTCTTCCTCCTCCCCCTCATCGAACTCTTCCTCAATTGCAAAGGAGCTATCCTGGAGGGTCTCTTCTACTGAGGCCGAGAGAGCCAAACGTTTTTGGATCACACGAGCCTGCCATTCTTGCTGCACCTGTTCGTCAAGTTCATCAAAACGAGACATTCTCTACCCCTTATCTATTGTGCTGCACACATCTGTATGACACAAAGTGAAATAGTTAGAAACAGTATAACATAACCCGTCGAAACAAACGCTACGATTAGCACATTTGGGTGAGACATAGAGTACTATGAACTTGAAAGGCCCAAAAGAAAACGCTACAATGAAACTGTCAATGACAGCCTTCAGACAGAAGAAGTACAGCTTTGCAAGTACAGGCACGCGTTGAAGTGCTGTCAGCTAATTTTTAGGATATCTTTTTGAAGGGTACTTTACAATGAAGCTTAACGGCACACACAAATTCAAGGCATCGAGCCAGCAAGTCTACAATGCGATCCTGAACCCCCAGGTATTGAAAGCATGCATACCTGGCTGTGATTCAGTAGAATACCTGGATGCTAACCGTCTCAGAGCCAATATTACCACCCCTTTGCCTGGGTTCAAGGGACCCTACGGAGCAGTCATTCACATTGCTCAACGTCAAGAGCCATCAATGCTTGTCCTTGAAGTGCAGCGCAAAGGGAAAGGTGGTGCCATCAACGCCACTAGCCACATCAATATCACCGACGAAGCTGATGGCGCATTGCTCTCCTATAATGCCACCGCCGATCTTGAAGGGCCTATCGCTATGGCAGATAACCCGCTTGGTCACGGCATCACGAAGAAATCACTCGGCACCTTCTTCACTAATTTGGATAAAGTTATTGCCTAAATTCAGGTTTACGATGATGTGAGCGAGGAGCCATATGTCTAGATATACGGCTCCTCGCTCACATCTGAATAATCGCACACACCATGTTTACAACTGGTGGGAATAAAACTCCATCGCGCTCAACCAGCCATTCTTCTAACAATTGCCGCAATTCTCCCCGCGTCTTTTCATCGTCTGCTAGAATGAGTTGTTCTGTCATCTCATCTACAGCAATCTCAAGCGAAGGGAAACTCATACTCAAAGGAAGCTTAACGATCTCCACATTGGCATAAATGCCCATCTCAAAGAGGACATCCAGGACATGTATATAGCCAGGAGGAAGGCAACGCTCGTCACCATGAAAATGTCGCCAGAGAGGTGATGTAAACGCATCAATATGGTTGGCACGCACATAGAGGTAGCAGGCACCACGAGTAGCCGCTTGTAGCCTCTCTAAAAATGGCACTATATCCAGAATAGGATAGACTACATGGCTACAGATGACGATATCGGCAGTCAGATTGTCTGGAGCATCTTGCCACGTTGTTTGTACCAGAGAGATGTTCGCATGTTTCTGCTCACTGGCGTCCTGGCGTAGATAGCTCAACATCGCTGCATTCGGCTCAACGGCAGTAATATGTTTGACAAGCGGAGCCAGTGCCAGCGTAAAGCGGCCTGTGCCTGCCCCTACATCCAGTACAGTTGTCTCTCTGGTCACTTCACTACGTAGCCGGGCAAAGAAGGGATCGGAGGCCACTCTATTTTTAGTAGTACAATGGAAGCCCTTGGCCCGCCGATCCCAGAAATCGGCACTGGTACGCCCAAGACGCGCATAAGCTGCATCCATTTGCTGCGCCCGTGCTGTCAAAATAGCCTTCCAACGCTCAATCGCGCTTTCCATACAACCTATTCAGTGCTGCTGGTGGCAGGGGTTTGCAGTTTGGTTTTCAGACAATCAAAAAATTGGCCAGTTAGTTTCTGGGCAACTCCATTAAGCAAACGTGCGCCAACACTGGCAATGGTGCCGCTGACGTTGACGTTAGCTTTCCAATCCATCTGAGTCTGGCCCTCATCGAGAGCGGTAAGCTGCATATCACCTAACATATCAACAGCACTGCCGGGTGCCTTACCATGTGCTTTGACGATCATTAGCTCTGGTTCATTCATTTCAGGTCGCGTCACATCCAAAGTAAATTTGGCTTTGACGGCACCAATACCAACGGCCACAACAGCTTTCCAGTGTTCGTCTCCCAGTTCCTCCAGGCTCTGGAAACCGGGCGCACAAGCCGCAACCTTATTCACGTCCACCAAATAATCCCACACTTTTTCAATGGGCACAGCAATCGTTTGCGTACCAGAAAACTCCATAAGAACACCTACCTTTTCACCCGCACAAAATATTTCGCAGATGGCCCTCGCGCAGTTCTATGCTAACAAAGACAAGAAAAATACATCTCCAGGTTATATGATATCACAATGTCCATGCATACAGTTCGCCACTCAAGACTTCTCTCCCACTCTGACTCTCTACGTTTGCTTGTTTTTGTCGATAGCATAAAATGAAGCTGTGATGAAAGAATAACGCTGATTCTCTAACCTGCCCGGCAAAATACCGCCTTCAAATACGCTGTTTCAGGCATCGCCAAGTTAACCGGATGATCAACTCCATGCGTAAACGTCTCCAGCAACTGTATAGGGCGATGGAGCCTTTGTGATGCCTGAGATAACACTCCCAATACATCATCCATGCCGATCACACCTGAGCATGAACAGGTAAGCAATATACCACCAGGACGCAACACCTGCATACCCAGCCTATTCAGGCGACGATAGGCTTTCAGGGCTTGCGTCCTGGCGCTTTGTGTTTTGGCAAAAGCTGGTGGGTCGAGTATCACCACGTCGAATCGCTCCCCTGTAGCATGAGCCTGCTCTAGATAGTCAAAAACATCGGCTATAAGAAATTGGTGCTTATCAGGATTGAGCCCGTTGAGGATGAAGTGCTGACGTGCTGTTTCGATGGCCGGAGCCGAGATATCGACACTGCTTACGCGAGCTGCTGGACTGGTAAGAGCCGCATAGACTGAGAAGCCGCCGGTGTAGCTGAAGCAGTTTAAGACACGTTTATCGCGGGCATATTTGCGCAAGGCTTCACGTTTATCACGCTGGTCGATGAAAAAGCCCGTTTTTTGGCCTCGCCAGGGATCGACGAGAAATTGTACGCCGTTCTCACGCACCACTACCTGGGTAGGCACCTCACCGACAGCCACCCGTGGCTCTTCAACCTCCAGCCCTTCACGGCGACGTGCCGAACTGTCATTGCGCAGCAATATGCCCTGTGCGCCAGCCTCTTCCTGAAGGACATCGACAAGCAAAGGCCACAGACGTTCCATTCCAGCAGTGTGAACTTGCGCCACCAGAATATCGGCAAAACGATCGACGATCAGACCAGGTAAACCATCCCCCTCTGATGAGATGAGGCGATACGTATTAGTCTGTGCAGGGTCAAAGACCTGGCGCAGTTCCAGGGCATAATGAAGACGGCGTCGTAAAAAGCTAGCGTCGATGGCTTCATCTCTGTCATGAGTGAGAATGCGAATAGCGATATCAGTATGCGGGTTGTAGTAGCCACGCGCCACAAATTGTCCAGAGGCCGATTTCACATCAACTAAGCCGCCGGTTTCTATCCAATGAGGAGGCTGTTGTAATGCGCCGGAAAATATCCACAGGTGCCCACTTCTGAGGCTTTCCTCACGCTGAGGTTTTAAACTCGCGGTGGGATAATGAGGAGGTGACACCATAAGCTTCTTTCCCTTTTTGATATATATTGAAATAGATTGTACAGGAACGAGAAAGGTCTGGCAACCTCATGAAGTTGTCAGACCTCTCTCGTAGTGAAGATTCGTGTAAGTTTATTTGCCACGTTGGTTGTTACGGTCGTGCAATTTGATGGCGGCCATCACAGGATCGGTGCGATGCTCGGCCAAACGCATTTCCGCCCTTTGCAAATTCACGGCACTATTGATGAGCGCAATATGCGTGAAGGCTTGCGGGTAGTTGCCGAGGGCCCCGTTATCGTGCGAGTCGATCTCCTCAGAGAACAGCCCTAGCCGTCCGGCATAGGTGAGCAGACGCTCAAAGAGTGAGCGAGCTTCATCTACACGCCCCTGCATGGCAAGGTTATCAACCAGCCAGAAGGTGCAGATGGTAAAGGTACCCTCGGAACCTTTCAGCCCATCTTCGGAAAGATAACGGAAGACAAAGCCGTTCTCGTCGGTCAACCGCTCAATGGTGCGATCAACGGTGGAGCGCATACGCGGGTCATTCGGTGAAATGAAACCGACCAGCGGCAGCACCAGATTTGAGGCATCCAGAGCATCACTACCATAGGACTGAGTAAAGGCACCAACACGGGTATTATAGCCACGTGATAGAATATCGGCACGAATCTGGTCACGCACCAGACGCCAGCGCGGCAGATCGGCTTCGAGATGGTAATGCTCGGCGGCACGTATTCCACGGTCGAGAGCTACCCAACACATCACTTTGGAATAGACGAAGTGCCGTAGACCACCACGAACCTCCCAAATTCCATTATCGGCATCCTGCCAGTGAGCACATACATGTTCTACCAGCGTACTCATCATGGCCCACAGAGGACCTTCGAGTGTCTCTCCATAGCGTTCAAAGCAGCCCTCACGGCGATAGATGTGGATGCAGTCAAGGACTTCGCCGAACACATCCATCTGTTTCTGATCTGCCGCCCCGTTTCCGATACGCACCGGTCGCGAGTCCTGGTAGCCACTGAGATGAGTCAGTTCACGCTCGCTCAGGTCGCGTTCCCCGCGAATACCATACATAATTTGCAGGTCTTCGCCGTTGGCATAAGATAGGCGACGCAACCAGTGAGTAAAGGCACGCGCTTCTTCTGTGAAACCAAGGACGTTCAGCGCATAGAGAGTAAAGGTAGCGTCACGTAGCCAGGTGTAGCGGTAATCCCAGTTGCGTTCACCGCCAATACCTTCTGGCAACGAAGTAGTTGGTGCGGCAACGGTAGCCCCCGTCGGAGCATAGGTCATCATCTTGAGAGCGAGCGCACTGCGCTGTACCTCTTCAAGATAAGGGCCATGATAGTTGCAGTTTGCCAACCATTTACGCCAGCAGTGCAATGTGTGAGCCAGCTCCGCATCAAAATTACGCTGCGGAAGCTCTGCATGTACTAATCGACGTGCTGCCTGTACACTGCGTCCAACACCTAAAGCGAAGAGAATGCGCTCACCTTCACGCAAGGTCATCTGCACAACGACAGAGGGGTGTTTATCTTCGGCATCTTCGATATGCATAGCAAAGTCAGAGACACGATAAGCCCCTACGATAGATAAACCCACATGTTGTTGTCCATCAGTGATAACTGCACCCATGTTATGCGAAGCCAGCGATACTTCGCTTACTGAAGCTGCATAATTGGGAGTAACCTTCAACGTCATGGTAACGGCCAGTTCACCATAGGTACACTCTACGCTACGTACCAGACAATGACAGGAGCCATCCTCGCGTGTCCAGGTATTATTATTCAATCCCTGGTACGGCCAGGCACTCAATGTCTCAACTGGCATAAAATCGGTTAGTACTATTTCACCGGTAGTACTAGCAAATTTGGTCTGGAGTACGTTACTACCACGTAGGTAGCGTTGTGATCCAGGTATGCCCTTATCAGTGGGTGCTACTTGAAAGTAACCTCCCTGTTCCGCATCGAGCAAACGACAAAAAAGAGCTGGGCTGTCAAAGTCTGGTAAGCAGCCCCAGTCCATTGAGCCATCAGGGCTAACCAGAACGACGGAGTGACAGTCTCCGATGACTCCATAAGAGTTAATAGATCGATAAGTGCGGCTGTACATATTCATCCCTACTTCATCCAGGTGCGATATATTTCTACGTAATAATTTCTTAGGAAATTTTAATTTTCCTTATGTCAGGATAGGACGGAACAGAAATGATAAAGTAACGGATTTTTCCTGGGAATTTGGTTATCCCCCATATGGGGCACAACTCCAATTCAAGAAGTTCTCAGCATCATCTAAGCAATTTCTAATAGAGACAACGTCAAATCTTGGCTTTTTATTCTCTAGACAAAGATATCTTTAAGATGTTACTCTTAAATACGGGAAGATGTTACTCTTAAATACCGGTGTATCGAAACAGATGTGTTTCTCCCTGATATACCCCGCAATGAAGCTCTTCGCAAGAACAGATATTTTTGAGTTGGGTCATTCCTCAGTTTGAGGAATTTTTGATGGAATGTTGTTTTCTATAGAAATAGACGGAGGCGTGGTGAATGAATAAAGTGCAGCATATTCTGCGCCACCCGGCAGGCAAAGTTGGCTTGACTGTCGGTTTAACGATTGGCTTTGTAGCAGCATTAATGGGAGAAACACGCAAAGCCTTGTTTCTAGTTGGCTTCTGCCAGTTCCTAGCTTCACGTATTAAGAAATAAGTAGGTTCAACCTTCAAGACGAGTTAAGAAGCGACCAGGGGTTACAGGTCACATGGTAACCTCTGGTCGCTTGCTATTGAAAGCGCATCCTACGAGCAAGGCTGAGAAACGCTTTCTCTGCTTGCTGCGTGATGTATGAGAAAGCTAAAAAAGTTGTGGCTTGTATACGATGAATGGGAAACCTATGCCTAATCGAACAAACGCTCCAGAAAAACTGACGCCCACCAGTGCCACTAAAAAAATCATTTTAGTGGCTGAGGACGATGAAGGCATTGGCACAATGCTCGCTGACTTTATTTCAGACGAAACATCCTATGCAGTGTTCCTTGTCACCAATGGCAGAAGAGCATTGCAGGTTGTCCAGCAAGTCAAGCCTTCTCTCTTCCTGCTCGATTACCGCCTTCCCAGCATGACAGGTCTCCAACTCTACGATCAGCTTCAAACTATCGAAGCACTAAAAGGCATACCAACCATCATGATGAGTGCCAATCTCCCCCAAGCAGAATTAGCCAAGCGACACATTATCGGCCTGAAAAAACCCTTCGATCTGGATGATCTGCTGGATTTGATTGAAAAGGCTCTAGGCCAGTAGTAGAAATGGAAGCGTCAGAGACTGATAGTCATTGAGAACAGAACTCCAAATGGACAGATGCACGAACAAGATTTGACTTTGGTCAACGTTGACGGCTATACTTAGCCAATAGCCTGGTACGACCTATAGCTCTTTCCAAAGGAGGAATCCATGTACGACTATGTTATTGTCGGCGCTGGGTCCGCAGGTTGTGTGCTGGCCAACCGCTTAACCGAAGACCCCACAACCACTGTCCTTCTGCTCGAAGCGGGAGGACCGGACGAGGCACAAGCAATCCACATTCCGGCTGCATTCTCCGCTTTATTTAAAACTCCGCTCGACTGGGCATATGAGACAGCGGAACAGCCCCATCTTCACAGCCGTCGATTATATTGGCCCCGTGGAAAGGTTCTGGGCGGCTCCAGCTCCATCAACGCGATGATCTATATGCGTGGGAATCGCCGCGATTATGATCACTGGAGAGCCTTGGGTAACGAAGGATGGGGTTACTCCGACGTATTACCTTACTTCAAGAAGTCCGAAAATGAAGAGCGAGGAGCGTCAGCATATCATGGCACCGGCGGACCTCTCAATGTGACAGACCAGCGCACACCCAATCCCCTCTCTTATGCTTTCGTTGAAGCAGGGGTAGAAGCAGGCCTCGCACTGACGAACGACTTCAATGGAGCTGAGCAGGATGGCGTGGGCTTTTACCAGGTGACGCAAAGGCAGGGACTACGCCATAGTGCTGCGGTTGGCTACGTCCATCCGATCCTGAGTCGCCCCAATTTTACCTTGCAAACGCATACGCTTGTCACCAACGTCCTCTTCGAGGGGACACGAGCTGTCGGCGTTGCGTATATCCACAATGGCGAGAAGCAGCAGGTCAAGGCCAACAAGGAAGTGCTTCTCTCTGGCGGGGTCATCAACTCTCCCCAACTGCTGATGCTTTCTGGTATCGGACCTGCCCAACACCTGAAAGCACTGGGTCTCCCGATAGTCGCTGATCTCCCAGGAGTAGGACAGAATTTACAAGATCATCCGGCGGTTGTCGTCCTCTATGCTTGTACGCAACCCATCTCGTTGGCGCACGCACAGACGCCAGAGCATCTGCAAGATTTCATAGACAACAAAAGGGGGCCGCTGACCTCGAATGTCGCCGAGGCTGGGGCTTTCGTCCGCACGCAAGCCACCCTGCCTCTGCCCGACATCCAATACCATTTCACGCCGGTGTACTACCTGAGACATGGTTTCATTGTCCCAGAAGGGGATGGCTACACGATCGCACCATGCGTGCTGCATCCGCAGAGTCGTGGATATATTGCCTTGCACTCGACTGATCCCACTCAAGCACCGCTCATCCAGCCGAACTACTTTGCTGACGAGAGCGATATGCAGGTCCTCGTGGAAGGTGTCAAGATGGCGCGGAAGTTGGGTGAAACGCGGGCCTTTGCTCCCTTGCGTGACGTGGAGACGCACCCTGGTCCGCAGGTGCAAAGTGACGAGGAAATTGCCGAGTATATCCGTGACTACTCGGAAACACTCTACCACCCTGCCGGCACGTGCAAGATGGGCAACGACTCCATGGCTGTGGTGGATGCACACCTGCGGGTTCGAGGCGTCGAAGGTCTGCGTGTGATCGATGCCTCGATCATGCCAACCGTGGTAGGTGGCAATACCAATGCCCCAACGATCATGATTGCCGAAAAGGCTGCGGACTTGATCAAAGGCACAGTCTCCGTTTTACCGTCGATGTCTGTCGCGAACGAGTAGGGCTTCTACGCAAAAAAGAGTATCACAGACGAGTATCAGGCATCTCTAGCAGAAGACGTGTGACTCATGCATTAGCGCGTCAAGGCTGGACGATCAATCACAAGCGCGTGCTGCATATCATGCAGAAAGAGTCCTTACTCTGTCATCTAAAAAAGAAATTTGTGGTCACGACGACCAATTCGCGCCACGGATTTCCCGTCTATGCAAATGTGTTAGCCGGAATGACGCTCTCGGCTCCTGATCAGGCCTGGGTCGCCGACTTTACGTACATTCGCTTGAGAAGGGCGTTCGTGTACCTGGCATGTATTCTGGATGCGTTTTCGCGCCGCTGTGTGGGCTGGCATTTGTCCCGAGAGATGACGACGCAACTCACGCGAAGCGCATTGCATCAGGCAATTGTCGAACGGCAGCCAAAGCCGGGACTGATCCATCATTCTGATCAAGGGGTGCAATATGCCAGCCGAGAGTATGTGGAACAACTGCACGAGATCGGAGCGCAAATCAGTATGTTTGCGCTAGGAAATCCCTACGACAATGCGAAGGCGGAAAGCTCCTTTAAGACGATGAAACAGGAAGAGGTGTATCTCAAGGAATATGACTCATTTGCTGATGCAGAACAGAATTTGAACGTTTTCATTGAAAAGGTGTATTATGAAGTCAGGCATCTTCTAGAGTATCAGCATTTCAGTCCGAAACGTTGCCTCCATGGCCTGCTTCTCTTCTGTAGGAAGGAAGCTGTGACGCACTCCATTGAGCAGTAGCTCGTTGATGGTAGCGAGATCGAAGTTGAAGGAAACGGCGAGCAGTTGTATCTCGTCGCTGAGTGTCGTGTTGAATAATGGGGGATCGTCTGAATTGACGGTTACGGGTACTCCTGCGGTATAAAGGCGAGGTAGTGGATGTGCGTCAAGGTGAGGGTAAACGCCTAGTTTCAGGTTGCTCGTGGGGCAGACCTCCAAGGGGACGCCTTGTCTGGCGAGGTAGGCGACGAGCATTGGGTCCTCAATCGAGCGCACGCCGTGCCCGATGCGCTCGGCTCCCAGCGTCTTCAAGGCACCCCAGACGCTGGCCGGGCCGTCGGTCTCGCCAGCGTGGGGAGTGCTGTGCAAACCTGCTGCTCGCGCCTTCTCAAACCATTGAGCAAAACGCTCAGGCGGGTAACCTAGCTCGGCACCACCAAGCCCTAACGCCACCACACCGTCCTGCTTGCTCTCTATTGCCACGGCGGTGGTGTAGTCAGCCGCCATACGATTACGCGCCTCATCTTCGATGTTACGCACAATATCGAAGACCCAGCGCATTTCGACGCCAAAGTCGGCTCGCGCCCGTTCTCGTCCTCGTGTCAGTCCACCGAAGTAGGTATCGTGAGGGATGCCGAGCGCATAGCGATGGGTGCTCGGCGAGAACGTGACTTCGGCATAGCGTATGTTCTGGCGAGCCATGGTTGCGCCGAATTCGTAGGCGATCAGTTCGTAATCCTCGGCGCTTTTCAGACAACGCGTGATGTCGAGGTAGATCGCGAGGAAGTGGTTGAAATCGCGGTAGGTGAACCAGTCTTGCACCTCTGTGACGGTCTTTGCAGGCAGAGCGACGCCATTGCGCTGTGCCAGGGTCAAGAGGGTAGCGGGTTGTATGGAGCCTTCGAGGTGGACATGGAGTTCCGCTTTTGGTACGGCGCGGAGGTATTGTTCAATGTTTTCACCGGTCATGGCTTGTTTTCCTTTCGTATGCGGCTATAGCCCCAAAGAGTTCGCGTACCCAGAATGTTACCCAGGTATACATAGCCGTATTCCAGGGGGTCTCCATGTTCGCGGCAATATCGCGATTACGCATAACGTGGTAGAGCGCTCCGAGGATCTCGGCCACGTCGGCTGCCTCGATCAGGCGCTCCATGGGAGCATATGTCCGCCATTGGGCCAGGTAGGCATCACGCAACCTGGTACGAGCAGCAGGTGCATCTTCCAACGTGTGGACGCCGCCCCAGAATATGACGGCGTCAAGGAACGGATGTGACACACAACCATCCGCCCAATCAAAGAAGACTGGCTTTCCTCCCTGGAGGGCAACGTTGCCTACATGCAGATCGCCATGCACCAGCGTTGACGGTATGTCATAGTTCGCCAGTTGTCGGCACAGGGTCTTGAGAAAGGGGACGTATTCTCGCAACTGCTCGGCCTCTACGGCATCTAGATGAGAAAGCGCCTCTGTATCGCTCATGAGCGTATCAATATGTTCCGATAGCCGCTCCAGGCTTCTATCCAGGCAACCTATCCTCAACAATGTCTCTGTTTGTCCGATGGAGGCCTGCTGGATGCGACAGAATGCTAGCAATGCCTCCTCCCATAGCCCTACGGGCTGCACGCGCAGTACATGGCCCATGTCTTCCAGGAGCATCCAGCCCTGCTGCACCTCTATTGCCACTGGAGAGGGAATGTGCTCTGGATAGGTTACGGCTAACTCTTTGATGAGTGCCGCCTCGTTCGCAAAGAAGAATGGGAACTGCTCACGAGTGCTCAGCCCTGGGGCCGGACCTGCCTTGAAGTAGACCATGCCATCCGTCGTGGGGACACGCAAAATGCATGAGATGCCCCAGATTCTGATTTGCTCGACGGGGCCTGTTGCTGTGCGACCCGCTTGCTCGAGCTGTATCTGAATCCACGACGCAACTTGTCTGAACCAGCCACGCCTCTCCCAGGGAAGACGCGATGTTGGTACGGTGCGTGTTTCCTCTTCGCGCAAACAGGTGGCAATCACCTCACGCTGTTGAGGAAAGATGAGCGGTAGACGTGCCAATGTTGCGCGATCGATCCATTGCACATAGGTTGGTAGAGTCCGTGCCGGGTCGTTGCACTCCAATGTGAGGATGATGTCTACCTGGCGCTGCACGTCCTCACGCGTGTAATGGATGTCCGTCCAGCGTACGGCTGTGATGTCTGTATGCAATGCATTGCGAACCTCATGTAGCGTAAGGGCAACATCACCGAAACCCAAACGTAGCCCAAACTGGAACGAGGGGAGCGACCATCCGCCTGGATGTGATTGCATCAGTATGTGAGGTTTGGTAGCGTGGAAGATGAGGGTATGGACAATTGAGCGCCATGTGGAGGCGTTCTGGCTCATGGTGACAGCTCCACAATCAGTATTCTCCTCTCTTGAAAAAACTTGGGTAGATCACACAGTGTCTGTATTATCGCGTGACGACTCCCCACGGCTAAAGCCGGGGCTTCTCAAGCCGAAGCTTGACGGCTCCGTCCGAGCCGAAGGATGTTTAGCGCCGCATTGTGATCGCGGTCAAGTTCGCTGCCACAGTCACACGAGTGCCACCGCTCGGACAAATCTTTCTTGCGAATTTGACCGCATCCACTGCATGCCTGGCTGGTGTACTTGGGGTTGACGAAGAGCACTTGTCTCCCAGCGTTTGCAGCTTTGGAGACACAATATTGGACGAATTGACCCCAACCAGCATCATTGATTGACTTGTTCAACCCGCCCTTAGCTGCCGCACCATTAGGAAGGTATTTTCCATTCTCATCCTGTTTGGGTTTAGGGCGTTTGCTCATGTTAGCGGGCTCTAGCTCCTCAAACACGATGGTGCCATAGGTGTTGACCAACTTGCGTGACTCCTTGTGCAGGAAGTCGGCACGTTGGTTTCTTACCTTGCGATGGGCTTGAGCAACCTGTTTGACAGCCTTCCTCCGTCGATGGCTCCCGCGTTTCTTGCGTGCAAGGGACTGCTGATGTTTCTGTAGCCGCTTCTCTGCTTTGCGGTAGTAGCGCGGGTTCTCTATCGTGCTGCCATCTGATAAGGTAGCAAAATGAAGCAAGCCCAGGTCAATGCCGACCGCCTCATCACTGGCTTCGAGAGGGCTCTCTTTTACCTCACAGGCAAAGACGACATACCAGTGCTCACCCTCTCTCTTCAGAGTACACGTCTTGACCTTGCCCTGGATAGGACGATGCAACTTGACTTTGATGCTTCCTATCTTGGAAAAGCAGACTCGATTATCGTGTGTCAAGGAAAAACCAACTTGTGGATAGGTGAAGCTATCATAGCGATTGTACCCTTGGAAACGTGGATAGCCAGGAGTCTCACCAGCCTTAACTCGCCGGAAGAAAGCTTTCATGGCTTTGTCAACACGGCGGAGCGCGTCCTGCAATACCTGAGAGTGGATGTCTTGGTACTCTTCCCGTATCTGCTTGATGTCAGGGAGTTGGTTGGCCTGATCGTAGTAGGTCATGCTCTTGCCCACCATACGATAGGCGTCCCGTCTCTCTTGGAGGGCCGCATTGTAGAGCTCCCTGCAACGATCGAGAACCCATTGCAAGGTGTTGGCTTGCTTGCACGTTGGATAGAGTCGATACTTATAGGCTTTGAGCATCGTGTTTCTCTCCTTTCCGCAAGCGCGAGAGCTCCTGCTCAGACAAGTGATCAATCACCTCGACAACACTGCGATTGGTGAGGGCGGCGATGATCTTGAGTCGGCGATGGGACTTGACCCAGATACGTATGGTTTTGTATTCATCAGTCTTTTTCATGCAGGTATTTTACTACAACGCATACATCTTGTCAAGAGGCAAGTCTCCCCACTCTGCCTTCATCGTCAAAGAGACGCGGCGTCACGCCCCATAAGGAACGGCCCTTCTATCCCCGTGGCTGAAGCCAGGGGTTTTACGGGCCGGTTCGATAATATCGCACGGAACACAAAATTTGAGAGAATAAGCTGTACAATGCCAGTGGAGCTTATTCCCTCAAATCAGCCTCAGAAGGGGCTCGAAGTACGCTATTTCTCCTGTAACCACCCCGCCACATCCGGCGCAAAATACGTAATAATCATATCCGCCCCCGCCCTCCTTATACCCGTCAGCACCTCCATAACCACACGCCGTTCGTCGATCCAGCCGTTGTGCGCAGCAGCCTTGATCATCGAAAACTCACCACTGACATTATAGGCAGCGAGCGGCAGGTTACAGTGATCACGTACCTGGCGAATAACATCCAGATAGGCCAGGGCCGGTTTGACCATCACAATATCGGCCCCTTCAGCAATATCCAGATCGACTTCGCGCAAAGCTTCACGTGCGTTGGCAGGGTCCATCTGGTAGGCACGGCGATCACCAAACTGGGGAGTAGAACTAGCAGCCTCACGGAAGGGACCATAGAAACCAGAGGCAAATTTAGCTGAATAGGCCATGATCGGCGTCTGATTAAAGCCGTTCTCATCGAGCAGATGGCGAATAGCACCGACGCGACCATCCATCATGTCTGAAGGGGCCACAAGATCGGCCCCGGCCTCAACATGCGAAAGAGCCATCAGTGCCAGCAATTCCAGCGATTGATCATTCTGCACATTGCCATTAGCGACCACCCCACAATGACCATGACTGGTATATTCACAGAGACACACGTCGGTCATCACAATCAGATCAGGCACTTCAGCTTTGAGACGCCGAATAGCCTGTTGAATGATACCGTGTGTATCATACGCCTGAGAGCCTACTTCATCCTTCTCAGTGGGAATGCCGAAGAGCAGAACGGCTGGAATACCTAGATGAGCAATACGCTCAGCTTCACGCCCCAGATGCTCTAAAGGCCATTGCACAATCCCTGGCATTGATGAAATTGCCTGAGGTTCAGTAATACCTTCAGCGATAAACAGTGGATAAATAAGCTGCTCAACGTTAAGATGTGTTTCACGCACAAGGCCGCGTAGTTTTTCATTTTGGCGTGTGCGACGCAAGCGCACGGTGGGAAAAGTACTCATAGAGTTTTATGATCCTTATTACAAAGCTTCACGTAACGCTAACTTCACACTACTTATTGTTTCCCCAAGCATTGTATCATCCAACGCTAACGAGATAAAACACGCTTCAAACTGAGAAGGCGGTAGGTAGACGCCCCGTGCCAGCATGTTCCAGAAGAAACGGGCGAAGCGTTGCGTATCTGATCTTTTAGCAGTCACATAATCGGTAACAGGCTCCTGGGTGAAGTAGAGACAGAACATGGCCCCTATCCTTATCAATTGGGCAGGTGTGCCGGTCTCACGGATAGCATGGGCGATGCCATCGCCTAAGAGTTGACTTTTGCGTTCCAGTTCGGCATATTGACCCTGCTTACGCATCTCGGTCAATGTGGCAATGCCAGCAGCCATAGCCAAGGGATTGCCGGAGAGTGTGCCAGCCTGATACATAGTACCCACAGGAGCGACGTGTCCCATGATGTCACGACGGCCACCATAGGCTCCAACGGGCAGGCCACCACCAATAATTTTGCCGAGACAGGTTATGTCAGGAACGATGCCCACCCGTTCCTGCATTCCACCCAGGGCAACACGAAAACCGGTCATCACTTCGTCAAAGATGAGAAGCGCACCATATTGTTGAGTGAGGGAACGTAACTGCTCAAGGAAACCCTCCTGGGGCAGGACAAGACCCATGTTGGCTGCAACAGGTTCAATAATGATGGCTGCTATATCATCAGGGTAGGTATGAAAGAGTTGTTCAACGGCGGCACTGTCATTGTAAGGGGCGATGAGTGTATTGCTGGTAACCTGGGCTGGCACACCTGGGCTATCAGGCAGGCCCATAGTGGCAACGCCAGAACCAGCCTGCACGAGCAACATGTCGGCATGTCCATGGTAACAACCGCTAAACTTGAGAATCTTATCGCGACCAGTATAGGCTCGTGCCAGCCGCAAGGCACTCATGGTGGCCTCGGTGCCAGAGTTGACAAAGCGCACCATCTCAATCGAAGGAACGCTCTCAATCACTAATTGAGCCAGCTCATTTTCGGCCTGGGTTGGCGCACCAAAGCTAAAGCCGCGTTTACTTGCCTCTACCACGGCAGAAACGACGTGGGGATGAGCATGGCCGAGAATCATGGGCCCCCAGGACTGTACATAGTCCAGATAGCGATTGCCATCGACATCATAGAGGTAGGGGCCTTGTGCAGAGGCGATGAAAATGGGGTTGCCACCTACCCCACGGAAAGCTCGTACCGGACTATTCACGCCGCCCGGCAGAAGTTGCTGTGCCTCTTCAAACAGAGCGTGAGAGCGTGAGAGGTTGAGAGAGCTTGCTATGGAAGCCGCATCATGCATAAGCTACGCTCCTATCGCTTCCAATATCTCATCCAGGGGTTGAGCGACACAGGTGAACATCGGTGTATCACGCAGGGTATAGGAACTGGCTTCAGTTTCACGCAGGGTTTGTACCAGATCAAGAAAGTCACTGATAACATCCGTCTCGAAGGCCACCACAAATTCCTGATCGTCTAAGCCGTAGGAATAGGTCGTGTTGATCGACACCGAAGGATAGGTGAGGCCCACGCGAATATGCTCATTCATCATCCGCTTGCGATCTTCCATGGGCAAGGCGTACCATGCACGAGTCTTGATAAAGGGATAGACGAAGAGATATTTCTTATCTTCAGGCGCAATCACCAGACGTGGGTCATGAGCACCACGAGCGTTTTTACCCACATAGACCGAACGTTTGGTCATGGAAAGAAAGGCGTGCGACTCACGCAGGTACGGCCCCATGGGACTACGCCGGATACGGCTGGTCAGTCCTTGCAGGTCTTCAACAGCATACGTACACTGCCAGAGCATGAGGTCACAATCGGAACGCAGGCCAAACAGGCTAAAGCTACGCATCAGCGTTTTGTCGGCATATTCCTCATAGATACGCAAAAGCTCTTGTTTGCCCTGCTGGCGCGTCTCAGCAGGCAGCAATTGCCACTGAGGATCAAGTTTATAGAAGGTGAAACGCACCAGCTGACGTGGCTGCTTTGGTTTGGCCGCTACTTTTGCCTCTTCAGGCGAGGTAATCGTTGTCTGTTCTGCCATAGAATTTATCTCCTTAAAAAAAGTATCTTTGCTCGTTAAGAACAACCTTATGCATTCAACTTCTCATCTTGTACAATAGCCTCAACAAGACCATCAATGGTAAACTCCTTGGCCTCAATGTGAACAGGAAGGCCACATTCTCGTGCCGTCTGTGCCGTGATGGGGCCGATACACGCAATTTTGACTTGTGTGTTGCTGGTAATCAAACTCCTGACCCCCACAAGGGGGGTCACTACATCTTGTGCCACCTGATTGCCCACTCCCTCTAACCTGTAGTGACCCCCCTTGTGGGAATCTTGCACAGGGAGGTTGTCTTGAAAATGCCCTGCGAGGCTGGTTCGCGTAGGGGCGGGAGTGGCAGGGACGTGGGGCTGGGGCCCTTGTGGCCGCCCGCTGCTGGGAGAGAGTTGTTCGCCCGAGGAAAAATCTACCCGTGTGAGCTCGTGGCGGTCAGCCTCTTGTACGCTATCGGGCTCTCCCTCAGTACAAGAAGTAAGCCATTGCACAAAGTTGCGCACAGTAGAAGAGCTGGTAAATGTGATGATGTCAATTTGATGAGTTTGTAACAAGTGTAATACGTCACGACCAAGAGCGTCGTTGCTGGCAACGGGCAGCGTAGCATAGGCTGCTATTTCATCGACGATAGCTCCGGCCTGTTGTAATTCATGCACCAGAACTTTGCGGGCTTCAGCAGCACGTGGCAGCAGGATACGTTTGCCAACTAGCGATTCGCCACGTTGCTGAGTATCTTTTAATAAGGCATCTGCAACACCCTCAGCAATATATTCATCTGGGATAAGCTGGGCAGTTAAACCATAACGTGTCAGGGCTGCCGCAGTAGCGGGGCCAATCGTAGCGATAGGGACCTCACGAAGCCGATGCAGATCATAGCCCAGATGAAGCAGGCGTTCGCAACAGATGTTTACGGCGTTGGCGCTGGTAAAGATCAGCCAGCTATAGCGCTCGTCACTCGTTCTCCTTTCGTCCTGCCTGACCGAAGGACGCAGTCTGGGGGACTGTGTGAGCGATAGCGTCGTTGGCAGGACGGGTTTGTGCCGAGCTTCATCTTTAAGAAAGAGTCGTGCAAAGGCAGCGTCCAGTGTTTCCCAGTTGGCAGGTGGGACGATACGAATGGTGGGGAACACGATGGGCGTTGCTCCTAAGACTGCCAATCGGTCGCGTAATGTGCCAGCCTGCTGCTGTGTGCGTGTGACCAAAATACGCTTGCCCTGTAGGGGCAGCGATGCTCCATCAGTATCAGACACGTTGTGGCTCCTGTGTGCGTATAGCATCTATTGTCCTAGTGAAGCACCCCATGGCTACAAGCCAGGGGCTTCGACAGTCCTCCCACGAGGGGATCGCACAAATGCTCCCCATCCTGCATCCAGGATACTCTTGTTTAACCCGCCCTTTGCCGCGGCTCCATTTGGCAGATACTTCCCGTCCTCGTCTTGCTTGGGAGCGGGAGCTGATGTCATGTTGTCGATATGCAACTCCTCAAACACCAGCGTCCCGTAGTGCTTCACCAGGTGGTGAGATTGTTTCTGCAAAAAGTCCCGGCGTTTGTTGCGCACTTTGCGGTAAAGTCGAGACAACTCTTTCTTGGCACGGTGGCGTCTATGGCTGCCTTTCTTCCGGCGTGCAATCTTCTGGTGAGCGCGCCGTATCTCCTCTTCTGCATTGCGGTAAAGACGCGGATTTTCGATGAAGGTTCCATTAGAGAGTGCCGCAAAAGAATTGATGCCAAGATCAATGCCAACCTCTTCTTCAGATGGATGGAAGGTCATGGAAGGGTCAAACTCATACTCGGTAGTGAGAACAGCATACCACTGGTCGCCCTCTCTTTTGATGGTACAGGTTTTGATGGTGCCTTTCATTTCACGGTGAAGCTTGATCTTGATATGCCCTATTTTGCTGAGATGGAGTCGCTTTTTGATGATCTCATAGCCCCCTTGGGGGTAGGTGAAAGAATCGTAGCGGTCTGCACTCTTGAAACGAGGATAGCCAGGTTTCTCCCCATTCATCACTCGTCTGAAGAAAGCTTGCATCGCTTTATCCAGACGCTTCAAAACGTCCTGTTGCACCTGGCTGTGGATATCCTGATACTCTTCTCGCAGTTCTTTGATGGCAGGAAGTTGATTGGCTTGCATGTTGTAGGAAACAGACACCCCATTCAACCGATAGGCTTCACGCCTTTCCTCAAGAGCAGCATTGTACAGTTCCTTGCATCGTCTCAGGATCCATTCCATCTTTCCGATTTGCTTTTGTGTCGGATAGATACGGAATTTGTGTGCTTTGTTCCCAAGATTTGGATTCTTCTTTGGCTTGCGCTCTTTTTTCGGTTGTGCCTGCGTCTTAGTCACGCTTTTCCTTCTTGCTTCTCTTGAGATGATCGGCAATGGCGGTGAGGATTTCTCCATTGAGTGATCGATTGTGCTGTTTTGCGGCCTCTCGTATCTCTTCCAACAGAGGGAGAGGGATACGAATTGAGAGCGACTTGGTTTCTTTTGTGTGCTCGTCCATATATCTATTATATGGCTAAACTAGATATATGTCAAGAGGTAGAGCCCCTGTGCCCAAGCCCCACAAAAGGAACGGCCCTTCTATCTCCATGTCTAAAGCCAGGGGTTTTACGGGCCGGTTTGATAAAAAACTACCATACGTCGCACCTACAACGGCGCGACATTCCTAATCGGTAGTACAATCCATGGTATAGTTTAGCATAGGTTCTTGAGGTTGTCTATGAGATTTTACCCTTTGCGTAAGTTTCATATTTTTGCGAAGCATGATGACCGCGAAGCATGATGACCGCAAGGGTCATCACTACTATACACGAATCACGGGCAGAAGACGTAGTATAGTAGTGATGACCCTTGCGGTCATCATGCTCACCATACTACGCACCTTACTGGCAAATAAGTTGTCACAGCCCTCCTCTGTCAGGTATAATTTTTTCAATGTATCTTAAATACGCAACAGGTTGCACTAATTTGCACCTCTATAGGGGACTTCCCATTGTCTAACAAGGAGCATCATGGCCGAGCAACTTCATATCATCCTGGTTCCTCATACCCATTGGGATCGCGAGTGGTATCAAACTTTTCAACAGTTTCGCATGCGTCTCGTACGTACTATTGATAAATTGCTCGATGTTTTAGATCATGATGATCGCTTCACCCATTTTATGCTTGATGGCCAGACAATTGTGCTGGATGACTATCTGGAAGTGCAACCGGAGCAGGAAGAACGTCTCAAGCAGTATACCCGTGCCGGACGCATCTCAGTAGGACCGTGGTATCTCCAGCCCGATGAGTTTCTCGTAAGCGGTGAAGCACTGATCCGTAATTTGCAGATCGGCTTACAACGAGCCGCCGAGTTTGGGGAACCGATGCGTGTCGGCTATGTTCCCGATTGCTTCGGTCATATTGCCCAGTTGCCACAGATTCTGCAAGGCTTTGGTATTGAGAGTGCCGTGTTCTGGCGCGGCGTGGGTGCCGAGGCCCGACAGAGCGAGTTTTTCTGGGCTGCCCCCGATGGGACGCAAGTATTGGTTATCCACCTTGCCGATGCGCTTGGTTACTCGAATGCCCGTGTCATGCCCCTGGCCCCGGAAGAATTTGCGGCTCGTGTCGAGCTACTGCTCGCTCCCATTCTGGGCAAAGCCACCACAAACACCCTCCTTTTCATGAATGGCTCCGATCACCTGGAGCCACAAGCCGGTTTACCAACCACTATCACAGCTGCCAATTCCCTCTTAGCGCATATCAACCCCGAACACGAGAAACTCCTGGCCGTGCTAGGGCATGCTTCACCACAGACTGCTCTTAAGCACTTCGATGGCGTCACTGTGCGTATGGGTACGCTGCCAGAATATATCGAGGCTGTGCGCCAACAAAACGGTATCCATGAGACGAGCCAACACCCGTCGTCTTTGCAGGTGCTGAGTGGAGAAATGCGCAGCAGTCAGTATGCACACCTGCTGCCTGCTGTTCTCTCGACCCGCATGTGGATCAAGCTGGAGAATAGCGTGACGGAGCACTTGTTAGAGTATGAGATGGAGCCGCTGGCCGCCTGGGCAGAGAAACTGGGTGCGCCCTATCCGACCGGCCTCATCAAGCTGGCATGGAAGTATCTCTTGCAGAATCATCCTCACGATAGCATCTGTGGTTGTAGCATCGACCAGGTCCATCGTGAGAACGCCGTGCGTTTCTCCCAGAGCCAGCAGATAGCTGAAGGCGTGATCGCCCAGGCTATGTCAGCCATTGTTTCCGCCGTAAATACACAGGCCCCTGTGGCAACTAGCCATACCGGCCACGCACCCGCGCCCATTGTTGTCTTCAATCCTGGCCCCGGCCCGCGTACAGAGGTCGTGCAGGCGACCGTACAATTCCCAGGTTCATTACGCAACGCCGTACTCATCGACGAGCGAGGCGAGCATATGCCCTATACTGTTGTTCAGCGCTGGCGGCAAGAGCTTGGCTCCATGCCTTTCTCCCGCGAAATAATGGCAGCTACTGTAGCCCTGATGGGGGTTAGTGCGCCCGGTGAACTGATCCGTATGGCCGAGGGCATGATCGCTACGACGCTGGGTCAGCCTGAAGACACGTATGGCATTGTACGTGTCCATATCGAGGATAGTCCACAACCCGGCGTCTTGCACGTTGAGATGATGATTGCACCACGTGAACATGTCCACGTCAACGTCCACGAGCAACTGGCAGCGGAACAACAGATGCTCCAGGGGTTGCAACGTGACGATATCACGATGATAGAGATCACAGCTATCGATCAGGCACGCGAAACCATTGAGTTCGTCGCTACCGATCTGGCTGCCTATGGTCTGAAAACCTTCTGGATGTATCCACGTGGCTTGAAAGAAGAAGTTACTACCGCTCCTCCTGGCACGCTCACCTGTCAGCCCCAAAGTATTGAAAATGAATGGTATCACGTTGAGGCCAATACTCAGGATGGTACTCTGACGGTGACTGATAAGCAGACAGGAGCGGTCTTTGCGGGCCTGAATCGCTTTGTAGATGGTGGCGATGTTGGCGACCTGTATACCTATTGTCCACCAGCCAGCGATACGTTGATCAGTTCGCCGGTTGAGCCGCCGCGCATTGAGTTGATTCATGTAGGTCCCGTACGTGCTACCTTGCGTGTAAGTAGTCGCCTATCATTGCCCGGCTCCTGTAGTGCCAATCGTACCGAACGAAGTACACGTTATACCAGTTGTCCCATTATCAGTGAAATTTCATTAGCTCCAGGAGTACGGCGCATCGATATTACGACCATAGTAGAGAATAAGGTGAAAGATCATAGACTACGCGTGATTTTTCCGGTACCATATACAGTAGAAAACGTTGCTGCCGAAGGAACATTCGAGGTGCGCACCCGTCCCATTGCTGTTCCGCGTCCGGCGGATGTAGCCGAATGGGCAGAGGAACCCGTCAATACCTTCCCACAGAAACGTTTTTTGGATATAAGTAATGGTACAATTGGTCTGGGTATACTCAACCGTGGCTTGCCAGAATATGAGATACTCCAGGAAGGGCCAGGTAGCGCCACAGGCCAGGTGGCTGCTGCTGTAACCTTGTTGCGCTGTGTCGAGTGGCTGTCACGTGACGACCTCTCCACGCGCCATGGACATGCAGGCCCAATGGAGTATACACCGGAGGCCCAATGTCCAGGTGAGTACACCTTTGATTATGCCTTGGTACCACATAGCGGGAATTGGCAGGAGAATGAGGCCCTGGTACTCCGTCAGGCTCAGGCCTTCAATCTGCCGGTACGGGCTATTTTGGGAACGGCGGTGCAAGTCCAGACCCATGAACGCCCGGAAGGTCAGCTGCCGCTGCCTTCACGAACGTCGCTGATCGAGGTTGAGCCACCTGAACTGGTACTCAGCGCAATCAAGCGCAGTAACTCTGGCAAAGGACTTGTTGTGCGGCTTTACAATCCGCTTATACACGCCGTCGAGGCTACTTTGCGACCAGGAGTTGCCTTGAGTAAAGCGTTTGTAGCCAACTTACAGGAGGAGGAGCAAGAGCAACTTCTATGGAGTGGAGAGACTGAACCACTCCACATCGGCATGCGTGCAGGCGAAATTACAACTCTCTTGTTTGTGTGAAAGACTTGCTTCTCATTTTTTAGCGGGTGGCAAATCACATTAGTCCTATCTTGTTGCCATTTGCTTGTGGCATGCGTTTTAATTTGAAGAAACTAAACATCTATGCATTCCTGAAAGGGGCATTTGTCTCGCGATGACACATATAACATATATATTGACTACTATACTAAGTACCACCGCAGGGGCAGCAGCTACACCAACGCCTAATGCCGCTGCCACGGCTACAGCCACAGCAGCTGGCACCACCACATCTTCAAGTAGTAACATTTTAACGACTATTACCAATTCATTAGGGGTTGTTATTGGTTTTATTGTTGCCTTTACGGTTATATTCTGGCTCAGTTTGATTATCTGGACGTTCCGCGATATTCGTTCACGCACCCAGGACCTTCTTTCACAAGTACTCGCGACCTTGCTGGTGACGGTCTTCTTCATCGGTGGATTGTTCATTTACCTGATCCTGCGCCCACGTCAGACCCTGGCGGAAATCTATGAGCGGCAGTTAGAGGAAGAATCGTTGCTAGCCGAGATGACCGAGCGGCAGACGTGCAACAATTGTCATGCCCGTGTCGAGTCCGACTTCCAGGTGTGCCCATCTTGTGGTCAAAAGTTGAAACGCCCCTGCCCCAAGTGCGAACGTCTGCTGGAGTTACGCTGGACCTTCTGCCCCTATTGTGCGACTAATCTGGCCAGCGCACCGCTGACGAATATGCCCGGCATGTCCAGTATGCCTGCCATGCAAGGCAACCCCGGCATCCCCATGGGTGGACAACGCTATTCGTAAGTGAAAAGTTGAATGGCATCAGAGATCGCGTAGGGGTAGGGGAGGCGTGAAGTGGGGTAGGGGCCCTTGTGGCTGCCCGCCGTCCCCCAACCGTCGATCAGCAATAGCATCGCCAATCGCGCAGGGGCGGGGGCGGCGGGGATGTGGGGACGCAATCCGGGGGATTGTGTGTGGGGCCCTTGTGGCCAGCCAATACATTTCAACTAAGAGACCATCCCGCTTTGTCATCCTGAGCGCAGCGAAGGATCTCTCGCCGGACAGAGATCCTTCGCTGCGCTCAGGATGACACTCGTGAAGCGGCTTCGTTTGACTCGCAACGCGTCTTAGTTGAAATGGATTGGCCCTTGTGGCCGCCCGCTGCTGAGGGATGCTTGTTCGTCCGAGGAAAACACCTACCCGCGTAAGCCCTTGTGGCTGCCCGTCGTCCTCGCCCCAACGAGCGACCACTTTGGCTCCTCTTAACCCCCTCAAAATTGAGGAGGACTTATGTCCGAAATCCGCTCCTGCGCTTTGTTTATTAGGCATTTTGTGATATAATGAACTAGCGCAAAATGTGGTAGGTTACCGCATTTTCCCTGCGTGATCAGAATATCCTCCTAATATATGAGCGAGGTGCAGGGGCAGGCACCCCTGACAGGGGGTACCCCCAATTTTTCTTTCCAGAATTAAGGTACAGGTTCTATGGCAAAAACGAGAGAAGCAATTATGGCAGAGCAACTTCCCGATGACTCTCAGCTTTCACATAATGGTAACGGATACAAAAACGGTAATGGTAAAACGAATGGCAATGGCGGTGAGAATGGGTATAGCGAACAGAATATACAGATTCTTGAAGGCTTAGAGGCTGTCCGTGTGCGCCCAGGTATGTATATTGGCGCAACTGACCACCGTGGTCTGCATCACCTCATCTACGAAGTCGTTGATAACAGCATTGATGAAGTTATGGCCGGCTATGCCGATACGATTACAGTGGTGATTCATGAAGATAGTTCAGTCACCATTGAAGATAATGGACGCGGTATCCCCGTTGAAGAGCATCACCAGCGTCCCGGTCTCTCCACACTTGAAGTTGTGATGACCATTCTGCACGCCGGAGGCAAATTTGGCGGTGGCGGCTATCAGATCAGTAGCGGTCTGCACGGTGTGGGTGTCTCTGTTGTCAACGCACTCTCTGAATGGTGCCAGGTCGATGTCAAACGCGATGAGAGGCTGTGGCGTCAACGCTACGAGCGAGGCATCGCCGTCACTCCCTTGATGGATATGGGGCCAACCACCGGTACTGGCACTACTACCTCTTTCTTGCCTGACCTGACAGTCATGGAGACGCGTGACTTCAGCTTTGAAGTCCTGGCCCAGCGTTTCCGCGAGATGGCCTATCTCAATCGGGGCCTGACCATCTCCCTGTGTGATGAGCGCACTGACCGCGAGGCGACCTTCTACTTCGAGGGTGGTCTGGTCTCCTTTGTACGCTACCTCAACAAGAACCGTGGTCGTCTACAGGCTCGCCCGGTCAGCACCGTTCGCGAGATCGACAACGTCAAAGTCGAGTTGGCCGTACAGTACAACGATAGCTGGACCTCCACCGAATTTTCCTTCGCCAACGGCATCAATACCGTCGATGGTGGCATGCACATCACCGGCTTCCGCAGTGCCTTAACCCGTTCTCTCAACGACTACGCCCGCAAGGCCAATCTGCTCAAAGAAAAAGACAGCAATCTCACCGGTGACGACGTGCGCCAGGGCATTACCGCGGTGATCAGCGTCAAGATACCCAACCCCCAATTCGAGGCCCAGACCAAAGCCAAACTAAACAATGCCGAGGTGCGTCCCATTGTCGAGGTGGTTACCGCCGAAATGCTCACCCAATACCTCGAAGAAACTCCCAGCGAAGCCAAAGTCATCATTGATAAATGTCTTACCTCTGCCCGTGCGCGTGAGGCCGCTCGTTCCGCCCGCGAACTCATCCAGCGCAAAAACGCCCTAGATACGACTCTGCCGGGTAAGCTGGCTGACTGTAGTGAGAAGCATGCTGATCGGTGTGAATTGTACTTGGTGGAAGGAGATTCTGCAGGCGGCTGTTTCTCTGGCGATACGCTCCTTGCCCTCGCCGACGGCCGCTCGCTCAGTTTCACTGATCTGGTTGCCGAGCAAGCCCAAGGAAAAGGACATTTTGGCTACACCATCCGCAAAGATGGCACAATCGGCCTGGAGCGTTTAATCAATGCCCGCCTGACAAAAGCCCAAACCAAAGTCATTCGGGTAACGTTGGACAATGGAGAAGCAATTGTCTGCACCCCCGATCACCTCTTCATGTTACGCGATGGCAGCTACAAAGCGGCTGCAGAACTTACACCCAACGACTCTCTCATGCCGTTATACCGTAAGATGTCTGATATGAGCGAGCCGGGGATTACGATTCAAGGATATGACGAGGCCGTGGCCACCTACAACCATCGCATCATTGCTATCAAGCCTCTGGAGGAACAGATAGATGTATATGATGTCGAAGTTCCTGGTACTCATAACTTTGCGCTAGCCAGTGGCGTTTTTGTCCATAACAGTGCAAAGCAAGGTCGTGACCGCCACTTCCAGGCCATTCTTCCCTTGCGCGGTAAAATTCTCAATGTCGAACGTGCTCGCCTCGACAAAATGCTCGAAAACCAGGAGATCAAAAACATTATCACCGCCGTCGGTGTAGGTATCGGCGAACACTTCAACCTGACCAAGCTGCGCTACGGGCGTATCGTGATCATGTGCGACGCCGATGTAGACGGTGCCCACATCCGCACGCTCCTGCTCACCTTCTTCTTTCGCCACATGGAGCCGCTGATTACGGATGGGCATTTATATATCGCCCAGCCGCCCCTCTTCCATATCCACAAAGGCAAACATGTGCAGTATGTCTATACCGACGAAGAGCGCGACGCCCTCGTAGATGAATACAAAGCCGAACACAACGGCAAAGAACCCGAAGTCGGTCGCTACAAAGGTCTGGGGGAAATGAACCCTGAAACCCTATGGGATACCACCATGGACCCATCTAAGAGGACGATCTTGAAGGTGACGATTGAGGAGGCGGTGGAGGCTGATAAGATTTTCAATATGCTGATGGGTGACGAGGTGGCTCCGAGGAAGAGGTTTATTGAGAGTCATGCGAAGAGTGCGAATTTGGATATATAAGTGCTTGTGTTTGTTGTAGGATCTCAAAGTTAGTTGGATTGGCCTAAAAGGCCGAATCCGTAGGACAACTATCAAGTTGCGGACTTGGCGTCGCTTGATGGTAGGCGGCGGATCGCCGCTCCCAAGGTTTCATTTAAACTGTTGATGGGACTGAGATGGCAAGGCAGGCGGCGCGAGTCCACAGTCGTGGAAGCGGCTGATATCCAACAGGCTGTGATGCTGTTGCCTTATCCAGCATCATCAATGTGATTGCAGGAATACTCCTATACTTTCCAGGTAGGTTCGTCTCGCTGAACAGCTCTCAGAGAAAAAGGAGAAGAGCTGCGGATAGAGGTCTTGCAGCTCTTCAAGGATTTGTATATCTTCCTCATCGGCAATGGGATTCGATTGCGGCTCATCATGCGCGCGCATAGCGCATGAGCACAACGCCTGATGGGAATGGCTTGGATTCGATCAGGCGCAGATTCACGCGCAGCCCCTCAGGAAAAAGCTTCTTGCCACTGCCGAGCACAACCGGGTAAACAAGCAGACTATATTCGTCAATCAGATCGTGCTCGGCCAAGGTATGAACCAGCACGCTGCTGCCATCGATGACGATATTCTTGCCGGGCTGTGCTTTCAAGGTGCGTACTTGCTCGACCACATTGTTGCTAATCAAGGTGGAATTGCGCCAGGCCGAGGCCGTGGTCAGTGTGGTGGAAACAACGTACTTCGGCATGGTGTTCATGACATCGCCAAACGGGTCACCAGCTGGCATTGGTTCAAATGCCCCGCCGTGGATCTGCCATGTTTTGCGCCCCAGAAGCAGTGCATCACTTTGGCTCATGGCCTCAAAGAAGTGCGCACCAATGTCATCGTGCCAGAACGGCCCTGTCCACCCGCCGTGGGTGAAGCCGCCCTCGGTATCTTCTTCTGCGCCACCAGGCGCTTGCATCACATTGTCTAACGACACAAACTCTGCTACAACGATGTTTCGCATGATTTCCTCCGTATCGAGCAACAGCTCTCGGCTTTTTCAGAATAGTCGTTAATACCAACGACAACAGCATACCACTTCGCACTCACCACAGAACTTCCGTTTGCCCGGACAGTCTGTGCCTCAACCACCATAACGCCTCCAATATACTGTCACCACACCCAATCCCGTAGAACGGGACGGGCTTGTCCCTCACCCTTTCGGGGCACACAGATACAGGAGTGGAGACATTACCAGCAAAGCGCGTCAATGCTGACGTTAGGACGGGTGACAGAGGCATTCAACCAATGCCTTCTCTCCGGAGAGAGACGCCCCATGCGGTAAGGAAGTTACAGATTGAGCTAGCAACTAGGGTGTTGGCCCTCATGCCGAACCGCGCATGGTGAACAGTCTGATAGCAGGATACCCACTGCCAGAAACTGTTGCTTTCGACGAGCGAGAGTGCCTTGATCGTAGGCTGTTCTACACACTTATTCTTATTGACATAGAAAAAACGGAAAGAAAGGAGTGTGTTTCCTTCCGTCCCGTTCGAGGGGACGGGTATCCACACACGATTTCTATGAAAGAAGGGCACAAGCATGCCCTTTGTGAAAAACAGTGAGGCTATTATATACACCCTGCTCCACTGTGGCACATATCTGACTGAAAGTACTATCTGCTATCAAAGGGACTCTCAACCACGGCTCTAACTTCGACTATTTTGTATGTTACTTCTCAGTTAAAGATGAGTTTTTAGTAAAGAGATCATCTTTTGCAGAAAGTGTTTGAAAAGAGGTTTGCCTGTGGTAGAGATTATTGTTGCCCTTATCGCCGTTTTCGGCGCTGTATTGCCCTACCTGTTTCAGAGAAATAAAGAGCTAAATCTCAAAATTGCAGACCAGAAACGCGAGGCGTATGCCAATTTCCTGACAAACTTCACAAAGGTATCGGTCGCTGTCACGCATGACGAGGATGTGTCGGGAAAAGAGGCAGACCTTGAAAGGTTGTTAGCTCGGGACCAGTTATTGCTCTATGCCAGCGATGATGTTATCAAGGCGTATGATGCCTGGATTAGATACGCGGATAATGAAAAGCACGATTATAACAAGGAAGGTGAGCTACTCAGTCTTGTCTTCCTTGCCATACGCAAAGACTTGCTGGGCAAGACCAAAGTGACGAAGGAGAACCTTGAAAATCTGAATCCCTTTAATCGTGGGTGATAACTCTATCTTTAGAGAGCGCAGCATAGCCGTACGTAGCTGCTACGGTTGGGGAAACGTTATATTTGTCAGACAACGAGGTATCGAAAAGTTGCAAAAGCTAGAGTTATCCCTATAGAATAAACTCAAAATTCCTATTAGTCTGCACTCAGATATGCGAAAGAGGGAGGAGAGAGATAGGTGGCTAACCAGGAACATCTTGATATCCTCAAGCAAGGGGTAGAGGTGTGGAACCAGTGGAGAAACAAACATACAACTATTCTACCTGACCTGAGCGCATACGACCTCACTGGATCTACCCTGAGCAGTGCTAACCTAAGCGGAGCTACCCTGAGCGGAACCGATCTGAGTGGATCCGACCTGAGCAGTGCCGATCTCAGTGGAGCCATCATCGGTGGAATCACCATAAACATATTCAATGTCATTAGAGCCGACTTCAGCGGCTTTCAACGCTCTGGAGCCGTTCTCAGGGGGGCCAATTTGAGCCATACTGATCTCAGTAGAGCTAACCTCAGAGGGGCCTTCCTTAGAGGCGTTAACTTTAGTAATGCCGATCTGAGCCATGCTGACCTGCGTTATACCGACCTGAGTGATGCCAACCTGAGTGACGCCCATCTTATAGAAGCTGATCTCACCAGAGCAGATTTTACCAGAGCAGATCTTACTGGGGCTAACCTTCATGCGGCCAAGATAAGTCGGACCTTTTTTGGAGATATTGATCTGCGACACGTGAAAGGTCTGGAGACTATCACACATTGGGCACCTTCGACTATTGGCATTGATACCATCTACCGTTCGAAAGGCAAGATACCGGAGATTTTTCTTAAAGGTGCTGGCGTCCAGGAAAGCTTTCTTACCAACATGCGCGCGCTTGTCGAGGCAATGAGCCCCATTGACTTTTATTCTTGTTTTATCTCGTATTCCAGTAAAGATGAGAACTTCGCTAACAGACTCTATGCCGATTTACAAGCCAAAGGCGTGCGCTGTTGGTTCGCACCGGAAGATATGAAGACAGGGGATGTAATCCGGAATCGGATCGACGAAGCCATCAGGATACACGATAAGCTCCTATTGGTGCTATCACAGCATTCCGTTGAAAGCTCTTGGGTCGAAAAGGAGGTCGAAACCGCCTTCGAAAAGGAGCGTCAGCAGAAACGGCACGTACTCTTTCCGGTTCGGTTGGATGACGTGGTGATGCAAACCTCAACGTCATGGGCGGCAGATATCCGCCGTATGCGGCATATCACCAATTTCACGGATTGGAAAGATCATGACGCATATCAGAAAGCCTTCAGTCGGTTGCTCCGTGATTTGAAGGCGGAAACATAATTACCTTAATGTGGATGAGATGCTGGCCAACTGAGAACGCTAGTCTCCCTTACGCTCCTGCCTTGAGGTCGCGCAATAGGCGCGTAAACGCCTCCTGATAGTCATCGTGGTTTTTCCAACGGGTAAAGTCACCGATGTGACGTTCTCTCCTGATTTTGCAGACCCATTGCGATGTAGCTTCTTCGATTGCTTCATCAAGCTTGATGGGAAAGAGGACAGTTTTATCTAATTGTTGTTCTTCTCTGAACCGATTTTCCTTTTCCAGTGCTGCCTTGCATTCGTCTTCAACCCATGTACTTTTGACTGAGTTTTTAGAAAGAATAATCAAGAGCTTGTCATAGGTGCGGATTGACTCTTCAATGCGATCAGCAAAGCGATCCCCAATTCGCAGATCATGCGGCGCAAACCAACAACGAACTCCCTTGTTTTGGAGGTCGGCATACAATCGGTCAGTAAAGTCTTGGTCTTTACTTGAGTAACTACCTACCTAAATTTTGCCCAAATTAGCGGCATCATGCTCATCGCGCCATAAGAAGCGCCTTGAAACGATGGGCCTGATACGTCGAGATCTGCTGTTCGTGAGCAGTAGCTTAATTCACTATCTTCTGCTCTCAAGCTGTCCGGAGGACAGTGCTACTAATTTGAGCCAAATTTACTTTGAGAGCCTTTCCTCACCAAATCGCTTGAGGCAAACCAGGCCATTCACAGACTCTCACACAGAGACACTAACTCACCGCCTTCTTCGTAGCAGTCACCACACCAAATGGCTGTTCCACAATCGCCTCGGTCACTCTACCCGCCGCATCCAGCCTGAATTCGATGCTATAGCCCGAGAGCCCCTTCACATGGAGATAGTCCCCTTGTAAGGTACCAGCTCAACTTCCGGCTGCATAGGCAGAGACGCCACCAGCGCTTTCTCTCCCTTGAGTGCAATAGTCATCGTCATCCCTATCACCTCATATTCGCCGACGAACTGTTCGAGGAAGCTCTTGTCCGTCAGCCCCTTGGCAAACAGGCGCTGAAAGACAATGTCTTTCACGGTTGGTTCGAGCGGAGCGCTGAGCCTGTCGATATCTCCTTTGACGTTGGTAAAGAAGGAGACCTTCATGCGCATGTCGGGCCTTTCCATCACCAGCTCGAAGATGTCGTAGTGGTAGTGCTTGAGCGGGTTGGTCATCGAGTTGAACGTTCCCTTCAGTTGGTCACCCTCCACCTCAACTGAGAAAACCCCGTATCCTGGATGCTCATAATCACCAGTATGGGCATCCAGCACGTGGGATGGAGAAGTGTTCGTGACCCGGTCGGCCTCTGCTTTCTCCTTGCCCTTCTCCTCAGCCGCTTCGAAGGCTGTCCAGAATTTCTTGAACCGTTCGCTCCAGCCTACTTCGTCCAACCCCAGCAGACGATCACAGATATTGTAGGTCAGGATGTTGGGCACGGGATTGGTATTCAGATTGGTGAGGACAACCACCCCGATATGATGCTCGGGCAGCAAGGTGACGAGAGAACTAAAACCGTCGATATTGCCTCCATGCTCGGCCATCATGTGTCCCCTATACGCTTCGACAAACCATCCCAGACAGTAGTTGGCAATCGGTATTTCGGGGAAGGGGAACAGTACAGGTGCCACCATTTGCGGCGCATGCATCTGAGAGACCTGGTTTTCTGAGACCAGCTGGGCGCCTTCGTGTTTGCCCTTGTTGACATGGAAAAGCACCCACCCGGTCATATCAGCAATACTGGATACGATGGCTCCCGCTGGAGCAATCGACCACTGGCCTTCGTAAAAGGGAATCTTTTTGACCTCATCCTTCTCTTCCTTATAGGGGAAGGAGAAATCAGCGGTTTCTTGGGTGGTGCTCGTCGAGAGCAGACTGCTGCTCATATCCAGCCGATCAAAAATGGGATATCCACATAACGCTCTCAACTCTTTGTTACTCGATAGTATAACAGACGCCGTACAGATGTTGTGTGATCATCGTGCCCGGATGTATTATTTGATCGACACCCACGCACCCTAGTGAAAATAAGTGCTCGGCGAAAACTGTCAGACAAGAGCCTGCGAGCCTTGAAAGTAGAACGAGACAAAAGAGAAATGTAGCAAGTAGTTGAAATGCTTGCTTTTTCTCAAGGAGTAGCAACATAACATTGGAGGAGAGAGGGAGCGAAGCTTCCTGCACAGAAGTGAGGTGCTTTGTTATGAGTGACGCCGATACCTACGATTACGATACACAAGTACGAGCTATTCGAGCCTATAACCAACCAATCCTTGATGATTTTGAGGTCTGGCTCCAACAGTCGGGCTTGAGCGAGCAAACCGTCCAAACCCACGTGGACAACATCAACTTTTTTACGAACTATCTTGTCTATTATGAGCCATTGAAAAAGCTCGACGAGGCCAAGGAAGGCGACGTCTGGATGTTTTTAGCCGATTGGTTTCCCCGCAAAGCCTTGTGGGCCTCCATCACCAGCGTCAAATCCTATCTCGCGTCATTCAAGAAGTTCTTCCGCTGGATGGGAGAAACAGGCCATGCCTCTCCCCAAACCGTGGCTGAGGTGCTGGATACCCTGAAAGAAGAGCGGAACGTCTTTCTCCGAAGGGCTGCCGAGTAGGGAATGCGTAGCACACCTCGAAGTAAAGCAAGCGGGTGACTATTAGGATATGCTCATCAAATCCTAAGGACTTATTCGGAAACCTGTTCGAGAATGGATGTGACATGTAGTGACCCCCCTTGTGGGGGTCAGGCTGCCACCACGCTGATCGACTCATCAGGGGTTTCCGGTGGTCAGTGTGATACACTAGAGCCATGAGTTCCCTGGAGGATCAGGGAGCATGTTTGAACGGTGGAAGAACTATGAAAAGTAGCAATTGGACCATCGGCCAGTTGTGTGATCTGAAGGCCACGGAGGCGGATGCCGAGACCCGCCAGCTGGTGGGGGATTACGCTGTCTGGTTTGCCAATCGCTGAGAGGAGAAGCACCGATGGACGTATTCAACGCACCTGCTGACATTGATCTGCGCCATCTCGATCCGTATGGGGGCGTGTTGGTCAGTACGACGTATTGGCGGCCACGACCAGGCGACCCTCATCCCGAGCAACCGGGAGAAAAAGTCTCCATCCTGAGCTATCTCCCCACAGCCCCGCAGGCTCTCTGTCCTTGCGGTAGTGGCAAACCCTTTAGCGCCTGTTGCCAACCGCTCCCCTACTGGCGGCCCGTCTGTCCAAATCCGGATATGCAGGGCTATAGCCTGATAAACCCACAAACAGCCCGCTTCACGCATATCCCCACCGATGTGGTGTATGAGTTCTTGCGAGATGATGAGCGGCTCTATTGCGTTGAGGATACGCCGCAGCGAGCATTCTGGATCTATTGGGGAGATCCAGCCTTTGATACTCCCCCCTACGGAACCGTGTGCTTCGGGGATTTCGAGTTGCCAGAGGACCACACGTTGTTAGTCACCACGCTGAGCGCTGTCCGCATGGAGGTGTTGCTAGAGCTCGTGCGCCCGCTCGATCTGGGCGCTCCGCACAGGCAGCTCGAGCCTCTCCCACCTGTGGAGAAACCGGTACGCAAAGCGTCAAGAGGGAAACCCCGGCGCAGACCCTGAGCAAGAACGGCCATTGACACACACGCTCAGACGAGTTCACCAGCCTAACTCTTCGGCTGACCGGTCTGGGAGAGCTCCAGGAGATGACCATCGGGATCGCGGAAGAAGGCTCGGACCTCATAGCCCCAGTCCACCGGCTCAGTGAGGAACTCGGCTCCGCGAGAGCGCAACACCTCGTAAGCAGCAGAGCAATCCGGCACCCGGATGGCCAACTCGCTGCTGACCCTATCCGTGTCTGCGGGCGGAGCAAAGATCACAGTGGGCTTGTCCTGCGTGGGGCCACCTGGGACCGTGAGCAGGATCTGACTGCCCCCAAAGTTCAGGAAGCACAAGGTGCCGGGAAACTCGCGCACCACCGTCGCTCCTAGCACGTCACGATAGAACGCCAGCGAGCGAGCGTAGTCGCTCACCACGAGGAGGTGCCTCAGCTCCACATCGGCGGTCGGGAAGTCATTTGTTGATGTCATTTCTTTTTCCTCCAGAGGATGTTGTCCCTCAGTATCTCGTATTAACCGTAAGAGTACTCAAAGGTGCTCCGGATGCTTTGTCACATTGACCATCTGTTTAGATGCGTGCGAGTTTCTCCGGGTTGGCAATGATACGAATGGTCTGAATCCGTTGCGCCTCCACTTCAATGGCCAGCACGAGATAGGCTCGATCATTGGCGCGAAAGATCACCGCCAGTTGACCATTGACTGCTGCCAGCTCAACACGGGCGCCCTCGGGTAAAAAGCGCCTGGTTCCCAGACTGAAGTGTGCCACCGCATCACGTCCATGAATGGGACGAGTCGCCGCTCCTTTGACTTTGCCGCCGCTATCGACCCAGAGGGTCACATCTTCGGCCAGCAGGTTCATCAAGGCGGGCATCTCCCCAGCCTGAGCCGCCTGCAGAAACCCGGTGAGCAGCTGCCGGTGGGTGTCGGGGGACGCTGGAAAGCGGGGCCGGTGCTCGCCCAGGTGTTTCTTCGCCCGGCTGAAACACTGGCGACAGGCCACCTCACTTTTGCCCAGAAAGGTGGCAATCTCGGCATAGTCGTACTCGAAGACTTCCCGCAGCAGGAAGACCGCCCGCTCGATGGGTTGCAGCTGCTCCAGCAGCAGCAAGAACGCCAGCGAAATCGACTCCTCCTGGTCGACGCGCTCCTCCAGGCTCACGGCTTTGAGTGCCTCCGGCGTAATGAGCGGCTCTGGTAACCAGGGACCCAGGTACTGTTCCCGCTTCCTGCGGGCTAAATGCAATTGATCCATACACAACCGGCTGATGATGGTGGTCAGAAACGCTTTGAGCGAGGTGATCGTTTCGGGCGGCGTGGTCTGATAGCGCAGGTAGGTTTCCTGCACCATGTCCTCAGCATCCATCGCGCTGCCAAGCATGCGGTAGGCGATGGCAAAGAGGTACGTCCGGTAGGTTTCAAATGATTCCACCATGTTCCTCCTCCTTCGTAGTTATGCCCGGCGTGGCTGCATCTGCTTTTTCTGTTCCCTGGCTTGTTGTCGACGTTGTGCATGCTCATAGCGCCGCTTCCCTATCCACACAAAGATGCCCGGCCGCTGTGCCGCGCTTGCTAGGTAGCGCACAAACCCCTCGCGAATGAGGTATCCCAACCGCCCGGTGAAGTAGGGCGGAATGGG
>WNGL01002484.1_pt1 | contig 52937 bp, 42 predicted proteins | sample 5400591 | NCBI WGS metagenome assembly WNGL01 (sample SAMN13153377, study PRJNA577476) | soil metagenome | isolation source: 80 cm soil or saprolite under Garry oak tree replicate 1 | place: USA:California | collected 2016-06-15 | reverse complement strand
CCTGGCGGCCGCCAGTTTCCTTTCCTTCCCGGTCGCGGCGTTTATGTCGCTGGCTGTTTTGACTATGGCCCTGTCGAGCGGGATCATGGCCAATGCGGTGGAGGAAGGCACGGTGGTGAGCTGGAACGCCGAGAAAGGCATTAAAGGGCACTCACCCCTGGACGTGGTCATCATCCCGACCTTTCGTGGCGTGCTTTGGCTGGTGAATCGCGCCAAGCAGTTCTCGCCGATCGATTCGATGAGCACCGGCCGCAGCGTCACCTGGGGGCAATTGGGCCTGGCGTTTGGACAAATCGTGCTCTTTCTCGGCGGTATTATCGGGCTGGTCGGTATCTTCACCTTCAGCCGGCGCGAACTGGCGACGGCGCAGGGGACCCAATGACCGCAAAGATGGAAGTTCGAAACGAGCTCAGAGGTCAGCGGTCGGAGGTCGGGCCGCCCTCCGCCCTCCGCCCTCCGTTCACCGTCCCGGCATGAGCAGCAAGTTCAAAAAGATGCTTTTGCTGCTGCTGGCGGCCGCGCTGCTGGGTGGCGTGGCGGTTGTGCAAGAATCCTTGAATGCGGACCGCGAGCAACTCGGCCTGACCCGCATTGAGCCGCTGGAAAACGCGCCGCCCGTCCTGGCCTTCACCACCGTAGCCTTGGGCGGATTTCGGGGCTTGATTTCCAATGCGCTTTGGATGCGCGCCAGCGACTTGCAGGACGAGGACAAGTTCTTCGAGATGGCGCAGTTGGCGGACTGGATCACCAAGCTAGAGCCGCATTTTGTCCAGGTCTGGCTGGTGCAGGCCTGGAACATGGCTTACAACATTTCGGTCAAGTTCAAGGACTACCCCGACCGCTGGCGGTGGGTGGAGCGGGGCATCAACCTGTTGCGCGACGACGGCCTGCGTTACAACCGGAACGAGACGCTCATCTACCGCGAGTTGGCCTGGTTTTTTCAACACAAAATGGGCCAGAACCTCGACGACGCCAACATGTATTACAAGCAGCAATGGGCCAACGAAATGGCCCGGGTGTTCGGCAAGAAAAACCCCGACCTCGACGAACTGATCCATCCCCAAACCGATGACCAGAAGGAACGCGCCAGGTTGCTGGAGCAGGAATACAAAATGGACCCGCAGTTCATGAAGGACGTGGACCAGCGCTTCGGCCCGCTGGAATGGCGTTTGCCCGAAGCCCACGCGATTTACTGGGCGGCGCTGGGACTCAAGAAGGCCGAACTAAATCCGGCGAAAATCAACCCCGACGATTTGATCACGCTGCGGCGGGTCATTTATCAGTCCATGCAACTGAGTTTCCAGCGCGGACGGCTCATTACCAACCCTTTTGAAAAAGCCTTTGAGTTCGGGCCGAACCTGGAGATCATTCCTAAAGTCAGCGCCGCTTACGAGCAAGCCGCTCAAGAAGATGAAAAGAATCGCGACCATATTTTGAAAGCGCACCGGAATTTTCTAAGGGACGCAGTTTATTTTCTTTACGAGCACAACCGCCTGGCCGATGCCGGTTATTGGTTCAAATATCTTGGGACAAAATATCCGGACAAAACGCTCCTGGACGGCGTGACCAATTCGTTCCCGGCCAATGTCACTCTGGATGAATACGCCGTCCGACGAGTGCAAGAGGACATTACCGAGACGTCTCATGACCGGGTGCAAGCCGCGGTCGAAGGGATGCTGGTCAACTCGTATCGGAGCCAGGTCATCGGTGAGGATGAGCGCGCCGTGGGATTTAAACTCCTGGCGCGGCAAATCTGGACCGCTTACCAGAACCGGATTCCCAAGGAACGCATCGAACCCATCGGCCTGCCGCCACTGGCAGACACCGACCGGGAGATATTGAAAAGGATGCTCGACCCTGAGCATGGCCTGCCTGCTGAAGCCCGGGCGGTGCTGCGCACCAAGCTGGGGCTTCCTGAAGAAAAAGAGAACTCATCCCCGACCACCAACGCCCCGCCGACAAAAGTCTCGAGCAAGTGAGGCTTGCGAGATCGAAGCGCCAAACACCACGCTCAAGGCGTGGAAAATCGCAAGCGGTAGAAGCGCTGGGGTTGAGTTATCTCCACGGGTACGCCATACTGATCGCCAATCTGCAGCGGCGCATCAGCGACTGGAACCCAGGCTTCGGGCGAGAGCTCGGTCGCGGTCTCCAATACCCAGGCCGAGTCAGAGGTCCAGAGGATCATCAGGCGCTTGCCATCGGAGCCGAGCTCAAGCCGCGGCACGGTCAGACTCTCATCCAATGAACTGACGGACTGTGCACCGTGTGAACCAAGCGCCGAGGTTAGCGACAGGGCGGAGCCGCCTTTACCGTGCAAAACCGTCAGGGTCGCATTGGAACTGAGCACGGAGCCGGGACTATTGCTGACGAACACGGAGTATTGGCCGGCGTCCTTGTTGGCAATGTTGCTGATGGTCAGGCTGGCAGTCTTCGCGCCGGAGAACTTGCTCCCGTCAACGAGACCCACGCCATTCTTGAGCCATTGATAACTGAGCGGCTGCGTGCCGTTGGCGGTCACACTAAAACTGACGTTCGTTCCTTGCCTCACCGTCAGGCTGGCCGGCTGAACAAGGATGGCTGGCCGACAGTTGGTACAAGCAGTGAGGCTCGACGCATACGTCAGCACGTTGGGCGTGTAAATGTTCTGCAGCGGAGGGGCGATGACGTTGTTCGTGCAACCGCCGTCTGCCAGATAGCAATCCAAAGGGGTGCTCGAATAATAAATTGTCCCCGCCCCCAACGAATAGGAGAAGGCGACGACCTCGTTTAAGGATCCTCCGATGCACAGAAAGCCAGACGCTGCCGCCGGCAGGTTGGCCAGAGCCACATAACCATGAGCCGAAGAAGCGCCCCCATCCAGGTTGGTATTGTTGATGACTCCGAACGGGCCGGCAACGACCGGGTTGGTTGCCGGCGGGATGACGTCCAGGTCCGAGGTGGTCAAGCGCACCGTCACTGCCCCGGTTGCTCCCAGCAGGAACGGGTTGGGGCTGAGCAGGCCGGCGCTGCGGTCGTGCACGATGAGCCTGCCGCCGTTGGTGACCCAGCTTTGGATGTCTGCCAACCGCGCCTGCAGCGCCGTTGAGATGGGCCCGTTGTTATACTCGTTGATGCACAGCAAGCCGAAGTTGGTAAAACCGAGCGTGGAGATGTCCAACACATGAAGCGGAATAAAACCTGCCGTGATGATTGGCGACTCGTAGCCGGTGGCCGAAGGGTTGTTGTCGGTGAAGTAGGCCACCAGGCCGCTATTGGTTAGCACGGTTAGCGTCGCATTGGAACTAGTGATGGAACCCAGGCTATTTGTCACCACGACGCTGTAGTTGCCGGCGTCATTGGTTTGTGCGTTCCCAACCGAGTAGGCGGAATTGGTTGCGCTGGCAATGGGTTGACCTTCTTTGCGCCACTGATAGTTCAGCGGCCGGCCACCTGTAGCGCCAACACTGAACCTGGCCGTGCCGCCGATAAAGGTTCTCTGGTTGGCCGGTTGCGTAACGATGACCGGCGGTCCGGTAAATGCGGTAAATGCCAGGTCAAACACCAGGTTGCCGGCGTGCGCCGCGTACCCTCCGGCCAAGATGTAGTAGTTAGTGCCAGCGGCGACGGAGTTGGTGATACGTGAAGTAAAGAAACCACCGGCGTCGTCGTTGCAAGCCACCTGGGTCAGGGAACCGCACGTGCCAGTGTAAACACCCAGGCCGGTGTCGAAATCGCTGCCAACGGTGTCCACGACCAACTGCCCGTCGGCCGGGGCGGTGTATTGGTACCAGACGCCCTTGCCGAAGCCCGCCACACAGGCAGGAGCGGGGTCGCCGGTCGAAGTGGCATAGACGGTTGACTCGCTGTTGGTGTAGTTGGTGGTAGCAATGATTGTTGCACCGCTGCACAGATCATTGGCTGGCGGCACCACGACTGTCAGCGTCCCATTCGAGCTGAGCAGAGAGCCCTGCACATTGCTGACCTGGCAACTGAACTCACTGCCCGAATCGGCCAACTGCACGTTGTTGGTCGTGTAAGTGGAGCTGGTCGCTCCTGCGAGCAGGGTGCCGTTCCGCTGCCATGAATAGCTCAAGGGCTGCGTCCCGACGGCCGTCACGCTGAACGTCGCCGTGCCACCCACCGCCACCGTTTGATTGGACGGTTGGAGATTGATCGCCAGCGGCGTTGTGCCCGTTAGGTTCGTCAGTGCCTGGTAAGCCATCACAATGCCCGCGCCCGAATCGCGATCGGTGCCCGGCGGCCCGATGTCCAGCGCCGTGCTGGTCAACAGGCTTCGCATCTGGGCGGGGGTCAAGGCGCGTCTGTAGGACCAGATCAGCGCCGCAATCGCGCCCGCGTGCGGCGCTGCGACTGACGTGCCGAAGAACGGGTTGAGGCCGCTGCCGGCAGGCAGCGTCGTCACTACTCCGTCTGCGGCCGCAATATCTGGTTTCTGGCGGATGGCGCCGCCGTTGGATAGAAAGTTGCCCGCAGTTATGGCGGTGCCGTCGGCCTGATAGAACACGTGCCTCGGTCCATCCGAGGAGAAAGTTTCGACCGGATTGTTGGCCCCTCCACTGAAGGGGTTGGGAAAGGCGCTGGCCGCGTTGACAGCGGCCACACTGTAGGCGTTGGTCGCCGCTGAATGGCCCACCGTGGCGCCCGCAGTGGGGATGCTCAACCGGCCACGCTGTGTGTCCAAATGCAGGAAACGCGACGCTCCGGAATATTTGACAATGACAATCCGCTGGCCCGTGCTGCCGCTAATTCTCTCGTACGGATCCTGGGTTCCGGTTTGACGGTTCATAGAACTGCCAACCACGGTGGAACCTGTCGAATCGAGCAGGAATAAATCATAATCGTTGGTGGAGGCCCCCAGCGGATCCGACCAGAACAGATCCACCGTGAATCCAGAGGCGGTGATGGTGTTGTAGTTGGTAGCGCCAAAGCTGTGGATGCGCCCGGTTTCGGAAATTGGAGGCATCGCCGCCCCACCATCCACGAAATCTCCTTCCCATGTGCCCGAGGTGCCCGCATCCAGATTCCCCGAATTGGCGGCCGACGAAAAATAGAGCGCACCGCCCGCAGTCACCGTGTTGACCGCCCGGGCAACGATGCCGTCTTGAAAGGGCGACTCGTCGAAATACCCGACGTCATCAATGATGATATTGCAGCCGTTGCTGTAAAGATTGAGGATATTCTGCGCGAAACTGGCTTCGCTGATAAAGGCCGTGGCGAAGTAGAGTTGGGCGCTGGGGGCAAGGTCATGAACGATCTCCAGCATCGCCGTGCCTTCGCCGCTGCCGGGGAGGCCGCTTTGTCCCGGAAGCACGGTGACGGGCCCTAAATCGCCCAGGGCCTGCGAGTTGGTCAGGTAATCCACGCTATCCGAAGGCACACCCACCTTGATGCCCGCGCCGCTCGCGGCAAAACCCGTCCGGGCCGCGCCGGCCATGTGGGTCACGTCACCTTGCGAATCTACGCTGCCGGTGTTGGTGATCGCTCGTACAGCGCGCTGGATGAAAACCACCTCCCCCGACCCGGCCAGGGCTTCAAGCTGGTTCAACCTGACCAGGGCGCGGACGGCGCGGAATTGGGGAAAGCTGGCAATGACCTCGCCTCCGCCCTGTCGGATGAGCGTCAGCAGGCCCGAACTCACGTTGGCGGTGATGTCCACCAGCACACGGCCATCCGGATGTGCCTGCACATCCAGCCGCAGATTCGACAGGCCACGAGCAAACGCCTGGCCGCGATGGTTTTTCACCGCATGGATCAGTTCGGAATCCATCTTGGCCTGAATATGAGTCCAGGAGGCCTTCTCGGCGAGCAAGGCACTGATGTCCGCTGCGGCACTCGGTGCGAGGCCTTCCGGGGCCGCACCATGCGCTGAACGGCCGCACAGCACCAGGAACGCTGTTGCCCAGATGCTGGCACCGATGGTCAGGAGGCGGGCCAGGACGGTGGTCAGGTTGCTGGGTTTCATGGACTTTCAGCCTGTTGAGCTTTTGTCTGGTTGAGGGTTAAGCGCGAAATGAGGACGAAACGAATGCGCTGGGCAAAGAGCTCCTCATAGCGATACCTCCGTGGATCAGATGTGCAGTTTTCTTCAGCCAGCCTGGTACGGTTCGTTCACCAAGGTTCCAAGGTTCCAAGGTTCCTCGTGTTGTCGCTTAAAGGGTTTTTATAAGCTATTCATGCGCGAAAAGCAACAAAAACCCTTTTCTCAAGCTTTGGAACCTTTGGAAACCCCGAAGCGCCTGGATGCGTTTTAACTACGTCGCACTCTCCGCCGTCAACCGGATGAGGTCGCGCAGTGTGGTGGCTGGACGGAAGTGCACTGCCCCCTCCAGCTTATCCAGGATCGGCTTGCGCCGGCGCATGTCGTCGAACCCAGGCGCGTAGGCGGCGCTGTAAGGGACAAATTCCACTGGCGATTTGGACCTCAGAATGCGAATGACCAGCGCCGCCAGATCGCGGATGCTGATTTCTTCGGTGCTCCCGACATTGAACACCTGGCCGCGCGCCGCCGGACATTTCTGGAGGCGCACCAAGGCTTCGACAGTGTCCCGGACGTAGCAGAAACAGCGCGTCTGGGAGCCATCGCCAAAGACCCGGAGAGGTTGGCTGGTCTTGGCGGCGGCGATAAACCGAGGCAACACCATGCCGTAGCGTCCGGTCTGCCTTGGACCGACTGTATTGAAAAGGCGGGCGATCACCACCGGCAAAGACCGTTCTTTGGCATAAGCCAGCGCCAGAAACTCATCCATCAACTTGGAGCAGGCATAGCTCCAGCGCGCCTGATGGGGCGGGCCGATGAGCAGATCGTCTTCTTCGCCAAACGCCCGCTTTTTGCTCTTGCCATAGACTTCGGAAGTGGAGGTCAGCAGCACCGGCACGGTATGCGCCGCGGCCAACTCAAGCAGGACCTTGGTTTCGTACAAATTGGTTTGCAGGACGTGGATGGGCGATTTGACTACCAGTTCGACGCCGACTGCGGCTGCCAAGTGGTATATGGATTGGGCTTCAGCAACCAGCCGGGCAAGTCGCGCACAAGCCGAGATTTTGGCCTGAACCACGGTCAACTGCGCATGGGCGATTACTTCACGAAGATTTTCCAGACACCCGGTGGAAAGATCGTCAACGACCGTGACCGATTTGCCATCCGCCAGCAGCCGTTCCACCAAATGCGACCCGATGAACCCGGCGCCGCCGGTGACCAGAACGTGATGCGTGGAGCGTGATGTGTGATGCGTGCTCAAGCTGATAGGACGTGTTTGACGCCTCACGCGCCTCGCATCCCGCCTCATTCCAACGCCCTCGCGACTGCCTCCGCCAGCTTCTGCCGATACCCTGCCTCGGAGATAAGCCGGGCCTCGCGCGGATTCGACAGATAACCGCCCTCCACCAGGATGGCTGGCCGCTGCTGGCCGCGCAGCACGCCCAGGAACCGGGCCCGCCGCACACCCCGATCCCGATGGCCGTTGACCTGCAACAGGGCGCGGTGGATGCGGAAGGCAAACTGCAGGTTCTGTGCGTCAAAAGCATTGTTCGGAAAAACCAGCCCCGGATCGTCTCCGAATCCGCGGGTCACGCTGGAAAGCATCCCGGCGGGCGTCAGGCAATAGGTCTCCAGACCGGCCTCGCTGGCGTTATCAGGAGCGGAATTGAAATGCAGACTCAGAAACAAGCTGGCTTTGCGCTTTTCTGCGAACGCTACTCGGTTCGACAGCGAAAGCTCCTCGTCAGTGGCCCGTGTTAAGAACACCTGCCAACCGTTGGTCGCGAGCAATGATTTGACGCGCCGCGCCCAGTCGAGCGTGAACTCCTTCTCATAGCGGTTGGCCAGCACGCTCTTGGCGCCCGCATCCTCGCCGCCATGACCCGGATCAAGTACCAGAATCGGCCCAGGTCCCGTTTGTCGCCGACCTTGAAGGGTGGTGTCCGGAGAGATAAGCTGCTCCTCCGCCAACAGCGGCTGGATTGTCTTCTTCAAATCAAGCACGTGAACGAAAGGCTGTCCGTCAATGCTTTGCGGCGCGAAACCCAGCCTCAGTTCCAGCCCATCCCAATGCGCCGACCGACTGCAGGCGCTCAGGGTGAGGACCCCGCTGGTTGTGTTGAGCGCATAGGGGGGCAGTGGAGCCACCGATAGCCGCGAAGGGGCGGGCAACCGATTGACTTTGCACCAGCGCTCCAGCGGGATCCAAGTCTCCGTAAACTGGTTGCCGGGTGCAACAACCGCTGGCGGGGCCAAGGCTGGCGCAGGCTCCGGGAAGGGCACGGGGGACGGCCCCACCGGGGCCGAAGCCGTGTCCTCGCTCACCCAATCCGGCACGCGCGCGAGGTTGCGGCGCGGATCGGACCTACACCCAGCCGCAATGACCATCAAGACGCAGGCAAAAACTCTACCCGGATTCGACACGGAGCCACATTGTGCCCAGAGCGCCGGCTCGGCTCAAGGCCTTTGGTCATAGCAGAAGATTTCCTTTAGCCCCGTCCTGCATCCCTCTGTTTACTCTGTTATCTCATGTTGAATTGAAATGAATGAATACGACTGCTAAATCGTGACCCATTCACGGTCTGCGGAGGCGGAAGAACTGCGCGCTGTTCGTGGCCGGAAGGGTAACCGACTTGTTCGTGCCGTCGTCGCTGACGCTGGCGGTATTGGTAATCCAGATTGGCGGAACGGCCAGCGTGCCGGCTTGTTCCAGCGCGAAAGTGGCTGTGTCAACTGATGGGCAGGAAACCATTAAATTAGTGCCGGAGCACTTGACCCTTGATGCCGGTTGTGGTACACACGCGATATGAGTGACACACTAACCGTCCGAGTTCCAGTTCGCGAAAAGGAAACCTGGCAGAAAGTGGCGGCGGCCGTGGGGGAGGACTTGAGCGAATTCGCCCGAAAGGCTGTACGGCAGCGGGTGCAAGCGGTTCAGGCCAGGCATGGGTCGCCGTGGGACGATTTGTTGGGGAGCGTGAGCACTGATGCGCCTCCCGCCACCAATGAGAACGTCCGCAAGGCTATGCGCTCCAAACGCGCATGATTTACATTTTGGATACTGGCCCTCTGGTGGCAGCCTTCCGGCGCCCGGAAGATGAGGATGTCTTTACGCCTTGGGCCAGCAGGCTGATCCGTTCCCTGCCCTACCCGTTGTTCACCTGCGACGCGGTACTGACCGAGGCAGCGCATTTTCTAAGGTCGCCGGCTAAACTTCTTGAGGCAGTAACCCGCGGTCTGTTGGTTTCGCGCTTTGATACTCAAACCGCAGCGTCTCGGCTCTCTGAATTGGTTAAGAAGTATGCCGATCAACCCATGGATTTTGCCGATGCCTGCGTGGTTTACATGACAGAGCAGACCAAAGACTGCAAGGTGATTACGATTGACCGATCTGATTTCACAGTTTACCGGCGGCACGGGCGGGAGCCGATCCCGCTCATCTTGCCCGAGGAAACAGAGATGTAATGAGTATGAAATGCCTTCGATACCCATCCGAATTGACTCACTGAAGAGTGGCCGTCGGGCGGACCGTCACGGCCTGCGGAGGCGGAAGAACTGCGCGCTGTTCGTGGCCGGAACGGTCACCGACTTGTTGGTGCCGTCGTCGGTGATGGTGGCGGCATTGGTGACCCAGATTGGGGGAGGGGCCAGCGTGCCGGCCTGTTCCAACTCGAAACTGGCGGTGTCAACTGATGGCCAGGAAACCATCACATTCGTGGCTGAGTGAAGCACCGAAAGCGTGGGAAGAACCGGCAGGTAGGCGCGGGCAATGAATGGGGACACCTTCCCGCCCGCCGTCGTGAAATCGCCCCCCGCAAACAGGTCGCTGCCCGACACCGCCAGCGCATACACATAGCTGTTCATCCCCGATCCCAGCGTCGACCAAATGCTCCCGTTCCATTTAGCGATGTTGGCGGCCGCGCTACCTCCCGCCGTCCCGAATTGGCCCCCCGCATACAGGTCGCTGCCCGATACGGCCAACGCATAGACCAAAGGATAACTAACGCCTCCCATCCCCGACCCCAGCGCCGTCCAACTGCTCCCGTCCCATTTGGCAACGGAATTGGCCGCGTTGCCGCCCGCCGTCGGGAACTGGCCCCCCGCATACAGGTCGCCGCCCGACACCGCCAGTGCGAGCACACCGCCGTCTATCCCCGAGCCCAGCGCCGTCCAACTGTTCCCGTCCCATTTGGCGATGTTAGTGGCCGCGTTGCCGCCCGCCGTCGTGAAATTGCCCCCCGCATATACGTCGCTGCCCAACACCGCCAGCGCATACACAACGGGATAAGTGCCGCCGATCCCTTGACCCAATGCTGTCCAACTGTTCCCGTCCCACTTGGCGATGTTAGTGGCCGCGTTGCCGCCCGCCGCCGTGAAATAGCCTCCCGCATACAAGTCGCTGCCCGACATTGCCAGCGCATTAACCAGGCCGTTCACTCCCGAACCCAGCGCCGTCCAATTGTTCCCGTCCCATTTGGCGATGTTAGTGGCCGCGTTGCCGCCCGCCGTCGCGAAATGGCCCCCCGCATACAGGTCGCTGCCCGACACCGCCAGCGCAGACACACGGGCATAAGGGCCGCCCAATCCCGAACCCAGCGCCGACCAACTGCTCCCGTCCCATTTGGCAATGAAATTGGCGGCGCTACCGCCCGCCGTCGTGAAATAGCCCCCCGCATACACGTCGCTGCCCGACGCCACCAGCGCATTCACAGTGCTGTTCATCGCCGAACCCAACGCCGTCCAACTGCCCCCATTCAATTTGGCAATCCGATAGGCCGCGCTGCCTCCTGCCGTCGTGAAATTGCCCCCCGCATACAGGTCGCTGCCCGACACTGCCAGCGCAGACACAGGACCGTTCATCCCCGAACCTAGCGTCCAAGCGTTCCCGTTCCATTGAGCAATGAAAGGGGCCGCGTAGCCGCCCGCTGAAAGGAAATTGTCCCCCGCATACACGTTGCTGCCCGACACCGCCAGAGCATACACTGCGCCGTCCATCCCCGAACTTAGCGCCGTCCAACTGCTCCCGTTCCACTTGGCGATATTATAGGTTACGCTGCCGCCCGCCGTCGTGAAATTGCCCCCCGCATACAGGTCGCTGCCCAACACCGCCAGCGCATATACAGATCTGTTCATCCCCGAACCTAGCGCGGTCCAACTGCTCCCGTCCCATTTGGCGATGTAATTGGCCGCGGTGCCACCTGCACTCGTGAACCCGCCCCCCGCATACAGGTCGCTGCCCGACACCGTCAGCGCAGATACATAGGGATTATAGCCGCCTCCGATCCCGGAACCCAGCGCCGACCAACTGCTCCCGTTCCATTTGGCGATGTTGGTGGCCGCACTGCCGCCCGCCGTCGTGAACTGGCCCCCCGCATACACGTCACTGCCCGAAACCGCCAGCGCATCGACATAAGGAATATAAGGATAAGCGCGGCCGATCCCCGAACCGAGCGCCGACCAACTGCTCCCGTTCCATTTGGCGATCCGATTGACCGCGCTGCCGCCCGCATTCGTGAAATAGCCCCCTGCATACACATTGCTGCCCGAAACCGCTAGCGCATACACGTAGCTGTTCATCCCCGAACCCAGTGCTGTCCAACTGCTCCCGTCCCATTTGGCAACGTAATTGGCAATCACATCCCCGACGACGGTGAAGCGGCCGCCAATACAGAGATTGCCCGAACCATCCACCACCGCAGCATAAACATCGGCGCTCGCGCCGGGAATGCTCGGATCCATGCTGATCCAGTTGGCGTCGCTGAAAGTCGGGTCAATGCGCAGGGGATACACCGCCTCCGCATCATTCACCACCACGGCGAGCTTGGGAGCGTGGGAGCGTAGAGCGTCCGAGCGTGGAGCGTGCGCCTCCATGCGGGCGGGAAGTTCGCGCCCGGTGGCATCGGTGGCGCGCAAGCGGCTGTAGGCAATTTTCCGCCCGGAGTTTTCCAGCACCAACTGGGCTCCGTCCGCCAGCCGCTCCACCTTCGCGCCCGTCACGACCAGTTCCACGCGCAACGGGCCCGCGCCGACGGGCCGTTGCTGAATGATGAAATCCTGCCGCACACCGTCCATGCTCACGCTGTATTCCTCGCTGAGTCCGGGCCGGGTGAAGCGCACGGTCTGGCCGTCAAGGGTCAGTGTGCCCGCGTCGGCAAGAGCGTGAGAGCGTGGAGCGTGAGGAGGGAGTGGAGCGTAGAGCGTCAGAGCGTCGGAGCGTCGAACCAACGCTCCACGCTCCACGCTCTGACGCTCCGACGCTCCATGCTCCACGCTCCGCACTTCACGACCCACCGCCGCTGCCACAACGCGGAAACGCTCGCTCACCGCATTGGCGACGGTCGAAGTCAGCCACAACCCTTCGCGCGTGACCGCACCTTCGAGCCGTTGGAAAACACAGCGCAATCGCGCGCCATCGGGAGCGGGACTGACAGCCAGCCCGTCGCCGTTGTAAGCCGCGCCGGCCTTAACGCCGAGCTGCGACCACGGAAGGCGTGGAGCGTAGAGCGTCAGAGCGTCGGAGCGTCGAACCACCGGTCCACGCTCTACGCTCTGACGCTCCCCGTCTTCTGACGCTCCACGCTCCACGCTCCCCACCTCCCGCCCAGCCGCTGCGGCCAGGCTCAAAGAGGAGCCCATTCCCAGGGCCACGGCGCAAAACATCCGGGCGGGAAAGAGTTTGGGTTTGGTTTTCATGAATCGAAGTGAGAGGAAACCGCTTGTGGGCCATTATGCGCCGCCGTAGCCGGGCGTCAAGGGCGGTTTTTCGCCTATGGCCTTTGGTCTGGGCGCACCCAAGAAGGTTCCGAACGGCCCGGCAAACACAGGGAAAACCGTTGAAACGGTTAAAAAGCTCCGCCATCCGGATCCCACCCCGCTGAAGCGCGCTGAAGCGGGGTGTTAATGAGATCGAGCCGTCTTTCTTGAGTGCGCCCTGGCCTATGGTCAATTTGTTAACCCCTTGCAGTGTTCCGGGCCGCCGTCCATAGTTCACGGCAGCACAAGCTTGAGTTGGGCCGTCCTTGAGAATACTTGTCGCCATCACCGGAGCCAGCGGGGTGATCTACGCCCAGCGTCTGCTGGATAATCTCGACGCGCGCCAGCACGCGATTCATCTGGTGCTCAGCAACTACGCCCAGGTGGTCATCGCCCAGGAATTGCCCGGCGGCTTGCGTCTGCCCGCAGGGGTGACTTCGCACGGTCTCAAAAGCATGAACGCGCCTTTTGCCAGCGGCTCCAACCCGCCCGACGCGATGGTCATCATCCCATGCACGATGGGGACGCTGGGCAGGATTGCCCACGGTTACAGTGAAGACGTGTTGCTCCGCGCCGCTGATGTCGTGCTCAAGGAAAAAAAGAAGCTGATTCTGGTCCCGCGCGAGACACCGGTCAACCTGGTACACGTGAAGAATTTTGAGCTGCTCATCCTCTCTGGTGCGACCATTCTCCCGGCCAATCCATCGTTTTACTCCGGCCCCCGGACCGTCGAAGAAGTGGCCGATACGGTGGTGGCGCGAGTGCTCGACCACCTGGGTGTGCCGCACAAGCTGGCGCCGCGGTGGGGGGAAGAGAAGGAATGAACCGGAGGGAAGATGGGGGGGGAAATCCTGCGCTTTTCGGGTCCGTGCGAAAATGGGCTGAATTCGTAAAGTTTTCCCACACACTGTTCGCCCTGCCTTTCGCCCTGGCGGCCATGGTGGTGGCGGCGCGAACGAATCGGGGCTGGCCCGGCTGGCGGACCTTCCTCCTGATTCTCGCCGCCATGATTTGCGCGCGGACTTGCGCGATGGCGTTTAATCGCATCGTGGACCGAAAATTCGACGCGCTCAACCCGCGAACCGCAAGCCGTCACCTGCCGTCGGGCCAAATCAGCCTGATGGGTGCAGTCACGTTGTGGGCCTTATCAGGGGCGGGACTGTTGGTGGTCAGTTTCTTGCTTAACTCGCTGTGTTTTTATTTGTCGCCGGTGGCCTTGGTAGTGATTTGCTTTTACTCGCTGACCAAAAGGTTCACCCCATACACGCATATCTATCTTGGACTGGCGCTGGCGCTGGCGCCTGTGGGTGCGTGGCTGGCCGTCAAAGGGACAAACCTCTCGGCCCTGGAGACTGTTCAGATGCTGGTGTTGGCCGCAACAGTGGTGCTGTGGCTGGTGGGCTTTGACATAATCTACGCGCTCCAGGATTATGAGTTCGACCGGACGCACGGGCTGCGCTCGCTGCCAGTCGTGTGGGGGCCTAAGAACGCGCTTCAAGCAGCGTTCCTGGCCCACCTGTTGGTGTGCGGACTGTTGTTGTTGTTCGGCCTGCTCTGCCGGTTCCGAGTCGCCTACGTGATCGGCTGGTTGATCATCGTCGGTTGCCTGGTATTGGAGCACTGGATTGCCCGCCGACGAAGCCTGAACTGGATCAACGTCGCGTTCTTCAGGCTCAACGCCCTGGTGAGCGCCGTCTTCCTGGTCGTGACCGTGGCCGAGGTCGTTTTTCAAGGTGGCTTCAGGCTCCGCTGAAGATCGTCGGGGACTACCACCACGCGCGGCCATCCTGCTCGTGGATGGGCTTAGAGCTCGTGCAAAAGCAACTTCCGATTTTAGCGCCTCTTCTCCCTCTCCCCGTGAGGAACGAACGGGGAGAGGGCCGGGGAGAGGGGCGCCTTATAAAATGTTTGAATTACGCCTCGGGTTCGGGACTTATTTTTACACAGACTCTCACGAGGTGCGATTAAAAGTGTCGGGCGGCCGCACCCGGTCCCCTTTGCAAAAGCGGGAGCAAGCTCCACGCACTCACTACGCTGGCGCGAAATCCGGGCGCTCCTGAACCGCGCGAAGCGTATGGAGCGGCGGGAGCCGCCCGGTGCGGCACTTAGTCTGAGTAGAAACTGGCCTGCGAGGCACTTCACGCAGTTTTGTTCGCAAGTCTCTGAGATCAATTGTGTTACGGGAAAGAGCGAGCATTTTGTTTCTAGTGAGTGCGTCCAGCTTGCTGGCGCTTTTCCGGCCTACGACTAATTCTGTCCGACACTTTTAATCACACCCCTCCCACGACAGGATTTGCCAAATGAGCGCATTCTGCTAATCGTTGTTTCGTGCAGTTCTTTGCCCAGCACAGCAAACTTTGCGACCTCTACGACAAAGTCGCCGCCGGCGAACGGATTTCTGAAGCCGATGCGCTGCGCCTTTTCGAGAGCAAAGACTTAAATGCCGTCGGCGCCATCGCGGACCTTGCCCGGCAACGCAAAGTGGGCAACCGCGGCAGCTACATCCTCAACCGTTACATCAACTATTCCAATTATTGCATCCTGAGCTGCCAGTTCTGCTCCTTCGCCCGCAAGAAAAGGGATGCGGATGGATTCCAACTCACCATCGAGGAAATTGTCCACAAGGCCCGTGAGGCGTTGCAGCTCGGCATCACGGAGTTGCACATCGTCGGCGGGCTCCACCCATCGCTGCCGTTCAGCTATTACACCGAAATGCTCAAAGCACTGCGCGCGCTGGACCCACGGCTCCAATTGAAATGCTTCACCGCGATTGAAATCCTGCACTTGGCCTGGCTGGCCAGGAAGTCCGTCGAAGAGACGCTCCTTGAGTTAAAAGCTGCGGGATTGGACTCATTGACAGGCGGCGGGGCAGAAATCTTTCGCAAAGAAGTCCGCTCCGCCATCGCGCGGGGGAAGGAATCTGCGGAGGAATACCTCCAGGTCCATCGCGCGTGGCATCGGATGGGCGGGCGCAGCACCTGCACCATGCTCTACGGACATGTCGAATCGCTGGCCGACCGAGTTGATCACCTGCGCTACCTCCGCAACCTCCAGGACGAAACGCATGGATTCGTGGGCTTCGTCCCGCTGCCCTACCAGCCAGAGAACAACGAAATCCCCGTCGAAAACCCGCCGACCGGCTTTGATGCGTTGCGCACGATTGCCGTCAGCCGGGTTTACCTGGACAACTTCGAGCACATCACCGCCTATTGGGTCGGCATGGGACTCAAATACATGGAACCATCATCGAAGAACACATTTTCCACATGGCTGGGGCCACGTCGCCGCAACTGCAAACCGAAGCGGCGATGGTCAAAGCCATTCGCGAGGCCGGCTGCACGCCGGTGCAGCGGAACACGTTTTACGAGCCCATGAAGGTATGGGACACGCCACCAACGGAAGTTGCGCCCGACAGCCAGCGGCCAGAGATTTTGGAAAAGAATTTGGCCACAGCCTAGCTGACCGAATACCATGGACTCCTCCGAATCCATTCCCAAGCTGCGCATGGCGCCGCGCGAAACGGCCGACGAACTGACCCATCGTTTCCAGCGGGAACAGCGCGCGTCGAATCTGCAGAGGGAAAGCCAACTCCAGCAGTCGCTGGCCCCATTTCGCGTCGGCTCGGTGCGCTACCTCAACGCCGTCCCTTTAACGCGCGGAGTGGAAGAGGAAGTGGTCTATGCCACCCCCTCGGAACTGGCAGAGTTGCTGCAACGCGACCAGTTGGACGCAGCGCTGGTCAGTGTCACGGAAGTCCTCTTCAAGAATCGTTACGATGTCCTGGACGGCATTGCGATCGCCTCGTTGGGCGAAGTCAAAAGCGTTCTGCTGGCGCACACCAAGCCGCTCGGCGAAATGCGGGAAGTCTTTTGCGACACCGCCTCCCTCACCAGCGTTGAATTGTTGCGCGTCTTGCTGGCTGAGCGCGGACTCGAACCGCAGTTCAAACCCCTGGCAAGTTACGAGCTGACCTCGCTGCCCGATTATGCGCTGCTGATTGGCGACCCGGCGCTGGATTTACTGCGCGCGCCTGGCCGGCACGACCTTTTGGACCTCGGCGCCGCTTGGTACGAACTGACCAAACTGCCGTTCGTCTATGCCGTCTGGGCTTTGCGTCGCGGGGTGGAGAATTCCCCTCTGCGCCGACAACTCCGCGAAGCGCGCGATTTCGGCCTCGACACGCTCGACTTGATTATCCGCGGACGCACCGATTACGATTATGACTTCCGCAAGGATTACCTCAGTTGGCACATCCATTACCATCTGGGCACCGACGAGAAGCGCGGCCTGGCCAAATTCATTGACTTGCTGCGCAAGCACGGTAGCGGGCCAATCTTTGAGCCGAGGTTTGTGACCTGATGGTTTAAGAAGCCTAACCGTTCAGATAGCCGCCGACGTCAGTCGGCACAATCATGCACCACGAGCCGACTCGGCGCCGGCTGACGCAGCCGGTTGCGTCGCCGCGGGTCAATCCGTGCGGCTACCTAAACATTTGCTAAGAAGCTCTCCTCTCCTCCGCTCTGTCGCGGAGGAGATCCCGTTCGTTTCGAAGAGACCTTTAAATGAGATTTCCGAAAACCATAACTATCACCCCCACTGTGAGACAGAGAACGGCCAGATACATTCTCTTGCGTGGCTGCCCATAGACCCCACGCCACTCGCCACTGGCAAACCCCACGCTTTGACCGCCCAACATCCATGAGGCCGATTGGATTCCGAGGCCGGCCGAAGCGCCCAGTGCGCCCAGCATCCTCATGCCAGCGCCCATCAGCACGACTGCCAGGCAGGCGTTGGCTCCTATGGCGATCGCCAGCACCAGTTCCTTCCAACTCTGCCCAAGTACGCCTGAAGACCGATTTTTCAACATTAACCAGACTGGATACAGCACACTTACAAGCGCGCCGCCCAACAATGCAACGGCCCAAACCGAAAAGATGGAGGGTATCTCGCCCGCACCTTCGTGTTTCATGGCTTGCATGATGGGACCCTGCCCGTAAACAAACGACAAGCCCATTCCTGCCGAGAACACCCCGGCAATCACTGCCATGAGCAAGCCGGCCAGGAATGTGCCCGAGGATAATTCAGTCTTCGGCCGTGCCCGATCCCGTCCAGCGCCGGCTACCCCGGCCAAAGCCACACCCACAAGCATCACGCACACCCCGCCAAGCAGGGTTAGTCCTGCCGGAGACGAGGGGCCGCTCGCGTGCTTAAACAGGCCCGAACCCTTAACGACCATGGGCAAAGTGACGCCAGTCGCTGCGCCAAGGCCGGTGATGATTACAGAGGTCAGAGCCATCCCCAGCCTTAAGTAGCATAATCCGCAAAGCACGTTTGCAATACCCCAACCCGTTGCCCATAAGTTGGCAGTGGCGAGCGTTTTCCAAGGAACGGAGCTGTAGGCCCTTAGAGCGTTCGGGCAGCAGACAAGGGTTACCGTCCAAGGGACCACAATTAGGCCGGTCAGCATCGCCACGAACCACCAATGTTCGAACCGGTACCGCTTCATCAGCTTCATCGGCCAGGCAGCGCTGCCGCTCAGAAAACCCCCGCCGACCACGACCAGCGCGCCGAGGATGGATATCGAAGCGGATGCCATAGAGAAAGCGCGGTTGCGAGATTGGCTGATCTAATGTGTGCCTAATTGCCGCAATGAGCTTGTGCAGCCTTGCGAGTTGGCTGAGTGTCGCCGGCGAGGCCGACCTATGGAGACACCCCGATATTCAGTATCACTGGAGCGCCTTTCCGGTCGTAGTCGGTTATGTAACCGGCCAATTCGTCGTGGCGGTAGCGTTTGGCTCGGCCAGGCCGCTGAAGGCAAAAGACAACCCGAACACCCAGAAGACTGTAGCTCTTAAATTTTACCGCTCCGAAGCCACCGTGGTCGTTCAGGTTTGAAATTGTTAGCTTCCAAGACCTGCTGGCTGGTCTCGCATGGGTATTCATATTCCGAGGTTTGGTGATGTCTCGCGGTTTGCCTGGTCGGGCGTTTTTCGGATGCGCTTGCGTACTTCTTTGAGCACATTGACTGCTCTTGGGTCAACCGATCCGTCTTGATACACGCCAAGGTTGATCGTCACTGCGCCGCCATTTTTCATGCACTGGCTGATGTAATCACCTAGCGCTTGCGCATTAAACCGCGGTTCAGGCATCTCCAATTTCTCCTGCACCCAGTAAGGCTCCATGATAATCAGGGACTGGTAGCGGAGTCCCTCCCCCGGGCCATGCGCATTGGTGCCGTTTACCGGCAACTCGACCGGGCTCGCCGTCTCCCCAGCCCAATACTCCTGCCATTCAGTGATGTTCGGATAAATCCATGAGTTCAGCGCGATGATCCGGTTGGGGTTCCCGGATTTGCAGATTCTGAAGAAATCGCGGAACGAAAAATCCGGATATTTCTCGTAGCATTGATAGAACCCGTCAAACCAATACCCAACCACCTTTTCCCCGTATCTTTCCCCAAACTCTTTCAAAACATCGGCGGTCATCCGAGTGAATTCCTTGCCGGAAGCATTTGGGTATTTGCCCACAACGTGTGTGGGAAAGTAACACATCAGCTTGATGCCTTTTGCGCTTAGAGCATCGGCCATCTGCGCGATCAGGTCGCGTTTCGCGGTCTTGCCGGGGTGGTGCTTTTCCCAACTTTTCAGCGGGGCCGGACAATACGGCTCGGCATGGCCGACCGTGAACAGAACGTAACCGGCGCCGGTCGCTTCCACCATTTCGACAAATCGGTCCAGAGGGAAATCGGCAACCGCCTGGCCAAAGGGTTTGATGGTCCCATCCTTGCCAATGCTGTGGGAGGTCCAGTGAAACATGAGTCCATAACCGGCATTGGCGAGCCATTCAGTGCTGGCGCGCGAGCGTCGTGCTTCCCTTTTTTCCGCCTCAATGGCCGGTTTGGCGGCAAGTGGAATCAGTTCAAGACTGCGAAAGGCGAGCATGGGTTTCTGCGCCGGCGCATTTGAGATACTCAAGGTTATGATTTGCTTTCCCGCCGGGAGCTGAAGCGAACCATTGATTTGCGCTGTCTCATATGCCATGTTGTCCGGGAATACTCCTTTGGTAATTCTCAGCTTGTAACCAAGCCGATTTTTACCACCGGCGATTTGGAGTTCCTGGCCGGCGGAACCAGGCTGTGCGGCGTGGCAAAGTCCTACAGCGTATTCCCCCGACTTGTCAACTTGGACCTCCCAGGTCGTACTCCCACTGCCCTTCCAGGAAAAGTTGTCCCCGCCTTGCCTCTTCAAGTCTCCTTCCATCTTTGATGCTTGCCCGCCGTAGAGGTAAGTTCGAGCATCTCCCTTGACGCGCACCACGGGCGGCTGCAAATCCTGACCGATTGCGGTGAACACAATCATAGTCAGGGCAATCCACATAGATACGTGCTTCATAGAGTTATTTGTCTTTTTATTGTTCTCTGGATTTAAAAAAAATGCAAACTGCGCAACAAACTTGTCAAACGGCAGCCGCCGTTTTTTGGAAGTGGCGGCGCCCACGTGAGTGCCGCTACCCAACCACCGCGTGACGAATAATGAAGCATCGTCACGAAAGTTTGTTCGAGACCAGTGTCTCGGAGGGACAAAGCGTGCTCAAAATCCGTAAGCCTCTACTCTTCGGAGCGTGGAGGACGGGTTTTCCCCCGGCACTTGAATCCTAAGATAGCGAGCATTTTGCCCGGGCAGAATCGCACCCGCGGCCTGACTTTCTAGCGTCACTTCCCAAACCCTCGGTGACTGTTCAGTCATGGCGACTTGATTCCAAGTCTGGCGGTCCGAAGAAAGCAATAACCGCAACGGCAGGCTGTCCGATTCCCGCTCCACCACCACGGCCGTTACTTTCCTAGTTTTCCCGAGATCCAGCGCCACTTCACCGGCAGAAAAACTGATATTCGTTTTAGCAAGCACCAGTTCTCCATAGGACACTGTATCGCCGAACGCATGGTTGGCGCCTCCTGAACGCACGATTCCGGTAACCGGCTGGATCACCAGCAACACCACAATGGTATCCGCTGGATCACGCCGGGTTGCTGGCAAAGTCAATCTCAGGCCGTCTGCATCCTGCTTGAAGGGAATGCGTGAGCCGTCATCCAGCAACCGGGCAATTTCCACCCGCGCCGGAATGGAGGGCAGATTCAACGTGGCCACTTGCGAATCCAAGACATGAAGATAGACGGTTTTTCCTCTGCGCGTGCTGCCGCCCCAAGTGCCCGGCAGCCAGGGACCACCCCGCGTGCCATAGATGCTTTCGCCATTCTGTTTCAACCATTCGCCGATTTCCCGCAGGCGGCTTAGTTCCTTCTGATCAAAGGCACCATCCCAATGCGGCCCCCAGCTCACCAGCGCATTGCCATTGGCGCACGCGGTTGAAGCCAGGATTCGGACCAACTGGTTGCGAGTCTTGGGAGGCATCCCGCTCCAGGACCATGACTCGGTCAGGGACAAGCAGGCCTCCCAAGCGCGTTCTTGATAAAACCCAGCACGCTGCTCAGGCGTATCGAAGTCGCCCGGCAGGCTCGCCCGGTTGTTGATGAGCATGTGCGGTTGCAGCTCGCGGAGCATGCGCGTCAACGACTCGGCCTCCCACATTTCCGCCGTGAACATTCCACCCCACCACGCGGCATCGAACCAGAAGAAATCTACTTTCCCATATTTGGTACAAAGCTCGCGGCAAACGTTGCGATTGTATTCCAGGTATCGTTGGTGACGCTCGCCCTTGTAGTTTTTGGGATCGTAATCCGGGTGATACCATTCACGTTGGGCGTAATAGATGCCCCACGGCATGCCGGCCTCATGGCAGGCGTCAGCGATCTCCTTGAGATAGTCCCGGCCAAAAGGTGCCTTGGTGATCTTGAAATTCGAGTATGCCGTGTCCCACATGTGAAACCCCTCGTGGTGCTTCGCGGTGACGACTATGTAGCGGAACCCGGATTCCCTGGCGATGCGCACCCACTCTGGCGCATTGAACTTCTCGAGCCGCATTTTCGCTGGCCATTGCAAGTACTCGTCCGTGATCGGTCCCGGCGGTGCGACGTAGCCGTCTTTGCGCTTATCGGGCCATTTGATGCTTTGGACGGTGCCCCAACTCAAGTTCTTGCCTTGGTAAGTAGAGAGTCCGAAATGGATGAACATTCCATACCGCAAGTCCTCAAAACGCGCCGCATCGGCCGGAGGAGCGAAGTTGCTAGCCTCCCACTCGTTGGCCGTGAACGGCTGAAACAAATAATCGGGCAGCTTGCGCCGCGGATCGTCCGCTGGAAACATGTCCTTGGGACTCCTTCCCTCATCCACCCGCACGGACCACTGAGCGCGTGATGAGAGCGCGCTGAAAATCATTGCGCTGGCAAGCAGTCCGGCCACTGCCTGCCTGTGGGCCGCAACCATTTTCATCTCCTTATTCACTTTTGGGGCTCACTCCAAGACATCAGCACGCCAAGCATACAATTGTCAATTCTTCCATTGCCACCTTCAAGCGTTTCGTAAATTTTGCTTACGTTGGGTCCTTCCTGAGACGAGTCCGCCGCGGCTTGCACGGCAGACCGTCTTAATCATCTCCCGGTGACTTCAAAGGCAGGGTTGACCACTACTGTGCCACGGTCCTGAAGTAAGCGGCTGCACCGCCTCCCTTAGGGACAGTAAAGCTATAGTTACCGCCCGGAACAGCATTGGTCTGAACCGGCGTCCACACGATAGGCGAGGTGAGCGAAATGGCTCTCTCGGTCACGACGTTACCCGCGGATTCCGTATAGCCTCGGACGGTCAGTTGCCCGGCGCCCGGCCCGATGCTAATGGCGATGATGCTCAGGTCGCGGGTCTGAACGGCGTTAAGGACGCCATCACCTCCCAGACCGAGTACGTGTGTCGAGCCGACCGCGGTGAAAGTGCCCACGCCATATTGTCCTTCTTGCATATTCAACTCAAAACCTGGGAGTATGATCTCCGACTGGTTTGGGGCATAGCGGGGATCTGAGGACCAGATTTGGAGCAAGTATTTGTGACCCGCCTGTAGGCCGTTCAGAGTGACTGTTTCACCGTTTCCGGCGTTGTACCATTTGCCCCGAAGAATGTTCCAATAATTTGTCGAGAGAGATCCCTGGGGGTAACCGTTGGTCTCATTGAGGGTCTCGTAGCCGCCGCTGCTGCCAACAACCTTATTTTGGGCGGCAGTAAAGTACACACCATTGACCGGACCATCGAAGCCAGCCCAATGTTCCGCGTAACCAAGCATCCCGTTGGTCCTCACATCGCTGTCATCAACCACAGTCGTGGCGAACCCCGACCAACTGATCAGGCCGAGGAAGGTCACGGTGGCCGTATTGGTCAATACCAGGTTGCCATCATCAGTGTCCGTCGCGGTGAAAACATCCGCACCCACCGTGATGGAACTCGAGGAAAAGGCCACGGCGCCATTGGTGTCGGTGGTGGTCCCGGAAACGGGCGTGATCGACGGAATGCCCGGACCCGAGGTCTGGCTGAGGCTGACAGTTTTGTTCGGCACACCATTGCTGGTGGCGTCTCGCAAGATGACAGTGATGATCGCGGCAGAGGTATTATCAGCCGGGACATAGGCAGGTGAAGCAACAACGGTCGAAATTGCCAAACTAACCGGCCCGACTGTAAAGGTCACGGTAGCCGTATTTGTGAGGACAATACTTCTATCCGTCACATCGGCAGCCGCAAACACATCGGCGCCTGCTTTCGTCGAGGCGACCGTAAATGAGGCCTGGCCATTCGCATCAGAAGTGCCGGAAATCGTGTTGATGACTGGGGTTCCTGGTCCTGATGTTTTGCTCAAAAACACCGTCTTGCCCGAAACGGGGCCATTGGTTGCATTCTGCAAAGTGACGGTGATTGTGGATGTGGCCACGCCACTCGCCAGAACTGAAGTGGGGGATGCCACCACAGTCGAAGTGTTGGCATTCGCAACTGATCCAGCCAAAAAGTTGACCGTGGCCGTGTCTGTGATAACGAGGTTTCCATCGGTCACATCGGTGCCCGTAAAGACATTCGTCCCAGGCGTGGTTGAAGTCACCGTGAAGACTGCCTTCCCACCGCCGTCGGTCGTGTCGGAAATCGCGTTGATAACTGGGCTTCCTGGTCCTGATGTTTTGGCCAGCGATACCGTTTTGCCCGAGACAGGAATGCCGTTTGAATCAGTCAGTGTGACGGTTATCGTAGAGTAACTCAACCCGTCGGCTGCGACAGACCCTTGCCAGGCGTCAACCGTGGAGACATTGGAGTCCACCGGACCCGGCACCGCCTGGACCACACTCACGTCATCAATGATCACCAACATGCTTGAGCTATTGGGATTGCCTCCCGTGACCTCAACGATTGTGCTGCTGCTGGTCGCGGCAGCCGTGAGCGTCACGTTCGTCACATTCGTCGTGCCGAGACCGCTGAAGCTGAAGGGGTGTTGGGTATCGCCGAACCCGGCGATGCCGTTAACGGGCGCCCCGTTACGGCTTCCAACCCTTAGACTCATGATGTAGTAGGCGCCTGGAATGCTGCTGATCGTCTGGCCAATCGTGCCAGCGGCACTGTAATCGGCAGTCATCTGGACGCATTGGGAGCCAGTGGCACCATAGATATTTGTGCTAAAATGCTGCACGCCGTTGCCGCTAATCGTCCAACCCGTCAGAGTCGTAGCCCCAGCGCTATACGGCGCCCAACCGCTTCCCAGATTAGGATCTTCGAAGCCGCCGTTACTAACCAGGTTTTGTCCAGCAGCATTCCAAAGTAAAAGGCCGCCGAGTGCTGTAATTGCTAGTGTTTTCATCATGGAGGTTAGGTTGATAGTTATTTTGATGGTCCGTGTGTTGGTTGATTCGCATGTACGGGATCGAGGTGCTGGGTTTTCGTTGCTGCGGGGTTTTGTGGCAGCTTAATAGTGAGGCTCGTTATCCGCGTTCCACAAGCGGCATGCCGTGTCCTTGGCAGGCTGGGTCTGAGGCTGTACTAAGAAAGATATAATTTCACGACGCCTCATGCCCTTGGCATGCCCGTCCAGCCAGACAATGCTGGCCTGCCCGCCATACGCCTGCGCGGCTTCGTTCCACGAACCCCCACCGTGCAAATCCAGCGGCCACTGGCGCGGTTCGTAATTGGCAATGTACCCGCTGTAATTAGGATCTCCTTTCTTGGTCAGGTCCCAATTGCTGTCGCCAAGGGCGATCATCTCGGTCGGCTTCTTGATATTTGTCTCCTTCTGCGGGCCATAAACGGGATCGCCCCAAAGCACCCCCAAGCCGGATTGAGGTTGAGTCGCCTGCGAACCCCAGCAATTGTGACCGTAACTCATGAAGTACTTTCCTCCCGGCTTCAGGTGGAATTCGTCTTGCAAGTAGCCGTATTGAGCGGGCAATCCAGAGCCAAAAGTCGGTGCCCACTGAGACTCCGCAGGGGCTGAAGGACACCAGAAGACCTTGGTATCCCGCTTTGAGGAGTAAGTCCGAAGCAGCGCCGGCCAGACCCACTCGGTGGCATTGTGATTAAAGCCGGGCGGATAAAACCCCTGATTGTCATCTTTATACATGATCAGCGCCAGACCCAATTGCTTGAGATTGCTCAAGCAGCTAATCCCTTTTGCGCGCGCCTTGGCTTTGGACAGCGCAGGCAACAACATAGCGGCCAATATGGCGATGATGGCAATGACCACCAGCAATTCAATCAAGGTGAAGGCACGGGTCGCGTCCTGAGCGGGAGCAGAGGCCTTCGGTCTGCGGCTAACTCTTTTGAAATTTCTGATTATAGAACGAGTTAACATATCTGCTGGTGTCGTGCCAATTTTACAAAAACCGGCTTAAACTGACATGGACAGATTGTCATTTGTGATGGATGAATTTAACATAGTAATTGTCATTAACGCACCGAGCGCAGGAGAATGCGCCGCAAATTCATGGGTGGCCCCTTTGGCATCGAGGTGGCTCGAATCGTCACATCGTATTGACGGCCTTTGATCAGGTCCACGGTGCCCAGCGCTTCGTCCCGGTAATCCGACCACCCGGGATCGGCGCCGGTGCCGGCAATTTTGCCCGTGAATTTCCGTTCCCCGATCGCGACTTCGTATTCGCTGGGTCCGTTGCCGTGAATGCAGGTGACAAATACTTTGTATTTGCCGGACTTAGGCGGTGCAAACGCCCACTCGACCGAGGCCGAAGGATCGCGCCAGTAGGTAATGCAATCGACGTTCTCAACATAGATGGGGGTGCCGCGAATATTGCCATCAGCGGATTCCAGTGCGATGTCTCCTTTTTCCGGACGTATGTTGGTGACGATATCGTCCTGAATTAGTTCTGCTGGCTCGTTGATGTTTCGGAGCGACTCCCCAACGGCTCTCAATAGCTCCACAGATGCCGGCCCGGGCGTCCCGGTCTGGTAAGTTTCCAGGTTGATCATCGGAACAATGCGCCGAGCAACGCAACCTCGCATGTACCTGGTCAGCCGATCCTCTGAATAGATGGGGGGAAGGATTTCCTTATCGGAATCCAGGTGGCACCAGTTTCCAGGCTCAAGCATCCAGGTGAGCGCCGCCTGCAGACCGGTCTGCGGCCCCCCCGTAAACCGGCCGGACCCTCCTTTGGGAAGGAACTCTTTGCCGATGAACTCCGTAAAGTCGGATTCGCCGCAGGAAAAATCCTGATAATCGGTTGCTTTGGGCCAGATCCAGGCATTGTAGCCAACAACCCGTGCCGGGTTGCCGGCCTTGGCCGCGCGCGTCATCTTCTCCCAGGGCGCGTTATACGGGTAATAAGTCCCCATGCCATCGTCAAACCACCATCCGGCCAACTTCGAGCCGTAACGCTGCCCGATGGAAGAGATAACCCGGCACCAGATGTTGAAATACTCGGACTTGTCTTGCTCACCATCATACTTAAGCTTGGACCACCAAGGCTCGTCATCGTGGCCGGGATGATAGTAGAGTATAAGCTTTAACCCGCGCTTGGCCAGGGCATCGGAAAGGTCCGCAACTAGATCGCGTTGTGCGGTCCGCCCGGGCAGAATTTCATCGATCGCCTTGATGGGCGCGGGAAAATAATAGTCTGCCCAACTGGTTGTGATGACCACGAACCCGGCGCCGCTCTGCTGGACCGTAGCAGCAAACGATTCGACATCAAAATCTTTGACTGCCTCGGCATACGGTTTGGGCAATCCGTGCCGCGGCTTGGATCGGGCGGTCCAGTGGGTCATAAGACCGTACTTTGCGTTAACCATCCACTCTGTGCTCGAGCGAAGCGGCTTCGCCGTTTCCTCGATTGACGTTCTGACTTCGGGACGAACCAACTCAATTGACAACAGCGCCAGTTTCGCCTTGGGCGGCAGCCTGGTTGCCTGCAACGTGAGAGTGGTGCGTCCTGCCGGTAAATGGAGGGTTCTTTCCAACGCATGCCGATTCCAGAAACGCTCCCGCTTTACTAAATGCGTCAGCTTGCGGTTGCCAGCGGCAAGCTCGATTTTACACGGATCCCCCGCCCGCGTGTCGTCCTTGAGGATCAATGCGACCGTGTAATCACCCTCTTTTGCACATTCCAAGGTCCAGTCAAAGCGGTCGCTCGTCTGCCTCCAGTTCTCCACCCAGAACCGCTTCCACTCCTTGCCAGGATACAGTTCCTTGAGTTCCCCCGTGAGCGTCGCGTCGCTGCCCATAATCACCGTCTGCTTTTCCGGATTGATTTGGCAGATCTTGGGCACGCGCTTTTTCGGCGCATCCTGGCCGAAAGCGGGTGCCCCCAGCATCGTGATGAGCGCCGCGGCGTTCCAGAGATTCAGGCGGGCAACCGTTGCAGTTGGGCGTGTTCTTTTCATAACCCTTCATTCCTCTTTTGGGATTGCTCAGGGCATTCTGGCTTTTGTGTCGGTGCCCTCCGAAGCTGCCACAAAGGGATTGAAAATAGAATGGACAGACCGTCACTTTTCATGCACAGGTTTAACTATCGCCCAAATCCTGAGACTCGAAGACTCGACCAGTGCGGCTGCCCGCGCGGTTCGGCGCACCGTTCTTAACTCGGAATCCGCGCGGGTTCAACTTGACCTATTGGAACGGTTGCGCATCCACCTGGTAGGCATCTTCTATACCGAGGTTGGCCGTGAATGGAGCACCTGTGGAAAGCAGGAAAGCGATTACCTCCATCACATCGACCTCACCCTCACTGGGAGGCGCCAGGTGGTGTTCCGCGGGGAGGTCCTGGACATGGAACCGGGAGTGGCGTTTTGGTTTCCGGGCAATACGCCCCTGGAACGTCGCTATTGTGAACGCAGCAAAGTGCTTTATTTCAAGCTGCGTTGTGAGTGGCTGCCTGGCGTTGATCCTCTGCTGGATTGGTCGGGCCGCAGGCCGGGGCCGATTGCCCCATTCGATACCAGTTACTGGCGGGCTTGGTGGCAGCCCAGGCAAAAAACCACATTCAACCAGTTACTACAGGTCCAGGCTCGAATCGTGGATTGGATCGCGGCGGTCGTCCCTAACCTGGATGACGTCATCCGCCAGCACCTCCAAAGCCATTCTCAATTCAACGTTGTCTTCGAGCTGATCGAACACAAACTGGCCCCGAATTTGCGCGTTGAAGAATTGGCCCGGGCGTACGGCACAAGCTTCCATGCCTTCTCCATGGCCTTCCTCAACAGCAACCTCAAGATTAAGCAGGTTGCCGACAGGCTGCACTTTTCTGACGAATACCACTTCAGCCGTTTCTTCCGCATGTTGAATGGTCTGGCGCCGAGTCAATATCGGAAAGCGCTCATAAAAACCACCCGCTGATAAAATTACCCGGGCCGATTCCATCAGAACCATCACCGGCCTGATGAAACCTGCCGTACCTCGACGATGGACCGGGTGGCCGATCCGCAGAGCGTGGAATTCGATAAGCGCTGGAATCAGGAATGGCAGCAACACCTGGTGGATGCCACGATTGAACACGTCAAACAGAAGGTCAGCCCGCCGGTTGTTAAGCAGCCCTAGCCCGAGTCTTGCAATTGTGTTCGTGCCACCCCTAACTCAATCTATTCCTCCAATAACCCGGCTCGCGGCTCAGGTGCGCGACGGCGATGATGTAAATCGCGTCCGGCAGAACTTCATAAACCAGCCGGTAGGGAAATACGATGACGCGACACGCGCGCGTGGGCCCGTCGTGAAACGGAAACGCTCTGGGTTGTTCTGAATCCTGGCCAACGCGACATGCACAGCATGAAGGAACCTATGCCCCAATTGCGCGCGCTGGCATTCGTAATATTTGGACGCACCGACGAGTTCGACATCCGCCTCGCAGTGGTAAACGACTGGCGTCACGAGATGGCCTGCAACGCATCTCGCATCACCTCTTGAGCCGGGCGCACCTTCGCCCTACCGGAATGAATCTCGGCACGCCGGCGGCGAATCACGGCTTTCCATGACTTTTCCGCCTTGCTGTCTGCTTTGTCTTCGAGGCTGGCCAGAATCCGTTCGGCAATCTCCGCGCGGGATTGGCGCGGAAGACTCAGAACCTCGACGCAGATTTTTTGTGCGGTAGTGCTCATAGAGCGATATTAGCCGACAGGCGCCCGCCGTTAAAGCCTTGTGCGTCGATCCCGACCTGGCCGGTGTTGCTTCGCTGCGGCACAGCGAGCGAGTACGAAAAGGCTTGGGACAAGGAGCAGATCAGGCCGAATAGCCGTCCATGCCCGCACAAGAGCAAACCAGGTTCCGGTCGCCATAGACGTTATCAATGCGCCCGACGGCGGGCCAGAACTTGTGGTCGCGGAGCCATTTGGCGGGAAAGCAGGCTTGCTCGCGTGTGTACGGGTGGTTCCAATTCTCAGCGGCGAGCATGTCGGCGGTATGCGGGGCGTTTTTCAAAAGATTATTCTGTTCGTCAGCCTGGCCGGATTCGATGGCTTGGATTTCAGCATGAATTCCAATCAGCGCCTCGCAGAAGCGATCCAACTCTTCTTTCGATTCGCTCTCGGTCGGCTCGACCATCATGGCGCCGGGCACCGGCCAGGAGATCGTTGGCGCGTGAAAGCCGTAATCCATCAGCCGTTTGGCGACGTCTTCCACGGTAACGCTCTTGAACTGGCGCAGATCGAGGATGCACTCGTGCGCGACGAGGCCGCCGTGGCCGCGGTAAACCACCGGGAAATGGTTCTCCAGCCGTTTGGCGACGTAGTTGGCGTTGAGGATGGCGTACTTGGTCGCCTCAGTCAGGCCCTCACCGCCCATCGCGGCAATATAGACCCAGGATATGACGAGGATGCTGGCACTGCCCCACGGCGCGGCAGAGACAGCCCCAATCGGATTTTCGCCGCCGAGATTTACCACCGCATGACCGGGTAGGAATTCCACCAGATGATCCGCAACGCCTATAGGACCCATGCCCGGGCCGCCGCCGCCATGCGGAATGCAAAACGTCTTGTGCAAATTCAAATGGCCCACGTCGGCGCCCATGTCGGCCGGCCGGCAAATCCCAACCTGCGCGTTCAGGTTGGCGCCATCCATATAGACCTGCCCGCCGTTGGCGTGGACGATTTCACACACCTCTTTGATGGTCTCTTCGAAAACCCCGTGCGTCGAGGGGTAGGTGACCATCAAAGCCGCCAATTCATTCTTGTGCGCCGTGGTTTTGGCGCGCAGATCGGCCATGTCAATGTTGCCCTGCATGTCGCAGGCGACCGCAACGACTTTTAGCCCGGCCATCACCGCGCTGGCGGGATTGGTGCCATGGGCTGAGGTCGGGATCAGGCAAATGTTGCGATGTCCTTCGCCACGGCTGGCATGATAGGCGCCAATGATGAGCAACCCGGCGAACTCGCCTTGCGAACCCGCATTGGGCTGCAGCGAAATACCGGTAAAGCCGGTGATCTCAGCCAGCCATTCCTCGAGCTGTTGGAAAATGATTTGGTAACCGCGCGTCTGGCGCAATGGCGCAAAGGGATGAATGCGGGTCAATTCAGGCCAGGCCAGCGGCAGCAATTCCGCCGCCGCATTCAGTTTCATTGTGCACGAGCCGAGCGGGATCATGGAGGTCGTCAGCGACAAATCGCGTGACTCCAGCCGTTTGAGGTAACGGAGCATCTCGGTCTCGGAGTGGTACCGGTTGAACACCGGGTGGGTCAGGTACTTGCTGGTGCGGGCCAACGGCGCGGGGAAGTTCGCCTCCACCTCCGCAGCCAATTCGTTCGGGGTGAAGTCGGGGGCGCGGTCGCCATTGAAAACGCGGAATATCTCAAGCAGGTCCTTTTCCGTCGTGGTTTCGTCGAGTGAGAGGCCAAGGGTTTGCTCGTCAATGCTGCGGAAATTCATCCGGTGGGCTTCAGCGAGTTTGAGGACTTCGCCAGGAATTTTTGCGCCGAGATCAACGCGGATGGTGTCAAAGCAAGGTAATCGTGCGGCCTGCCGCCCGTTGCCCTCAGCGCCGGCGGCAGAGGCAGCCAGGCGGGACGCCTGTCCTACTTGATAACCCAGCCGCTCCAATCCCCTGGCCAAAACCTCTGTGAGCAGGTGAATTCGATGCGCGATTTTCCTGAGGCCCTCAGGACCATGATAGCAAGCATACATCGCCGCCACGTCCGCCAGCAGGGCCTGGGCGGTGCAGATGTTGCTGGTCGCTTTCTCGCGGCGGATGTGTTGTTCGCGAGTTTGGAGCGCCAGCCGCAGGGCAGAGCGGCCACGCTTATCTCTGGAAACGCCGACGATCCGGCCCGGCACGTGGCGTTTGAAAACCGCGCGCGTCGCGAAGTACGCCGCATGCGGTCCACCGTAGCCCAGCGGCACACCAAATCGCTGCGCGCTGCCGATAGCCAGGTCAGCGCCGAATTCTCCCGGTGGCCGGAGCAGGGCCAGGCTCAACAAATCCGCCGCCACCGCGACCAGCGCCCCCGCTGCATGAGCTTTCTCTGCCAGGCCCGAGTAATCGTAGATTTCGCCGCAGGTGCTTGGATACTGAACCAGCGCGCCGAAGACCTGGTCGTTGAATTCGAACGCCTGATGGTCGCCGACGACCACTTTGATTCCGAGCGCCCCGGCGCGGGTCCTGACCACGTCAATGGTTTGCGGATGGCACGCGCACGAGACACAAAAAACCGTTCTGCCTTCCTTTAATCCGTGGCACATGGTCATGGCCTCAGCGGCCGCGGTGGCTTCATCGAGAAGTGAGGCGTTGGCGACGTCCAGGCCGGTCAGATCGATGACCATGGTTTGAAAATTGAGCATGGCTTCGAGGCGACCTTGGGATATTTCGGCCTGGTAGGGCGTGTATTGGGTGTACCAGCCCGGGTTTTCCAGGATTCCACGCTGAATGACCGCCGGCGTGATGCAATCGTGATAGCCCATGCCCACATAGGAGCGGAAGACCTGGTTTTGCACGGCGATGCTCTTGAGCGCCGCCAGCACCTCCTGTTCACTGCGCCCGGCGGGAATCTGAAGTGGACGCGTGAGCCGAATCTGCGACGGCACGGCCGCGTCAACGAGCTTATCCAGGCTCGCGAACCCTAGCGAACCCAACATTTGGCTGGTCTCATCCGCACTCGGGCCGATATGGCGCCGCGGGAACTGGTCGGGGTGCGAGAGCAGGCTGGCTGTCGCAGGGCTGATTGGCGCAGCCGTTGAAGTCCGCGTCCGGGTTGAGCTGTCGTCCAGCATTTCCGTATCAAACATTCGAGGAAAGTACGGCGGGTTTGCGGCAAATCAAGTGAGATTTCCATCGAACGCCCTGGGGGTTCTCCGGTCTAATTTATCAATGACCGAAACCTCTGGCTGGTAGAGATTAAGCAGACCAAGTAGAAGAAATGAAAACACGCATACAAGACGAGTTCACCGATTTACGGGTTTCCCGGCAGCGAAAGTATCAGTTGCGCATGAAGCGGGACCAACGGTGCACCGAATGCGGCGAGCCGGCCGCCCATGGTTCGCGCTGTTTGAAACACCTGGTCAAGGCACGGGAGCGGCAACGCAAAAAACGCGGCCTCAAACGGCGCTATTACGGCACGCTAAGCTACAAGTTGCAGGCAGTGGCGTAGAGCGCGTCTGTTTCCCGAGCGCGAAGGCTGCAAGAACCCAATGCAGCTTCGGCATCTGCTTCATACCGGCTTCAGATGAACCTATGAACACTACTTCTGCGCCTGCGCAGGGCCTCCACTTGTCCCGCCGGCAGTTTCTGCGTCAAACGGCCTGTCTTTCCTCGGTCGCCTCGCTTTGGAGTGCCGGGGCTCTCCTTTCCGTCGCCCAAGAGAAGTTCGCTCCGCCCATCGTCGTCTTCAGCAAAGTTTATCAGATGCTCAAACTGAGTTTCGAAGAGGCGGCGGCGATCACGGCCGAAGCGGGTCTGGCTGGCGTTGATTGTCCGGTGCGGCCTGGCGGCGAGGTGCTGCCGGAACGCGTGCTCGAGGATTTGCCTCGGTATGCCGACGTGCTGCGCAAGAAAAACTTGCACTTACCCTTGCTGGCAACCGCCATTACCAAGACCTCCTCACCGCACAGCGAGGACATCGTGCGGACGGCGAGGAAGCTTGGCGCGCAATTTTATCGCCTCGGGTTCATAGACCGCCAAAGTGACGTATCCCTGGCGCAGCAATTGCTCGAAATCAAAGCTCAACTCAAAGACCTGGCGGCCTTGAACAAGCAAATCGGCATCGGCGCACTGGTGCAAAATCATTCTCCGTCAGGCCGGACTTACCTCGGCGGCGACCTCGCCGAACTCCGCGAACTGGTCGAAGACTTCGACCCCGCCCAAATTGGCGTCGCGTTCGACATCGGTCATGCCATCGTTGTCCACGGCGACCAGTGGCGCGCCCATTTCGAGCAGCTCAAGTCACATCTGAAGGTTGCCTACGTGAAGGATGTGAAGAAGGCCGGTGGCTGGGTGCCGTTTGGAGAAGGCGACGTTGGCCGCGCCGGTTATTTCCCGCTGCTCAAGCAACTTGGTTACAACGCCCCAATCTCGTTGCACCTGGAGTTCGATTGGACCGACCACGGAAAATCCCAGAACCGCGCCGCCTTGCTCAAGGCCCTCCAAGACAGCGCGCGGGTCCTGCGGCGGTGGCTCTCGGAGGCATAGGATTCATCCGCTCCGTCCGAGCCATCCTATCTGTCCCGGTAATCTCACGCCAGACGAATTGGCATCGCGCGAACTCGGACGCTCGTGGCGTGGAAGACCGCGTTTGCGACCGCTGGCGCAACCGCAATGATCGGCGTTTCTCCGGCCCCGGCGGACGGCAAATCAGGCCGGTCAAGCAGGTGGATGTCCAGCTCGGGGACATCCTCGAACCGCGGTACCTGGTATTTCCGGAATGATGGATTGAGCATCTCACCCTGTTCGAACTGCATCTCCTCCCGCAATGCCGGTCCCAGCCCCATGATCACGGCGCCCTGCACTTGGGCCATCAGGTTGTCCGGATTCAAAATAGCGCCACACTCAAAGACCTCGCACACACGCCGCACAGCAATTTTGTTTTGCTTGCGGTCGATCTCAATCTCCGCGCACGCGGCGACATAAGAACCTTTCTCGGTGCCGCAGGCCAGACCAACGCCCCTGTCCCCATTCTTTTTCTTCACGCGCTCCTTCCAATCGAACCGTTTCGCAGCAGTCTCGAGCACGGCCCGCTGGCGCGCATTTTCCAGGTGCGCCAGCCGGAACTCGAGCGGGTCAGCACCGGCGGCTGCAGCCAATTCGTCCATGAAGCTCTCGCGACCAAAGTTGTTGGCCGTCGCAGCCAGCGCTCGATATGAGCCGTGGCGCAACGGCGGAGTCGAGGCGATATACTGGCTCTTGTGTTTTGCGACACGGTAGGGCGGCTCAACCGCCGAGCCGCCCGAGTTGATGTTGATGAAGTGCCAGCAAGTAATTGCCCCTTGAGCGTCCAGGCCGGCCTCGGCTTCGATGACGGCGGCGGGGCGGAAGTAGGCCCAGGTAAATTCCTCCTCCCGCGTCCAGCGCAGGCAAACCGGATGTTCTGCCGCTTGCGCCAGGCGGGCGGCTTCAACCGCCGCCTCGCCAGTGTGCTTGCCGCCAAAACCAGCGCCGAAATCCGGCACAATCACACGCACACGCTCCTCCGCGAGATGAAACGCCCGCGCCAGTTCCGAGCGGTAACCAAAGGGATTTTGTGTTCCAGTCCAAACCGTCAGCTTGCCATCAGCCCATTCTGCGACGGCAGCGCGCGGTTCCAGCGGCGCATGTTGCGCATAGGCGACGTGATAGGTTTGGCGCAGGACTTTTTTGGACTGGGCAAGGTCCTCGGCGAAGGGATTGGCGGGCACGCCGCCCTGCGCATGATCGGTTAGGTAATCGAACAGCTCCTTGCTGGCGGGATGCGCCGGTCGCTCCCACTGGGCGGTTTTGGCGATCGCCGCCAGCGCCTGCTCTGCGCGAAAAGTCGTGGGCGCAGCCACCCCCACAAACTGGTCATCGCGCACGACCACGACGTCTTTTATTGCCTTGGCCGGGGCGAGGTCGATGGCAGTCAATTTCGCGCCGTAAGAGGGCGCGCGCAGGACCTTGCCGTAAAACATGCCGGGCCGGGAAATGTCGGAAGGATACTTGTGCGCTCCCGTAACGATGTCCCGGCGGTTGGGCCGAGGAACGGGCGTTCCCAGCACCTTCCATTCCTGGACGGCTGTGAGGCTGACATCGGACGGGACGGCTTGCTCGAACGACTTGAGCGCTTCCTCGTCATTGGCCAACTCGGCGTAGCTGAAAGTCCTTTGGGTTTTGGCATGGATGGCCTTGCCATCGCGGACCTCACAGGTATTGGCCTCCACCGCCCATTTCCTGGAGGCAAAATCGATCAAAAGCTGACGCGCCGCCGTTGCACCCTGCCGCACTGCCGGGACCGTCCTTGGCGAACTTCCGCTCCCGGCAGTGATCCCGTCGTCCGGCACCAGGGACGTATCTGCCATGATCAACTGAACCCGCTCCGCGGGCACACGCAATTCTTCCGCCGCCGCTTGCGTCAATTCAGCGCGCGCACCCTGGCCGGCTTCCACCTTGCCAGTGAGGACAGTAATCGAGCCATCCTTTCCGAGGTGTATCCGCGCGGCAAGCGTCCGTGCCCCGCCGCCGCCGAAGCCGCGTCTGCCGCTGCGTTGCGCAAGTGTAGGCGCACTGGCCGCGATGAGCAGCCCCGCGCCGAGGATCTGCACAAACGCCCGCCGGTTGAGACCGAAATCGTACTCCACCCGCTCAGGCAGTTCTTCGTATTGCTCGAGGGCGTCTTCGTTGGTTAGAGGTTCTACTGTCATCACTCCTTCTTGGCAGTAGCACGGGGCTGGCCCGCCACGCGGCGGATGGCCTTCAAAATTCTCACGTAACTGCAACATCGGCACAAATGCCGTTGCATACGCAATAAGATGTCGGCATCCGTCGGGTTGGTCTTTTCGTTCAGCAAAGCCACTGTGCCCAGGATCATCCCTGATGTGCAGTAGCCGCATTGGAAGGCGCCCTCAGCCAGGAAGGCTTCCTGCACCGGATGAAGTTTATCCCCCCGCGCCAGACCTTCGATGGTCAGTATAGTTTTCTTGTCTGCATCGGCGACGGACGTGGTGCACGAGGCCACGCTCCTTCCGTTAAGCAACACCGTGCAGGCCCGGCATTGGCCCTCGCCGCATCCGTATTTGGGGCCGGTAATTTGCAGGTCTTCCCGCAGCACATCCAGCAAAGGACGGTCGGCATCGGTTGTGATGGTTCGGGCTTGCCCGTTGACGGTGAAGGCAATGGTCGTATCCATGCGTCAATTTTATTTTCTTCGCGGTAGAAAATAATGGTGGAGCCGAGGGGGTTCGAACCCCTGACCTCCTGAATGCCATTCAGGCGCTCTACCAACTGAGCTACGACCCCAACCAGAGCGGAGCCAATTTAAGACCGGCGCTCCCTTTGTGTCAAAGCGATTCCGCCCAAAAAAGCGGAACCTGCGCCGCGGCGGCCTGGGCCTGGCGCCGCGCGCGACGGCGACGGCGCCAGGTGAGTAGACCATCAATGGCCGCCCAGGCCAGCGCGATGTAGGTCCAGGGCGTGGTGGCGACCATGATGATGACCCACGCGAAGAGCGCGAACGGGAAGAGCAGGACGACGACCAGGACGTGAAGGAATTGTTCCATTCTTTTGATGATTTTCGATTCTGCTTGTACAAACCGTTTTAACGCACAAATGGTCACCTGGCCCAACGGACGCGCACGTCCTGGGGCCCGAACACGCGGCTGTTAATGAAATGCGAGTAAGCCTGCTGAGTCGTCTTGACGCCGGCGTGGCGGAGCCAGGCCGAAGCGCGCCAAATGTTCTCCCGCATGGCGACTAGACTGCCCGCGTACGCGCGCAGCGCGTGGTTGGTTTTTTGTGTGCGCCACCCGATCTCTCGCAACCATTGGCTGTTGCGATGGAACACGTCGTCAGTGCGTTCGGTTTCGGAGCCGGCCAGCACATAGTCCTCTGCCGCGCCGCGCCAACCTTCGCGCGCGATGCGGCGATTACGGCCCACCAACGACCCCACACCTCAGAAACCCCATAAATCCGCGAAAACCAACACAATGGCATTCAGGAGGTCAGGGGTTCGAACCCCCTCGGCTCCACCAAGCAGGGAAACGGGGTCTATTCTCACACTGCCGCGAACAGTTCTTCCACCGTCCACGCATGCTCTGTGAGGCCCGCTGCCGTTCCTGGCGTCTGGCCGTGTGCGCTGTGCCCAGCGAACCTCCAAAAGGACAAACCCAAGAAAACCGAGCGCGTGGGTTTGTTTGGTTTTTGGCGCTTGAGGTTAGCCCGGGGCTTCGAGCATTGTTCTTGTAGCTTTGTTTAGTCCAGCCCCAAAATCTTCCGCCCCTGTTCGTTGATCATCGCATGGTGCCACGGCGGGTCCCAAACGATTTCCACGTTCGCCTCTTCCACGCCAGGCAGCCCGAGCAATTTCTGTTGCGCATCGCCGGCGATGGCACCGCCCATGCCGCAACCCGGCGCCGTCAGCGTCATTTTCACCGACACTGCGCTCTGGCCGCTTGGCCGCGGTTCGATGTGCATGTCATAAACCAAACCCAGGTCCACAATGTTCACCGGTATTTCCGGATCATAACAGTTCCGCAAGGCTTCCCACACCGACTTTTCATCCACCGGGCCTGAGTCAGCCGGAGTTTGCGCGGCTTCCGTAGCCGGCTGCAAACCGAGAGCGTCGGCGTCCTTGGCCGCGATCCGAAACAAGCCGCCACCCATCGCGTGGACGGTATAGCTGCCGCCCAAAGTTTGGGTGATGTCAACCGGTGTCCCTGCCGGCAGCGTCGTGGTCATGCCGGCCGGGATTTGGGTCGCCTCACAATCCCGGGTGAGTTCAACCGAGGTGACATTGTGCATAAAAAAAGATTGTTTTGTTAATCAAGCTCGCTCCTGGATCGGAACAGAGCTAATCTACTCCCTGCCGCCAGTCTGGCCAGAGATTTTTTCTTCAATCGGCGACCAAAGCCGCTCCCATGCATCCCCTTGAGCGGGCGGCAGGCGCGGATTCACAACCGCCTGGAGAGCCAGGTTCGCTTCCTCAAACCCGATATCCAACAGCATCTGCGCCCGCGCCAGTCGAAAGGCCGGAGGTTGTCTGTTGAGAAGGCATAACTTTCTGCGTGAATATCAAATGCCTTCCAGGCGCGCCAAATCCGGGAGCATCTCGGTTTTTATATAAGAGCCTGTAAATGCGGGCCTTTTCGGCCGTCCCTCGGGACTTGATCCTCGTTTGGAGGCTGCTCCAGGCTTGAAAGCGCTTGAAAGCCTGGGCTATTTTCAAGAGTCTCTCCGGGACACACCGAAAAGTGAGATGCTCCCGGGCCTCCCTCCTCCCGCCTCCCACCGTGCCGGTGCGAGTCTTGCATGTTCAGCTCAAGGCGGGTACATTCACTGCGCAATGGAACAGCAGATGACAATCGAAGAGATTCGGGCGCAGTTTGGCGGCGAATGGATCCTGCTCGAAGACCCGCGCACAAACGATGCCCTCGAAGTGCTCAGCGGCAAGGTCCTTCACCACGCAAAGGACCGAGACGAAGTCTATCGCCACGCCGTAGCCCGCCGCCCGAAGCGCTCCGCGATTCTTTACACAGGTGAGATACCGGAAGATACTGCTGTTGTGCTGTGACCTTTCCGTTCGACGCCCGGAGAGGGTTGGTGGTCGTTCACGCCGAGCTGTTCGGTCCGTCCGGAAGCACCGTATTGCGCCTGGCACTTGACACAGGTGCGACTTCGACCCTGATCAACGTAGGCCCCCTGGTCACGATCGGCTACGATCCCTCCCTGGCGCCGGTCCACGTGCAGGTCACCACTGGCAGCGGGGTCGAGTATGTGCCCCGCGTTGTAATCACTTGCCTCAAGGCTTTGGGTCAACAGCGCACTAACTTTCCGGTCCTGAGTCATACCCTGCCGCCTAGTGCGAGCATTGACGGACTCCTTGGCCTGGATTTCCTCCGTGGTCAACGGCTGGTCATTGACTTCCGCCAAGCAGATATTTCCGTGAGCTAATTTAGAGCGACCCTTAAGAGTTGCCTGGTGCGCAACACGGGGAGCATCTCAGTTTTTATACAGAACCCTGTAAATGCGGGCGTTTTCAGCCGTCCCTTCGGGACTTGATCCTGGTTTGGACGCTGATCTATTTTCAAAAGTCCCTCCGGGACACACCGAAAAGTGAGATGCTCCCGCCAAATCCAAAGTTTGAACTTTGAAGTCCTGCATCTAGCCTCTAGGGTTCTAGCGTGGACGATAAGGTTCCGAGCGTCACGGTGTTGATTGCAGCCAGGCCGGACCAGGCCGAGGTCAAGGCGGTTACCGGCAGCCGCGCTTTGGATTATCCGGCGGACAAGCTGGAAATCATCGTGGCGCGCGGCAAACAGCCTTCCGCCCAACGCAATGCCGCCCTGAAAGCCGCGCGGGGCGAACTGATTTATTTCCTCGATGACGACTCGATACCGGAACGGGGGAACCTGTGCCGGGCGATCGAGTATTTCGGAGACCCGCAAGTCCAAATGGTTGGCGGCCCCAACCTTTGCCCGCGTGACGCGCCGCCGCTCGAACAGGTCTTCGCGCTGGTGCTGGGAAGTTGGCTGGCCTTCGGGCCGAGCCGCGCGCGATACACGCCGGTGGGCAGCGTGCGCCAGACCAGCGAGAAAGAACTCATCCTTTGTAATCTAATCGCCCGCCGCGATGCCATGCTCGAGTTGGGAGGATTCAACGAAGCCCTTTATCCGAATGAAGAAAATGCCCTGATGGATTCCTTGCAGAAGCGCGGCGGCAAATTGATTTACGACCCGGGAGTAGTCGTGCATCGCCGTCCTCGGCACAACCTCAAGGCCTTTTCCAGTATGTTGATGACTTATGGCCGTGGCAGGGCAGAGCAATTTCGTGTCAATCCGACCCTGGGCTCTGCCCTCAATTTTATTCCGCCGCTGTTTTGTATTTACCTGGTCGCGCTCATAGTCCTGGCCTGTATCGGGAAAATTTGCTGGATTTGTCTGATCCCCCTGGCCTTTTATATTTGCGCGGTACTCATACAAGCTTCAGTGTTGGCCGGAAACGGACATATTCTTCTTTGGGCCCCGGCCATCCCGCTTGTCATCTTGACGCATATTCTCTACGGCTACGGCTTCTGGCGCGGACTATTCACCACGTTAAGAAACCCGGAACAACGACCACCGGGGACGGTGATCCTGGAAACTGTGCCTCGCTAAGCGGGCCGGCAGCGTTTCAAGACGCAGTCACTGCCGCATGTCCATGAAGAACCCGGTCTGGGCCAAAGCTATTAAGGGCTGCGCCGACCCGCCTCGGGCCAGACATTTTCTAGGGCTGTTTGCCGAGACCAGTGCTGGAACGGCCCTGGAAGAGGCTTCCGCAGAGCGGGCACGCATCCTCACAGCCCTGTTCAGTGGTTCGCACGCGATGAGCAACTTGCTCCTGGCCAACCGCGCCTGGATCGAATTTCTCGTGCCTGAAGCGTTGAATTTTGCGCGCCGCAAACAAAGTTTGCTCGCCGAAGTCAACCACTGGCTGCCGCCCATGCTGGAGGCCCGCGACTACGCCGGCGCATTGAGTCGCCTGCGCCAATTCAAGCAAGGCGAGATGCTGCGCATCGCTGCGCGCGATCTTGCGAGGCTCGGAAATATTTCCGAAATCACCCAGGAAATCTCTGACGTGGCGGATGTCTGCCTCGAAAGCGTGTGGCAACTTTGCCACCTGCAGCTCCGCGAGCGTTATGGCCTGCCCTATCATCAAGATGCCCAAGGCCGCTGGCAACCCACGGCCGGCTGCATACTCGGCCTCGGCAAACTCGGCGGGCAGGAACTCAACTATAGCTCCGACGTGGACGTCATTTTTGTCTATAGCGAAGAAGGGAGCGTCTTTAGGAGCAAGCCCCAAAGAGCTGTTTCGCTGCTTCGTTCTCGTTCTCGCCGTCGTCCTCGTAATCGTAATCGATCCTCCTCTGAGTTCGATTCCAACCACGAGGGCGACGACGAGGGTGATGCCAAGCCACGCCCGGTCATGACCAATCACCAATTCTTCAATCGTCTGGCCGAAGCGGTTGTCGCAGAAGTCACGCGGCTGGCGCCGGAAGGAACACTCTATCGAATCGATTTGCGTTTGCGGCCCGAAGGCGATACCGGGCCGCTCAGCCGTTCGCTGGCCGGCTACGAAAATTATTACGCGCAATGGGGACAAACCTGGGAACGGATGATGTTAAGCAAGGGCCGCCCGGTGGCAGGCGATGCCGCGCTGGCCGCTGAATTTATTGAGATGGTTCAGCCGTTTCGCTACCCGCGCTCCATTGTGGGCGGCGTATTGCGCGAGGTCGCGGCGATGAAGGACCGGATTGAGAACGAAGTGGTGCGTTCTGGTGAACTGGAGCGGAACGTGAAGCTCGGGCGCGGTGGCATCCGGGAAGTCGAATTTATCGCACAAGCCCTCCAACTGTTGCAGGCCGGGAGACAGCCTTTTCTCCAGACCGCGCAAACGTTGCCCAGTCTGGAGAAACTCGCGCAATACGAACTCTTATCCATCGAAGACTCGCGCTTGTTGTCAAAGGCCTATTGCTTTCTTCGCGAGGTCGAGCACCGGTTGCAGATGGAAGACAATCTGCAGACGCACACGATCCCGGCGCGGCGCCACGCTCAGGAACGCCTGGCCCGCCTGATGGACTTCGACTCCTTAAAAGCGTTTGAAGGCGCACACCGGACCCACACCGGTAATGTGCGCCGAATCTTCCATCGCTTGCTCAAGCCGGAGCCGGCCACCGCACAGACCGCATCGCCGTTCCCTCGCCAATTCGATGGCGCGGAAGCGGAGTGGAAAAGGATACTGGCTGAACATTCTTTCAAAGATCCCAATAAAGCCTTTGGCGTCCTTCGGGAGTTGGTCGAGGGGCCGGGCTACGTTCACGTCTCACCGCGCACCAGCGCCTTGGCCTTTCAACTGCTGCCGAAATTGTTCGCGATGTGCCCGACTGCTCACAGCCGGCTCAAAGCCCAAGACTCAAAACTCAATACTCTGTCCGACCCGGATCGCGTGGTTATGCGCTTGGATAGCTTCATTAGCGCCTATGGCGCGCGCGCGACGCTGTTCGAGTTGTGGAACACCCACCCCGCCATTTTTGAGCAGCTGCTGCGGCTGTTCGACTGCTCGGAATTTCTCGCCGAGTTGGCCATTCGGTCCCCTGACCTGGTGGACGAGCTGGTTACCAGCGGACGTTTGCGGCAGCGAAAGTCGGCCGAAGAAACCTTGCGGGACTTGCGGCATGGCCTGGATGACCAGGACCAGCACTTGTGGTTGCGCCGCTATCATCAGGCCGAACTGATGCGCATCGGTTTGCGAGACATCCTGGGTCTGGCCGATTTCGAGCAATATCTGAGCGAACTCTCCGCCCTTGCCGAGGGCTGCCTGCGCTACGCGCTCGAAGCCGTCATGCGCGCGGCTGGAATCAAAAAGCCGCCGTTTGTCATCATCGGCTTGGGGAAACTCGGCGGCGGCGAAATTGATTATGGCTCAGACCTGGACATCATCTTTGTCGCGGCCGCAGAACACAAGAGTCTGGCCAAACTTGCGCGCCTAGCTGTCGAAGTGATGGATTTGCTTTCGCGTCGGACCGAGCAAGGCGTGGTCTTTCACACCGACGCCCGATTGCGGCCAGATGGTGAGAAGGGCCTGCTGGTCAACACGCTCAGAGCCTACGAAGAGTATTACCGGCACCGCGCCCAGCTTTGGGAGATTCAGTCGCTGACCCGCGCGCGGCCGGTCGCGGGCGACGCAAGGTTGGGCGAACAGTTCCAAACGCTTGCGGCGGAGCTGACCAACTTCAAGCAACCAAGTCGGGCCTTGGCTGCATTCACGCCGGATTGGAAACAGAAGATTCATCGGATGCGCCTGCGTATCGAGAAGGAACGGACCCCGCGCGGTGAACCTGACCTGGCCATCAAAACTGGCGCCGGCGGCCTGATGGACGCCGAATTCATCGCGCAACTGTTATGTATGGAAAACGGCTGGCAAGAGGCAAATACATTGCGCGCGCTCGAACGCGGACGGACGGCCAACGTGTTGCCTGGCGCCAACAAACTCATCGAGAATTACCGGCAGCTTCGGCGCATTGAGGGCATCCTCCGCCGCTGGAGTTACCAAGGTGAAACGGTGTTGCCCGACGAATCCGCAGCGTATTACCGCGTGGCCGCAAGATGCGGTTTCGCCGCGCCGGAACCGTTTCGCAGGGCGGTGGCGAAGTGCCGACGGGCGATTCGGGAAGTCTATTTCAAGGTGTTCGCGGGCTGAGGCCGCACAGGGGCAAGTTGAAAATTCTCCGAAGAGCCAAAATTGAGGATTGCAAACTGAACAAAGATCACAAAGACCGCTTTGATTTGACGTCCGCGCCTGCGGCTGTTACATACTCGGCGCGGTAATGTTCGGGCCCGAATCAGATGGACACCATGAGAAAATCCAAACGCCCCAAGTATAGCCGGGTCCTGCTGAAATTGAGCGGCGAAGCCCTCAGCGGTGAAGGTGGCATGGGCATTCACCCCAAGGCCGTGCAAGACACCGCGGAGCAAGTCCGGGAGGTGCGCGAGTTGGGGGTCCAGGTGGTTGTCGTCGTCGGCGGCGGCAATATCTTTCGCGGCCTCAGCGGCAGCGAACGCGGCATCGAGCGCGCCACCGGCGACTATATGGGCATGCTCGCTACGGTAATCAATGCCTTGGCCTTGCAGGATGCGCTGGAGAAACTGGGTGTGGCTACGCGGGTGCAGACTGCCATCACCATGGCCCAGGTGGCCGAGGCCTTCATCCGCCGCCGCGCCGTCCGCCATCTGGAGAAAGGACGCGTCGTCATCTTCGGCGGAGGGACGGGCAACCCCTATTTTTCCACCGACACCGCCGCCGCGTTGCGCGCCAACGAAATCGGCGCCGAAGTGATCCTCAAGGCGACCAAAGTGGACGGCATTTACGACAGCGATCCAAAGAAGAATTCCAAAGCCAGGCGTTTTTCGCAGATCAGCTATCTCGAAGCACTCAAGCAGCAACTCAAGGTGATGGATTCGACCGCGTTCTCGCTTTGTATGGACAACAAAATGCCAATTATCGTCTTCGACTTGTTCCGGCCGCACAATCTCAGGCACGTCGTGATGGGGGAGAAGGTAGGGACGCTGGTTACAGGATGAAAGTGGTTAGAGGGTAAGATAGTTACATGGTTCCCTGTTGCATGCTGACCCGTGTCCTCATGGAACAAAGTAACCTTGTAACTCGGTAATGCTGCAACGGCTGCGTAAAGTTTGCTTTTTTGGGTCATTGGGGCGAATCAGTAATTATGATGTTCGCATCACGGGAAGAGGCGGGGCATCGGCTCGGTCATTACCTGAAAGAGGAGGGCGTTCGAGCCGAACTGGTCCTGGGTCTGCCGCGCGGCGGGGTCGTGGTCGCTGCGGCAGTCGCCCGAGTCCTGCGTTTGCCGCTGGAGGTGGTCATCGTGCGCAAGATAGGCCATCCCTGGCACCGGGAATTCGCTGTCGGCGCGTTGGCAGAGAATGGAATCGTGGTCCTCGACCAAGCTGCCGTTGGGACCAATCCGCTTATGCGCGGGGAGTTGAGTGAAATCATCAATGAGGAAGAGCAGCGGTTGCGCAGTTATCAAGCCAGGTTCCACCGCGATGGTTTCCCCGATTTGGTCGGCAAGGCTGTGCTGGTGGTTGATGATGGTTTGGCGACCGGCGCAACGACCGAAGCAGCGGTGTTGTCGATCAAGAAACGGCAGGCGGGCAGAATCATCGTAGCAGCGCCGGTGGCGTCAACCAACGCTGTTGAACGTCTCCGGCGCGTGGCAGACGAAGTGCGGGCTTTGCTGGTGGACCCGGATTTTGATGCCGTGGGCCGCTATTATGAGATCTTTTCTCAAACGACTGACGAGGAAGTGCTGGGATTATTGAAGGCGGAGGCGGGGGAGAATCGTGATCCGTAAAACGTGGTGCGTGATGAAATCCGAAACCAGACCCCGCATCATACTTCATGTTTCGCGTCGTACACTGCCCGCAGCACACTTCGGTTCTGATTTGCGTTTCCAGGCATCTCCGTTTGGCTAATTTCTGTTCATGCCCGAATTGCCTGAAGTCGAAGTGTTGGTTCGTCATTTGGCGCCTCTGCTGCAAAACAAGATCGTCCGTAATGTGCGCGTGCGTCGGCCAAGAGTGCTGGCGCCGACCTCGGCACGGCGGTTGAGGAAGACCTTGCAAGGAGCTACGTTTATGGGATTAACCCGGCGCGGCAAGTACCTCTTGTTCACACTCCGGCCGGCGGACTCAGTTCAAGCGCTGCTGCTGGTGGGCCATTTGGGCATGACCGGGCGCATGTATCTTGCGTCAGCACAAGCGCCGTTGGCCAAACATGCGGCTGTGGTCTTGAATCTCGGCCGCGAGAATTTCGTTTTCGAAGACACACGCTACTTTGGAAGGTTCACTCTCGATGACACCGCGATTGGGAAGCTGGGCCCCGAGCCGCTAGGCGCGGCGTTTACTCCGGAGTATTTGGTCCGGACGCTGAAACATTCCGCGCAAGCCATTAAAACCAAGTTGCTTGACCAATCCCTGGTCGCCGGCATAGGCAACATTTATGCCAACGAAACGCTGTTTCGCGCGGGCATCATGCCGACGCTCCAAGCCCGGAACTTGACACTCGAGCAAGCCAAAAGCCTTTGGGCAGCGATTCGCAAAGTCTTGTCTGAGGCAGTTGAGTGCGGCAGCACCGCTCCGCTCAGTTACTCCGGCAGAGGAGCTGGCGACCGTTTCTTTTACTTTGGCCGCGCTCCGGAGACGCCGGATCGCGACCTGGAGCGCCTCCAGGTTTATGATCGCGCCGGGCAGCCGTGCGTCAACTGTGGCCACCTGATACAGCGCCTGGTGCTGGCCTCGAGAAGCACGTATTTTTGTCCTCGTTGCCAGGCGGCTGGCCGAGAGGAGGATAAACCAAAAGCTGGCCCCAGAGGCAGGGCAAAACCCGAACTTGTCGGGACAAGCTGTTAACTTATCGGCCAGCGCATCCGCTGTTCCAAAAGGCTTCAGGCTTGACCGAGGCAATCATGGCTGCGGCGTTTGGACGTTCTCGTTCCCTCCCTTTCAGCGCGGGTTCAAATACCGTAGCCGCAAACCGGCGGAGGCGGGATTTGCCCTCGAGTTGAAATCCGCCTCCTGACGCCGGCATGGATGTAAAGAGACTTTGCTTGCAGTGCGTTCGGCCACGGAAGCATTGACATCCAATCGGACAGTCACCAATACATTGCGTGATGACGCGCATGAGGCTGCTGGTTGGCAACTATGCATCCACCAGATTTCATGGCCCGGCATTGTGCCCAAGCCCCTCGGTCAGCCAGGAAACAACTACGTGAAGTATGAGAAGGGATCGGAAAACGTTGCTGCTGGAAACGCTGGTCGGCGTTGTGGTTGCCTGCGCGGGGTTTGGCCAGGAAGCGAAACCTGTCGCGACGCTCACTGAGCTTCAAAAACGCCTGAGCGAACATATTTCGCAGCCGCGTTTTGGGGCTGCCCTTTGGGGAGTGAAGGTTGTCTCGCTGGACACCGGCAAAACGGTGTTCGAGCATAACCCGCAAAAGTTGTTTAGCCCGGCCTCGAACTCCAAGCTTTACACGGTGGCGCTGGCGCTGGATCGACTTGGCCCGGATTACCGGATCAAGACTTCACTTTATGCGCGCGCCAAACCCAACCGTTGGGGCGTCCTCAAGGGCGATCTGATCGTATTTGGCCGCGGGGACCCAACCATCAACGCTCGCCTGTATGAGACCAACATTTATCAGGCACTCGAACCGCTGGTGTCCGCGCTCACCAACGCCGGCGTCAAGCGTGTCGCCGGGGATCTGGTAGGTGATGCAAGTTATTTCCACGGGCCGGCGTTCGGGTCGGGTTGGGCCTGGGACGATCTGGAGTATTACTATGGCGCGGAGGTCTCGGCGCTGACCATCAACGACAACGCGCTGCAAGCCGCGATCAAACCAGGCCAACGAATGGGCGCGCCGTGCGAACTGTCGCTTTGGCCCGCCACGGGCTATTTGACGTTGAGCAACCGCACGGAGACAGTGGCGAAGGGCGCGAAACGCAACATCAGTTTTTATCGCCCGCTGGGCGAAAACCTGGTTTATGTTTCCGGCCGAATGCCCAGGGATGACCCCGGCTACACCAATGACGTGACGATCCATAATCCGCCGGGTTTGTTTATCTCATTCTTCAAGGAGTCACTGGCCCGCCACGGCATCAAGGTCAGCGGCAAGCTCCGCACGATGAGTTGGGTTGACCGGCAAGTCAACCCGATCGATTGCGCCCAACTGCTGGAGCTGGGCTCGGTTGAATCGCTGTCCCTGGGCGAGATCGCGCGTGAAGTGCTGAAACCCTCGCAAAACCTTTATGCCGATCTGCTGCTGGCGCACGTGGGCGAGAAACTGCGAGAGACCCAAACTCCGCTCGGAGAAACTTCCGAGGAACTGGGACTGCGCGCGCTTAACCAGTTCCTTGCCGCAGCCGGGGTCAGAAGAGGCGACGTGCTCTTCGAAGAAGGTTCAGGGCTGTCACGCAACAATTTGACCACCCCCGCCGCGACCATTGGCCTGCTTGAATACATGAGCCGCCACCCGTGCGCCAAGCCGTATCTGGACTCGCTGCCGATCGCGGGTGTGGATGGGACGTTGAAAAACCGGATGAATGGCACCGCCGCCGCCGGCAACGTGCGGGCCAAGACCGGGACGTTACGTTGGGCCGATTCGCTCTCAGGCCACGTCACCACGGCCGCCGGCGAGCATCTGGTTTTTTCCATCATGCTCAATCGCTACCACAGCGCCGAGCCGAACCACTCGGCGAGAGCCGAGGTGGACGCCCTTGCGGTGATGCTGGCCAACTTTTCGGGACGGACTGACCGGTAGCGTGCGGTTGTCCAAGGCAGGACAGCGCGATAGAGCGGCAACCGAATAATTTGTCTTTTCCTGCGTTCGGCGTTTGCGCTAGATTCCGCGCATGGCGGAAATTGTGGAATTCGTAAATCGCGGGGCCTCGTCGATTACACCGGCCATTGTGGACAAACTGCTCCGGCATTTACCGCAGTGGAAACTGGAATTTACTCAAATCTACGAGCCGCAGTTTCCGCACCTTGTGGATCAGCTCGAATTCCTCGCCGATGCCGTCGAGGACTCGGCTGAGGGCGCGTACAAGGAGCTGCCCTATCTGGCATTGGCCCAGGCGGTGTTCGCGCTGGTTTACGCCCACAAGAAGGTGGGTATCATCCCGGACTCGGTCCTGAATCTTGGCCGCGCAGACGATTCGAGCGTCGTGCGCGCCGTGCTGATTCAAAACGAAAAGGCCTTCGCGATTTACGCCGCAACGCAAGACGTGCAATGGGCCAGAATAACCAGCGAGCCGTAACCGCGGCGGAGTGTGAACGGTTTTGGAGTTTTAGAGTGATAGGCCACAACCCCGCCGAACGGCGATGTTCCGTCGCTCCATTACTCCTTCATTCTATTACCCCATGGTTGGCTCTGCCGCGCGGCTGGCCAACTCGGTCCGGTGCCAACCAGCCGTTGGCGATGAGGAACGCCTGCAGGGCCGGGTCGTCCGCTGAAAACGGCGGCAGCCACAGACCCAGGCGGGTACGTTCCCACCAGGCGCCGGTTGGATTGTCGGCCGGCGCGAATTGGTAGCGATAGAGCACCGCCCGGATGTACCGCGGCGGCGGCTGCGGAAAGGGATTGTTGGCCAGCAGACTCAGCGTGCCTGCATCGTTGTGCAGCAGCTTCCACACCAAGTGGAGCGTCCACGGGTATTGGTCGGGCGAGGACATCGCCGCGAACCAAATTTGCCAGTCGAGCCGGTACTGGTAAGGAGCGACCCAGCAGGGCCGGCGCTGCGAATCGCCCGGTTTGCCTTTGAACTCATACTCGCGCCAGCGCGTGCGCTCGGTGAGCGTTGGTTCGTCGGTCCCTTCGAAAACGATTTCATGCCGCTCGCGGCCCACGCTGCCAAACGCCCCGTAGGTGTTCACCAGGTGCAACCGGTTGAAAGACGTGTTCATGATCTGGCGCGGCGAGAAGAGGTTGGCGACCGGGGCGATGCTCAGCAGGGCCACGAGCGCGGCCAACCCGACGGCGACCGCCCCGTCAACGCGGCCAGATTGGGCGGTTTCGGCGGCGCGGCGGGCGCGCTCGGCCAAACGCTTCGGCAGGATGCGGCCGAGCAACGAGTCGTCGAAGCAGGCCAGCGCGGGCACCATCGTCAGCCAATTGAGAAACGACAGGTTGCCGCTCAGAATCAGGATGCCCTGAAAGCTGACCAGCAGCGCTCCCGCGATATGACGCAGGCGGCCGGGCGTAAAAGCGAACCAGGGCACGACCAACTCGACGAAGTGATTCCATAGGGCGCCGAACTTGTGAAACCAGTGCGGCATGAAATGCAGCGTCCGGCTGAGCGGATTCGGCAGCGGCTGTGTTTCATAGTGATAGTACAAGCAGGTGAGGTCGCGCCAGCAGGCGTCGCCGCGCAGTTTAATCAGCCCCGCCCCAAACATGATGCGAAAGGCCAGCCAGCGGAACAGCCAAAGGACAACCGTGGGTGGAGGCAGGCGCGGAAACGACCGCCCGTCCAACAGCGGGCACAGGAAAATGCCCAGAAAACCCGTCTCCAAAAGCTGAATCTCCCAGCCATACGAGTACCAGTCCTGTCCGACGTGAACAAAAGACAGATACAACCCCCATAGCAACGTCAGCAGAATCGCGTTGGCATAGCCCAGGACGACCAGCGCCGATAGAACTGCTCCCACCCATGCCATCACAACGAGAAAACCATCGGAGAAGTTGATCCAAAACAAACTGGGCAATTGCAGAAACCCTTGTGCACGGGAACCGAAGTGCGCTGCGACCCGGCCCAGAAACAGCCGGGCGGGCATAAGCCCGCTATCGCCGACCAGCGGTACGATCTGATTGGCCGCGACCAGGAACGCGATGAGATAGACAAAACCCAGCAATCTTAGAATGATGAAGCGAGTCAGCCACCACGAGGGGTGGTTGGCGCTGTCGTTTCGCCGGCCAGGCAAGTGCTGGCTTTCGAGTCCTGATGCAGCCTCAAGCTGAGGTTGACTCGGCTTGGTTTGGGCATTGTCGTCGGGAGAAGACACGGCGGGGTCGCGTCCGGAACCCGATCCCGTTTTGGGAAAGGGTATTTGTTTGGTTAGTTACTGAACACCTTCATTCGCTTAGCGCAGGGATTTCCAATCAATTGCCAATCTGTATCGCCGATTTCAGATCGATTTGCAATCGGCAGGCCCCAGCTTCGATCCGCCCCGGGCAGTCTTGGGACTTACGGCTTCCTTACGCCTCCTTACGGGTTACCTTACGGGTTGGAACTCAAAAACAACCCACGTTTATGCACCTCCTTACGGGTTTACGCCTCCAACACCCCCCAAGAGGGCAGGCCCAGAATCCATCCGGTGAATAAATTTGAACTTTGACTTATCACCCGGTGTCGAATAGGCTTATCAGCGAAATGATTCTCAGGTTGTCGAGTTCCGGGTTCTGCCTGGCCTTGGCCACCGTTGGGTTGAGCGGTGTGCTGGTGTACAGCCCACGAGCCGAGGGCCAGGAGCGTGGCCGGCCTATCGAGTTTTCCCAGCCCAAGAGCGCCGAAGTCGGCACGAACATGCACCAATTGGGCGGCAAGAGGGATGGCCTTAGGCAATTACAAGACGACTTGCTGCAACCGTTCGAGGCGTTTTCGCCGAAGAGTTCGCTCGATGGCGTTTTGGCGCCGGCGCCGGCTGTTCATGCGCCCGCTACGCCGCCCACCCTGAGCAGGCGCGCTAAGGAATTACAGCAACGGCGGAAAGACTTGATTTTTATGAGTCCGGAGGACCTGGTGCCCGGATTGACGCCGGAAGAGATATTCAGAATGCCCCAATACGACAAGAATGGGCAGGAGACAAAAAAAATGTCGCCGTTGGAACAATACTACGAGAGACTCGATCACCGCCGCGACGTCGCGACTGCCCGGAACCCACGCGAAGAGGGCCAGACGTTCGACGCGCGCAAGTCATCCGACCTCCGCAAGGATTCGGATTCTCAGGACGGCGACCTCGCCCATCAGCCGGGTGGCCTTAAGGAAGGTGAACAGACGCTCAAGAGCATATTCGAGACCGAACTGAGCAGCGGCGCGTTTGGTCCGCGCCTGACCCCTGTTTCCGCTTCGGATATTTTCGGCTTCGGCAAAAACACCGCCACGCCAGAGGAGACAGAAAAACAGAAAGCCTACAAGACCGAGCTCTATAAGCTGTACGGCGTGCCGTTACCGCCAGATTTCGGGACCGGCGCCAGCTCGGTTAGCACTATTGGCAGCATTATTGATTCACCGAACCCCTCGATTAGCGCGGCGAGCAGCTTGGATGGTGTCCCCAATGGGGGTCCGCGCAACAGCTTCGATGCTCAGTCGAGCGCGTTGAATCGCGGCTTTACTTCTGGCGGCCTGCCTGAGGTGAGTGGGAAGTTGCCGGGGCTGGCGGGTCCGGAGATCTCGTTGCCTAAGGTTGAGCCACAGAAATTGACGCCCCTCGCGCCCACTTTCGCTGCGCCTACAAGGCCATTCCCGTAGATCGCTCACGCCAGCTATTCCCAGCGGATTACCTGCACGGCAGTTCCTGGCGGCAGATTGGTTCCGGGCGGCACATCCACCAGGCCGTTGGCCGCAGCAAGCGAACTCAACACATGCGAAGCCTGCCGGCCAGCAGACCGAATATTCCCAGCCGCGTCCACCTTAACGCGCATGAAATGCCGGCGTGGCCCCGGGTTTGACAGCGGATCGGCCAGCACGCCGGGATGCCGGGGCAAGGCAACGTCCGTAGCCCCTTGCCAGCGAAGCAGCGCCGGGCGCACCAAAAGCAGAAACGTGACCAGCGCGGAAACCGGATTTCCAGGCAGGCCGAACAAAAGTTTCGTTTGATATCGGCCAAAGACAAACGGCCGACCGGGCTTTATGGCGACTTTCCAAAATTGCAACTCACCGCCGGCCCGTTCCAAGGCGCTCCTGATGAAATCCATCTCACCGACCGACACGCCGCCGGAAGTCACGACCACGTCGCATTGGGCGAGGGCTTGCTCCAGCCCCTGCCGCGTCGCGTCTAGCTTGTCCGGGACGAGCGGAAACAATTTGGCAACTCCTCCAGCGCAACCGAGCAGCACGCCCAGGCCGATGCGGTTGCTGTCGTAAATCCGGCCTGGCCCCAGCGGCTGGCCCGGCTCTTGCAATTCCGCGCCAGTCGCCAACAGGCCGGCGATCGGCCGTCTTCCCACGCCAACATGGGTACTGCCGGCAGCAGCCAGCAGACTAATTCGACCCGTGGTCAGAACCTCACCTGCTTGGGCGAGCAGTTCGCCCTGTTTCACGTCTTCTCCGCGGTGGCGGACGTTCTCCGATGGTTTGACGGAGTCCAGGAACAGCACCGCGCCCGCATCGCTCGATTCGACTCGGGTGTCCTCTTGAATTACGACCGCATCGGCCCCGGGTGGCAGGGGCGAACCGGTGAACAGCCGCACGCAAGTTCCTGCTTTGACTTCCGCCCAGGAAGTCTCCCCTGCCGCTACCTTCCCCACCAGGCGCAACCGGACCGGCGATTCCGGTTTGGCGGCCGCCACATCGCCCGCGCGCACAGCATAACCGTCCATCGCGGAGTTATCGAATACCGGCAGGTCGAGAGGCGACCAGACCTGCTCGGCCAGCACGCGCC
>WNGL01001116.1_pt1 | contig 52943 bp, 50 predicted proteins | sample 5400591 | NCBI WGS metagenome assembly WNGL01 (sample SAMN13153377, study PRJNA577476) | soil metagenome | isolation source: 80 cm soil or saprolite under Garry oak tree replicate 1 | place: USA:California | collected 2016-06-15 | reverse complement strand
GGCAAGCCCGCAGCGATGCCCTCCAGCATCCATGCGCGACTCAGGTTGAGTCCATCCAAATGCGCCAACTTCGGGTCACTGGGATCAGGGGATACCACTGGCTGCAACCCCGAGCCTTTTCTCGTTGCGGAAATCTGAGGCAGAAAAGTGCGGAGCCAATGAGCAAACTCAGGACTTGGCAGCACACGCCGCATCAGGTCGGCTTCGCCGAGACACGGGGAAAGGAAATCTTCACCCGAAGGCTCGTATGCCAGCGGACAATCCCGGTCCCCGAGGTAAAACTGCCGGGCTTTCGATGTCAAGAGGACGGTAAACTTCGTATCCCGCGTGGCGTGTGCATAGTCAAGCATTAAGCCGAGAGCGAAGGCGGTTTGAGAGTGCTCTCCGATTCGCACAGGATGCGAAAGCTTGGGCAGCCAGTCGTTCATGCGCTCCAGTGCAGCCTGTTCCAGAGGACGCAGATTGGCAGCCATCTCGCGGGCTCGAGGATCGTCCCATTCCCGTAGTTCCGCTACGAGCTGCAGCAGCCATGCCAGCCCGTAGGGACGTTCGAAGCTGGCGCGTCCCTCAGCCCGCAGGTACACGCCTTCTTGTACGATGTTCTCGACACTGAGGCTTTGTCGCAGGGCTTCGCGTGCAGGTGAACGCAGGCGAGTGCGAGATTGGCGAACCGCTCAGCCGCGTTGATGTCAAAAGTGGCAGCGGTTGTAGTCTCCTGTGCACCCATTTCGCTCACGGTGAAAAGCAGAAAAACGATACAGACAAGGTATTTCATTCACGGATACTTTAGACGATTATGGCCCGCGACGACGCTAGAAAGGTCATCGGGCCACTCACCTCAGGCAACTTTCACCGATCATGCATAATGGCTTTTCGCAGGGATCACTGGAGCAAAGACTCAAGTACTGCCGTTTTGCAGCCCGGGAGGATGTGACCTCTTTGCAGAGACCGCTCAAACAATCGTTTGCGATTCGGAGAGCTACCGTTGCGGATTGCGCTGCGATCCTTGAATGTCTTCTGACAGCTTTCGCTCCCTATCGCGAGAGCTATACTCCTGAGGCGTTCTCGGATACCGTCTTGACCCCGGAAACTTTTCGCCATCGCCTATCAGATATGTCGGTCGTTGTGGCGACCAGCACCCGGAGAAGTCGTTGGCACCGTCGCTTACAAGGTTCTGAAGAGCGGCGAAGGACACCTTCGAGGTATGGCGGTCAACCCCGAATGACACGGATCGGGCTTGAGCACTTCTCTCCTTAAAACAGCCGAAGACGAACTCAGCAAGGCGGGATGTAAGACAATCACTGTCGACACAACCGACCCGCTGAATAGGGCAATTCGTTTTTACGAAAAAAATGGATTCCAACCTACCGGGAAAATCGGATGGTTTTTTGGGATGCCGCTCATTGAATTCCGCAAGCCCATCGGCAGTTAAGCGGAGGCGATTCCGATCCTCTCTAAAACGCAGCCATGCGCTCCCAACCACGGGGATAGGCGGTCACGAGACCGAGATCATCGAACATGATCTCAGCCGAGAACCCGGTATTCGCTTTCGTAGCGATGAATATTTTCCGCTGTGCGTGCGCGCATTGGGAAAGGGGTTGAAGTTCAAGCTCAGGGAATTTAATCCAAGCGGTGGTGACCGACTCGCTCTTGCCGATACCGAGGTCAAGTCGCCTGATGGGAGAGTGTCGGTTGCAGGCGTTACCGAGAGATCAACGTCGAGGCAGCCGCGCACTTCGCCTACCTCCTGCCCCGTGCCTTTCAGCAGCCAGCCTTCGGCTGTGTGCCAGAGAGCACAATAGTCCGTGCCTTTCATCGGGAGATTTTTCCAAGCAACCACGCGCTTTAGATCATCTGCCGTACGGATATAAAGTTCAGAAAACGACTGACCATCGAGTACACCATGCAAGCCATTTCGATTCCCAGACGGTAATTACTAAGCACCACACTTTTCTCCTGCCCGAGGTTTGATCGATGGAAAACCTTCGAAGGCCCGCAGGTAACGCTCGGCCGAACGGCGAAGGGCCTCTTTTGCGTTCCCTTGAACTACAAAGTTGGGCCACGCCCCATACAATTCGGTAAACGAAAACGGCTTAAGCATTGAAACGATCCTCCGCACACTGGCTGCGTCGAGGGGGATGAAGTTGGGATAGCTGTACATGAAACTGACGTACTGCCTGTCAGGACAGACTTGTGGTTGGTCTCCGGTGAACAACGCTCCTTGCCCCTTTTCGGCCTCAGCCGAATGCAAGACTTGGAAGCCGGGGAAATGACCCCCCACACGGATCAGCGTCAGGCCATGCTCCAGAGGGTAGGTGTCTCCTTGCCAGAATGTAATGCTGGCATCCGGACGCTGCACCCATTCCCGATCATCTTCGTGTAGGTAAATGGGGACGCCACCGAACGCCCGACCCCACTCGATCATGGAAGTGTAGTAGTGAGGATGGGAAATTGCTATGGCGTAAATTCCGCCCAGCGCCTCGATCAGCGCAACCGTGTCAGAATCGATCAGACTCACGCAATCCCACAGAATATTTCCGGGTTTCGTTCGTACAAGCAGCGCCCGTTGGCCAATTCCAAAGGCGGGTACGGTCGAGATGCCCCAAATCCCATCCCCTTCCTGAAACAACGTATTGCGATGCGTCCGCCGCAATTGCTCCAGTGTGATCCACTGCTGACCTTGTAAACCGACGAATTGCCGCTCGTCCTCGCAGATGGGACAGTGAGGAGGTGCGTGGTCAGCGGGAGGAAATTGAGTTCCACAGGTTACACACAAATGGGTCATGATGCTCTCTGACAGCTACGCCGGGAACGGTCCCGTTGAAACGTTTGCTGTTTTAGGCACAAACGGTTCGAACAACGATGGGAAACGATGATTCAGGTGCAAGTCCTCACTCTCTTGCTCCAGCAGCCCGCGTGAATCACTTGTCTTCAGCGCGTACCGCAGGTATGACAGCCGCATGAGCCCGAGGGCATGCTTGAGATCATCCTCGCTCCGAACGCGGAAAGTGATCCAACCTGAATTGGGAACCCAATGGTGCTCGTCAGTCCGACCTTGGTCCAACAGCGCATCGGGGATTGAGCGGGAAAGGGGTATGTCAACGACCGCGCCAGTGTGCATGCGCCCCACTTCCGCGTTTCCGAAGCGGAATTTCCGACCTCCAAAACGATGTGGATGAATCGATACGTGCGGCCACGCAGAGATTTCGTCTTCGAGGTTCTTCAGACAGTCCATCATCCCTCACTCCATTGATCACTTTTTCGATGCGTGAAAACGACCGCTCGATTCAGAGACCTCGCTCGGCTTCCCTTCCAAGCTAAAATGAGGTTCGATTATCTCGTGAGGTGACTCATTATGCAGCGGGCATTCGGACTAGATATTCCGCAAACACTGGACGACGTTTGTGATCCCACACGATTGGCTTTGGTCGTGTACGACATGCAAGTCGGAATCGTGACCCAGATCGAGAATGGTCAACACATCACGGATAAAGTCGTTCAGGTTCTCGCAGCGGCTCGCAAAGCGGGGATTCGGGTCTTCTTCACGCGCCATATGTCACTACCGAAGGAACTGATGGGAGTGTCGCAATTCCGCATGGCGATGGCTTGGCAACGGGTGAAATCGCCAAACGAGGTCAAGCCTTGGTTCTTGCGGGACGCGCCAGGATTCCACCTGATTCCGGAGATGAATCCGCTGCCGAGCGAAGCCATCTTCGACAAGATCACCATGTCAGCGTTCGAAGGCACGCCACTGGACATGGCGTTGCGCGATTGCGGCATCGATGCCTTTGCCATCGTCGGCATCGCGATGGAAATCGGCATTGAGCCTACGGTGCGGCAGGGCGCTGATCTCGGTTACACCCCTGTGGTGGTCAAAGACGCCTGTGGTTTCGGTCATTGCGATGCGGCCGACCGCTCAATTGCCAGCCTCGAATTCGCGGGCGATGCTTTGCTTACGAACGCGGACACATTCTGTGCTCTGCTTGGGCGTACACATTCGTCTCAAGCGCGAACACCCACCCTTCCGTGACTCTCTTCTGGGCTATGAGGTTTGGCCCTTCGAACGGGTGCACGTGACCTGCAGTTGAAGTGCCGACAATATTTCCGTTCTGTTCGTTTGGAATTCGGAAGAATTGGTGAGACTATTGAACCAGAGAACAGCAGGAGCCGCGGCATGAAATACCGGATTGGAATGTGGGCGAGTGCGGGCTTTCTCGTAGCCGGCTGCTGGGCACTTTATGCCTTCGCAACCACACCTCCAGCAATGACCTCTGCCGACCCGATTTTGACTCTCGTGGAGTTTACTTGCCCAGTTGTATTTGCTAGTCTTCATTTCCATTTTAGCGTTTCTTTGTATTGGTCTCTTCTGGCGAATGCTTCTACCTATGTGTTGATCGGTCTGATCGGGGAAACCATGCGCCCAAGCCTGAATCAGGCAAAATAGTTCAAAACAGCCCCTATCCGTTACGTTCCAGCGATTCACGTTCAGGCCGCCTATCAGAATTGTCTTGCAGGATTTAAGTAGATTTTCGTGGGCAGGCCCATCACCAACGCTAAGCACTTGCGGAAGGTAAAAAGAGAATGAGGGAGATTTTGGTTTAGTCAGCCACCAGAGACAGAAGACTCCATCCAGTATGCTATGCAAGTCGCTGTTGGCACAGTCTTCATTAGCTTGGGAACAATGCTTTTTCGCGGTAGGCGCGTTCTTCGCTCATGCTGGCGTGATCTTCTACCTGCGGAGAATAAGGAAGAGAGTCTTCCGTTCCGGCCATAACTCACGGCGAGAGCATCGTCCATGATCCTCGGATTAGTCTTCGCACCGGTTGTCGCGGCTTTCCAGCAGGGCGGTTCCGCTGCGCCGCAGGCCGCTATGCAACAGCGTGCTCACGACGAGTACGAACAACACAAGCAAGCCACTATTCGCATCAACGAATTAGCCGGGCGAATTCACGCGGAATCCGGCGCCAGCTCCTTCGTGTCTGCAATCGCAGGTCTCTTCGTGAAAGAACTGCCTCCGGCTTGGGCCAGCAGCAGCATCCGTCTGCGAGTTGCTCATGCTGAATACGAGGCGGTTGGCAACCCGGCGAAACTGATCCCCGAGCAGCGCATTGTCGATGTCTGGAACCAATACGTGAAAGAGATCGGAGCACCTGACGAAGCGACTGTCTCTGTCGCCGAAATTACAACATGCGCGATGGGTCGTATACCGTTGCACAGTTGATGTGGGCACGCGGACAGCAAACGATCTGGACGATGCCAAACGTGTACGCGCTCGGGCCTGATGGCAAGGTCGCTGACGGTTGCCGAGCCCTTGAAGCCCTGCGTGTGATCCATGACCTTGATGGCTTATTCCAGAACCTACGCGGAGCGCGTGACCGCCTCCGAAGGGGGATTGTGCCGTCCGAGGAGCATCAAGAAGCGCCTAGGGGAGCCAAACCCGCAGGCACACGACGCATTCCGGCTTGAAGCGCAGAAAGATACCAATCCGGTGCGCCCCGCTGATGGGCGTTATTTGCAGGGGCACGGGCGAGAGGCATACGCCCAGTTGCTTGCACGCTTGTTTGAAGAACTGTTCCCAACCGAGTGAGAACACCTCCGCTCTAATACGATGTGGTAATCTTTAGGCTCTTCAAGAGGAGGTCTGCCATGAAACACGAAAACGAACTCGCCAACCAATCCTCCTTTCACGCGCAGCAGTAAACGCCGCAAGGGATATCCCTCAGAAATCGAGCGCGGTCATAAGATCGTCCATGGAGAGAAAGAGCTTCTTGAGAAGCTTGGACGAGCAGACTTATGTCTGTCCGTGCGGCTCGGGACAGCGGTTTCAAAAATGTTGCAGGCGGTCTGGCAGGTATGACGGTAGCCACCGCAACTATATTCTTTCCGCGAATAAAAGCTGTAAATCCGGCACGGAGCGACATCCTCCGCGCGGAAAACAATTGGGATGAGGGTGTGTACTTGAGATTCGTGGTAGCCGAGCTTTCCCGCGTCACGGAGAGTCCAAACCGCATGGAACACTGAGCACGATTCTGTTCGTTGGTGGTTCGATGACAATCTAGGGCAGCCGACACGGCTTTACAGCTCCCCAGCGTCCGTTTTATCGCTAGAAGAGCAGAGCGATTTCATGCTTCAAAGACACCGGTTTTGACTGCTGGCGCAATGGGGGAGCTGGTGAGATTCTTGGCTGCGATCATGGGGCTTCGGCCTCGTGCCACGGATACAGTTGGTTGGCGGTTTCGCCCTCGGGCGGAGCATGGTAGCCTAGCGGTTCGGGGGCGAGAATGGACTCGGAACTGTGCCATCCCTACGCGACGTTCGGCCTTTCCAGATTCCGCAATAGCTCCTAAATATGCCGAGCGACCGCAGACCAGCCAGACCCCCCCTACCCCCTTCATCCCTAGGGACTTCCGCCCCTGTTTCGGAGCGGGAAAGCGTGCAACTTTCTGCCCCTCGGGGGGTTAAACCAAATGTGAGTACCGCAGCCCTGGATCGGGGCCTCCTGATGGCCACGACCGTACCGGTGTCCACGAGTTTGCCCTCGGCGTTGGCGGGTGCGGAGGGTAGCAGCGATGCCGAGATCATGCTGCGAGTTAAAGCGGGGGACCAGGCAGCATTCAATTACCTGGTGCAGAAGTATCGGCGTCCCTTGGTAAATTTCATGTACAGGATGGCCCGCAACGCCGCGGTAGCGGAGGACCTTGCGCAGGAGGTCTTTCTGCGGGTCTATCGATCGCGTGAGAGCTACGAAGCCAGCGCAAAATTCACTACCTGGCTTTATCGCATCGCTACAAATCTGGCGGTGAATCACGCCCGCGACACACGTCATGAACGTGCGGAGGTAATGGTCAGCCTGGACGAGCCCGACGAAGCAACCGGCATGACCATGGACCTGGCGGATGGCGAGATGACGGCCGAGCAAGCTATGGTGAGGCGCGAGAGGCTGATGGGCATCCGCCGAAAAATAGAAGCACTTCCGGAGCGCCAGAGGCTGGCAGTGGTAATGCACAAGTATCAGCAGATGGATTACCGGCAGATTGCCGAAGTATTGGAATTGAGTGAATCAGCGACGAAATCGCTGTTATTTCGCGCATACGAAACGCTGCGGGAACAGTTGAAAGAGTTTATTTAGCAAAAAACATTTGTAATGCTTTTGCGAAGAAACACTGGCGAAGAGTTTTAAGGGGAATTGGCTATGACTTGCGATGAGATTCGTGACTTGATGCCGGATTTGGCTGCCGGGCTGAGCGCAGCCACGCCCGATGTGAGCCGACATCTCCAGACCTGTGCTGAATGCGCGGAGAAGCTGGAGGAGTTCCGGCAGACCATGACGCTGCTTGACGAGTGGAGGGCGCCGGAGCCATCGCCGTATTTTGATGTCCGCTTGCAGGCGCACCTGCGAGAACAGATGGAGCGTGCCCACTCCGGCTGGATGCATTGGTTTCGTAGGCCGGCGCTCGCCGCGGCGCTTACAGTGCTTCTGGGAGTTGGCGTTGGCATGTTTTTCACTCGGAGCGGCAGCCGGTATGGCGGTGGCGACAACCAGGTGGCAACCATGGACATTCAGTCTGCCATGACAGAGCCTGGAACAGCGGTTGGCGACTTGCAGGCCTTGGACAGAAATCACGAGCTATATTCCGATTTCGAGTTGCTCGATGATCTGGAAGTACAGCACGACGTGGTGGCAAATCCCTAAGGTTGGCGCAAGAACTGAAGTCAGAAAGCTAGAACTCAGATCACTGAGGTGAGAATAATACGGAAGTCAGCGACTGCATGGCGGGTGGGGAGCCGGGGCAATTGGCAAGGAAGATTTGATGCGTGCAATTTCCATCGCGGAATGGGTGACCGCGGTAAGCCTGATAATGGCGGTCGCGAGTCCATTGCCGTGTCTGGCGCAGCGTGGCAACTACGGTCAATCTCCTCCGCAGCAGCGAAGACAAGTCTATCCGTACCAGAACCGAGGGCCGGCGCCTCGTGGGCCGCAAGGGCATGCGGGCGATTGGTTGCGACGCTACAAGGATTTGCCTCCCACCGAGCAACAACGTGCTCTGCAAAACGATCCGCAGTTCCGGCGTCTGCCTCCCGGACGCCAGCAGGAGTTACAACGGCAGCTACAGCATTTTTCCAGCTTGCCACCACAGCAGCAGCAACGCGTACTCAATCGCATGGAGACGTGGGAGCATCTGACCCCGCAGCAGAAGCAGCAAGCGCGTCAGATCTTTGGGGAGATGCAGCAGCTTCCACCAAACCGGCGGCACATGGTAGGAACAGCCATCCGCGACCTGCGGGCCATGCCGCCCCAGCAGCGCGAACAGATCATTGGTTCTCCGCGCTTCAGGAGCATGTTTTCACCGCGGGAGAGGGATATGATGCGCGGGGCTACACGCCTGCCCCTGGCAGGTCCCGAAGGCGGTCGAGGCGAGCAATCGCCTCCAGGGCCGCAATAAAACAATCCCTTGCCTTCGCAGGTTATCCTTGCCAGACGGCGGGCTATTTTCGCAGGAGATTTCTGACAATGAACAACGCATTCGCAGGCCGTTCACCGAGCCGGCGCATGAGATACGGATACCATTCCGTACCAAACGGAACGTAGACCCGCATGCGCCAGCCCTCGCGCACTAACCGCCTTTGCAGGTCGCGCCGGATCCCGTAAAGCATCTGGAACTCAAAGGAGTCGCGCGGAATTTTCTCGGCGACGGCGAACGCCTGGGCCTGGCGGATGATGTTTTCATCGTGCGTGGCCAGCCCGTGGTAGACGCCGCTCTTGAGCAGAATCTTCATCAGCCTGATGTAGTTGTCATCGACATCAGCTTTTTTGGGAAAAGCAATGTCTGCCGATTCTTTGTAAGCCCCTTTACACAGGCGGATCCGAATTCTTTCGGCGAGCAGTTGCTCGATGTCCTTCTCCGAGCGATACAGGTAGGCCTGGATGACCGTGCCTATCGAATCTTGGTTTGCCGGCGTGCGATGCACTTGGTGAACGAAGTCGAGCGTGCGCTGAGTGTAAGGCGAGCCTTCCATGTCGACGCGAACGAACCCGCCGGACCTCATGGACGCCGCTTGAGCCACGAGTCCGGCAACCAGATCGCGCGCCAGTTGCTCATCCACGTCAAGGCCCATATGGGTAAGCTTGAGGCTGATGTTGGCATTGAGCTTCTGGGCCGCAACCGCGTCGAGAATTTGGTGGTAGAGCTGGGCGCTGGCTCTGGCTTCATCGAGATTGTGGACGTTTTCGCCAAGATTGTCGACCGTGACGCTCATGCCGGCGCGGTTCAATGCTTGTGTGACGGAAATGGCATCGGCTATAGCGGTGCCAGCCACGAAGCGGTGCGAGACCCGCCGTCCAATCGAAGATCGCTCAGCGAAGGCACGAAGCGAGTGATTCTCGGACAGGCGAACAAAAAACGTTCTCAGCATGCAGCGCCCTGAGAACCAGGCGGAATGAGCATTGCCGTGCGTGGAGGGCACATGAAGATCACAGAAGGTTTTAGCACAAACCGAGCGAGATTGCCGAGACGATGGAGTAAGACGGTGGTGCCTTGACATTGATCTCAAAACACCACCGGCGAATCCGCCAACCTAACTCGAAATAGACTGAGGCGTGCAAAGAACAACTATTCGGGGTTGAACTTCATCTCGACCAACTCCCCGGGTTTCCCTTGCCGCCGACTCCCACTTCCACTTGAAAACGGCGTTCTCGGCAGATTTGGCAAGCACGGGATGACCGCCCTTGATTTCAACGGACTTCACCGCGCCACGAGGGCCGACAACGACCTCGACTTTGACGTTTCCCTTCAGGTTCATGGTGCGGGCCATTTCGGGATATGCTGGGACCACTCGGTTCACAGCTTTGCGAGTGCTTTCCGTAGCTTCCTGAGCATCCGTCCGGCGGGGAACCACAATCAATGCAAAGCTGAGAATGAGGGCAACAACGGCGACGATTCGCGGAGTCGGGGTCTGCCTTTGAGAATAAAGGAGCGCTAAGGCTTGCGGAAGATTGCTTCGGTAATCTCTGTCAGGATTGCGCTTTGTTTTGAATGGTTTATAGCGGGAATCACTCACTTGCCATGCTCTTCGAGAAATTTCTCTGCCTCCATCGCGGCCATGCAGCCGGTGCCAGCAGCGGTAATAGCCTGCCGATAACGGCGGTCCTGCACGTCTCCGCAGGCATAGACTCCGTGAACCCGAGTGAAGACGTAATTGTGAGTTTTGAGGTACCCATCGGCATCGGTGTCGAGCTGCCCTTCGAACATCTTCGCATTGGGCACGTGACCAATGCCAAGAAAGAGTGCGCTGGTCGGAAAATCCCACGTCTTGCCGGTTTTCACACTGCTCAATTTCACTGCCGTGACTTCCTTTTTATGCACATCGTAGACGTCTTCAACGACCGTGTCCGTCAGAAAGTCAATCTTGGGATTCCCGCGAGCGCGCTCCAGCATGATTTTGGACGCCCGGAACTCATCACGACGATGAATGATGGTGACCTTCGACGCAAAACGGGTGAGGAAGGTCGCTTCCTCCATGGCCGAGTCTCCGCCGCCAACCACCACAATTTCCTTGCCCGAGAAAAAGAAGCCATCACAAGTGGCGCACGATGACACTCCGTGTCCAATCAGTTGCTGCTCGTGGGGCAAGCCCAGCCAGCGCGCCGAAGCCCCGCTGGCGATGATGAGCGCCTGAGCATGAACTTGGTGTTTGCCGAGGTGCAGAAGAAACGGGCGCTGGCCGAGATCCGCGCTGGTGAGATGCGCCGTGCGGTATTCGGCGCCGAATCGTTCGGCCTGCTTGCGCATATTTTCGACCAGCTGCGGACCGAGAATACCTTCGGGAAATCCGGGAAAATTCTCGACCATGGTTGTGAGTGATAGTTGTCCGCCAGGTTCGTGGCCTTCGACGACGAGCGGCTTGAGGTTGGCGCGGGCAGCATACAAGGCCGCGGTGTGTCCGGAGCAGCCGGAACCGATGATGACGACATTGCGAGTTTCGCTCATAAGATTTCTTGATTCAAGGTTTAGATTGCCGATTGTCGATTAAGTTGCAGAGCGCAGACTTGGCCGCCAGACCATGGTTCAACCACGGACACATCGAGGCAAACGAGGGATCAAAGAAGCGAATTACCCTCACTTTTTTTCTTTCAAGGGGCGGCGCAGTTTGGATTTTGGGGGAGCCTTCGCCTTCGTGCTTCCAACCTTGGCCAGTTCCTCCGGGACGGTTCTGCGAACACCCAGCAGGGCCCGGTAGTTCGTCAACACCTGGGAAGCGCTGCGGAAGAGCGGCTCGTAAGCAGATTGGTCTGGCGGCGCGCTCCCTTCTGACGCAGTGCAGCGGGCCAGGGCCACTGAAGATGTGCCAAAGCGTTCAAGACGAATGCGACTCACGGGATTATCCACCGCCAACATATCCGCCGGACTTGTGACCGAGGCAGCGCTGTCTTCGAGCGAGATCTGCATCAGTTCCTTGGCGTCGCGCACGCGCAGCACCAGAGTCTCCACCATATTTTGTCCGTCGTTGCTGAAGGAGTATTGCACAGTGGAAAAAAACGCCTGCACGGGGAATTCGTGGCGGATGCGAACGTAGGTAGCCACGGAGGGTTCTCCGGTGACAACCGCGCTTTGTCCCGGCTGAAGAAGATTCGGAGTGTCAGTCAGGGTAGAGCGTCCGCGAGAGATTTCGAAATCGGAGGCGAATAACGGCTGTTTAGGAATGCGCCCTAAGGCTGCGGCCATTTCTTTTTGATCAGCAGGGGAGGGGGCGCAAGCGTTGAGCACATTCACCTTCACCTGCGGCTGGGATGAAGCTGGATTGGCGGTCTGTTGAGCAACGGCGGCAGGTGCAAGAACAAGGCCGCCCAGGGTGAAGGCAAGGATTCGGAGCACGGCGCAATTCTAAATGAGAAGAGCGAAAATCTTAAATCGCAGGGGACGCCGATGAAGGCGGGGTAGAATCGTTGATATGGCGAACCTAACATTAGTTTATGGCATGCGGTTATTGCCTTCGGACGAGGTAGCCGAGGTAGGCGAAGCTCCAGTGAAGCTCAAGAATGGGCGGGAAGCTCACGTCACCATGCACGTGCTTGAGGGCAGCAAGGAAGAGATCGAAAAGCAACTGCGAACAAGTTTGGAAGCATTCTTTGATTTCTATCCGGAGATTTGAATGTCTGATCTCTTGCAATGTGCTAGTGGGCAGCTGACCACCTTGTCCGGCGGTGCGATCTCCCCCTTCGATGATCTGGTGCCGGCCGCGTAACCAAAAATGGCTCTCTCGTATCCATTCGTGCGGCGTAGTTTGAGGCAGGCCGGCTTGTGGCCCGAAGGCGGGATTGCGCGCGCCGCCTGGTATTCCCTGGGCCTAGCTGGAGTTCTGTTTGTTGTTGCCCTGCTGCTGCGATGGGTCGCCCCCGCCTGGGGCAGCAGCATCGGGTGGTGGGTGAAGTTCCTTGTCTTTGACGCGGCAATGTTGTTTGCGATTGTTGCTTTCCGCTGGCTGAAGAAAAAACTCCTGTGGCGGCTGCGTAATCGACTGATTGTCACCTACGTTTTTATCGGGGTGATTCCGGTGGTGCTGCTAATCGCCCTGGCATTCATCGCGCTTTATCTCTTCGCCGGACAGTTCGCCAGCTTCGTGGTGACTTCGGAAATCAACTCGCAACTGCGCAGGTTGGAAGCGGTGAATGCTGCCATCGGCAATGAACTCGCGGCGCGCCTGGAGCGTGGACAGAATCCAACGGCGGAATCTCTGGCGGGCCTGAAGAAACGCGACCCGGCATGGCAACGACGACAGGTCTGCGCCTGGTATGCCACCAAAGCCCTGCCTCTTTGCAGCGGGCCGCACGCGGAGACTTTGTTCACATTCCCAGCCTTCGTCACGGGAACGTTTCGCGAGATAGTGCGGGATCAAAACGAATTGCATTTGCGCGTGGCTACGATCCTTCCCCTCAGCGCGGAAAAACTGGCAGTCGTCACCACCGAACCTTTGGACAAGGAGCTAATCGGGAAAATTGCGACCACCCTCGGAGAAATCACCCTCTATGCAGCGGGCATCCAAAACGCGCCAGCAGCGTTGCCTAGCAACGCAAGCGCACCGATTATTTCCGCAGAGAACGACGCCATCGAGAAGCAGTTGAAATCGCGGACACCCTCTTCGCTGAAGCCTGACCAGGCGAGTACGGGGACTGTCATACGCCAGAGCGCGTCTGGCGTAGAACTACAGGGCGGCCACCCGGAACTGCACCCCACCTTCACGGTGGGCACGCTGCCGGATGCAACAAACGGTTTGGACCGGGAGATCACTTTCGGCACCCCCCTGCCAGTTGTGGATTGGAAGACCGGAGAACGCGAACGAGCGGGGGCCTTAGTGCGAGTGATGACGCGGCCCTCCGTACTGTACGGCCATTTGTTTGCCGCCTTGGGAGACTTTGCAACGGGCGTCGAGTACATCCTGTTGGCGGTTGGCATTTTCTTTGCGGTGATTGAATTAGTCGCGCTTATTACCGGATGGCGCCTCACCCGCACAGTAACCCGAGCCGTGGCACAACTCTATGACGCTACCCAGCACGTAAACCGTGGCGACTTCAGCCATCGAGTCCCGGTTCAATCCAAAGACCAATTGGCGGAGCTTGCGCTGTCGTTCAACTCGATGACCGCCTCTATCGAGAGGCTGATCGTCGAGCAAAAAGAAAAGCAGCGGCTGGAAAACGAGCTGATGATCGCGCAGGAAGTGCAAGCGCAGTTGTTCCCCCGGCAAGTCAGGGAACTGGAGTCACTCGAGGTGCACGGCTTCTGCCGTCCAGCCCGTACCGTCAGCGGCGATTATTACGACTTCTTGACTGCCAGCTCCCACAAACTGATCCTGGCCGTTGGCGACATCAGCGGGAAAGGAATCTCAGCAGCTCTGCTTATGGCGACCATCCACTCGGCGGTGCGAGCCTACAGCGTTGAGAGTTTGCCACAAATGCGGGAACCCGTAGCGGTAGGAGCGGTCGCCGGGTCCGGCAGAGTGATGGTTACCTGGCCGGAAGGTGCGGAACTCTCTCCATCGGCACTGCTAAGTTTGCTCAATCATCAGCTGTACGAGAGCACGCCTCCGGAAAAGTACGCGACTCTTTTCCTGGGAATCTATGACGGACGTACACATCAGCTTACCTACAGCAATGGAGGACATCTGCCGCCCCTCCTCATTGGCGAGGACGGGGCTCTCCGCCGATTGGAAGCCGGCGGAACGGTCGTCGGCCTGTTCGACAACATGAGCTACGACGAGGGCTCCGTGGAGATGTATCCGGGAGAGATCTTAGTAGCCTACAGCGATGGCATCACCGAACCAGAGAATGATTTCGGCGAATTCGGTGAAGAGCGGCTGATCGACCTGGTCCGGAAAAATCGGCGCTTGCCGCTGGAACAGATCAGTCAGGTCGTGACCACTGCAGTCGATGACTGGATCGGCGACAACGAACAGCCTGACGACGTGACTTTGGTGCTGGCTCGGGCGCGATGAAGAATCTCTGCCCGAGGCTCATCAAATTCGCTGGCCCTTCCACCGTCCGCGACGGAATAAAATTGCGCTAGCCACCGCAATGGACGCCTCGGCGATCACAATGGCGTAAAACGCCCCATTGGAGCGCAGGTTAAGCGGAATTGCCAGCCAGTACGCCAGAGGGATTTCAAGCAGCCAGAAACCAAAGAAATTAACGATCGTGGGAGTAACCGTGTCGCCCGCCCCATTAAACGCCTGAAGCATGACCATGGCATATGCATAGCCGATGTTGCCGTAGCTCACGATGCGCAAGCACGACACTCCCAGGGGCACCACGGCAGGGTCGTGGGTGAAAAGACGGATCACCGGTTGCGCGAACAGCACGAAGAAAACTCCCAAGCTGCCCAGGAACAACATGTTGCAGAGGCCAGTGCGCCACACCGCAGCCGCGGCGCGTTCAGGCTGCTTTGCCCCCAAATTCTGCCCCACCAGGGTTGCCGCAGCGTTGCTCAAACCCCACGAAGGAAGAATCGCGAATATGACGACTCGTATGGCAATGGTGTATCCCGCAAGAGCGGCCGCGCCAAAAATGCTGACGATGCGCACCAAGCCGATCCAACTGGTGTGAGCAATAGCAAATTGCAGAATGCCTGTCAGCGAGACTCGAAGCAAGCGCCACATCACATCCAGGTGCAGACGAATCTGGTTAGCAAAAATGCGGATGCGCCCGGTGCCACGGAGCAAGCGATAGAACTGGTACGCAACTCCAATGCTACGGCCAGTAAGCGTCGCCCATGCGGCGCCCGTGACGCCCAAACGCGGAAACGGTCCAAGGCCGAAAATGAGACAAGGGTCGAGGAACAGATTGATGATGTTCGAGACCCAAAGCAAGCGCATGGCAATGGCAGCGTCGCCGGCGCCACGAAAAATCGCGTTGTTAAGAAACAGCATCAGCACCACGCCGCTGCCGCCCAGACAAATCCTGGCGTAACCGCTGCCGACGGCTACGATCTCAGATGAAGATCCCATCCACCGCAGCAGACGAGGGGCCAGCGCCAGGCAAGGTGCGCCGATGACGATCGACACCATCAGACCGAGCGCGATGGCCTGAACCGCTGCAACCGCAGCGCCGGTCGAATCCTTTTCGCCGATGCGCCGCGCCACCATGGCGGTCGTGGACAGGCTCAGCCCCATAGCAACGGCAAAAACCAGGCTCAACATTGACTCGGTGAGGCCGACCGTAGCCACGGCATTTGCCCCCAGCCGTCCCACCCAGAAAACATCCACCACTGCAAACAGGGACTCCAAAACCATTTCCAGCACCATGGGCACGGCCAACAGAAAGATGGCCCGATTCAAACTGCCGGAGGTATAGTCCTGGTGTGAACCGCGAATTGCCTCAGCCAACGAGGTCCACAATGTGGGCTGCGATTCGGCAGCGGAAACAGAAACGTCCATAGAGTTTGCGATCGATGTCCTTAAAATTTGGCTCGAATGAATCAGGGGAGTCCGAAACTGTAGACCGCACTTCCGGCTGCAATGGCTACGTACTGTTTGCCATCCACCGCGAATGCCATCGGCGAAGCGTATACCTCTCCACCCATCTCGAAGTGCCATAGCGCCTTGCCCGACTGAGCGTCGAGCGCGATGAAGTTCCCTTCCGCGTCGCCCGTGAATACTACCCCGCCGGCGGTCGAGAGCGCTCCTGACCACGATGGAGACGGATGACGGAACTCCCACTTTATCTGTCCGGTCGCCGGATCGATCGCGCGCAACGCACCCCAATACGGTTCGGCTTTATCCGAGGGGAAATATGCGCTGCCGTAGTAAGCGTGCCCCGCTTCGTAAGGTTGAGGGGCGGTGCTGAAGATGTCGCACTGCTCACGCGCGGTCACGTAGAACAATCCAGTTTGTGGATCATAGGTGGGCGCCATCCAGTTGGTGACACCGAGGGCTCCGGGACACACGGTGTGGCCTTCGAGCGTGGGTTTGGCTCCTTGATTCGCGACTGGGCGCCCCTCGGCGTCCTTGCCGTCGCTCCACGTGATCTTGCCGTACGCATTCGCCGAGAGCAGCTTGCCGTTGGCGCGATCGATCACGTAAAAGAAGCCGTTGCGATTGGCCTGCACGATGAGATGCTTGCTGCCGGTGTCGATCATGACGGGTACCTGCGTAGCGTCCCAATCGTGTTCGTCGTGTTTGGTGTACTGAAAATACCAGTTCAGCTTGCCGGTATCGGCGTTGAGCGCTAGCAGCGAGTTGCTGTAGAGATTGTCGCCGGCGCGTCCCTCTCCACGATTCGAAGGCGCAGGATTTCCTGTCGGCCAGAAGAGCTGATTCGTCGAGGGATCGTACGTTCCCGTGTTCCACGCCGGCGCGCCGCCAACTTTCCATGAGTCGCCCTCCCACGTGTCATGACCTGGCTCTCCCGGCCCCGGCACAGTGTTGAAGCGCCACTTGCGCTCGCCGGTTGTCGCGTCGTAGGCGTCGATGAAGCCGCGAACGCCGTATTCCCCTCCCGAAACCCCGAGTACGATCAGATTCTTCACCGCCAGCGGCGCCGCGGTGAAGCTGTAGCCCAGTTTGTAGTCGGCGGCGGCTACGTCCCAGATGACGCTACCGGTTTTCGCATCGAGCGCAATCAAGTGTGCATCAAGCGTGCCGAAGACAACCTTGTCGCCGAGAATCGCAAAACCACGATTGACGCGCCCGCAGCACGGACGAATGTCGGAAGGCAACTGCCGCTGGTAGAGCCAGATGGGCCGCCCGGTGCGGCCGTCGAGGGCGAAGGCGCGGTCGTCCTGCCCAGTGGCGTAAAGGATGCCATCGACTACAAGGGGAGTGGTTTCAAGCTTACCCGTTCCCGCAGTCTGATATACCCACTTCGCAACCAGGGTGCGCGCGTTGCCTGGATTGATTTGATCGAGCGGGCTGAAGCGGCGTCCCGCGTAGTCTCCCGAGTAGGTCAGCCAGTTCTGCGGCTCCTTCGCGGAGTTGAGCAGCCGTTCGAACGTGACCTGCGCCCCAGCCTGGCAGGCAAAAGGGCCGAGCAGTATGCAGGGCGCGAGGAAACTGATCAGCGCCGCACGAAGCCTAGGCCCAAAAGCTCGCCTCAGCGCTCTCTGCGGCACTTCTCGGCGATCTCCGCGATTCAGAATTTGTCGGGTTTCGGCACTGAAAAAGGCGAAGCGCAGAGGGCGCTGAAAGCATCCGCAGGGAAGTGCCACGCAATTGCTCGTCACGCTCATTTCCCACCTACGTTGATCAAATACGCCACAACGTCACCGAGATCTTTGTCATTCAACACCGCGGCGTCGTATTTGGGCATCATGGACTCGCGACTCTTCTGGAATGAACGCAGCTTGTCTTTTTCCAGCAGGTAAATCTGCTCGTTCGTATCCATCATCTGCACACTGAAATGATCTTCGTTCAAGATCACGCCCTTGATTTCCTTTCCGTTGACCGTCACGACCGTGACCGTTTCGTATTCCTGCGCGAACTCTTTGGTCGGCTCGGTCAATCCCCAGGCCAGCCGCCGGCTGGGATTGCGAACCGAATCGATGATCGCTTCCACAGTCCGGTTTCCGCCGACAGATGTGAGTTCCGGCCCCAAGCGCCCGCCTTTACCGCTGATCATGTGGCAAAGCGAACAGTTGGCATCGCCATAAAAAAGTTCTTTTCCGTGTGTGGCGTCGCCGATCGGTTTGGCGGGAGCCTTAACCTCTACGCTGCGGATATAGGTGATGAGTTCCCAGATTTCTTCGTCGGTCATCCCCACACCCTGGCCGTTGGTTCCGTTAGCTGGCATGGCCGTACCAGGAATTCCGCTATTGATAATTTGAAACATCACTGCATCCGAGGTTGCATGCTTCTTCTGCGCCCGCGTCAGGTCGGGACCGCGTCCTCCGCCGCGCGCACCGAGGCCGTGGCAGAGAGCGCAGTTGATGCGGAACTCGTATTCTCCGGCCTTCGCCGCCTTGGGGTCACCCGCAAGGGGGTTGTGATCGTCAGCGGCAAGAGGGACAGTCGTTGCGACCATTATCGCCAGCAGCGTGGTTGAAAACCAACGTCCAGTTGAGATCAGCGATCGCTTCGCTGGCAGCCAATTTGCCAAACCCAAGAGCGGTGAAGCTTTACCGCTTGCGACATTTTTCACGGAGCCGTCTCCGACAAAATAATATGGGATGGTATCACTGCTCACGCCGCTTTCGGTCGGTGGAAGCCTTTGTGGCCACCATCGCTAACGTCCTGCGTTTTCCGGCATAGACGCTGAGCCGAGCCGTGGCGTTCGCACCTGGCGACCAAAGCCGATTCCAATCAAGCCGCCGACCGAGCACTCAGTTTGGATCGGTCGCGTTCATAGTCTCCGGTTTCGGTCTCCGGTTTTGGTCCATCGCCTCCTCGATCAGCGGCTTGACCCATCCCCCCCCCGCAGCTTCGAGCGGGCGATAGCCCCTCCCGTACATGTCCGGCGGGTATCTGTGAGCTGCAGTTCTGGCTCTCTACACTTAAGATCTCCCCGGGAGTCGGTCGATCTTCCCCTAGGGCGAGGACTTTTTACATGTAGTCCGCTAAGTTGCTGATAAATCAGCCCTTCCAGCGGAAGGCAGCAGCCTGTGGCAGGCCCACATGGGAGAGCAGGCGATAGGCAAACTCGCGGGCCAGGGCATCCAAAGTTGCAGGCCGGTAATAGAAGGCCGGAATGAGCGGAAAGATGGTCGCGCCCGCATCGGCGGCCCGGTACATGTTCCGGATGTGGATTTTGTTGAGAGGCGTCTCCCGTACGCACAGAACCAGCGGGCGCTTCTCTTTGAGGCAAACATCGGCGGCACGCTCGATGAGGTGCGAGGCATCGCCGTGAGCGATGCGCGCGAGAGTGCCCACGCTGCATGGGAGCACGATCATGGCGTCAGCAGGATAGGAACCGCTGGCCACGTTCGCGCCGATGTCAGCGTTGGATTGTTGGTGAATTTTAAGTGACGCTCTGGCCGAGCGCGATGCGCTGCCGCGAGTTGAGGCTGAGCTCTTCGCCAGGCTCGACGCGCCGAGGATCTGGCCGATGACATTGGAGCGGCCTTTGATGGTGAGTTCCTCGGCGAGCACGCGTAGGCCGCTGTCGGAGGCGATGAAGTTCACGGTCTGGATGCGCTTATCGCGCTCGACCACGAGCAGAAGTTGGCGGAGGAAGATGGAGCCACTGGCGCCAGTCGTTGCAACCGTGAGGATTTGTGGCGGCTGATTGGGCAAAGCATGCTCCGGCAAGACGGTAATGGGTTCTCGCCCCGAAGTTTGGAGCATAGGTACGCCGCGGCGCGGAAGTCAAGGCGAGACAGAACCGTGGCGCGAAGCGCAGGTGGTTGAACTAGGAGCTAAACGCTAAGAGCTAGAAGCTGGTCTTATGGCAAGCACGGCCAACCTACGATTCCGGCGGAGTGCGGCGCAGTTGCATGCGCTGGCAGGGGTGGAGCGCGAGATTCGCGCGCAGGACTCACATTACCGACGCAAATATCTTCGGGAATTCAGCCAATCCTTTCGGGAGTACGATTGCGTTCTCGATCCACAGCGACTCGATCAGGCGATACAAAGAGCCGACATCGTTCTAATCGGCGACTATCACGCTCTTCCGGCGGCACAGCACTACGCCGCCGCTGCTGTAGAACAGCGTGCGCTCGCGGGCGACCGGCCCGTCGTACTTGGGGTCGAGACCATCTTCGCGCGCGACCGAGCGCCCGGGACCACGCCGAGGCACTCTACGGTCTCGATTGCATGCCGCGAGACGACCTGCGAAGAATTGGACTGCGAGATTGCCACGCCAGCGCAAAAATCGTGGAGATGCGGAGACGCCATCCGAATGCGGTGATCTTTGTGCTGTTCGGGGAGTCACATCTTGCTCCGGGTCATTTGCCTCAATTGCTGCGTGACGAAATGCCCGAGGCGAAGATTGTCACGGTTTTACAGAATGTGGATGCGCTTTACTGGCGAGCCGCGGGCGAGCGGGCGAACAAGGTGGAAGCGGTTCGTGTGAACGACGATGTTGTCTGCGTGTTCAACGCTACTCCGCTGGAAAAATATGAGAGCTATCGGCTATGTCTCGACCAATGGAGCCACGCAGAAAACGAACCCGACTTCGCTCCCACGATCTACAACTTAATCGGGAGCCTGGCCAGTTTCCTCGAGATCAACCGTTATTCCCCGCACAATGGCACGCAGCCGAAATTCCTCGTGGACATGCTGCCTGAGGTGTATGGCCGTTCCTCGGACTGGATGTTGCGCCGGTTGCTGTCCCGCAATGGCGTAAACGACCACGAGTTCGAGGCGATGCTGCTGCGCGTGGAAGAACGCGGTGGCGCTTATTTGCCGGAGGTCAACGCGTTCTACATGTGCGAACTTCAAATGGTCAACGCGGCCGAGGATGTCGCCGGCTTTCTCCACCAGGCGTGCCGGGGTCTACCGCGGGATGTGAACAGGAATGAAACCAACGGCGATACTCACCATGGCAATGGCCTGAGCGAAAGGCGAGGAGCCGCTCTGCCCACCTGTGCTGCCTTCCATGCCCTTGTGGTCGAGAATGCGCTCGCCTACTTCGGATCCAAGGTGCTGCATCCCTCGACGCCAGCGCTTCGGGGTGAACCAGAAACCTGGTCTTTCGCCACCTATGACAGAGCCGCGCAGGCCGCAGCGCGCTCCGAGAATGGCAAGGGGGTTGGAGAGACCGCGCGGGAATGGGGTCAACGCCTGGGGAGCCTCCTTTACGATGCTTACCTGGCTGGAAGATGGTCGAAGACCTCACTGCGGAAACTTTTCCTCGCCCACCTGGATGAGCCGGAAGTGGCCAGGAACGTGTGCGCGACGATAATCTCAAAGACTCGCCGGAGTTGCCGCAGCGTTCGCGTTTGATGAAGAGGTCAGAACTCAGCATTCCCCCTGGTGGTGGTCAGCAGGTAGCGGCGGTTCTGACCAAGTGACCGCTGTCTTTTTCCTTCATCACGTCTTATCGCGATCGCGCGTCAGCATCCGCGATACACCTGAGTCGGTCAAATGCTAACCTGAGTTTATGCTGACTACGGAGTGCGGAGTGCTGAGTTGAACGCCCAATCCATCCGCAAATTGTTCGAGCAAGTGCGCCAGGGCGGACTCTCGCCTGATGAGGCCGTGGAGCGCCTACGTCATCTGCCGTTTGAAGATCTCGGCTTTGCCAAGGTGGATCACCATCGCGCTCTACGCGCGGGTATGCCTGAAGTAATCTTCGGGGAGAATAAAACGCCGAAACAAGTGGCGGACATATTTTTTCGTTTGGCCAAGCATGGCGGTAATGTCTTAGCGACGCGTGCCAATGAACAACAGTTTGCGGCAGTGAAAAAAAGAGTCCGCGCGGCGCAATACCGCAAGTGGGCACGGGCAATCACGTTGCAGCGCGACCCGAAGAAATATGGCAAGGGCCGGATCGCCGTAGTCTCGGCGGGAACCAGTGATATCCCTGTGGCCGAAGAAGCTGTGGCCACAGCGGAAGTTATGGGCAACGAGGTGCAGCACTTTTACGATGTGGGCGTGGCAGGAATTCACCGGCTGCTGGCGAATCGCGAGGCGCTATCAAAGGCACGCGTCGTAATCGTCTGCGCCGGGATGGAGGGCGCGCTGCCCAGCGTGGTAGGAGGCCTCGTGGGCGTGCCCGTGATTGCCGTACCTACCAGCGTCGGCTACGGTGCCGCGTTCAAGGGACTGGCGGCGCTGCTGGGAATGATGAACTCCTGCGCTTCGAATGTAAGCGTGGTGAATATTGACAATGGATTTGGCGCGGGCTATGTGGCGTCGCTGATCAATCGGCTTCCCTGAATCCTCACTTCCCCTCGAGTAATCAGAGACAGTATTATGCCCAACCCGCTATCGCCAGAAGCCAAGGAATTGATCGATCGTCCGAACTTCGCACACCTTGCCACGCTCATGCCCGACGGTACTCCGCAGTCCACACCGGTTTGGCTCGGACGCCAGGGCGAGCACCTGGTTATCTGTACTTCAGATGCCTCTCTCAAGGCCAGGAACACACGCCGTGATCCACGACTGGCGCTGTCCATTGTGGACTTCGACAATCCCTACGAGGAAGTTCAGATTCGCGGTCGGGTTATCGAGCACCGTCCGGACCCCGAACTCAAGGTGATGGATCCGATCTCGCACAAATACATCGGGAAGGCTTTCCCGATGCGCAGCTATGAAGGCCGCGTCGCCCTGATCATTGCGGTGGAAAAGGAACGTTACACGAAACTGCCATTCCAGCACAGGCCTCCACGATCGGTATAGGGGGAGTGGTCACCCACTCTCCCCTGCCACACCACCGTACATGCGGGGACCGTACGATCATGGGCGGAAGCCCGCCTTCGACGCACAGCCGCCGGATTTACCACCAGTGAGCTTGCTGGATATGGGCTTCGCAATCACATCCGCCCACCGCAGGCCTCGTATCCGGTTCTTGTTCATCGGCTCGCGTCTTTGCTCCACGCTTCTTTCCGGCCCCGCCTCGCGGCGAGTGTTGTTTCGCCCTTGCGCTTCGCTAACCCTTCGTCTCCATCCGACTGTAGGGTCGAGGACTTTCACCTCTAGCTGTCGAACATGCTTGGCACACCATGAAAAAGGTCGCGGCTCACGCCGCGCCCTTTGTGCTAGCACCAAACCCGCTCACATCCCGGGCTGGCTCGACTTGCTCTCCACCACTAACTGATTGTCTACGGTGAAGGCGCCGAAGACCTGGTTGGCTCTTATGCCGGCGACCTGTTTGTCCATGTTGTTATCCACGGATCCGTAGAGGGTGACGTGGCCATTGACCACAATGATGCGGATCGGATGCGCCGGGTCCGTCGCATACTTGCTCAGCACGGAGTCACGATAAATGACCCGAGCCGTGCGCAAACGGATGCCATCGTCAAAAATTGACGTGGGCTCAAGCGAAATGTTTGAGACCAAATCCTTCACTCCGGGCATGTTCGCAATGTCGGCAAGAGCCTCGTCGCGTCCTACTCCGGTTCGATCCTGACCCTCTACCGTCACAACTCCATCTTTCACTCCGATCGCGAAGTAATCGAATGTGTTGTCGTACCCGACGCGCACGTAGCGCAGCTTTTTCGCCAGCTTCTGCTCAAGCTGCTCGTCCGGAACGCTCGGGCCCGCAACGGTGACCAGGTTGCGCACGCCTTGCACTCGCGCAGCCTTGCGGGCGACCTTGGCCGCCTGAAGCTTACGTTGATAGAGATCGACGGTGCCGGTGAGGGTAACGATACCGTCCTCGACGCTCGATTTCACATCGGAGAACTGCTTGTTGGCCGCAAGCCGCTGCGTGACCGCGGTTTGAATTTGATTGTCGTAGCGGGCCGCGCTGTTAGACTGAGCAGCCAGCGTGGCGCTCAACAGCCCGACTGCCCATAGCGAAGCCACCGTATTCCACAAACCCTTCTTTGCAACTGTCATGGCGGTCACCTCCGACCCCGATTGACCAAACTTTACGATCTAACCATCTGGTTAATTCATTGGATGCGGGCCGGGTGGCAGGGGATGCATGGGACGCGACACACAGGCGAGCCGGGGTAACCACTCCTAATTCAACCGCACCCAGGGGTGCGGCGTTGCCCAATACGATCTTATTTGGCGGAAGAATGCGCGGCAGCCGACTTGTCCGCTTCTTTGTCTTTTTCCTTTTGACCGTCGGCGACAGAACTCAGACGAATGACGGCCGCGGCAGCCGTATAGCGGACGCGGGCATTACGGTCGGCAAAGCCGGGTTCGACTTTGGGCTGCAGCGACGGATCTTCGCGCTCGGCGATTGCCTCGATAGCGGCGGCGCGTACGATCCAATTCTTGTCGTGCGTTGCCTTGACTAAGGCCGCCGCGGTAGCAGGATCGGGATCATGCGCGAGGAAACTCGCGGCCACTGCCCGGACCGGGTTTGGATCCTTTTTGTGCATGGTGCGGTAAGCCTCCCAGCCGATGCCCGCAAAAGGGACAAGACCAATCCCTTCCGAGAAGCCAATTTTTGCCAGCTCCTTCGGGTTATGGAGCGTCTTGAGTTGTTGGGCAATCAGGCCATCGTTGGACTTTCGTGCCCCGGTTAGCACATCGAAGTAGATTGCGTATGCGGAACTGTCGTCTTTGAGGTCGCGCAGAGAATGTGCGGCCGCCATTACCACCGGAAGCTTCCCATCGGAAAGGACTTTCCGGAGCCACGGAATGGACTCGGTGCAGCGCATTTGCCCCAAAGCGGTCGCCGCTGCGACGCGAACTTCAGGCTTGGGATCTTCGAGCGCATGCCTGGCGAGGTTGCGGGCGTGAACATCGTTGCGCAGCAAGCCGAGGGCACGGATGCTATCCGCCCGCTCGCCGGTTTTCCGCGACGCAGCCGCGGTGTCCAGCATGTCCCAGGCTTTCCGTGTGCCGGCTTCACTGTCGTTAGCAGCCTGAGTACGGAATGGCAACAAAGCAGCCCAGGCAAGACCCAGAATCGTCACGCATCGAAAAGCCCTTTTCAAGAGACCCCTTCTCCGACCGGCCCACGCCGGCAGGGCGCTCAGCACAAGACATTCGATGCCACGGAGCACAAAAACGTGTACGACAATTCCGTGAAGAGTAAGGTTTTGCCGGGCAGAACAGACCGTGCCGGCAACCCTAAAGGCTCGAAACCTCGATCGATTCACCGTTTAGGCTTCGCAGGTCGGGGAGGACGGCGGCGGGAGTTCTTACCTTTTCCGGCGTTTTTGAACACCCGCGCAAATATCTTGTCGACATTCTTTAACTGCCGCCGCAGATCGAAAGCGTGCTCAATCTGTTGGGCAGGCACGCGGGTGGTGATTTCCTTATCGGTCAGCACCAACTGGTGAAAATTGAGTCCTTCTTTCCAGGCGCGCATGGCGTGGCGCTGGACCATGCGGTAAGCGTCCTCGCGGGAAACTCCATGTGCGACCAAATCAAGCAGCAGTTGCCCGCTGAAGATGAGACCGCGGGTGCTATCGAGGTTCGCCTGCATGCGCTCTGGGTAGACGACCATGGTTTCGATCAGGTTCGTGGTTTTCCGAAGCAGGTAATCGATGAGCGTCGCGGAGTCGGGCAGGATCACGCGTTCCGCTGAAGAGTGTGAGATGTCGCGCTCATGCCAGAGGGGGACATTCTCAAATCCGGCTTGCGCATTGGCACGCACCACCCGCGCGAGCCCGCTGATCTGCTCGCCGGTGATGGGATTGCGTTTGTGCGGCATCGCCGATGAGCCCTTTTGCTTTTCGCTAAAAAATTCCTCGACTTCCCGCACCTCAGTCCGCTGCAGATGGCGGATCTCGGTCGCCATCATGTCGAGCGTGGACGCGATCACTGCGAGGGTGGCCAGATAGTTTGCATGGCGGTCGCGCTGGATGACCTGCGAGGAAACATCGGCGGCCTTGAGACCCAGACGCGCGCAAATCTTCTCTTCGATCTCCGGAGCGAGGTGCGCGAACATGCCCACCGCGCCAGACAATTTGCCAACCCGCATTTCCTCGGCCGCGGCGGCGAAGCGCGCGATGTTGCGCTGCGTTTCCGAATACCAATTGGCCAGCTTGAATCCGAACGTGATGGGCTCGGCATGGACGCCGTGAGTGCGACCCACCATGGGAGTGTCTTTGAACTCCCAGGCGCGGCGCTCAAGGACCTCTGCCAGACGTTGCAGATCTTCGGCGATCAGAGCCGAGGCCTGCGTGATCAGCAGAGCCTGCGCGGTGTCGACAACATCGTTCGAAGTGAGTCCATAGTGAAACCAGCGGGCATCCGGGCCCACCATCTCAGCCACAGCCGTAGTGAAGGCGATGACGTCGTGCCGGACTTCGGCTTCGATTTCGAGGATGCGTTCGAGATTGAAGTCGGCACGCTCCCGGATGGCCTTGGCGGCCTGTGTGGGCACCATGCCCGCCGCAGCCAGAGTTTCGGTAGCGGCGACTTCCACCGCCAGCCAAGTGCGGAAGCGGTTCTCATCGCTCCAGATGCGGCCCATCTCCGGTCGGGTATAGCGCGGAATCAAGCCGCGGGGCCTCCTGCAAAGACTGTGGAATACGGGACTCCAGATTCTAAACGGACAGCGGAGAAGAGGCCAGCACGATGTTCCCGGGCTTGGCAGCAGGGCGAGAGAAGCAATCTTTCTATCGTTCTACGATATACTACAAGAACGAAAGGTTGCACCGCGACAAGATCGGCTCCATGAAGAAGCTCACTTCCACGGACTACCAGGCATTGGCCGAATTTCGCTTCCAGATCCGCAAGTTTCTCCATTTGAGCGAGCGAGCTGGACAACAGGCCGGCCTGGAGCGCGGGCAATACCAGCTGATGTTGGCCATCAAAGGAATGCCCGCCGGGGTTCGACCGCGCGTCGCGGAGTTGGCGAGCCGAATGCAAATCCAGCATCACAGCGCCGTAGAGCTGGGGAATCGACTAGAGGCCGGAGGGTTTGTGCGCCGCGAGCGGGCACAGCAAGATCGTCGAGAAGTCCTGCTGGCGTTGACCACCAAGGGAGAACGAGTCTTGGCCGAGTTGGCGCTGCATCACCATGAGCAACTGCGCTCCGCAGGACCGGTGCTGGTGGCGGCGCTGCGGCGAGTGATGCACGGGGACAACGAGACCTCAGAGAAACATCGCCGGAGCCCGCGAGAGAAACGGAAGAGCATTCACCAAGAATGAGCCCAACTACACCCAGCCACCCCCGGCGCAGTTCCGCATGGTGTTGGTTCCGTTTCTCTTGTGGCGTGGTCCCTTCGTACAAGCCATCGAATCAAACGAATCAAGGTCTGCTATTGAAAACTATTTTCTTTTTCAGTAAGCTTCGTCAACCCCACGGGCAATCATCTTCGCCCCGGGGAAGTGCACTCAATGGCACCTGCCGAAACCAAGCAGTCTCGTTCTGATGTTGGTGAGGCATCTCCTCGTGCCAGCAGACAACCGTGTCTGTCTGCCGTGCGCTGGGGTCCGTCCTTTATCGGGCACAAGCGCCGGTAAGCAAATTCCGTTTCGTGCACAGGGAGGAGTCATGTTGGATTCCAGACAGAGGTCAATTTGGATCCGTTTTATGGCAGTCGTCGCGCTAGTTGCCCAGGCGTTTGCCCAAGGCGGCGCTACGGGAGCGATTACCGGCACAGTACAAGACACGAGCAGCGCATTCGTAGCTAACGCCGACGTCCAAATCACCAACCGGGACACTAGGGTTTTGGAGCGCACCGTACGAACGGATGCGAGTGGTTCTTTTACGATCCCGCTGCTTCCGGTCGGGACATATACCGTCAGCGTTAAGAGTTCCGGATTCGCCGACGCCAGCTTTTCCAACATCGTGGTTCGGGTTACCGAGACCACGCGCCTGATCGCCACGCTGACTCCCAGCGCCGTGCAACAGAAGGTCGAGGTTCAAGCGCTGGTGCAGGCGGTCGATACCACCGATGCCACGACGGGGCAGGCAATTGAACCTTCCACGATCCGTAGCCTGCCGCTCGCCACACAGAACTTCCAACAGCTGTTGACATTGTCCACCGGCGCCCAAAGCGAACTGAACAAGGCTTCCCAACTGGGACGGGGCGACGTCCGCATCCAGGTAAACGGCCAGCGCGAAGACAACAACAACTACTCGATCGAGGGCATCAGCGTCACCGACTACAATGTCGCCGAACTGACCAACACCCCGCTACCCAACCCGGACGTCGTACAGGAATTCAAGGTTCAGACCTCGCTGTATGACGCCACCCAGGGCCGCAACGGCGGCGGCAACATTAACGCCATCCTGAAGAGCGGCACCAATCAGTTTCACGGCGATGTGTATGAGTTCTTTCGAAATACGGCCCTCGATGCCAATGAGTACTTTTTGAATCAGACCGGTTCCCCGCGCCCTGTCATTAAGCAGAATATTTTTGGGGGGAGCCTCGGCGGCCCTGTCAGCCCAGGTGGAAAGTTTGGTTTCTTCTTCGTTAACTATCAGGGCTCGCGCCAGCGTAGCGGCGACTCCCCAGGAACGTTGATCAGCACTTTCATCCCTTATGTTCCTGCCGCCGACCGCGGCACTGCCAACGCCAGTAGCCTGGCTTCCGCCTTCGGCGTAGCCAGCGCGGACCCGGTTGCGGTCTCCTTGCTGGCATTCCAGAGCAACCAGTTCGGCGCCCCGGCCAATGGATATCTGTTCCCGCTGGCGAACAACGTCCCGGCGGGCACTGCCGCCGGAAGCCTGGTCCAATTCACCGTCAGCAAGCCCGGCAAATTCACCGACGACCAGCTCACCCTAAACTGGGATCACGACTTCCACAACTCAAGAGACCATCTATCGTCTCGCTTCTTCTTCTCCGATTCAGAGCAGGACATTCCCTTTGGCGCGGGCGGATTGCAGGCCTCCCTCGGCGGTGCCGCCAGCGGTAGTGACCTTAACTTTCCTTACCAACTCCCCGTCCACGATCGCGTCTGGACGCTGGCTGAGACCCATGTGATCTCTCCCACCTTGGTCAATGATTTCCGCTTCGGCTATGTACGCATCAACAACAGCGCGATCAACGTGAACCCTGTTACCGTCAGCGACGCAGGGATCGATCGCCCCACCGACAACCTGACCAGCAGCATCTACAAGTTTACCTTCCTGACTTCAGGCTTCCAGTTCGGCCCGACCCCGCAGGCAAATCAGTACCAGACGCAAAACGACTTTAACTTTGTCGACGACTTCAGCTGGGTGCGCGGTTCGCACACCCTCACCTTCGGCGGTCAGGTCGTGCGCGTGAACCTCAACAAGCTCTTCCCTCAGGTCTTTAACGGACAGCTATTTTTCACCAACACTGGCGCAACCACCGACTTCGGGAACTTTGTTGGTGGCACTCCTCAGTTTAGTTTCGGCGGGGGCGGCGTTTATAACCACAAATATAGGCAGAACAATTCTGCCGTCTTCGTGCAGGACGACTGGAAGACCACTCGCGATCTCACACTGAACCTGGGCCTGCGCACGGAATTCCTTGGCGCCTGGACCGACCAAGCCTGCCATATTGGCAATATCGAATCGGACCTTACCAAGTCTGGAACCTATCCATTTATCTATCCCAGTTGCGTAAACAAGTTGGGCGTCAGCGGACTCTCAGGGAACGCCGCCGGATCCACCTTCCGCAACAGCGTTTCCACAGGATGGGGCCCGCGCATCGGCTTCGCCTGGGACGTCTTCGGCCATCACAACGCTACGCTCCGCGGTGGCTACGGAATTTACTACGTTCGTGAAGACGTGGGAGCGGTCGACCAGTTGAGCTTCCAGTCGCCATTCATCCCCATCGTGTTCTTCGGCCAGACTCTGGGTTTCACGATGTCGAACTTCTTCACCGGAACTCCGGCAATAAACTCTAACGCGGTGCCGCCAGCCGGGATGCTCTCGCCGGCGTGGCTACCTTGCTTGGCCCAGCTGACGAGTTTTCCAGACACGAACGGTGCAGCCGTGTACGGTGGTTGCACTGGCCCGGGAGTGAACAGCACGCAGAATCTGTTTGTGCTGGAAGTTCCGCGTCACTTCGTGGTGCCCAACACGCAACAATGGAACCTGACGTTGCAGCGGGAACTCGCCAAGCGCTGGGTCCTCGAAGTGGGATACGTGGGCACGCGCGGAATCCACCTCCGCGAGACTCGCGATGCGATCCAATCGGTGGACGCCAGCGCTCATCCCGTCACCGTGACAGACGCCAATGGCAAGAGCTATCAGATAACCACCAACACGTTCCTCAATGCGATCGCCCGCACTCCCACGCCGGGATTGAACGGTTATAGCGGCTACCAGATTTTCGCCAACGATGCGTACTCGATCTATCACGCGTTCCAGGCGACAGCGTCGCGACGGTGGGGACAGAACTACGTTCAGGCAGCTTATGCCTTCTCAAAAAACATTGACGCCACATCGACGGGAAACACCGCCTTCAACACTGCGTACAACGACCAGAGCGACATTCATGCGTCCCGCGGCATTTCTGATTTCAACCGGCCGCATCGCTTTTCCATCAGCTACGTCTACGCACTTCCGATCTTTGCGGGTGCGACAGGAGCAAAGCGAGCTCTGCTGAGCGGATGGGCCATCAGCGGAGTCACAACCTTCCAGTCCGGAACGCCGTTCTCGATTTTCGATTCCAGCGCTGGAACCGGGTTCCTCGGGCAGGGCAGCACTCCGCTACTGGGTGCAAGCCTCGCTGCGGGCGCAACCGTCGACAGCGGCTTGACCAGTGGCGACATCCACAAGCGAATCAACGGATACCTGAAACCAACTGCCTTCGCCCCCGCGGCTCGGCTTTATCCGGCCGCCAAATGCGCCGCCGACCCGAACTTCTGCACCACCGGTTTCGGCAACCTGGGCCGTAATATTTACCACGGTCCGTTCCAACAGAATTGGGACGCGTCCATTCTCAAGTACTTCAAGATTTCCGAACGCCAGGAACTCCGCTTCGCAGCGGACTTCTTCAATGTTTGGAATCACACGAACTTCGGCAACCCCACCGTCACCGACATCGAGGCCTACAACGCCTGGGTCGCGGCCGGAAGCGTAGGCCAAGACCCGTTCGGTTCGATCGTGCAGACCGTAGGCACTCCGCGCCTGATCCAATTCTCTCTGCGATGGGCGTTTTAGAGGGGCAGGAACCGGCCAACGGAACAGACCGGGTTCGGCGACAACAGAGCGCTCCGACGACCGCAAGGCGGTGGGCGCAACACCTCATGCCCGTTGGAAGCCAGCGTCGCGAGTGATTTAGAAGTTTTCCAGCGTCCAGATATTGGAAGTCCCGGGGGGCTTCCCAGATCGGCACGCCGGTATGGGATCTCTGCTGTTTAGGCCCGAGCAGTCAGTCCGAGAACGCGTATTCGCAGCTGGCAATCACGGAGAGAAGAAATCCAGCTTGTCAGCCGGAGCGGGCTCTAACAATGGCTAATGTGGGCATCGCCGTCAGCGGTTGCTAGTGACAAGTGCGAAGCCTTACCGCTGTTTTTGCGCTGCTTCCAGCAGCGGACGCAAAGCCTCGACGGCGACTCCGAGCGTCCCGCCAGTGAATCCGTCCATGTAAGCGGAGTTGACGCCGATAACTTCGCCTTTGGAGTTAAAGACCGGGCCTCCGCTGCCACCGTGGGCTGTGGGCGCATCGTAAATAAGCTTATCGCCCACCATATCGCCGAGGTGGCCGAAGGTGGCTGAGGGACGAATCAGCGACAGTGCCGCCAGTTCGCTGGCCGCGGTGATGTCATTATGGCGATAGGCAAGCCGCTCATAAATGCCTGAGGGCGACTTAGCCACCATACCGGCGATTCCCATGGGATAGCCAATCACTGTAACCAGCTCTCCCGGCAAGGCAGGGAATTTTGCCAGAGGTAAGGGCGCAAGCCCACGGATTACCGGAGAATCCGCCGCGCGCAATACCGCCAAGTCTCTCTGCGACGAAACGGCCACCGGCGACAAGTCCACTGCTGTGGGCGACCCGGGGAAAAATACCACCAGGCTTTCCAGCGTGCCTGCGGCGCCACGGTGAATCAGGGCTTCCGCCTCGGGGTCCCCGTACCAAGGTTCAGCCACGTGGCGGTTGGTAGCCAGAAGACCATTAGCTACGATGAATCCTGTACCTGACACTCGCGCCCGCACCGTTGGCCGCTGGTTGGGAAAGCCTACCTGGTACACGCCGTAAATGTAGCCAATGGAATTTCTATATTTGTTCAGCACCAGGGCCGGCATGCCCCGATCCTGCTCCAGCTGCTCAACCTGCTTGGTTAGAGCGTGGACCTGCTGCTGCAGATCACTCGGCTGTGGCTCATTGGAGATCGCCGGCGCGTAATAGTGCAACATCACTCCGGCACCGGCCAGCAGAATGATGCCCAAAATGGCTTGCACCATTTGGGACCAGCTTTCGCAAACGTCGTTCGTTTCTTGCCGGTTTTCTTGGTCGGACATGAGACTGTCGAAATTTCCTTCTAAGTCTTGCCTTTTCAGTCCATTGAAGGAGAACATCCAGGACCGAAGCTCGAAGGTATATGTTCGCCCGTCGGGTCAGCCTTTTCTACGGTACGGAAGGCAATGAACGGGAGGGTGGGACACAGCCTAAAACGCTGCTGCGTAAAGGGTTAAGGGGATTCGGATGCTCCGAAATTACGCTAGGAATCTGAATGCCCAGCCTGGTTTTCATCTCCTCATAGAGAAATCCCTTGCCGGGACGGTACGGTTGGACCCATTCGCCGTCGATGACGAACTGCGGGATAGCGCGCTTTCCAACCTGCCTGATCAACTCTTCCGCCGCACCCGGCGTGGTCGCAACGTCGATCTCTTTATAGGCGATGTTGTACTTGTCGAGGAAGCGTTTGGCTTCGCGGCAGTCTGGGCACCAGAGGGCGGAATAAACAATAAGCTCCATAACCCGATTCTAGATGCCAATGGTGACTAGCCGCGATCGGAAATGAGGTGGACGGCAAAACCAGCCTTTCCCATCCCGGAAAACAGCAGCCGCCAGCTTGGCGCTGGCGGCTGCTGATGAAACCTAGCTGCTATTAAGATGGTTATAGTCCCGGCTCGTCCGACTTGGGCCGTCCGCTGCCCAGGGTGACGCGCACGCCACGCTCCGCATTGAACCGAGTCGTCGTGCCCCAGTCAACCTGGTCGGAGCCGATTACGCCAGTCCCGCCGCTTGCCAGACTGTAGCTAATTCGACCGTCCTGGTAGGTGTAGTTGCCCACGGCCAGTATGGTCCCGGTTTTCAGGACAAATACGAGCATGCCCGGTGCAGTGCTCAGGCGCAGCGGAGCGACCACATCTCGCGAAACCAAGCTCGCGTACGATGCATGTGGAACACCTACGGCGGTCTGCTCCTGTGTTGGCAAACCACGCGCAGCGAGTGTTGGCCCGCCGTTGCTGAACGCAGAGTCGTGGTACAGCTGACTCTCCGGCCTGCCAAAGAAGCGCCATTCGGGTCCGTACGTGGTTGCCACCTGTGGTATCTGAACATCATCCATCAGGCGCAAGCTGAGTGTGCTCTCGCCCTTGAGCTTGGGACGAGGTCCGCGTGCCGGCAGCATGATCACTTTCCACGGCCACAGCGGCGGCAACAGCCATTCGACGATATCGCGCTTGGCATGTCCGTTTCCATCGATCTTGCCTTCGCGGTCCACGCGATAGCCGCGCGTCGCAATCACCTTCGCCTCTAGAGGCAAGTCTCCGCTAGGCAGGCCGATGCGATCGAACTGCAGCTTCAGGTAACCCTTGCCGAAGAAGTGGCCAGGTTCCTTCGAGGCTTCTAGGTGGCCAACCAGATAACTGCCCCGCGGAAAGGCTTGGCGACCAAATTCACTTACTCCGTGCAGATGACAGAGAACCGGATCCCCGACATCGACCGAGGCCGAGGAGAAGTTTGGTTCATTGAGGGTGCATTGCAGAAGAGTACCGGCGGGCAGGACGACGTCTCGCGCGCTGGCGCCTGAGGTTAAACCTAACAACGCGACTACCATGGTCCCATACAGCGAACAACGCTTCATAAACTTCACCTCGGTTGCACGCCCCATTCACAGGTTTGTTGATCGGAGTGGCGCGTCAAAACGCTGCAATTGCCGGAGAGTTAATCACAATTCTCGGGCCCGGGTCAATGGGAAACGATACAGAGGGACGCAACTTTTTTTCGAAGTAGGGACGAAACTTTTTCCCGAATCGCGGGTTCCGCTTGTCCTGAAAACTTCTGCAATACTTACGCCCCGAAGTTTAGGAGGTACTGGCATGGCGAAAGTACTGCACTGCAACGACGTAGTCCCGAATTGCGACTACGTAGCTAAGGGCGAATCCGAACAAGAGGTTTTGCAGCAAGCCGCGGAACATGCTCGCACTGCGCACAACGTGGGCGAAGTCACCCCGGAACTGGCAGACAAAGTTAGATCTGCGATTCGAGACGAAGCCGCGTAAATGTGATTTAGAACTGGAGTCGAGGCGAGCCCCTGGGGCTCGTCTTTCTTTCTGGTGGCTGGGCAAAGCTTTGTCTGGGGTGGATGATGCCGTAGTCGGAGAAACGTAAACTGACTGTGTGTCCCTACACCCGTTCCAGTTCCGTCAGCGTGCGGTGGTTTACCACGTTCCCGGTGTTTAACGTCGAGGCTGGCTCGAACAGCATAATCCAGCACTCTTGGTCGGCGACAGGTCGATGCTCCACACCTCGCGGCACGACAAGGAACTCGCCCTCCACGATCCATTCGTGCCGGTCGCGAAACTCCATGCGGAAGCGGCCCTTGACCACAAGGAACATTTCATCTTCATTCTCATGATGGTGAAACACGAACTCACCGAGGATTTTGTCCAGCTTGACGTGCTGCCCGTTCAGTTCAGCTACGATGTAAGGCTTCCAGTACTCCGAAATCTTCCCAAACTTCTCGGCCATGTCGACCTTGTCCATGTTGCGCTCCCCGCGTTAGTGCCTCGCATATCCAGATTCGTCGGAAACGAATTGGTCGCAAAGAAGTTCTCTGCGGCCTCTGCGCTCGGCACACAAACGAAAGCCGCCAGCTAGCGCTGACGGCTGAGCGCTGCATGCTGAGGGCTTACGAATTCTCGTACAACAACACGCCCTCAGTCTTTTCCGAATCCACGGGCCGATAAAACAGCTTATTGGCCTCTAGAAAGACCTCAATGAAGGCTGGACGCGTCGTAATCGTGCCCTGGATCAGCGCCTCCGACAATGGGTCTTCAATATACTTCTGCAAGGCTCTACGCAACGGACGCGCACCGTAGGTGCGATCCGTAAGCGTCTGGTTGAGAATCCACTTCTTGGCCTCATCCGCGACGGTAACCGTGATCGACTTCTGTGCCAGGTTCTGATTCAGCTGCGTGACCATAAGCTCGAGAATCTGGATCAAGTCGTTTTCGCCCAGAGCGTTGAACAGGATGATTTCGTCCAACCGGTTCAGGAACTCAGGATTGAAGGTGCGTTTGACTTCGCCCTTAACCAACTCCTCGATCTTTCCCGAGACCATATCTTCCTGGCTCGACTGGAAGCCCAGCCCTTCGCGCTTCTGCAAGTGCCTCGCGCCAATGTTCGAGGTCATGATGATGATCGTGTTCTTGAAATCGACGGTGTTGCCCAGACCGTCGGTCAGTTGACCGTCTTCAAATACCTGTAAAAGGATGTTGAACACGTCCGGGTGCGCCTTCTCGATTTCGTCGAGCAGCACCACGGAGTAAGGCGCGCGCTTCACCCGCTCGGTCAGCTGCCCACCCTCTTCGTAGCCTACGTATCCCGGAGGCGAGCCGATCAGCTTCGAGACCGAATGCTTCTCCATGAACTCCGACATATCAAAGCGGACCAGAGCCTTCTCGGTGCCGAACATGAATTGAGCCAGAGTGCGGGCAACTTCTGTCTTGCCGACGCCCGTCGGTCCGAGGAACAAGAATGAGCCAATTGGGCGGTTCGGGTTTTTCAGACCGGCACGCGAGCGGCGAATAGCGCGAGCCAGGGCGCTGATCGACTTGTCCTGAGAGATGATGCGCTTATGCAGTTCTTCTTCAATGCGCAGCAGCTTCTGGGTCTCTTCTTCCTTGATCGAGGTGACAGGCACGCCGGTCCAGCGCGATACCACGTCCTCGATGTCCTCCCGACCGACAACGCCGGTGGAGGACTCATCGAGGTGGTATTTTTCGCGAAGGGCGCGCAGGTTTTCGCGCTCTTTGCGTTCTTCGTCCGAATAGAAGCGCGCCTTCTCGAACTCATGGTTCGCGATGGCGTTCTCCATGCGATGGACGATGAACTTGATGCGCTTCTGGACTTCCGTGATTTCTTCCGGCAACGAAGTCTGGCGGAGCTTCACTCGCGCGCCGGCTTCGTCGACCAAGTCGATCGCTTTGTCGGGCAGGAAGCGATCCGGAATGTAGCGGTTGGAATGGGACACCGCAAAATTGATCGCTTCGTCGGTGTAGGTGACAGCGTGGAACTTTTCGTAGCGATCCTTGATCCCGAACAAAATCTTGGTGGCATCAGCCTCGTTAGGCGGAGGAACTTTCACCGCCTGGAAACGGCGCTCCAGCGAGCGGTCCTTTTCAATAGATTTGCGATACTCACCAGGTGTGGTTGCGCCGATACACTGGATCTCGCCCCGCGACAACGCCGGCTTCAGAATATTGGCAGCATCAAGGGAACCTTCAGCCGAGCCTGCGCCCACGAGTGTGTGAAGCTCGTCAATAAAGATGATGGAGTTTTGTGACTCCATCAGCTCTTTCATGATGGTTTTCAGGCGCTCTTCAAACTGGCCACGATACTTCGTGCCCGCGACGATCAGCGAGAGATCAAGAGCCAGGATGCGTTTGTCGGCAAGAAATGACGGAACCTCACCATCGGCAATGCGCTGTGCCAGCCCTTCTACAATCGCTGTCTTGCCCACGCCCGGCTCGCCGATTAGCACTGGGTTGTTTTTCGTCCGGCGGCAGAGAATCTGGATGACGCGGTCGACTTCGGCATCCCGGCCCACCAGCGGATCCAGCTGGTTGTCCATAGCCGATTGGGTAAGATCACGGGAAAACTCGCTCAACAAAGACGATTCACGCTGACGTTGCGGCTGCGCCTTTTCCTGGCTGGTGCGCGCCAATTCTTCGCGGATCGTCGAAAGCCGCAAGCCACGCTCATGCAAGATCTCGGCCGCAAAACATTTTTCTTCACGGAGCAGACCTAACAGGAGGTGTTCAGTGCCGATATGCCGGTGCGAAAGCCGCTCAGCTTCTTCTGCGGCGTATGCTAATACTCGCTTGCACTCATTGCTGAGAGGCAGGTCCACCGAGGTCGAGACTTTCTCCCGGATAGTGGTGTGCCCTTCTATCTGCTTGCGGATTGATTCCACCGAGGCGTGCGACCGTAAGAACCGGTTGGTTAAGGCCTTGTCTTCGCGCAGGAGCCCTAGAAGCAGGTGCTCGGTTTCGATGTAGGGCGAACCGAACTGGCTGGCCTCGTAGCGCGCGAAAAAGATAACGCGCCTGGCTTTCTCCGTATAGCGTTCAAACATAATGCCCTTCCCCCTGAAGCTTCCGGCCGAGAAGGAATTCCGCTACCCGCTCGACCCTAGCTGAACCCTGGACCCATTCTCAGCATGACCCGTTATATCCATTATGCAATCAAAGGGCCACGAACCCAAGCACGGAAACGTCCCACGAATGTTACTGAAGGAACCCTCCCCGGCGTTCTGCCGGGTATTCCCCAACCCAGTTTCTGCACTTTGTCTTACTAATGTTGCTAGATCCTTGCATCGCCAACACTACACATTACTTCCTTACTGCTCATACCGCCAGCGATTCCGGAGGAACTTCCTCCACGCGCCCACGCTGCAACCGCAGCACGCGATGACAGCGGCGTGCAAAAGACAAGTTATGCGTTGCAATGAGGGAGGTTAGCTGGTGCTCGCGATGCAACCTGGCAATCAAAGCGAAAACTGATTCCGCTGTCTGCCCGTCCAGATCGCCCGTGGGCTCATCTGCCAACAAGAGCTTCGGCTGGGTGATCAGTGCCCGGGCCAAAGCCACGCGTTGCTGCTCCCCGCCGGACAGCTCGCCTGAACGGTGGTGGCCGCGTTGTTCCAGTCCGACCTCGCGCAACCAGCGTGAAGCTTCTGGCTGAACCTTTTGCCAGCTCTGCCCACGTATCAGCAGTGGCATGGCAACGTTTTCTGCCGCCGTGAATTCCGGGAGCAGATAGTGAAACTGCCAAACGAAGCCCGTTTCCCGATTGCGAAACTCCGCGGCTTCGTCCTGCGACAACGCGTTCAGCTTCAGGTGGGCGCAGTATACGTCACCTGCGGAGGCGCGATCAAGAGCGCTGAGGATGTGCAACAAGGTACTCTTGCCCGCCCCCGATTCGCCCACAATGGCGAGCATCTCTCCTCGCCTCACTGCAAACGACAAATTCTCAAAGAGCACCAGATCCGATTCACCGGACCGGAAAACTTTCTTCAACCCCTCGACCCGCAACAGCGGCTCTTGTTCGATTAGATGCAATCTGTCACTCTTTCGTTCCAGTCGCGAGTTGTGAGCTGCAGTGATACCCCAGGCTAATTACAGTTCTACCAGTATCTTTTTCCATTGAACAGCCTGCGCGGCAGCTGCACCGCGAGTTCAGGTGACACTTCTTCACTCAGCGCAACACAGAGGGGAAGCAATTTGGGAATTGGCAAATGAAATGCGCTGCTCGGATTCGCGTTATTCGCGACTCGCCACTACTCATAGCGTAAAGCTTCCGCAGGCAAGACCCGCGCCGCCGACCACGAGGGATATACCGTAGCCACAAATGAGACACCCACCGCCACCAAAGTGACCAGCACGCCATCCATCAAGCGCGGAGCGAACGGCACATAGTCAATCGAATAAACCTCAGGCGACAGCGAGATGATGTGATAGTGTCCTCCCGCATAGGCGATGCTATAGCCGAGGATTAGCCCCATGGCCGTACCGATCACGCCGATCAGTACGCCTTGCGCCATGAACACGTTTCGCACCTGGCCCCTGCGCGTTCCCACCGACATGAGGACGGCGATGTCCTTCGTTTTTTCCATCACCATCATGATAAGGGAAATCAAGATGTTGAGCGCCGCTACGAATACGATCAATCCGATGGTGATGAACGTCACCAGGCGCTCCAGCCGCAGCGCGTGAAATAAAGCCTTGTTCTGCTCCATCCAGTTGGTAGTGTCGAATCCCCGACCAGCCTCCTGTTTGAGGTGCGCGGCGATTTCAGGCGCTCTATAAATGTCGGCGATCTTGAATTCGATAACTGAGATCAGTTTGCCCAACCCAAACAACTGCTGCGCGTCGGAAAGGCGTGCGAACGCCCAGGAAGAGTCATAATCGAAAAACCCGGAGTTAAAAATTCCCACCACGCGGAATCGGCTGTACTTCGGCACCATGCCGAAGGGTGTCAGTTCGCCCTGAGGGCTGGTGACTAGCACAACAGAGCCCACAGTCGCTCCCAGATTGTCGGCCATATCCTTACCCAGCACGATCGGGGGCATGGCCGCAACCCGCTGCTGCACGCCAGCCAGAGAGTCGGGAGATCCCTCCGCCGGTGCAGGGCGGGCACTCCTGCCCCCTGCTTTTGACTCTGGTGTGGACCCTGCCGGTGCGGACCCTGCCGGTGCGGCGCGGGTGGCAGGACCCGAAGGCTCAGAGGATGGTGACGAACCCGGCTCGGTGCGATTATCCTCCAACGCCGTCGCCGAACCTTCTTTCACGGTGCTGAGCAAATCTCCCACCTTGCGCTCATACGACGGAATCACGCCCTTGAGCACAGCCCCATGTGCTCGCGGACCTCGTGAAATCAGGATCTGCTCAAAAATCGCCGGCGCCGCAGCCACTACATGCGGCTGCTTCGAAAGACGGTCCAGCACCGCCGGCCAATCCCTGATGCCATCGTCCGCGACGCGCATCAGGCTGATGTGTGAAGTCGAACCCAGCAAACGCTGTTGCAAGTCCTGGCGAAACCCGTTGTTGATGGCCAACGCCACAATCAGAGAAGCTACACCCGCCGCCACCCCCGCAATCGAGATGCCCGTGATAATGCCGATAAAGGCCTGGCGCCGCTTGGCACGCAAGTATCGGCGAGCGATAAAGAGTTCAAAGCGCATGAATAGCTTTTCAGCCGTCAGCCATCAGCCCCGACTAGAGATTATACGGTGCATGTCGCGGTGAACCGCACAGCTCGGGGGAAACCTTGCGGACGCTTAAGCACGGCGCAGGATGGCCTGATCGTCAGAAAACGGAACACCAAATATGTTCGGGCTGGTGGCTGGCGATAAATCGCTAGTGCGCAATCAATTTCTCCGTAAGTACGTGTGAGATAGCCCGCCACCCGGAAACACCTGATCTAATTTTAGCCATCCCATCTTGGCAAAACTGCTGGCACACGTTTGCGATACATGGCGAACGGCTCTCCGAACCTGTTCTCCAGCTCCGCATCCTCCATCCGAATCATCACCGCGCCGGCGGCGACAGCGAACCCTGTCAGCACCCAACACACAACCAACCCCGTTCCCGCACTCCACGCCACCATCTCGCACAGATGTGCCAGATACACCGGATGCCGCACCCGTGCCCGAATCCCCGTGGTCATCAACCGCTGCTCGCGGTGTCCAGGCAGAACCTCCGGCAGTCCGCCCAGCTGTGCCCAACTGAAGTGCGCTCCCGCCTGGCGGTAAATCCACAAGCCCAAAGCGAACAGCAACCCCGCCGGCATCCAACTCGCAGCCCTGCCATAGAGCGCCCTGCTCCGCCAAGGCACCGTCAGCACAACGAGCCCAACCCACATTCCCATCCAGGCCGGCACCAACACACCATAGGGCGAGCCCGCCCGCGTCCGCCAGTAATCCGCCCGGGGATGGATCATCAGCCAGAACAACGGAATCGTCGCGTACACTACGCACACTATCCATCCCGCCGTTCGCAGAACCGACAGCATGTTCCAATTTTAGTCTGCTGGGCTGCTCGATCTTCAATCCAATGCTCTGCCGTTGCTGTATCCGCGCCGTATCTTTCTGTGGCACATTAGAAGACCCATGTCTCCGCCCACCGATTCCAAGGCCGGAACAGTTGCCTTCACTCATCCCGACTTCACGCTTTTTCAGATTGCGCGCTTCCTCATCGTGGCGGCGATTGAAATGCAGGCCATCGCCGTTGGATGGCAAGTCTACGAGATTACCAGGCGTCCGCTGGACCTCGGCCTGGTCGGCTTGGCTCAGTTCCTGCCCGGCATACTACTGTTCCCCATCTCCGGCCACGCGTCTGACCGCTTTGAGCGCCGCAACGTGCTCACGGCCTGTTATGCAGGATACGCGGTCTGCTCCGTGCTTCTACTGTTGATCGCGAGAAGCCGGGCACATTCCATAGTCTCGATCTACGCAGTGCTGGCGCTGATCGGCATCGTCCGCTCCTTCAATGGAACCGCCAGCCGCGCGATCCTGCCGCAACTGGTGCCGGAGGAGCACTTCCCCAACGCCGTTGCCTGGAACGCAACCACGTTTCAGGCCGCCACAATTCTTGGGCCGTCGATGGGAGGCATTCTCTACGCGCTGTTCCGCGGGCCCTCGGCGGTATACGTCGCTGCCACACTAACCGCCATCGGAGCGTTTTCTTCCACGTTGCGAATTAAAACCCGCCCGCGACCGCACACCGAGCCGATGACATTCAAAACCCTCTTCGCCGGACTGCGCTTCATCTGGCGCGAGAAACTGATTTTGGGGGCGATCTCACTCGACCTTTTCGCCGTGCTGCTCGGAGGCGCTGTCGCCCTGCTTCCGGTCTACGCGCGAGTGATTCTCCATACCGGCCCTTGGGGCCTGGGATTATTGCGCACCGCTCCCGCAGTCGGAGCATCCATGATGGCGGTGCTGCTGGTGCACCGTCCGCTGCGCGGCCGCGCCGGGGTTGCTTTGCTATGGTCGGTCGCGGGATTCGGCATCTTCACCATTCTCTTCGGGGTTTCTCGCAGCCTGGTGTTGTCACTGGCCGCGTTGCTTCTGCTCGGCGCCTCCGACATGATCAGCGTTATCATCCGCGCAACCTTGGTTCAGCTCCGTACGCCCGACGAAATGCGCGGGCGCGTCACCGCCGTCGACATGGTTTTTATCGGCACCTCGAATGAATTTGGCCAGTTCGAGTCGGGGCTCACGGCGCAGTGGTTTGGAACTGTGCCAGCGGTAGTTCTGGGCGGAGCGGGGACGTTAGTCGTGATCGCGCTATGGGCCTGGCTTTTTCCCGAACTCAGGAAAGCCGGTGAGTTGACCGCGACTTCAAATGCGACAGACGATCGTGACCTGGAAACGGTATGAATCCTTGTAGTCGTTTGAGCCACGGCCACACAGCGCGCTTCTCGGCGGCTCAGCGGCCTTCCTCAGCGACCTCTGCGAGAGTGCTTTTCCGACGCCCGCACCATGACCATCGTTCTACTTAGCTCGGATCACGGTCTTCGCCGCCCCCATGTTCTCGTAGCGGTCGTAAACTCGCACCACGATCACATGCTCGGAAGCGGCCGCGGCACCGTTTTTTCCCGCATCGAGAGAAACTTTGAAATCGTAGCTTTCCGTCTTCGCATCCGAAAGCTGGCCTACCGGCTCCACGTAATTCCACTCTCCGGCATCGACCGAGTACTCGGCTCGCTTGATCTGCGAAAAGCCGTCTCCGGCGCGGAAAGTCACATGAATCGGTCCGCCCTCCACCGCAGCCGCCAAATTCTCGATTCGCGGCGGGGTAGTATCCACCTCAAATCGCCGGCTTACTTTCTCTGCCGTCAAAGCTTCACCGGGAGAATGCGATGGCGCGTCCGAAGCCACAATTTTCACCGTGTAACCGCCGTCCGGCAGCAGGCTGGCGTCGAAAGAATAGGCCTTGTCAGTCAGATTGTCCTTCAGCAAAAGCCAGCGCGTTTCGCCGTCGCCACGGTAGTAAACCGAATACAGGAGCTGATCGTCATTCTCATCGTGCGCGCTCCATTTCACTCCAACCGAGTCGCGATCGTGGGCGCTGGGCACCGGGGATTCAAAGTGTGAACCAGAAGATCCGCCAGCGTCCGTTCCCAGGCTGCTCCCAGCCGATTTCGGCATAGGCTGGTAACGCAGGCCCATCTGCACGCTGACATCGTCAATCTCGGGCGCGACGTTCTTTGGAAGATAATTCAGCGTAACGCTATCCACCCCCTGCGCAGGATTTCCCGCATGCAGCACCGCTTTCCACTGGGCATACCGTGCAGCGGGAATGCCAGATTGCCCATCTTTCGTGACGTCCACCTTTTTCCAAGGGCTCCAGTTCCGGTCAGGATTGTCCACATTTCCGCTGCGAACGAAGATCTCCACGTTGCCCGCGCCGCGGAATTCCGTGCGCCCCCACCGCGAGAAAACTTTCGCATCGAAAACATCGCTCTGATAACTTCCTTCTGCCTCAGAGCCTGCACCGAGCACAAAAATTTTGCCCAGATTGCTGGTTGCGGCATAGAGTCCGCCTCCGGGCGCCTTGGCAAATGCCGTCACCTGCGAGGCTGCCGCCTTCAACAGGTCGACAAAATCGTCCTGACCGGTAATGGCAAAAACGTGTCCGCGATTCCCCGTCCCTGCCAGCAGATGACCTTGCGAATCGAAAGCCAGCGCATAAACAATGTCGTCGCGCGAAGTCCACATTCGTCCGGGCGAGCCATCCGGAGCAATGCGGTACACTTCCGACCCGCCGCTCGATCCGCCTCCTGGAAAAGCAAATTGCCCAGTCGTCGCAGGAACTGTGGGAGCCATGGTGATGTTGAGTCCAGGCGCCTGCGGCCCAGGGTTCTGCGGCCCACCCGTCGTCAGATTAATCGTCGCTGGAGTAGTTCCCGAGATCCCCGCGGTTGCTCCTCGTTTCTCACCCACCCCCGCCGCATAAATGTTTCCCGTACGGTCGACGGCGAGCGCCGTGATCTCTTTCTTCGGAGCGCTGTACAGGACAAAGCCTTCCCCCACTGGTGAAATCCGATAGACCAAGCCGCTTCCATCCGACCCTGCAATCAGGTTCCCTGGCGCGTCAAAAGCCAGCACGCGGACGTGAGTTTCATCACTCTTGAAAAATACTGAGTGCTCTCCCCGGGCTGTGACCCGGTAGATTTCCCCGTGATCGCCAGTCGCGATGAACAGATTGCCCGCCTTGTCGAGCGCGAGATCCCATATGTACTTCGTGCCTGGGGCAAAATAGACTGACGAACTCCACGAAGGATCAACCACCGGTTTTGCAGCTTCTTGAGCGGCCCCCGGAGTCGCAGACTTGTTGTCATCCGCTTTCGCGGCGTCAGCTCTGCCACTCGGCTTGTGTTCCAGCTTGTAAACTTTTCCATCCGGGGCAGTGGCAGCGTAGATCACCCCATTTGCGCCCACCTGCAGCGCCTGTACCTGCAGCTCCTGCGGCTCAAAAATAATGGCAGCCTGCCCGCTGGGTGTAATGCGATACACGCGCGCCGGCCCGCCTGTAGCCGCGTAAACATTGCCGGCATCGTCCGCCGCAATCGCCCAGACGTACGTGGAAGGTGTCGCATACAATGCCTTGAATGCAGGCGCCAACTCCAAGCCACCCGAGCCGCGAATCGCTACGCCCGCAGCCGTGCCCTTGGTCAGTTCCTCAAACTTCGACTGTTCCCAGGTACGCGTGCCTTCGGCAAGTCCGGCCGGGACCAACACCATGACAAGAAAAATGAGCAGAGCTACATGAACCAGAATTAAATCGGAAGAAATAGACGATTTATGCAAATTTTTGCCTGTAGGAGTCATGTTCGGAAGGATGGTTCAGATTATCACGTCGCGAGGCCAACATTCCCGCCCCTCGCCCACTGGTAAGGATCTATCAGGGTATAAGCCGGGACGCAAAGTCCAGCGCCATCACGTGATATCGTAGGATTTTGATGTCCTTTTCGCGCCCAGACCCGAGGTCAAATCCGAGAACAGACCTGCTCCGGATTCTCGCTCAGAAGTCCTTCCGCTTGGGAGAGTTCAAGCTCTCCTCAGGCGGCACCAGCGACTACTACATCGACTGCCGCAGCACAACGCTCGACGCCAAAGGCTCGCGCCTCACCGGAGAAGTTTTCACTGAGGAGATCCGGCAGCGCGGATGGAAGCCCGCCGCCATCGGCGGCCTCACGATGGGCGCTGACCCCATCGTTACTGCCGTTTCCGTGGTCAGCGGCGCACTAAACGGGTTTCTAGTACGCAAAGCAGAAAAACAACACGGCACCGGCCAGCGCATCGAGGGCTTTCGCGAAAAGGGGGCCCGCGTCGTGATCGTCGACGATGTCTGCACCACCGGAGCCTCAACCGTGCAAGCGATCAAAGCTGCCCGCGAATTCGGATTCGAAGTTGTCGGAGTAATGTGCCTGGTGGAGCGCGAGGAAGCCAAGGGCCGACCCAACGTAGAGAAGGCCGCCGCGCCCGCGCCGTTGGTCTCGATCTTCACCGCACGCGAAGTGCGCACCGAACACGTAATGCAAAACGACGACACTTCGCCTGCAATCTTCGCGGTGGCTGCGGTGTGCGAGCTCTGCGGACGCCCGGCGGTCACCAACAATCCGCGCAATCGCTGCGCAGCCCATACAGGGTAGCGTCCCCGGATTGCCTGATAATCTGATGTTGTTAACGGAGAACCGAGAACTGAGAAGCGCGAGCTGAGACCTGCTTCATGATCCAAACCCTTGAATGGACCGACCAAGGCGTCCGCTTCATCGACCAGACGAAGCTGCCCACGGAAGAAACCTACGTCACGTGCCAGACGCATGAACAGGTGGCCGAAGTCATCCGCACCATGGTTGTCCGCGGAGCACCCGCTATCGGCGTTGCCGCCGCCATGGGCATCGCTCTGGCGGTCAAGAATTCGAAAGCCGAAACCGTCGGCGATCTGAAGCGAGATTTCAATCAGGCGTGCGATGTCATTGGCAAGACGCGCCCCACCGCCGTGAATCTGTTCTGGGCCATTCGCCGCATGCAGGAAAAATTGGAGCGCATTCGCATCCGCCCTCTCTCCCAGATCAGGCAGACTCTAATCGAAGAAGCCCAGCGCATGCACGCCGAGGACATCGCCGCCAACCAGGCCATGGGACGCCACGGCGCCACCCTCATGCCCTCCGAAGGAGGAGTGCTCACCCACTGCAACGCCGGCGCGCTGGCCACCTGCGGATACGGCACAGCCCTCGGAGTCATCCGCGCCGCGGTCGAACAAGGTAAGAAAATCCACGTCTTCGCCGACGAGACTCGCCCCTTCCTGCAAGGCTCACGCCTCACCGCGTGGGAACTGATGAAAGACGGAATCCCGACCACAGTGATCTCCGACAACATGGCCGGTGCCATGATGAGCCAGGGCAAAATCGGAGCCATCGTCGTCGGAGCCGACCGCATCGCCGCCAACGGAGACGTGGCCAACAAAATCGGCACCTACACGGTCGCAATCCTAGCCAAAGAACACGGAATTCCGTTCTACGTTGCCGCGCCTTTTTCCACCATCGATCTCGCCACACCCGACGGCGGCAAAATTCCCATAGAGCAACGCGACGCCAAAGAAGTCACCCACATCGCCGGAAAACAGATGGTCCCCGACGGCGTCGGAATCGAGAATCCCGCCTTCGACGTCACCCCCGCAAAATACGTAACCGCCATCATCACCGAGCGAGGTATTGCCCGCGCCCCGTATGAAGAATGCCTGCGCAACCTCGCGGTCAAAGAAGCAAGCATTGAAGTCCTTCATGCAACCAAAAATGGGCACAGTAGCAGCCCTAACCTAAAAACCAGAGTCTGAAACCTTCCCGCATCTCGCAGGGAACTTCCGACCCCAGCCGGCCGTATTATTCCTGGGAAAGCAAAGGGGCCGTCCCATGTTCACATTCCTTCTGTGGTGCATCCTTTTCGTGCTCTGCTGGCCATTGGCCATGCTGGCGTTGATCGCGTATCCCTTCATCTGGCTGCTACTGCTCCCCTTCCGCATCCTGGGAGTCGCTGTCCACGGAGTTCTGGAGATCGTTTATCTAGCCATCACCCTACCCTTCCGCCTGCTGGCAGCGCCGTTCCGGATCTAAATTGTTGAGGATTTTCAGTGCGGGCAACCGATGTCGTAGAGACGTTGCTGGCAACGTCTCTACGGGCAGCAGAAAGACGTAGCCAGCAAACTTAGCTAGGTCTCTGCGATTGCGCACACATCTGGTAGAAACCGCCGAAACGCGCCCTAACTTTCCATCACCTTCAAACTCGAACTAACCAGCAGCCTCGCCTCGGTAACTCGCTGCACATCCTGCGCGGTCAAACCCCGAGCCACTTCCTCCAGCACCAGCCCATCCTTGGTCACGCGGATGTATGCCATCTCGGTGACAATCGTATCCACGACCTTCACTCCAGTCAGCGGCAGCGTGCATTTCTTCAGAATCTTCGGCGCGCCTTCGCGAGTTGTGTGCTCCATGGCGACGATCACGCGCCGCGCGCTGGCCACCAGATCCATCGCCCCGCCCATGCCTTTCACCATTTTCCCCGGGATCATCCAATTCGCCAGCGTGCCCTCCTCGTCCACTTCCATCGCCCCCAGCACGCTCAAATCAATATGCCCGCCGCGAATCATGGCAAACGAATCGGCGCTGGAGAAATATGCCGTGCCCGCCATCTCGCTCACCGTCTCCTTGCCCGCATTAATTAAGTCGGCATCTTCCTGCCCCTCGATCGGATAAGGCCCAATCCCCAACATCCCGTTCTCCGACTGAAGAATGACTTCAATCCCTGGCGGCACATGGTTCGCAATGAGCGTCGGCATGCCAATCCCGAGGTTCACATAGAACCCATCCCGCAACTCCCGCGCAATGCGCTTCACAATACGCTCACGCTTGTCGACGTCTTTGGCCAGCTTCGTCATGTTTGTTCTCGGCAGGTGTCCCGCAATCTCACCCTTTGTCAGCCTGAGCGAAGCGCAGGACCTCGGCAAGCTGTCGCCACCGCCGGCGCATCAGGGAGTTCTTCCCCCACTCTGAACCGAAGCTCTCAAACAGCGCCAGCCTTCCGCACCGTCCGCCTCTCAATCCGCTTCTCATACAACTCACCCTGGAAAATACGCTTCACATACACGCTGGGCGTGTGAATCTGATCCCCATCCAACTCGCCCGCTTCCACCAAATGCTCCACTTCGGCGATCGTCACCTTAGCCGCCGCCGCCATCAAGGGATTAAAATTCCGCGCCGTCTTTCGGTAAACCAGATTCCCCAGCGCGTCACCCTTCCAAGCCTTCACGAAGGCAAAGTCAGCATTCAGTCCGCGCTCCATCACGTACATTCTCCCATCGAACTCTCGGGTTTCTTTTCCTTCGGCGACAGTTGTCCCAACTCCGGTGGGAGTAAAAAACGCCGGAATGCCCGCGCCGCCCGCGCGAATGCGCTCAGAAAATGTCCCCTGTGGCACCAGGTCAAGCTTGATGGTGCCCTTCAAAACCATCTCTTCCAGCAGCCGGTTCTCACCCACATAAGTACCAATGTGATGCCGAATCTGCCCCGCGGCCAGCAGCAGACCGTTGCCGACTCCATCCACGCCCACGTTGTTGCTGATGGTGGTCAGATTCCTGGAGCCCTTGCGGACCAGCGCGCGAATGAGGTTCTCCGGCATGCCGCACAGCCCAAATCCGCCGATCATAATCGTGGCGCCGTCAAACACATCGCGAATGGCCTCATCCGCACTGGCCACAACTTTGTTCATAGCGAGGAGGATTCTAAATGAAAACTGATCCTCGAGACACGGAAGGAGTTGTTGATTTTTGATTGGAAACCACAAACTCTCATCCCTGGAGATTTTTGCTCCAGCACTCAACAATCAACAATTTTTCTGCCAGAACCAAAGCGCTTCAACTTGTGCGCCCGTTCAAACTCATCCATCAATTGCCGCGAAGCCAAATTCTCCCGGATGTGTGCCAGCCGTTGCTCCACTTTGAACAGTGCGTTCTCAAGATTCTTGCGGTTGGTGATGGCAATGTCTCGCCACATCGAGTAAGGACTCGCTGAAATCCGCGTCATCTCTTGTAGCGCGCGTCCGCCAGAGGGAAGCAATGGAGCGTTCTCCCCAAATTCATCGACCAGCGTCGCTGCCAGAGCCGTGGACACCATCTGCGGCAAGTGGCTGATCCACGCGCAAAGCCGATCGTGCTCGTCCGGCGGCAACACAGCGATCCGCGCTCCTATCTGGTCTACCCAACCCGCAAACTCGGCAAACAATCCTTGGTGAAGGTTCTGGTCCGGCAGCGGAGTGAAAAACCATACCGCTCCCTGAAACAAGTCCGGATCGGCATATTCCACGCCGCCCTGTTCTTTCCCAGCCATCGGGTGCCCCGCCAGAAAGCGCCGCCCCGCATTCCGGCCAAAAACTTTCAGAGCCTGCTCAGCGACCGCGGCCTTTGTGCTGCCTACGTCAGTGAGCAGCGTGCGTACGGGAAGCGCCGGACTCAATCGCTGAATCAAATCGATAATCGACAGCACGGGCGTGGCCAACATCACGACTTGACTGCCCACAACCGAGCCCCCCAAATCCGAATAGCCATCGTCGATTGCGCCGCAGGTCCGGGCACACTCCAGCACCGGATCCCGGTCGCATCCGACAATTCGCCCAGGAAATCGACGCCTCTTCAGTGCCAGCCCAAACGATCCGCCAATCAGGCCAGTCCCGACGATAGTGATTTGTCGAATCGCCATGAATCAATCACGTACACCACCGAGTCACAGAGAACAAAACAACCCAAAAGACGTGAGGATCTTGCGCGAAAGTGTTCGATCGCGGGAAGCGCGATCCATTCCAGTCGTTCGTGGTTGCCTTTCTCGGTGTCTCTGTGGTGAAAAATGATTATCCGATCTTGCGTCCCACTGCCGGCGCGATCAGCCGCAGCTGGTCCATCAACCTCGCGAACTGCTCGGGAAACAGCGACTGCGCCCCATCAGACAGCGCATGATCCGGATCGCAATGGACTTCGATCAGCAGCGCATCCGCTCCCGCCGCGACCGACGCGCGAGCCATGGGAGCCACTTTGTCCCGGCGCCCGGTTCCATGCGAAGGGTCGGCCGTCATGGGCAAATGCGAAAGCTTGTGAATGATCGGAATTGCCGAAATGTCCATGGTATTGCGCGTGTAAGTCTCGAACGTACGGATGCCGCGCTCGCACAAGATCACATCATAGTTTCCGCCGGCCATGATGTATTCCGCGGAAAGCAGAAGCTCTTCCAGTGTCGCGGCGATTCCGCGCTTCAGCAACACCGGCTTGCGAACTTTTCCTAGCTCGCGCAGCAAATTGAAGTTCTGCATGTTGCGCGCACCGACCTGCAAGATATCGACATAAGGAAGCATCAGCGCAATCTGCGAAATCTCCATGACTTCGCTAATCACCAGCAGCTTGAATTTGTCGCCCGCCTCGCGCAGCAGCTTGAGCGCCTCTTCGCCGTGTCCTTGAAACGAATACGGAGAGCTGCGCGGCTTGAACGCCCCACCCCGCAGCACCCGCGCTCCCACCTTCGCCACCGCTTCGGCCGTGCTGAAGAGCTGTTCGCGCGATTCCACCGAGCACGGACCCGCCATCACCACCACCTCGTTGCCGCCTATCTCCACGCCATTTGCGAGTCTCAGGATCGTGCCCTCCGGCCGGAAACTCCGTCCCGCCAGCTTGTAAGGCGCGCTTATTCGGTGGACCTCCTGGACGCCGGGCAGAAGTTCAAGGTTGCGGATGTCGAAGTCCACCTGCGAGCCCACCGCTCCCAGCACGGTCATGCGCGCGCCCGTGGAGCGGTGTACCTCGAAGCCCATCTTCACCAAGTGTTCAATCACCTGCTGAATCTGGCCCTCATCCGCCGATTCTTGCATCGCAACGATCATAAGAACGCTTCTAGCGTCTGGCTCCTAGCTCGCCACCCCGACGAAGTCGCCGCTGAAAGGCAAGCTCGACTGGCCGAATGCTGAGTGCTGACTGCTGATTGCTAATCCGTCGGCTCCAACTCCGTCTCTGCCCCCTCCCGCTTCCCCGCTCGCGGAACAATCTCATCCTTCTGAATATTCCGCATCACATCCATGATGCGCTCATAGATACGCACCAGTTCGCGATTTGGCAAGGGCCCCGAATTTATCTGCTGCACATTGGAAAAAACAGCCTGCTCCCGCTCCGGCTCGTAAACTGGTAAACTCGTATTCCGCTTCAGACGCCCGATTTCCTGTGCCGCCTGGGCACGCTGACTCAGCAATTCCACCAGCCGCCGGTCCAGCTCATCGATCTTCTTTCGCCAATCTGCGATGTCCATGAAAAGCAGCCCTCAGAAAGCAGCTCTCACTGGTCAGCTGTCAGCTTCCCCACAAATTCTCCCACGGCAGCTGCCTCCCGTCCCCGGTTCCGCTCGATCGTCTCGACAATCGCGCTGCCCACCACGGCCGCATCGGCAAACTCGCCCACCTCGGCGAATTGCTCCGCAGTCGATACGCCGAATCCAACCGCAACCGGAAGCTTCGTGTATTTCCGCAGCCGTCGCACTAGCGTCTTGGCCTCGCCGGCCAGCTGCTGCCGTGCACCGGTAACGCCTGTTCGCGATACCGCATAAACAAATCCGGTCGATGCCTCCGCCACACGCTTCAGTCGCTCGTCCGTGCTGGTCGGCGCGGCCAGAAAAATCGTGGCTAGATCAGCCTGCCGCATCTCCCGCAAATATTGCCCGGCTTCTTCCACCGGCAAATCCGTCAGCAGCGCGCCGTCGAGGCCCGCATGCCGCGTCACTTTACAGAATTTCTCCAGCCCCATTCGCAGAATAGGATTCAAATAGGAAAATACAATCAACCCCGTCGACTGCGCCTGCTCCCGAATTTCCGCCGCCAGCTTGAGCACCTGTGCCAACGAGGTGCCGTGTTTGAGCGCCCGTTCGCTGGCTCGTTGGATCACCGGCCCATCCGCCACCGGATCGCTGAACGGCACGCCCAGCTCGATCACATCCGCCCCGGCCTCAATTGCCGCCAGCACGATCTCGCGCGTCGTCGCCAGATCCGGATCGCCGCACGTCACGTACACCACGAGCGCCGGTTTTTTGTGGAAGATCAGAGGCATGGAGAAGAATTGTTGGTTTTTGCTTGTTGACCGTTGATTAAAAACCACAACTCAGCGTGCCTTAGATTTTCATTCAACAATGAAAAATCAACAATTAGCTTCATCTTCCCTCATCCGTCGAGCTTGAGGCTCTCCCGCATGATCCCAATGTCCTTATCTCCCCGCCCCGAAACATTCACCATCACTACATCCGACTTCTTCATCTTCGGCGCGCGCTTCACCACTTCTGCCACGGCATGCGCTGACTCGAGCGCCGGAATAATTCCTTCCGTCCGCGCCAGTAGCGTCGTCGCCCCCAGCGCCTCCGCATCCGACGCCGGCACGTACTCCGCCCGCCCCGCATCTCTCAATGCCGCATGCTCCGGCCCAATCGACGGATAATCCAGCCCCGCCGAAATCGAATGCGTCAAAGCGATCTGCCCCGCCTCATCTTGCAGCACGTAAGAATACGTTCCCTGCAATACGCCCGGCGAACCTCCGCGAAACCGCGCTGCGTGGTCCCCCAGTGCCTCGCCGCGGCCGCCCGCTTCCACGCCGATCAGCTTCACTTTCTTATCCTTGATGAACTCATAAAAAATTCCGATCGCGTTTGATCCTCCGCCCACGCACGCGATGATCGCGGTGGGAAGCGCGCCCTCGGCTTTCAGAATCTGTGCCCGCGCCTCACGACCAATCACGCGATGAAAGTCCCGCACCATCGTGGGATACGGATGCGCCCCCAGCACGCTTCCCAACAAATAATGTGTGGTGCGGACATTCGTCACCCAGTCGCGCATGGCCTCGTTGATGGCATCTTTCAAGGTTCGCGATCCAGAATCCACGCCACGTACCTCCGCCCCCAGCAACCGCATGCGGAACACGTTCAACTCCTGCCGCCGCATATCCTCGGTGCCCATGTACACGACGCACTCAAATCCCAGCAGCGCACACA